>Ga0105247_10003233_pt1 | contig 10722 bp, 8 predicted proteins | sample KBSS24metaG_FD_81519 | JGI IMG/M metagenome (GOLD analysis project Ga0105247, IMG submission 81519) | Switchgrass rhizosphere microbial communities from Kellogg Biological Station, Michigan, USA - KBS S2-4 metaG | ecosystem: Host-associated > Plants > Roots > Rhizosphere > Soil | place...
AGCTTCTCGGGATGTCCCGGCACGAAATCGCCGTTGCCTCCGACGTGACCGGTGTCGGTACCGACGGCGGCGTATCCGGCCCCGACGGCGGCGGCGAGCGGTCCGTACGGAATGGATCCGCCCAATCCGCCATTGCCGGCTGCTTGCAACTTGCGGTTCCACCCTGAGAGCGGCAACCAGACTTCGACACGGATATCGGAGTCCGGCGTCGGCGTGAGGCGGGCCGTCACGCGACAAAACGCCGGAAGCGCGCTGAACACCTGCGCCGCGGACGCATTCGTCGATCCGGGAGGACTGAAGCTGCCGGCCCGAACGGACTCCGCGGAGATAACCGTCCCGTTGACGATCGACATCCGCGCGAGCGCGTCGCAGGCGATGGGTTCAGCGGCTGTGATCCGCGTCGGTGCATCGGACGCGCCCAGCGCGAGAGCGGCAACAACGCTAACGAACAGTCCGATCTTCATGCGTCTCTCCTGGCCCGGTGGGTACGGACGGGTGTCCCACCGACCAGGGACAGACGCCATACCGATCGCACAACCGCGGCTAGATTGACCCGCGCGACGCGATCTGTCGCGCCTGACTCGTGAGCTCGGCGCCGACAGCCGGCGCGCCGTACGCCCGGACCGCGGCGGACAACAGCACGTGCGATTCGGCATTGCCGGCCTGAATGTGCTCGATAACCCGAGCGACGATGTCGCCGAGCTTCTCCTGAGGCTGGCCCGGCTTGGGATGCACCTGCTGTCTGCCCTTTTTGTCCGCAGTATCTCGAATCTTCGCGAGACACTCGGCAATATACGCGTCGTAATCCGGCCCCATGAACACACGGTCGCCCACGACGCTCGTGTTGACGGCGTCGTAGTAGGCACGGTCGATGGCGTCGGCTGCGCGCACTTCGATTCGCATCGTGTAGTTCAGGTCGCCGTCGCGCGTGTGGAGCGCCAGGTTGCGCGCCGAAGAATCCAGCAGCAATGCGCCGCCAATCTCGTACGCGACTTCGACCTCGTGGTTGGGTATGTCCGTGCCGTTTGGCGGCGGCAGCGCCGCGTTGACGGTCCCCGTGTACTTGTACGTGCCGCTGCGCTGAGTGAGGAGCGTGCCGTTGATCGTCCACGTGACGGCGATCGGCTCGATGAGCCCCACGGTCGTGACCTCATAGGTGAAGTCATGCGCCTGGCCAACTTCCTCGTAATCGAAGAGCTTCGGCCCACACGGCGGGCCGCTGGCCACCTGACCGATGGTTCCACCAGTCATCCGCATGGCGTCCTCGACGTGCAGCCGCACTCCGGGCGGCACCGGATGCGGCAGCGGTGAGATCGGCAGGTTGCCCTGCACGATCGCGCCTTCGACGGTGATCTGGATCGATTTCCACCAGGTGCCCGACATCGGCGCAAACAGCGACACCGCCGTCAGATCTGTCGCCGGAATCGCCGGATTGACGCTGCCCTTGATCACTTCGACGGCAACGATCGCACCGATGCCGTAGATGCCGCCGGCCGTCATGCCGATGATCGCGCCGGCGGCGAATTCCACGAGGCTGCACAGGAAGTGCACGTTGACGTCGTACTGCACGTTCGGAGACGCCGGGTCCATGCGGGGCAGCAGCTTCGCCGGATTGCCGGCCACCATATCGAGATACAGCTTCTGCTGGTAGTGTCCGCCCGCCACGTCCCAGCAGTCGTCGTGCGCGTCGAACGTTCCGGAGACGTTGATGTAGCCGTCGGCGAAATCGAGATTGAGCTCGGTGATGTCGATGTGCGCGCCGTCCTGGTCCTTCGGAATCTTGCCGCTGCCCCAGGGCGGCGGGAGGTCGGCGTTGGGATCGTTCTTGTCGAGCAGTTGGTCGCGGAGCGCCGGCTCCAGCAGGTTCGACTTGACGATCGCTTCGGACTGGGCGAGCGCGACATTATTGATGCCGGTGATCAGGCGCGGCACGGTCGTGCCCGGTGTCCCGCCGAAGAGAATCTCGAGCGTCTCGCCATCGACGCAGATGTTTTCGCTGCCGAAGAACGCCGCGACGCCGCGAAGTGGATTCACAGTGTCGACGTCAGGCAGCACCTCAAAATCGTGATCGCGGTCGATGTCGAGGAGGTGCCCCGCTTCGACGTTGGCCAGCGCGGCGAAGTTGGCGACCGCGGCGGCGCCGTCGGCGTTCAGGTTCGTGAAGGTGGCCTCTTTCGGCCGCACCGCCAGGGTCGTGCGGTTGACGAACACGACTTTGATGTCGAGGACACCGCTTCGGATTCGCAGATTGGCGCCGCCCACGCGCAGCATTCCATCCTCGATCTCGAGGAGCAAATGCCCTTCGTTGGTGCCGACGGTGAGCTGCAGATCGACGGCCTTGACGATGATCGCCACGCTGGGAAGCGGGTGGGCGACCACGCCCGGCTTGCCTGCGGGCGTGCTGAGTTGGAACGGCGGGCTCATCGCCTGACCGCGGAGGCTGGCAAACTCCTGAATCCGCCCGAGCACCGCCAGACGATCGAGTTGCAGAACGATGGAGCGTCCGTTCAGCGCCATGTCGACCGGTCCTTGAGAAGGCCTCGCACGAGGATCCGGGCGCGATCGTTTCTCGGCGCGCCGGCAACGGCGGCATAGGCGCGTGCGCTCGCGGAATGGTGCCCGAACGAGATGCCGCCGCGCTCTTGGATCTCGCGCAGCGCATCATCCGTGAATGTGACGCCTACTTCCCGAAGCAGGCGAATGGGGTCGATCAGCAGCAGCTGCCCGCCATTGGTGCGCGTATTCACGCGCCGCACGATGTCAGCTTCATGCCTGGCGAACTCGTCGAGGCTCGAGATGTGCAGTGGTTCGCGATGCGCTCCTTGCGAATCCATAAGTCTGAATCTGCTCCATAAACTTGCCGCCTGAGGCGCCTGATTATGTTCATTGGCGTGAGCTATGTCCATCGTCGCCGTTGGCGGTTCGCCACCGTCCCCAGATGAGTAGGCACCGTTCACGCGCGTTGAACGAGACGCGGGCGAATCGGTGCAGCGGGAGCAACCCGTCAGCGTGTACGGTGGCAGAGGCGGCCCGTTCGACCACGACCGCCGGCTCATTGTGCATGACCAACCCGCCGACGCGCAGCGCCTGAACGAACGCGCGCTCGACCGTCCGCTCGCCCGCCACACCGCGCAGTTGCGCCTGCCCGCTCGCCGGCAGCAGCCTGAGCGCCCCTCCACCGCCAGCGAGAGACGGCCCGAAGATCACGAGCGCCGCCGATCCGGTGTCGGGCACCAGCCGCACGATGCCGCGTCCCGCGCCCTGCGGCAGCGTCGCGAGAAAGCGGCCGCCTTCAGCCGCGAGCATCAGACGCGCCGCAGGCTGCTCGATCGTTTCGTCTGCGGTCCAGGTCAAGCGACCATGCAGATAGTCGAGCGTGTAGTCGAAGTCTCCCAGAAAATCCTGCCCGAGCACGCCGTCGACATTGGTGCCCAGCCGCCCGAGATCGGCCGACGGTAACACCGACGCGAGAAGACCGTCGCGCGCCGCTCCGCCCACCGCGGTCCGTCCGAGGCGGACAATCGGACGCATGGACTGTCCGGTTGCGGACATGATTTCCGCCTTCGCGACAGCATGAAGGCCAAGGCGCCGAGCCAACCCGTCGCCGACGGCCGAGTGGCTGGAGCCGGTGTCCAGGAGGAGTCTGAACGGACCGGCGCCGTCGATCCGGGCGGCCACCACAACCGCGCCGTTCTCATCGGCGTCGAAACCAACGACGTCGGCGTCGCGAGGCGTCACGGCCGGCGAAGCTGCGGCAAAGGAATAAAGGACGCACAAGAGGAATACAGGACGTAAGTTGGCCATGCCGCCACGATCGCCGGCGGCGCCGCTTCGCGTCGTGAGGGATCGGTGACCATTTGATGAGGATGTCGTGACGTATCAATTCGCTGACGTATCCGTGGACCTCGATCGCGTGGCAGTCACGCGGAACGGCGTCGCCGTCGAGCTCGAGCCAAAGGCCTTCGATGTCTTGCGGCACCTGCTCGAGCACGCCGATCGGCTGGTGACGAAGGACGAACTGTTGAATGCGGTCTGGGGTGACACGTTCGTAACGCCGAACGTCCTGACTCGCGCGATCGTGCAGTTGCGGCGGGCGCTCGGCGACGACGCGCGCGAGGCGCGCTATATCGGCACCGTCGCCAGACGGGGTTACCGGTTCATCGCGCCAGTAACGATGACGAAGCATGCCGAACCGGAAGCCAACGTGATGCAGCCGCAAACCTCGGCGCACCGTGAGCGGGCGCGCAGCCAGCTTCTCCCTGTTGCGGCGATCGCCCTCTTCGCGGTCGTCGCCGGAGGCGCCGTGTTCACGGCACGCCTCGGGGACCGCCGGACGCCGGTTCCGCCGATGCCGGCGCCCTCGCGCCTCACGACGCACGGCGGGAACAACACCACGCCGACGCTCTCGCCGGACGGCGCCGCAGCCGCGTTTGTCTCGGATCGCACCGGCAGCATGGAGATCTACGTCGTCGGCACCGCCCCCGGCAGCGAGGAGGTGGCGATCACGAACGACGGCGGCCAGAACATGCAGCCGGACTGGTCACCCGACGGCCGCTGGATCGCGTTTCACTCGCGGCGGCGCGGGGGCATCTGGATCGTCCCCTCCACCGGCGGGGCGCCGCGGCAGATCGTCGAGCGTGGATCGAACGCCGCGTGGTCGCCCGACAGCGAGCGTCTTGTCTACACGCCGGAAGAAGGCGGCACGGCGGGACAGCAGGTGCTCTGGACCGTTCGCCGCGACGGCACCGGCGGCCGGCAGCTGACGCAACTCGGTCACCCAGCCGGCGGACACAACCATCCCGTGTGGTCGCGGAACGGGCGCTTCATCGCCTTCGTGGTCTCGAACGGCGTCGTCAACAACGCGATCTGGATCGTGGACGCCGCCGGCGGGACGCCACGGTTGCTGACGTCGGCCGGCACGGCCAACCACCCGCAGTTTGCGCCAGACGACGCCGCGGTCTACTGGACGGGAAAGGCGGCCTCGTCCAGCAGCGGGCTCTTCCGCATCGGGTTCGATGCCACGACCGGGACCGGCGTCGGCGACGCCATCACCGTGATGCCGTTCGAGAACGGCGCGTTCGAGGGGCTTTCGATCGCGCGCAATGGGTCGGCGGCGTTCGGTGTGGGAGCGGCCGACGCGAATCTCTGGACGATCGATCTCGCGCGCGACGGACGCGTGTCGGCACCGGCCCGGCTCACCGACGAAGCCGTCCGCAGCGGTCGACCGGACTATTCGCGCGACGGACGGATCGCGTTTCTGCAGTTCGGCGCAGGATTGCCGCTATCGGTCTGGGCGATAAATGAGGACGGCTCCCATCGGATGCCGCTGCTGCCCGAGGCGCCGGCCGGCGACCCGAGCTGGAGCGCCGACGGGAATCGCGTGCTCGTGCTGCGCCGGAGCGAAGAAGCGGGCGCCGGCGTGTGGTGGGTCGACCCCGTGTCGCGACGCACCACGCCCACCGCCGTTTCAGGCGGCGACATCCGGAGCCCGCGCCTCTCGCCCGATTCGCAGTCGATCGCGTTTCACGCCATCGACGCGCACGGCGCGATGAATGTCTGGACGCAGCGGCTCGATGGCGGACCGCGCCGGCGGGTGACCGACGATCGCGAAGCGATCTCGTACCCCGTGTGGTCGCCCGACGGAGAATGGCTGGCGCTGGAAGTGAAGCGGGGCGAGCGCACGCAGATCGGTGTCGTGCCGTCGGCGGGTGGCGCCATCGAACTGCTCACCGCCGCTCCCGGACAGAGCTGGCCGCATTCCTGGTCGCCCGATGGCGAGCGCATCGTCTACGCTGCCGAGCGGGACGCGGTCTGGAACATCTGGGAGGTGTCGCGCCGCACGCGCGTCGCGCGACCGCTCACGCACTTCACCTCGTCGAGCGGCTACGTGCGGTATCCGGCGTGGTCACCCCAGGGATCGCGTATCGTCTTCGAGCGTGAAACACACACGGCGACGATCTGGACCGTGCGACTGCCGCCTGCTGTCGAACACCTGACGACGAACAACTAACGGAGGGTCCGCCGCGGCGTGACGGGCGGGCCGCAGGGAATGCACGTCATCGCTGGGCACTCACCGGCGCGATCGTTCCAAGGTCCTAGGTAACGACGTCGCCGGGCCACATCACCAGCATGCGCCCGCGGTTCTCGACCAGGTCCGAGAGCTCCCGGAACATGTCCCGGTTCACGTGCTCGGCATACGGCAGGATGTACTCACGTGTCTCGTCAAGATACCGCCGGACGAATGCTCGATCGTGAACAAAGCCCAGGGCGGTCAGGTTGCTGATCCGGTCCGCAAGCTTGAGCGTGCGGGCGTTCGCGCTCCCGGTCCGCATGATACGCAGGAGGTACTCCGCCTTCGCTTCTTTGCCGCCGCCCACGCCCCGAAGGGTAACCTCTCTCACCAGTGCATAGACGGCCGGGCCGTCGGCATCGAGCCGGATAATCTCCTCCTCCGACACGCCAGGCATGGTCGAAGCGTCCTCGAACAGGTCGTGAATGACGGACGCCTTCAGGAGCACCGGGTCCATGATCTTGTAGTCGAGCAGAATGGCCATCGTGCTCAGTTGATGACGAAACATGTTGCTGCCGCCGCGACGCTTCACGCCGATCAGTGCCATCGCCTTGACGATGTAGGGCGCCAGTGTAAGGTTCCGCAACGACTGTTCGTAGTCAGGCATGGTGCGTATCACGTGTCCGGTCGGCGGTGGCGTCGCCGCGGCGATTGTAAGCCACGAACCGGACCGTGACAGCAGCCTTCACCCGCTATGTCGGATGTGGACGATGTCGCCGTCCTCGACGATGTAGTCCTTGCCTTTCAGGTGGAACCTGGCCGTCTCCTTGAGATGAACTTCGGCGGCGTGACCGGAACCCCGTTCGGCCCCGGCGGCCAGCAGTTCGTGGCACTTCATCACCTCGGCGCGTATGAACCCCTTGGCCAGATCGCTGTGGATGGCGTGAGCGGCGTCCACCGCGGTCCCGCCTCGGCGGATCGTCCACGCGCGCACTTCGTCGACGCCAACGGTGAAGAAACCGATATACCCGAGCGCCCTGTAGAGCAAGCGCGTGAGGACATGGACGGCGGGTTCGGCGATGCCGAGCGCTTCGAGGAACTCGGCGCGCTCGCGTGGATCGTCGACCTGCGCGACTTCGGCCTCCAGCTTCACACACAGCGCGCACACCTCGTCGCCCGGCGTGATTTTCGCGCCCGCCGCCTCGAGCAATTGCGGATCGGGAAAGTTCGACTCGCCGCAGTTGAGCGCGGTCACCATGCTCTTGAGCGTCAGGAATTGAAGCGAGCGAATCCTCTTCAGCTCGGTGTCCTGCATCGAGTGCGCACGCAGTGACGTGCCGCTCTCCAGACCGGGCCTGAGCTTGAGCAACAACGCCGCCTCTTCGGCGCGTTCAGGATCCTGCTTCCTCTTCTGCTCCTGCGCGATGCGCTCCAGACGAAGGTCTACGAGACTCAGGTCGGCAATCGCGAGCTCGAGGTTCATGACCTCGATGTCACGCAGCGGATCGACCGAACCGCTGGCGTGAAACACCGCCGGGTCTTCAAACGCGCGCACGACATGACAGAGCGCATCCATGTCCTTGAGCTTGCCGAGCCATTGTTCGAGGGGCTTCGCGTCCCTCGGCGGAGCCGGCGCCAGCGTGCACTCAATCTCGGCGTACTTTGTCTTCTTTGGCTTGTACAACGCGGACAGTTCATCCACGCGCGGGTCCGTGACCTTCACCATGCCGATGGGATAGTCGCCCGAGTGGCTGTGCAGATGGTCGGAGGCCACGCCTGTGAGCAGTGAGAACAAGGTCTTCTTGCCGACCTGCGGTAAGCCGACCAGCGCGATCTTCATCAGGATTCTTGTAGCACAGCCTGCGGCCCCAATGTCACGGTGTCGGAATCCTGAGACGCCCGCGCGCGTGCGCCGCCAGCACCGCGATGCCGGCGGCGTACGCCCGCCGGTGCTCCTGCGTCCACGGCGGACCGGCCGGCCGGCCGACGCGACTGACGAACTCCTCGATCTCGGCAGCTGTCACGCCGAGCTGCTGCGCGGCTCGCGCCGCTTCCTCGCCACGGCGGCACAGGTGCACGTCGAGCTCGAGCTGCCGCGCCGCGCGGCAGATGGCCAGCTGATACAGCATCCCATCCGCGGCGCAGAGCAGGCGATACGACGTCCTCACAGCGGCGACTGTTGTGGGAAGATCATCAAACGGAGGCTCCCGAATCGCGAGAGCGACGGCAGTATTGGCGGGGGCAAGCTCGCTCACGACTCGCCGCAATGCCTCCAGTGTTCGGGCAGCGATTGATCGCCGCACCTTCACAATGACCGCGTTGGCCTCGTCCTCCCGCATGGCCGCTGTTTCATGTTCGTACGGCAGTGTCGGCAGGCCCTGATCGATGAGGGCCACGCGTCGGCGGGCAACGACAGCCGGCACGTTGCCAGGCGCTGCCACGCAGACCAGATGCGCCCAGCCGGTGTGTTCGGCCACGCTCACCACGCACGGCACCCGCCTCATCTCTTCAACCGTTTCCGCTTCACGGCACGCACATTGTCGTCGCATTCTCGCATCCCGGCGCTAGAATGCCCGTGCTGATGTTTCCTAACGGAGGGTGTATGGCAGTCTCACGCCGCAGGTTCGTCGGGGGCATCGCCGCCGCGCTCGGCTATATCGGCGCCGGCCCGGATGTGGATCTCTTCGCCCAGCAGCGGGGCCGCTCCGGCGGCCCGCGGACGCTCGTCGATCTCACCAAGGTCGCCAAGATCAACAACAACGAGAATCCCTATGGCGTGCCGCCCGCCGTCAGGGCGGCGATGGACGATCCCAAGGCGTGGGAATGGGCGAACCGCTACGGCGCGCCGGACGGCGGATTGTCCCAGGCGATTCAGGAGCTGCACGGAGTCAAGGCGGAGAACATCATCTTCGGGTGCGGGTCGGGTGAGCTGTTGAGTTCGATCACCATCGCGATGCTGATCGGCGATCCAAAGAAGAAGGTGCTGGGCGTCAACCCGACCTACAACGACCCTTACTCGAAGGCGGCGCAGATCGGGCGGGAAACGATCAGGGTGCCGCTGAACAAGGACTATACGCAGAACATCCCCGCGATCATCGACATCGCCAACAAGCGCGCCGCCGAAATCGGGTTCGTCTACATCGTCAACCCGAACAACCCGACCGGCATGATCGTCCCGAAGGTTCAGATCAAGCAGCTGCTCGACGGCATCCCGAAGGACATGCCGGTGCTGATCGACGAGGCGTACCACCACTTCGTCGACAGCCCGGACTACGAGTCGTCGATCAAGTACGTCCTCGAGGAACGGCCCGTCATCGTCTGCCGGACGTTCTCCAAGATCGCGGCGCTCGCGGCCATGCGCCTGGGCTACGGCATCGCGCCGGCCGAGCTCATTCGGAAGGTCCGCACCTTCACGACCGGCAGCCAGTCCATTACCGTGAAGTTTGGTGGCGCGGCGTCCGTCAAGGACACGGCGGGACAGGCGAAGACCAAGGCGCTGAACAAGCAGATCCGCGAGGACACCATCGCGAAGCTGAAAGCGCTCGGCCACGAAGTGCTGCCGTCGGAAGCGAACTTCTTCATGGTCGGCCTCAAGCGCGAGGTGAGCGAAGTCGCGCCTGAGTTCCAGAAGCGTGACGTGCTGGTCGGCCGGCCGTTTCCGCCGATGACGCAGCATCTGCGCGTCTCGGTCGGCACGCAGGCCGAGATGGACAAGTTCGTGGCCGCGTTCAAGGAGATCATGGCAGCGCCGGCGAAAACTGCGGCCGCCGTCTAGCACGCGTCAATCGTGAGTCGCGGGCGGTGATCGCCATGGTCATCGCCCGTTTTCTTTGACGGCCGTAGAATATCGCGCACATGGCCAAAAAGAGAGCCTCCCGCAAGCCGCTCACTGGACGCGTCGCCCTGGTGGCCGGAGCGACGCGCGGCGCGGGCCGCGGCATCGCGCGAGCCCTCGCCGAAGCCGGCGCAACGGTCTACTGCACGGGCCGCAGCGTCACCGGCAAGCCGTCGCCGTACCGGCGGCCCGAGACCATCAACGAGACCGCGGCGCTGATCAAGGCCGCGGGCGGCACCGCGATCGCCGTCCGCGTGGATCACACGAGCGAGCGCGAGGTCACGGCGCTGTTCCGCCGCATCCTCCGCACCCACCACCGCCTCGACGTCGTCGTCGACAGCGTGGCGGGAGAAGATCCGCTGCTGAAGCAATACGGTTTCCTCTGGCAGGCGGACCTCAAGAACGCCGACGCGATGCTCCGGCAAGGGCTCGCCTCGCGCATCATCACGGCGAAGCATGCCGCGCGCGCGATGATGCCAGCCACGCGTGGGCTGATCGTCGAAGTCACGGAGAACGACATGATCGGCGGCGGCGCCAACCCGATCGCCCATGCCGTCAAGACCGCGCAGAAGCTGCTCCCGCTCCAATGGGCCGCCGAGCTCGCGCCGTATGGCATCACCGTCCTCGCCATCACGCCCGGCTTCCTCCGCTCGGAAACCATGCTGCAGCATTTCGGGGTGACCGAAGACACCTGGCGCGAGGGGGGCAAGAAGGATCCGAACTTCCTGGCGTCGGAGTCGCCGCTGTTCGTCGGGCGCGCGATCGCCGCGCTCGCCGGGGATCCGAACGTGCGGCAGCGCACCGGTTCGCTCCTGAGCTCATGGGAACTGGCGCGCGAGTACGGCTTCACCGACTACGACGGCCGGCGTCCCGACTG
>Ga0105247_10003238_pt1 | contig 10708 bp, 11 predicted proteins | sample KBSS24metaG_FD_81519 | JGI IMG/M metagenome (GOLD analysis project Ga0105247, IMG submission 81519) | Switchgrass rhizosphere microbial communities from Kellogg Biological Station, Michigan, USA - KBS S2-4 metaG | ecosystem: Host-associated > Plants > Roots > Rhizosphere > Soil | place...
CTTGGTGAATTTATCCATGAGCGCACCCGACCACTTTGGAATTGTTCTGTTTCACGGCGCCAGCGGTGTTTTGTCAAGTATGTGGTCGTGTAGCTGGAGAAAGTGAATGAAACAAACCGGAAAAATACTCGGAGCGGGCCTTTTGGCGGGGCTCTTCGTTTTGCTGGCCGAGCCCGCGCAGGCCGAGACCTGGTGCATCCGCGACGCCGGCAGCCCGCCGCCGGGTGCCTGCGTGTTCCCGTCGAGCCATGACTGCGGCATGGCGGCGCGAATGAACCCCTTCGGGGGCATTTGCGAGCGCGAACCGCTGGGATCCGGGACCGATAACAAAGGCACCTCAGGGCGCCGCTCGGCCAAACGCAAGACTGCCGGTCGCTGACAAGTGATCGGCGCCTCCGGCATGACGGATGCGCGGGTCGCCGGCACGCTCAATGCGCCTCCGCCTCGATCGCCGCCATGTCCTCATCGGAGAGGCCGAAGTGGTGGCCGATCTCATGCACCAGCACGTGGGTGATGATGGTGCCCAGCGCCTCGTCGTGCTCCGCCCAGTAGTCGAGGATCGGCCGGCGGTAGAGCCAGATCATGTTCGGCATCTGTCCGGACGCGCTTTCGGAGCGAAACGGCAGGCCGACTCCCTGGAACAGGCCAAGCAGGTCGAACTCGCTCTGCGCCTCCAGGTCGGTCAGAACCTCCTCGGTCGGAAAATCCTCCACGCGGATGACGAGCCCTTCGCAAAGCGCCCGGAATTTGTCCGGGAGACGATGAAATGCCGTCTCGGCCAGCACCTCGAATGCCTCGAGGGAGGGCGCCTTGGTCATGTGCCACGCGAGCGGATCGGCAGATGTCGGTTCGGTCATGCACCAGTTTTTAAGCGAGAGCGGGCGATGGGCCAAGGTGCAGGCGTTGACGGCCGCGCCGCAATCGGCGAGCGTAGGATCGGGTTCAACTAGGCTTGAACACGAGATGACACGCACAATAACGGTCAGCGTCTTGGCGACTGGCGCAGCCATTATGGGCCTGGCGGCGACCTCGGTCGGCCTCGCGCAGTCCACCTCCAAAGTGCCAGACAGGAGCGGCGGTGCGACGGAATTCTCGGCGCAATCGCGCCCGGACTCTGCCCGCGCGCGCACGCGCATTCGAGTGACGCCGGCCAATCCGGATACATCTCCGTACCGGCCGTATTCGACGACTTACCCAACGCCCTACAAATACGATTATCCCGGTCGCGGCTACGTGCGCCAATGCAGCTCGTGGCTGGCGACAGAACACCGCGTCGCTGGCACCGTGCTCACGCCACAGATGCGCTGCTGGTGGCAGCCCGGGAGCTGACTCTCAACGCCACTCCCGCACGTCCACGAAGTGCCCGGCGATCGCGGCCGCGGCGGCCATGGCCGGCGACACCAGATGGGTGCGGCCCTTGTAGCCCTGGCGCCCTTCGAAATTGCGGTTCGAGGTGGAGGCGCAACGCTCGCCCGGCGCGAGCTTGTCGGGATTCATCGCCAGACACATGGAGCAACCGGGCTCGCGCCATTCGAAGCCGGCCTTGACGAAGATCTTATCGAGCCCTTCCGCCTCCGCCTGCTCCTTCACCAGGCCGGAGCCCGGCACGATCATCGCATTGACGTTGCCGTTGACGCTCTTGCCGTCGACCACCCGGGCGACCGCGCGCAGATCCTCGATCCGTCCGTTGGTGCAGGAGCCGATGAACACGCGATTGAGCGTGATGTCGGTGATTTTCTCACCGCCCTTGAGGCCCATATAGCCGAGCGAGGTCTCGGCGGCGCGGCGCTTGTTCTCATCCGCGATGTCCTGCGGCTTCGGTACATGGCCGGTCACGGAAATGACCTGCTCGGGGCTGGTGCCCCAGGTGACGAGCGGCGGCAGTTTTGCCGCGTCGAGCCTGATCTCACGATCGAAGTGCGCGCCCTCGTCCGAGCGCAGCGTTTCCCAGTAACGCATGGCCTCGTCCCAACGCTTGCCTTGCGGCGACCGCGGCCGGTCCTTGAGATAGGCGAAGGCCTTCTCGTCCGGCGCGATGAACCCGGCCTTGGCGCCGCCCTCGACCGACATGTTGCAGACGGTCATGCGGCCTTCCATGGACAGTGAGCGGATCGCTTCGCCGGCGTATTCGAGTGCGTAGCCGGTGCCGCCGGCGGTGCCGATCTCGCCGATGATGGCGAGGATGATGTCCTTGGCGGTGACGCCCTCCGGCAGCTTGCCGTCCACCACCGCGCGCATGTTCTTCGATTTGCTCTGGATCAACGTCTGCGTCGCCAGCACGTGCTCGACTTCCGAGGTGCCGATGCCATAGGCGAGCGCGCCGAAGGCGCCGTGGGTCGCGGTGTGGCTATCGCCGCAGACAAGGGTCGTGCCCGGCAGCGTGAAGCCCTGCTCGGGCCCGATGATGTGGACGATGCCCTGGCGCTTGTCGAACTCGTTGAAATATTCGAGCCCGAACAGCTCGGCGTTCTCGGCGAGATAGGCGATCTGCGCCGCGCTTTCCGGATCAGGGTTGGGCAGGTTGCGATTGGTGGTCGGTACATTGTGGTCGACCACGCAGAGCGTCTTTTGCGGCGCGCGCACCTTGCGGCCAGTGAGGCGCAGTCCCTCGAATGCCTGCGGGCTCGTTACCTCGTGCACGAGATGGCGATCGATGTAGATGAGACAGGTGCCGTCCGGCTGCTCGTCCACCAGATGGTCGTCCCAGATCTTGTCGTAAAGCGTACGCGGCTTGGCCATAGCTCGAATGCTCCGGAAATCGCCGTGGTCCTAAGGAATATATAGGATCGAACGGACGTTTTGGCGCCTTCCGCCGTCCCTTCAAGCGCGCAATGCGCTCTGCCTGGGATCGGTGTGTCGCGCCGCCAACAGCGCCGAAATCTACTCGGCGGCCTTCCCCGCCACCTCGACGCTGTCGTCAGTGGGGCGGTGGTCCTGTTTCTCGGAGATGCGCGCGGCCTTGCCGCGCAGACCGCGCAGATAATAGAGCTTGGCGCGGCGGACCTTGCCGCGGCGCACGATCTTGATCGAGTCGATCATCGGCGAATAGAGCGGAAAGACGCGCTCCACGCCCTCGCCATAGGAGATCTTGCGGACGGTGAAGTTCTCATTGAGCCCGGAGCCCGCCCGTCCGATGCAGACGCCCTCATAGGCCTGGATGCGGGTGCGCTCGCCCTCCACCACCTTGACGTTGACCAGCACCGTATCGCCCGGGCCAAAATCAGGAATCTCCTTGCCGGTAGAAAGCTTTGCGATCTGCTCTTGTTCGAGCTCTTGAATCAAATTCATGGGAATTCTCCATCGGCAGCGCCGACATGGAAGGCGCGCGGTCTTATTGGTTGTCCGGGTCGGGCGAGCTAATACGACACCGCAGCGGCTTTGTCACCCGTCTGGCTCGGGCTTCTGGTTCGGCCGTTTCCGCGGCTTGGCGGGGGCGCCGACGCGGGCGACGTGTGCGGCCCAGAGGTCCGGGCGGCGCGCGCGGGTGAGCCCCTCCGCCTCGGCGCGACGCCAAGCGGCGACCTTGGCGTGATCGCCGCAGGTGAGGACCTCGGGGATGGCACGGCCCTCCCACAATTGGGGCCTCGTATATTGCGGGTATTCGAGCAGCCCCAGGGCAAAGCTCTCCTCCGCGCTCGAGGCTTCCTTGCCCATGACGCCGGGCAACAGCCGGACGCAGGCATCGAGCAGGGCGAAGGCCGCGACTTCCCCGCCCGAAAGCACGTAGTCGCCGACCGAGACTTCCTCGAAACCGCGCCCTTCGATCACGCGTTCGTCCACGCCCTCGAAGCGACCGCACAGAATGACGGCGCCAGGCCCCGCGGCCAGCGCCTCGACCCGCGCCTGGGTCAGCGGAACGCCGCGCGGGCTCATGGCCAGCCGCGGCCGCGGATCGCCCGCCGGCGCCAATGCATCGACGGCGCGGGCCAGCACGTCGGCCCGCATGACCATGCCGGGACCGCCGCCCGCCGGCGTGTCATCGACCGAACGGTGCCGATCGGCTGCGTATTCGCGGATGTCGACGGCATCGAGCGCCCAGAGACCCGCCGCCAGCGCTTTGCCGGCGAGGCTGAAACCGAGCGGCCCCGGAAACATGTCGGGGAAGATGGTGAGAATGCCCGCGCGCCACATGATGATCGATCCGACCGGACCTATTCGGCGGCGTCGCCGCGCTTTCCCGGAGTCGTCGCCGGGAGTGCCACGATGATCCGCCCGCCTGCAATGTCGACGCCCGGCACGCAGGCCTCGCTGAACGGCAACAGGATGGTCGTGCCACCGGCCTGCGGCCGCAGCTCGAGAATATTGCCTGCGCCAAAGTCGTGCACCGCGACCACCGTGCCGACCTGCGTCCCATCTGCTGCCATCGCCGGCAGCCCGATCAGATCGGCGTGATAGAACTCATCGGCGGCGGGCGGCGGCAAGCGCTCGCGCGGCACAAACAGCTTGAGATTGGTGAGCCGCTCGGCCGCATCGCGATCGTTGATGCCGCGAAACCGCGCGACCAGATGGGACTTGGCCGGCCGCACGCTCTCGATCTCCAGGCTCGCGCCGCCGTCCTCCCGCTCCAACATGCCGTAATCCTTCACCGCCATCGGATCGGCGGTGAACGATTTGAGCTTCACCTCGCCCCTGATGCCGTGGGCGCCACCGATCTGCGCGATGCAGATGCGCTCGGACACGTCGGGCTACCGGGCGAGGGCAAGCATCAGCTCGCCGGCGCCGCCGCCTTTGCAGCGGCAGCGGCGGCCTTGGCCGCGGCGGCGGCCTTCTCGGCCTCTTCGGCGCGCGCCTTGCGTTCCTTGCGCGGGACCGCGCGCTCTGGATTGCTGCGCTTTTCACGCTTCATCACGCCCGCCTCGTCAAGAAAGCGCAGCACCCGGTCGGTCGGCAACGCGCCCTTGGCGAGCCAGGCCTTGACCTTCTCGAAGTCGAGCTTGAGGCGTTCGGTCTTGTCCTTCGGCAACAGCGGATTGAAATAGCCGAGCCGCTCGATGAAGCGGCCGTCGCGTGGCGAGCGGCTGTCCGCGATCACGATGTGATAGACTGGCCGCTTCTTCGTGCCGGCGCGTGCGAGACGGATTTTCAGAGACATTATTCGAGTTCCTTTCCGGTTGTTCGACAATTCACAATGTTGGTCCGTCATCCCCAGCGGGTGAGCGGCGCGTGCGTGTCATTTCTTCTTTCCCAATCCTGGAAATCCACCCAATCCCGGCGGCCTGCCGCCGAGACCCGGGAGCAGCGGACCGCCCGGAAGCTTCGGGGCCAGGCCCGGCATCGCCGGTGGCAGCCGCGGAACGCCGGGTGATCCTTGCGGCAGGCCAGGCATTCCGCCCGGCATCCGCTCCGCGAGCTGCTGCATCTGCTCCGGGCTCGGCACGCCGCCGCCGAGGCCGAGCATGTTGGCGAGACCCGCCATCGGCCCGCGCTTGCGGGCACCCATGGCCTTCATCACGTCGGCCATGTTGCGGTGCATTTTGAGCATGCGGTTGACGTCCTCGACCTTGGTGCCGGAGCCGGCGGCGATGCGCTTCTTGCGGCTCGCCTTGAGCACGTCGGGGCTCTTGCGCTCGCGCGGCGTCATCGAATCGATGATCGCCATTTGCCGCTTGAGCAGGCGCTCGTCGAGATTCGCCGACGCGAGCTGGTTCTTCATTTTCGCGATGCCGGGGAGCATGCCCATGAGCCCGGCCATGCCGCCCATCTGCTGCATCTGTGCGAGTTGCTCGCGCAAGTCCGAGAGATCGAAGGCGCCCTTGCGCATCCGCTCGGCGACACGCGCGGCCTTCTCGGCATCGATCGTCGCTGCCGCCTTCTCGACCAGCGAGATGATGTCGCCCATGCCGAGGATACGGTCGGCAATGCGCGCGGGATAAAAATCCTCGAGCGCATCCATCTTCTCGCCGGTGCCGATCAGCTTGATCGGCTTGCCCGTCACCGCGCGCATGGAGAGCGCAGCGCCGCCGCGGCCGTCACCGTCCACCCGCGTGAGCACGATTCCTGTGAGGCCGACGCGTTCGTTGAAGGCGTGCGCGAGGTTGACCGCATCCTGGCCGGTGAGCGCATCGGCGACCAGCAGCACCTCGTGCGGGTTGGCGGCGCGTTTGACCTCGGCGGCTTCCGCCATCATCGCTTCGTCGAGCGTGGTGCGTCCGGCGGTGTCGAGGATGACGGCGTCGTAGCCGCCGAGCCGGGCCGCCTGCAAGGCGCGCTGCGCGATCTGCGCCGGCGGCTGGCCGGCGACGATCGGCAAGGTATCGACGTTGACCTGCTGGCCGAGCACGGCGAGCTGCTCCATCGCCGCCGGACGACGCACGTCGAGCGAGGCCATGAGCACCTTGCGCCGCCCCTGCTCGGTCAATCGTTTGGCGAGCTTGGCGCTGGTGGTGGTCTTGCCCGAGCCCTGCAAGCCGACCATCATGATCGGCACCGGCGCTGGCGCATTGAGATCGACGGGCTCGCTGCGCGCGCCCAGCGTCTCGATCAACTGATCGTGCACGATCTTCACGACCATCTGGCCCGGCGTCACCGATTTGATGACCTCGATCCCGACGGCATGGCTTTTGACCTTGTCGACGAAGGCGCGCACCACGTCGAGGGCGACGTCGGCCTCGAGCAGCGCACGGCGCACTTCGCGCAGTGCCGCATCGACGTCAGCCTCGGTCAGCGCCCCGCGCCGCGTGAGGCGGTCGAGAATGCCGCCGAGCCGTTCGGACAGCGTGTCGAACATCTGTCTTCCTGCCTTCTCGGTCTGGTCATTGCCGGGCGACCCGGCAACTCGTGCTCGCGCGACCGCCGCCAAACACCTTTGCGCCCGAGGGCGCATCGCGCTGTCGGACGGTAGCCTCCGGTCTCGCGGACCGGTCGGCGGGCTGCATTCGGCTCTTTGCGAGAGCGCGCGGAACGTATGGATGCGGCTCCACGAAGTCAAGAACGGGCAGGCGCCCTGCCCCTCCCCCCGCGTCCTCAGGGCGCTTACCGGCCGGGCCGTCTTCCGTTACTGTCGGGACAAGCCGACATTCACGATCGGCAGGGAGGATACGTGCGGTTCAGCAACGGGCCCGGACCCGCCGGTCTCATTTTGACGGCAGCGCTCGTTTTGCTCGCCCCGCCGGCGGGGGCGCAGAGTTCGCCGGCGCAGGACTACCCCAGCCGCCCCGTGACGCTGGTGGTTCCCTATCCTGCCGGCGGCGGCCTCGACGCGCTGGCGCGGGTGCTGGGCCAGAAACTGGCGGACCGCCTGGGCAAGCCGGTGGTGGTGGAGAACCGGACCGGCGCCGGCACGGTGATCGGCGCGGCGTCCGTGGCCAAGGCGGCGCCCGATGGCTACACGATCATGCTCGGCACCAGCACGCCGTTTGCGATCACGGCAACGCTGAACAAGAGCCTGCCCTACGATCCGGCCAAGGACTTCGCGCCCATTGCGCTCGTCTCCAACGCGCCGTTCCTCCTGCTCGTGCATCCCTCGCAGCCGGTCCACTCGGTCGCCGATCTCGTCGCGCTCGCCAAGTCGAAGCCCGGCCAACTCTCCTATGGATCGGCCGGCCCCGGCTCGCCGCAAAACCTGAGCTTCGAGCTGCTCAAGACGTTGACCGGCATCAACGTCGTGCATGTGCCCTATCGCGGTGATGGACCGGCGCTCACCGATCTGGTTGCCGGTCACATCCCGACCATGTTCGGCGAGCCGACCCCGATCCTGCCGCTGCTCAAGGACGGCAAGGTGCGCGCTCTCGGCGTGTCGTCCGCGTCGCGCCTGCCGATCGCGCCGGACGTCCCGACGCTCGCGGAGGCGGGCGTGCCCGGATTCGACCTCACCTCCTGGCAGATGATCGTGGCGCCGGCGGGGACGCCCAAGGAGATCGTCGACAGACTTCACGATGAGGTGAAGGCGGTGCTGGCGCTGCCCGAGATCAAGGCCGAGTTCGCGCGCACCGCGCGGATCACCGTCGATTATCCGCCGGTCGATGAGCTGCAGCGCTTCATGCGCTCCGAGATCGTCCGGCTGGGAAAGGTCGTGGAACACGCCGGCATTGCGCGGTCGCAATAGCAAGCCGGCGCGACTCTGACGCGGATCAGCTTTGGTCTGCGCGGATGAATGACAGCTCCGATCGGGAGGGACGAAGATGAAATCCGTTGCCTCGATGCTTGCAGGCCTCGCGTTGATCGGCATGTCCGCCGCGCCGTCGTGGGCGCAAGAGCACGCCCAGGACTATCCCAACCGCCAGGTCAACTTCATTGTGCCGTTTGCTCCCGGCGGCGGCACCGACATTTTGGGCCGGCTGGTCGGTCAAAAGCTGTCTGATCGCTTCGGCAAGCCGTTCGTGATCGAGAACCGGCCCGGCGCCGGCACGGTGACGGCGGCGGTCCAGGTCGCGAGGAGCACACCCGACGGCTACACCATCATGATGGCGACCAGCGGGACGCTGGCGATGAACCCCACCCTGTACAAGAAGCTGCCATACGATCCGCGGAAGGATCTGATTTTGGCGGCGCTCATCTGCAACGTGCCGTTCGTGCTGGTGGTGAACCCGTCGCTCCCGGTGCATTCGGTTGCCGACCTCGTCAAGCTCGCGAAGGAGCAGCCGTTGAGCTACGGCTCCGGCGGCGCGGGCGCGTTCCATCACCTGATGGGCGAACTGTTCAAGATCACGATGGGCGTCCCGATGACTCACGTGCCGTACAAGGGCACGCTGCCGGCGCTCAACGACGTCATTGCCGGTCACATCCAGCTGATGTTCAGCGATCTCGCGCCGGCCTATCCGCTGATCCAGGCCGGCAAGGTGCGCGCGCTCGGCGTGACGACCGCGCAACGCGCGCCCGCGGCGCCTGAGCTTCCCCCGCTCGCGGAAGTGGGTGTGCCGGGCTTCGACTGGGCGGCCTGGCAATCGGTGGCGGTGCCGGGCGATACCCCCAAGGACATCATCGCCAAGCTCAACGGCGCGGTGAACGCGGCGGTCGCCGAGCCCGAGGTCACCAAGCAGCTGGTCGGCCTTCAGTTCATTCCCGTCGGCAAGGGTTCGCCCGAGGAACTCGCGCGCTTCATGGCATCGGAGACCGCGCGCTGGGCCACGGTCCTGCAAAAAGCCGGCGTGGCCGGATCGGAGTAGGTCGCACATCCGGGCCGGAACGCCGACCGCGTTGGTGCAGCCGGTTCTAATTCCCCTGCATCACCCGCTTGGCGGCCGGCGTCCATTTCGCGATCTCGCCGGCCACGAACTGCGTGAATTCCTCCGAGGTCATGGCCTGCGTCTCGATGGAATCGCGCTCGAGGCGTTTGCGCACCTCCGGCCGCTCCAGCATCGTCGCGACGGTCGCGTTGAGCCGCTGCGTGATGTCTTTCGGCAGGCCCGCCGGTCCCGACAAGGCGAACCATGATACCGCGGTGAGGTCGTCGTAACCGAGATCCTTGAACGTCGGCAGGTCGGGAAATTCTGCCAGCCGTGCGCGCGAGGAGACCACGATCGGAACGACCTTGCCGGAGCGGATTTGCCCCAGCGCCGAGGTCCAGGTCATCGTGCCGAGGTTCACGTTGCCGCTGACGAGATCCATCATCCCCTGCGAGGCGCCCTTGGTCATGATCGGCTGCAGCTTGATGCCGGCCTTCTGGGCGAAGGATTCCGCCAGCAGTTGCCCGAGCGTACCGGAGCCGGGCGAGACGTAGTCGATCGCCTGGCCGCGCCGGCCAAGCGCGACGAGGTCCGCGAGCGAGCGCACGCCGAGCGCCGGGTTCACGACGAACACATTCGGCGGCCCGCCGACATAGGCGATATGGGTGAAGTCCTTGAGCGGATCAAAACCGGGATTGGGATTCACCACCGGCGCGATCACGTGATAGGCGGTGCTCGAGGTGGTGAGCGTATAGCCGTCGGGCGCCGCTTGCGCCGTGGCCGCGGTGCCGATCAGCCCGCCGGCGCCGGCGCGATTCTCCACGAAGCAGCGCTCGTGCAAGGTCTCGCTGAACTGCTCGCACAGCAGGCGCGCGAACATGTCGGCGGCGCCGCCGGGTGTCGAAGGCGCGATGATGCGGATCGGTCGCGTCGGCCAGTCGGCGGCGCGCGCCGCGACCGGCTGGATGCAGACGGCGCCTAACATGAGCGCGACAGCAAGACGCTTCATCTCGTCCTCGACAGCATTTTTTGTTTGGCGATCGTGCCGATGATGCGGACTTTGCCGAGCCCTCGCAAGCGGCAACGACGTCCCACGCGCCGCCCACAGTCCGCCCCGGTGATGTGATATGGAACCCGCAAACGAGAACAAGTTCCAAAGGGAGGGACAGCAACCATGGCCATCGCGCGTGCCCTATCCGCGTCAGCCGCAGTTGTGCTGTGCGGCATCGCCGTGCTCGCGACCGTTCCCGCGCGCGGCCAAGACTACCCGGCACGGCCGATCAAGCTGATCGTGCCGCTCGCGCCGGGCGGCCTCGCCGACACGCTCGCCCGGATCGTGTCGCAACGGCTGGCCGAGGCGTCCGGCCAGGCGGTCGTGGTCGAGAACCGCCCCGGCGGCGCGGGCGCGGTCGGCGCCGAGGCCGCGGCGCGCGCGCCGGCCGACGGCTATACGCTGTTCATGGGCGGCCTGAGCACCAATGCCGTGCTCGCGCATCTGACGCGGCTGACCTTCGATCCCGATAAGGATCTGGTACCGATCATCCATGTCGCGACGTTTCCCAATGTGCTGGTGGTGAATCCCGGCCTGCCGGTCAAATCGGTGC
>Ga0105247_10003239_pt1 | contig 10706 bp, 6 predicted proteins | sample KBSS24metaG_FD_81519 | JGI IMG/M metagenome (GOLD analysis project Ga0105247, IMG submission 81519) | Switchgrass rhizosphere microbial communities from Kellogg Biological Station, Michigan, USA - KBS S2-4 metaG | ecosystem: Host-associated > Plants > Roots > Rhizosphere > Soil | place...
CAATCCTCGATGTCGGCGAGCCGTTACCAGCTCGGTGATCGATGGCAGCAGGCATTCCTGACCGCCCCGGTCTGGCGGTTCTGGCTTGGCGCCGACATTTGCGGAACAACGGTGGTGGGTGCCATCATGTCGTCGCTCGACGGCATGGGGCGCTACTATCCGCTGACGCTGCACGCGATCGCTGATGCCGGCGCTCCGATATCGCCGCCCGACGTCGATACCCTGGACGAGTGGTTCGGGCTCGCCGAGAGCTTTCTGCTGTCGACGCTGGCGCAGGATGCCACATTCGAGGATATTTCGGCGGCACTGGACGGCCTGGCGGCGCCACGAACGCGATCCCGCGCCGCCGCCGACACGGGCATCGTGTCGCTCGGTGACGGCATGGCCGGAATGGTGGTCTCTGGAACGGATGTCGCGACAACGCTGTCGGCGCTTCGTGCCACCAGCCCCGAGGTCTATGCTGCGGCAAGCTTCTGGTGGACGGCCGGCGGTGGCGATTTTGCTCCGTTGGCATTGAGTTGCCGCGGTTTGCCGGAGCCCTTTCGTTATTCCACGTTGCTGACGGGAGATCTGGGGCAGGCTGTCCATGCGAGCTAGGATTCGCCGAATGCGGCCTTGGGCTCGTGAAGCGAGGTGATGCAGGTCGATGGACGTAGCGCAGTTGAGCTTTGACGTCAGCAGCGTGACGCACGCCGGCAAGGTGCGGGAGCGAAACGAGGACTCATGCCTGGTGCGCACCGACACCGGCTTGTGGGCGGTGGCCGACGGCATGGGTGGTCACGAGGCTGGCGATCTCGCAAGCCGGATCCTGGTGGAATCGCTCGATGCCATTGGGCAGCCCGAAGCGGCGCTCGATCTCCTGGAACAATGCGAGGCCCAGATTTTTCACGCCAATCAGCAGATCATGGATTTGAGCCGCGCGCGCAACGGCGCAATCATCGGCACCACGGCTGCGGTCCTGCTGGTCCGCGACAGGCACTATGCGTGCGTCTGGGCCGGCGATAGTCGGATCTACCTGATCAGCGGCGGTGGGATCAAGCAGCTGTCACGAGACCATACGGAAGTCGAGGAACTGGTCGCGGCCGGGACGCTCTCCCGTGAAGATGCCGAGAACTGGCCCAACAATGTGATCACGCGGGCGATTGGCGCTGCCGAGGATCTCGAGCTCGAGATCGTGACCGGGGCGGCTGACCCGGGCGATATCTTCGTGATCTGCAGCGATGGCTTGACCAAGCACCTGGGTGACGACGAGATTCTCCGGTGCGCGGGGGACCGCAACGCGCGGGCGGCTTGTGAGGAGATGCTCGAGCTGGCGCTGGAGCGTGGCGGTTTCGACAACGTCACGGTCGTCGTCGTTCGCCTGCTGGCAGGGGTCCCGCGTTCATCTGAGCCGACCAAATCATTCGTCACAGGCGGTCCGGAGTGTGGCGGCCATGAATCCTAACGAGCCGATCCGTCCGTCCTATCGCGGCGTGGCGCCGGGTACGCGCCTCAATGGCATCTACGAAATCGATCGGATGATCGGCGCCGGCGGCATGGGCGAGGTCTACAAATGCCACGAGATCCAGACCGGCGCCGCCGTGGCGATCAAGATGCTTCTGCCGGAGATGGCGGAAAACGAGGCCGCATTGGCGCTGTTCCGCAGGGAGGCGGCGGCGCTGCATCATCTGCCGCACGACTCCATCGTCCGCTACTTCCTCTTCACGGTCGAGCCGGTGCTGCAACGGCCGTATCTGGCCATGGAATTCGTCGATGGCCGTTCGCTATCGGATATTCTGGCGGAAGGCCCGTTGACGTTCGAGGCGCTGGTGAAGTTGATGCGGCGCATCGCCTCGGGACTCCAGGCGGCTCATGAGCGCGGAATTATTCATCGCGATGTGTCTCCCGACAACATCATCGTTCCGCTCGGCGACGTGACGCGGGCCAAGATCATCGATTTCGGTATCGCCCGTTCGACCCAGATGGGTGACAAGACCATCATCGGCTCCGGCTTCGCCGGCAAGGACAACTATGTCTCGCCGGAACAGGTCGGCCTCTACGGCAACGAGGTCACCGCGAAATCCGATATCTACAGTCTCGGCCTGCTGCTGTTCTACGCCTTGACCGGACAGAAGCTCGACATGGGCGGCAGCCAGTTCCAATTGGTCGAGAAGCGCCGGCGCGTGCCCGATCTCGGCGGCGTCGACATGCGAATCCGCCCGTTGCTCGAACGGATGCTGCAGCCCAATCCCGACGACCGGCCGGCAACGATGGCGGAGATCGCGAACTGGCAGATCGGGTCGCCTCCGCTGCGGGGCTTCGATCCGCTGGCACGCGTTGAGGCTGCCTCGCCCCTGGCGGAACGGAAGGCATCGAAGCCGAGAAGCCGCTCGCTGTGGCTGATCGTCGCCGCCATTGTCCTGACGTTGCTGGTCGGAGAAGCAGTCTACGCGTTCTATACCTTGGTCTGGTCGGTCCCCGACGTTGTCAAGCCACCTCCGCTTCCGGAATTCGGCCAGAAATCCCCGACGCCGGCGCCGACGCCGAAAGCACCGACCCCCGTGCCCGTACAGCCGCCGATTGCATCGACGCCGACTCCCGGGCCCGGCGATGCGCCAGCCCGCACCGATCGCGTTCGTCGATATGTCGAGCAGTACAATGGGGGCGATTGTTTCTTCGTGCTTCCGGTTGCGACCAGTGCGAACGCGGCCGTCATCGAGGGCTTTGGCGCATCGACGGCGCCGTTCGAGGCTCTCGACAAGGCGTTCAAGCGCGATCTGGGGTTCGAGGCCTCGATCGGCGTCAGGCTGGTCACACAGGCTCAGTGTCCTGCGATCAAGTTCCTCAGCCAGATCGGCAGCAACCAGGCGCGGGCGCCACGCATCAACCTCAACTCCGTCGAGGTCAAGAATGGCGAAACGCTCACGGGCACCATCGAGAACTTCGCCAATCGTATCGTCGAGTTGCTGCTGGTCACTGACAGCGGGGAGGTGCAAAGCCTGTCCTATCTGTTGAAGCCGGGCACGGACTCGCTGTCGTTCTCGATAGGAATGCAGCGCGGCAGCGGAGGCGGCGATGGCCCGCAACTGGTGATGGCCGTGGCGACGCCGCAGGTTCTCGATTCGCTGCGGCGGCCCAAACCCATGGCCGCCGACTCATTCTTCTTGCAGGCGGTCAGCGAAGCTCAGCGCAACAACGTCCAGATCACCACGGCAGCACGTTATTTCCGGCTGAAGAACTGACGACTAATGACAGGCGCCATTGTTGTGCCGTCATTCCCAGATGTGCAATTGCACATCGTAGTTCCTGCTGCGCAGGCCCCGGAATGACGGAAGCAATCGTTAGAGTCAGGACACTGTGACCCTATCGGGTGGTCAAAAGCGGCCGATGATCAGGATCTTCAAATCGCCTTCGGGCTTGAAGTCCTTGGCGGTAAATTCCAGTGCATTCGGCGCGGTCGGCTTCAGCCGGCCCGGACAGAAACTGACCAGGCGATCGCTGGCGCCGGGATCAATGGTCAGCTTGAACGAGCCGATGGGGCCGGCCCAGTTGGCGCCGGTGCTGAGCACGTAGCTGATCCGCCGTTCCTGCATCGTCGCAGCGTTGGCAGGCCCGCTGCCCGCGCGCTTGTCGAGCTCCGCCAGGAATGCGTCGGAGACGCAATAGTCCTTTCGGTATCGTTGCACTTCGGCGGAGAGTGCCTTGTTGGAGCGGAGGGGCCTTCGCAGGATGGTGTCGGCGTTGGTGCCAACGCTCGGCTTGTACTGGTGCTCGACAACGACCTTGCGGTCCGGGGGAAAAGTCTGCTGGCGAACGGCGGATGTTTTCGTGACCCAGGCCACGCTATATTGCTGGCGGCCTTTTTCGTCAGTTCTGACCGGCATCAACAGGCCCTGGTCCGCGAGCTTGGTGCGTGTTGCTTCGGGCAGATCGGCGACGCGTATTTCGCGGCCTCCGATCGGCAGGCGCGGGAGCTTGAACTGATCGAGCAGGGCGCTCACATCCCTGTCGCCAACCATCGCACGCTGGTCGATCTGGAACGCGGCCGGAGCGCCGTCGATCCTGGTCTCGAAGTCGACGAAGTTCACCGGATCGGAGGAGGGAAGTGCGACGTTCTCCGCCTCGGAAAGGTCGATGTCCGGCAGCGGAAACGCGACGGTCAGCGTGACCGGCTTTCCGGACGTGTTGGCGAACTGATAGTGCACCGACACGCGATCGAGCGATATCCGCAGGTCCTCGCTCTCCATCGCGATGTCGTTGGTGCGGACGAATTGCAGACCGCCGATCGAGAGCTCCGCAGCGGAATCATTGGCGCGGGCCGCGCAGGTCGCCGCCAGCATGGCGCCGCCAACGACGGCGACATAACCCAATCTCAGCCGGTCCATGACCGCTCCTCCACATCGCGATGAATCACATGTCTGTTGTCTGTGCCGACCTTGAACTGGCTGGACCGCACAGATCGCGCCGATTTGAATTGCATCGATCCGCTCAAATCGGTTCCGAGCCACCTTTTGTGACGTATTTGGCTTTAAACAGTTGATTAGCCTTGTATATATCGAAACATCCCGAACGGTCGGCGGTCGCAGTCCTGTCCATCCACGTGTAGAAATGATTGAACGGGACCGGCCTGTTGCACGTCCAACAGGTCGGGCGACGGAAGTTGGTCGAACGATGCCGGTCGGCAGTTCAGTTGATTGGTCGAATATTGAGGCGAACATGTTTCGTCAAAAATGGCTGTTTCGGGCCGCCGTGATCGGATGGGCCGCCTCGTTTGCGGGGACTGCCGCAGCCGAGGACACCGTGGTGCGGCAATTCTCCGCCGGTACGACGTCCACGACGGTCGGCATCGCCGCCCCCGTGGAAGACGTGGAACTGACCGGTCCGCAGGCCCTGACGTCCGATGCGCAGGGCAACCTGTTCGTGCTCGACCAGATCAATGGCCGCATTCTCCGGTTCGATCCGAAGCAGCCTGCCAGCGATCCGAGCGTGTTCAAAATGCCCGCCGATGTCCAGGCCAACGATCTCGTCGTCCGCAAGAGCGACATCCTGGTCTGGGATGGCGCGATCCGCACGCTCAAGGCCGCCAGCGACCAATCCACCCGCGGCATCGACGACGGTGTCGTTCAGCTGGAGGAGGTCATCACCCGCGACGCCGACGATCAATTCGCGATCTCGGCTTTCGCGCAGACGGGCTCGCAACCGCCCGGGAGCGCGGCCGAACTGCTCGATCAGGGCTCCCGCGCCGCGGTCATCAAGAAAGAGCGGCAGCCCGACCGGCAATACATCGCGTCCCGGGGCAAGGGGTCGGTCATTGCCGACATCATTCCCAACAAGGGTGACAGCAGCGTTCGGATCGAAGTCCAGACCATGGAAAGCAACGAGACGATCGCCCAGCTCAGCCTGCGCGTGCCGAACAGGCTGGGGGCCGTCGAGTTTCTCGAAATCGACAACAGCGATCGCTTCTATGTCCTGGGCGAGAATGTTCCAACCTCGGGACGACAAGCCGCGACCTTCGTGGCGCGCTACGCGTCTAACGGCAAGCTGGAAGGTGTTTATGAGCTGCCGATGGAGAATACGCCCCTGACCCGGCGCTCCGTGACGATTTCCGGTGATGGCGACGTCTATTTTCTGCGCACCAAAGCGGACGGCGTCGACGTGGTCGGCGTCGGCTTTCGGCCGCTTGCCAATCCGTCGGTGGTCGATCTTCGCCTGCCGCGGACCCCCTCCAAGACGGCGCTTGAAGGAAAGTTCGACGCCGGCGCTGCGGTACGGCCTTCCAATCGTCAGCAGACCATCGAGACCGCGTTCGCGTTCGAGGGGCTGCAATGGCGGCTGACTCCGGCAAATTATGGCCCCGATCCGGATACGGCCTGTATGGGGTTCAGTCGGATTCGCCGCCCCTGGTACCTGCAGGGCAAGGTCAACCAGGAGGTCCGCGGCGTGCCCTATTGTTGGGGCTGTCACGGTTCGCTGGCAAATTTCCGCCAGCGCGTCGAGGCCGGAACCATGGCCGGAAACGTCTGCACCCGCAATGCTCCGCGAACCGACGTCGCGGGCGTGGACTGTTCCGCTTTCGTCAGCGCGGCGTGGGGCCTGTCGGTACACTACACGACCGCCGCCATTCCCGCGATCGCCAAGCCGGTGGAAAATCCCTGGGATCTGCGGCCCGGTGACGCGCTCAACAAGCCGGGCTCGCATGTCATGCTGTTCCTGCGCTTTACCCCGGATCGCAAGGCGGAAGTGATGGAGGCCTCGACCGGCGGCTGCAACGGTCGCGTCTGTCGCAACGTCTATCCGCTGGCCTCGCTCCTGGAGCGCGGCTATGTTCCGGTCCGGTTCCGCGCCCTGGCTGACGACGCGATGACGGTTGCGGCGGGGGCCTATCAGGAGGCGGACGCGCCGACCGGGCGTTCGAAAAAGCCGGCCAAGGTCAAGCGGTGAACCTCGTCACCGGCGGCGGCGACGAACGTTTGTTCGCCAAAGTCCTTTGTCCAGGGGTTTGGCCGCGGCGCGTCGGGACCGGATATCCTGCGTCGACTCCGGGATGACGAAGCTCTGGACGACGCGGATGACGCCGCAATTTGCTGAGGGAATGCGCGATGTTTGGGTCCTGGAAGATGATGTTCGCCGTTGCCTTGCTTTCGGCCTCGAGCATTCACGTGGACAGCGCGCGGGCGGCAACCACGATGCAGCTCAGCAATCCCGACGGCGGTGAAGTCCGCGCCCTTGTGATCGGCATCGATGACTATCAGCGAGTCCGAAAACTGAAAGGCGCGACCGCAGACGCGCGCGACATCGATTCAAGTTTGAGGACGATGGGCGTTCGGGATGTAACGGCGCTGATCAACGCCCAGGCCGACCGGTCGAGCGTGCTGCGCGAGGTCAGCGCGCTGGTCGAGCGTACCAAGACCAACGATATCGTCTTCCTGTCGATCGCCGGACATGGCGCCCAGGAGCCCGAGCGCATCAAGGGATCGCAGCCCGACGGCATGGAGGACGTTTTCCTGCTGCCCGGTTTCGAGCCGACGCCGACGGGCTCGCAGCAACGCATCCTCGGCAGCGAATTCAATCACTTCATCAGGCAATTCGAGTTGCGCGGCGCCAAGGTCATTTTCGTCGCGGATACATGCCACGGCGGCGGCATGGTGCGGGACATCGATCCGCGCGCGGAAGAAATGAGCTTCCGGCAAATTCCGACCTACACCCTGTTGGTCGACGATCTGAAGCCGGTTTCGGTCGAGGGCGATCCACGCTCGGAGCTCGATCTCGACCGTACGGCCTTTCTCGCCGCAGTCGATCGCAGCACCAAGGCCCCGGAAGTCCGTGTGCCGGGTATCGACGGGTTGCGAGGCGCGCTGAGCTATGCCGTCGCACGCGCCATCGAGGGCAACGCCGATGCCGATCATGACGGCAAGGTGACGTTGAAAGAGCTTTTCGCCAATATCCGGCAAGTGGTGTACCAGCTGTCGGATCAACGCCAGAACGTGGTCACCATGACCTCACCGAACCGTTCGCCTGACACCGACGTCGCGTTCGGCCTGACGCGTGGCGTCACGCTGATCCAGGGGCCTATTGAAGGCCCTCAGCCGTCGGCGGCGCAGTCGGCGGCCTCGCCGCCGGCGTCGACGAAGCTTGCTGCCGCCGGCACCGCGCCGGCCCCATCGCCAGGCCCGAAGCCGCAGCCTGTCGAACGGGTGAGTACGCCGATCCGATTGGCGGCGCTCGACGGCAAGACCAGTTATTTTCCCAGCCTGAAACCCCATGACTCGACGATTCAGGCGGTGCAGCCCACCGACAATCCAGACCTGATCTGGGATCCGGGGTCGCACGACGTCATCGCCTGGGGTGACGTCGTCGCCTACGGGGTCGACCTGGTGGATCTTCCCACCGTCATCGACAGGACCGCGGCGATCCGCGCTCTCAAGGGCATGGCCACGCAGTCACCCCAGGTGATGCGTGTCTCGCCGGACGACAGCCTGCACCCCAGGGATCAGAAGGTCGATATCGATCTGTCCGATGTGGCGGGGCGTGCGGTGGTGCTGTTCAACGTTTCCGGCGATGGCACCATCCAGATGCTCTATCCGATCGGCTCCGATGCGTCGCCGGTCCGGTCGGCGAACTTGCGCCTTCCGCTGCGTGTGAGCGAACCGTTTGGCGCCGAGCAGGTCGTCGCTGTGACGTCGCAGCAGCGCATGGTCGACCTCGAGAAGGTGCTGCAGCAACTCAATCATCGGCGCGCATCCGGACAGGTCATCAAGAGCCTGGAGCGGTACATGCCGGCTGACGCGCGCATTGGTTCGATCGGCTTCTTCACCGTGCGCTGACGCCAGGTGCCCCGGCAGCAATATTCGTATCACAGTGCGGCGGCTTCGTTTGCGGATGCGTGATTTCCGAGGGTCGTGAAAAAGTGGTTGCCCCGAGACGGATCACGAACTTCACCGAGTGGCCACTCGTGAGATCCGGGGTTTGACATTCGTCACGAGGACCTGCGGAAAGGCTGGTGCGCATGTCAGATCCGTCACACGCGCGAGGACGGTGATGCCGCCGAACAGATTGATCGCGGGGTGGTGTCTCGGCGTGGTGGCGGCGTCGAGTGCAGGCGCGGTGGCAAAATCCGCAGGATCGCCGCCGATTCCGCCTGCTCCAGCCGCGATGAGGGGCGCGCAAAACCCGTCCGATCGAACGAATGCCTTGGCCAATATTCCGAACCGGGCGGGTGTGTCGCTGCGGATGAGTCCCGGCCAGTCCGTCAGCGTCGGCACCAAAGTCTCGTTTCGGGTCACGACCAGGAAGCCGGGCTATCTGCTGCTGGTCGACATCGACGCCAACGGGACCATGTCCCAGATTTTTCCGAGCCCCGAGATGATCGCTCAATCCCAGGAAGCGGCGACGAACTTGATCAAGCCGGGCGACGAGCTGCTGATTCCGAATTCGGCGGCCAAACAACGCGGCTTCGACTATGTCATAACCCCGCCGACCGGAGCGGCGACGATTGTCGCCATTCTCAGCGACCGGCGGGTTCAGATCATCGATTTGCCCGACAGCACGCAGAAACTACGAAGCAGAGCTGAGGCCATCGGCGATCTCACGAGATGGACGAGCGAGTTGCGCGTGCCTGATCCAGATACTGGCAAATTACAGCCGAGCAGCTGGTCGTTCGATATCAAGCCATATTCGATCAGCGAGTGAGCGCCGCTGGCTGGCCTGGCATTTGCTGTTGCGTGTACCGGTGCGTGTACCGGTGCGTGGCCGCCGCGTGGAACGGGTATTGTGACGACTCGTTTTCGAACGATTTGTCTTTGCTAAATGAGTCTGCAGCAATGGCGCAAACCCACTCACCTCATGGGGGGCAGATCTGCACGTTGCCGCCGCCGCCCGCCTTGGGCCCGCCTTGCTGGGTGGTCCGGTACTCAATATGACATCCCCGCGCGACCGGTCGGCAGAGGTAGTTGTCACAGACGATCTGGCCCGATGGCTGTGTCCTGGATACGCGGGCCTCAGGCTGCGGCTGTTCCCTGGCCGCACGATTGGGCCGCTCGTCCGGCTCGCGCCGTACGCTCGGCGTTTTGGTCCGCCGCTTCTCGCACTCGTTGTCGTCGTTGAGGAACGAGCCTTCCGCGCAGACGATCCTGCTGCACTGGTCGCCGTCGGGCCTGAAGCCATGTTCGCAGGTCAGCGGACAGACCCGCGCCGGCTTGAGTTTGATGGCATCGAGCGCATCGAGACTTGCAAGCTTGGTGTCGAATTTCGTACCGGCGTGCTTGTTGAACAGCGTCAGCGAGCGCCGTGATGCCGCGTTCCACTCGCCATCGGTAGTGGCCGTCAGACAGCCGACGCGGCGCAGCTCGGTCTGCATCGATTTTGCCAGCTCGGCCTGCGAAGGCCCGGCATTCGGTGGTGCAGGGAGCGATGCAGGGCTCGGCCCCTGCGTCCGCTCAATCGCTTTCGGTCCGCCGGCAGGCTCGTTGGTCAACGGATCGGCGGCGGCCATCTTGGTTTCCGCAGGCTTGCCGGCCGCGGGCGCATCGTCGGTTGCGATCTGCTTCTGTTCGGCCGCAGCGACCTGCTCCTGCGCCGCCTGTTTGGTCTTTTCGGCGGCGATACGGAGGTCTTCGGCAGCCTTTGCATCCTTGGCCGCCTTCTCCTGGTCCGTCCTTTGAGCGCCTTCGGCAGCGAGCCGCACCCGCTCCTGTTCGGCCAGTCGGGCCTTCTCGGTCGCGGCGAGGCGTGTCTCTTCCGCAGCAATCTTGGCAAGCTGAAGCTTGGCCAGGCTGGCGTAATAGCCTTCCGGATGCTGGTTGAGGAAAGCGCTCAGCGCGTCCTGGTTGCCAAGCTGCAGCGCCAACTCGTAATCCCGGCGCATCTCCGACTGGGCGTTGCCCGCCGGCGCCGACACGGCCGGCTTGGCAGGGACCAGCGCAACATCCGCGCCGCCGAGCGAGCCATACACATACGGTTCCTGCCGATTGCCGGTGGCCTGCAGGACGTCGTCGCGGACGAATCCAAATGCCCTGCGCAAATCGAGGCCCGGCGTCGCAATATGCTTGACCAGGGCCGTGGCATAGGGACTGTTCGTGCTGTTGCCGTCGAGCGCGGTCAAGCCGGCCTTGGCGGCAAAGGCGACCAGCGTATTGGTCGTCGTCGGCTCGACCCTGGCGAGGCCGCGGCTGATGGAGCGCGAGGCGACCGTCCGTTTCATGGTGTCTGCAAACGGATTGTTGCGGCAC
>Ga0105247_10003241_pt1 | contig 10689 bp, 10 predicted proteins | sample KBSS24metaG_FD_81519 | JGI IMG/M metagenome (GOLD analysis project Ga0105247, IMG submission 81519) | Switchgrass rhizosphere microbial communities from Kellogg Biological Station, Michigan, USA - KBS S2-4 metaG | ecosystem: Host-associated > Plants > Roots > Rhizosphere > Soil | place...
CCGCAGACGAGGTTGATCACGCCCGGCGGAAGGCCCGAGGCCTCGGCGACCTCGGCGATGATATAGGCTTCGAGCGGGGTCTCGGGCGAAGGCTTCATGATGACCGTGCAGCCCGCGACCAGCGCGTTGGCGACCTTCGATGCCATGATCATATAGGGCCCGTTCCACGGCGCGATCGCCGCAACGACGCCGACCGGCTCGCGCGTGATGATCGCGGTGTGGACCATCTGGCTGGGCGCGCGGCGGGCGAATTCGAAGCTGCCCGCCATCGCGGCGATGCCGGCGACGGTCATCGTCCCACCGGCCATCATGCCGGGCGCGAAGCTGGCGAGACCGCCGACCTGCGCAGTCCAGGCGCGGGCGAGCTCGGGTTCGCGGGCGCGGAGCAACTCGGCCATCCTGGCGACCAGCGCCGCGCGCTCGGCCGGGGCAGTGCGCGGCCAGGGGCCATGGTCGAACGCCGCGCGCGCGGCGGCGACCGCGGCATCCATGTCGCGCTCGTCGGCCTCGGCGACCGCGCCGACCACGCTCTCGCTGTTGGGCGACACGACCTCGATCGCGCGCCCGCTCGACGCCGGCACCCAGGCGCCGCCGATGAAGAGTTTGTCCGGATGCCGGAGCGTCACACCTTCGGGAAGCATCTTCTTTTCCTTTGCTCGGCTGGACTTACGCGAACGGCATCGCGCATTCGACGCGCGCGAATTTTCCGTTCTCGACATGGTAAAGCAGGAACTGGCGCAGGAACTGGACCTCGCCGGCGGCGATCGGGAAGAGACCGCCGCAGCCGTTCGCCGCCAATGTCTCGGCGTCGAGATCGCGAAACGCCTCGAGCCGGACATTGGCGATCACCGCGACGAGCGTGTCGCTGGCGGCAAACTTCTCGACGGTGATGCTCTCGCGGACATACGCATGAAGGAAGGCATAAAAGCGCTTCATGTCGTCGCGAGATCGGATGTCGACGCCGAAGAACGACATCGCCGGCGGATCGGCATAGAAATCGCAGACCGCGTCATAGTCGCAGGCGTTGAAGACCGCGACATAGCGGTCATAGGCGGCGCGATCGATCACGACCCCGCCCCGGACCAGGCCTTGCCCGTCACAGGGTTGGCATAATGAAAAGGCGGGATGAAGACCTGCGGGAATGCGCCATAAGCGACGGTCTGCGTCTCGTCGGGGATCATTTCCGGCAATGGGCCCGCCAGCGGCACGCCGCCATGCGTCCAGCCCTTGTCGTAATCGACATAATAAGTGACGAAGAAATGCAGCCTGGCGATCTTCCAGACGCCGTCCTCGCGGACATAGGCGTTCTCGTAAGTCCCCTCCCCCCACATCGACTCGCGCCCGACGAAGCCGACGTTCATCCACGCGCGCCAGCGGCCGAGCGCGGTGTCGCCGTCGGCGCCGAGCGTGATCAAGGGCTGGAGCTGCATATGGTTGAAGACGGTACCTTCGGTCAGCGGCGGCAGCGCGTGGAGATAGGCGCGGATCCGGTCGACGCCGCGAAACAGTCCGCGCCCGGCGATTTCGAGCGTGGCGTGACGCGCGAACAGGTCGGCGGCCTCGTCCCACTGCGCCTTGTCGACATAATAGCCATAGGCCGATTGCAAGGTGACGATCGCGTCCTTGTCGCGCAGCCGGCCGACCTCGGCGCGCAATTGTTCCAGTTCCGCGTTAATGCTCATGCCAGTTCCCATTCGAACGGCGTTGCCCTGCCCTGCCGGCCAGACGCGATCCGCGCTTCGCGCTGCACGCGCAGCCCGTGGCGCTCGAACAGACCACGGATCGTGACCCAGTCGGTCCAGCCGGTCATGCCGATCACCGCGCCGCCGCGGCCGGCGGCGATGTCGCGCGATGCGCGCCACAGGCTCTCATCCTCGCCGGCGATATCGTGGAGCGGGATGCGGCGGGCACGCGCGGCGGCGGCAAAGGCACGCGAATCGGCCAAGCGGCTGTCATAGACCGCCAGCGCCGGTGCCTTGCCGCCGGCCTTGCCGAGCGTCAGCGTCGTGACGACACCCGCGGTGGCCCCGGCGGCCAGCACACCGCGCCGGGTGATGCCACTCATTGGCCGGCCTTTCCGAGATAAGCGGAAATCGCGTCGAGCTCGGCGTCGCTGACATCGACCTTGGTCTGGCGCGGCATCGCGCCCTTCCCCATCCGCACCACCGACTTCACATAATCGGCGGTCAGATCCTTGCGATTGGCGAGTAGCCCCATGTCGGGCGGTTCACCCGCAGCGACGCGCTGCTTGGTCAGCAGATTGGTGCCCATGCCGCCGCGCAGATGGCAATAGCCGCACTGATGCGAGAACAAGGCCGCGCCATCGCGGCCAGCGGTGAGGCGGTCGCCCGCGGGGGCATCGGCGCGGGTCTGGTAGAGCAGGTCGGGCGGCGGGCCGCCGGGACCCGGCGCGGTCGCCGAGGGGGCGGGATTGCAAGCGGCGAGCGCGAGCGATGCGAGGAGGGCGATCCGCTTCATGCCCGCTGCTCCTTGTTCGCGAGATCGCGATAGACGGCGGGCCAGACGCCCTGCTTGCCCGGCGCCAATATGCCATTGGGATCGAGCGCGTCCTTGACGCGTTCGTTGATCCGGCGCTGGGCATGGTTGTTGAAATCGAAGGTGTTCGCGACCGAATCCATCCAGCCGAGATGCGTGCGATACTCGCCATAGCCATTGGCCGCCGCGTCGCGCACCAGCGCGTCGAATAATTTGCGCATATTCGCGACCTGCTCGGGATTGTCGCGATCATACATCAGCATGTTGATGTTGTTCGCGAAGCGGCCGCCGATCGTGAAGCTCGCGTAAAAGTCGACATCGTGGTCAGCGATGATCTTGCGGCTGCGCTTCATCTGGTCGAGCACATGCGCCGAGGTGGCGGGCACCACCGGCGAGAAGCCCATATGCGCACCGCGCCCGCCGACCCAGTCGCCCATCTGCAGCGCGACCGCCGAGGGCACGCCCATCGTCGGATCGACCGAGACGATCGGGTCGCCCGGATGCCACCATTCCTCGGCAAAGGGCGTGGAGATGTGCGGGGCGAACGCCTTCCTGATGATCTCGGCCCTGGCCTTGTTGAGCGTCTCGTCGCCGTAGAGCCGGAGGCTGACATGCCAGTAGCCGAGCTTGTGCTCGGTCAGTATCCCCTGCACCCGGTTTTCGGGGATTGCGCCGGGCTTGTCCCAGAAATCCTTGCGCTGCCCCATCAGCACGACCTTGCCGAGCCAGCTGGGAATGAAGATCGACTGGTCGATCACGCCGCTGATCTTGAGCGGCGCGAGCGTGTCGATCACCCAGCCGATATCCTCCGCCTTGGGGATGTCGATCGACAGACCGAGCACGCTGGCGGGCGCGGGCATCAGCCACATGCCGGCCTTGGTGACGATACCCATGTTCGACTGGGTGAACATCTGGTCCCAGCTGGGGCCGAAGCCGAACGGAAACAGATGCGCTGCCTTGTTGTTGGCCATCGCGCCCATGTTGGTGCGGATCATGTCGCCATCGGGCAGGACGACCTCCATGCCGCAGATGTTGCGCGCGTGCAGGCCATAGGGCGTGTAGCCGATGCCATGGTCGAGCGCGTTGCCGAGCACCGATCCCCAGGCATTGCCGGGCACCGACATCCAGAGCGGCAATTTCTCGCGCTGGATATGGTCGTAAAGGTCGAAGAAGCCGACGCCCGGTTCGATCACGCAATAGCCGAGCACCGGATCGACCTCGAAGATCCTGTTCATCCGCCCGAGATCGAGGACGACCGATCCGGGCATGCGCGGCGCATTGGCGCCATAGCCGAGATTCTTGCCGCGCGAGATCGGCCAGAGCGGGGTCTTGTGCGCGTTGGCGAGCCGGACGATCGCCTGCACCTCTTCGGCGCTGGCGGGCGCGACCGCCGCGGAGGCGGGCCATTCCTCTTCGGAACCGGGCGCGTAGATATCGGCATAGGCATCGCGGTCGGCATCCGACGCCATGACCCAGTCCTTGCCGACGACGCCTTCGAACGCCTTGATCGCGGCGCCGAACTGGGCGGGGCTGACGCGTGGAGGCAGTGTCAGTTTCATGGCGCCACCCTCATCCTCTTTTATAACATTCGTTAGCATTATGCTTGCGCCGCCAGAGCGGTTTCGTCAACCGGAAATGCGCAAAAAAGGGCGGCCCGAAGACCGCCCGGATGGAAGTGCGATGGTACAAAATCCTCCCCGTCGCGCAGCGATGGGGAGGGGAGGCGCCGCGCAGCGGCGTCAGAATTCGAAGAGCCGGAAACGCCGCATTTCCCCTCCACCACGACCTTCGGTCGCGGTCCCCCTCCCCGCGCCTGCGGCGCGGGGAGGATGCTTGTCCGTCAGAACTTCTTCTTGATCGACACCGCCCATTCGCGCGGCCGGCCGGGCAAGCCGGAAATGACGCCGGCACCGGCGCCGGTGAGATCGAACTTCGACAGGAAATAATATTTGTCGAAGACGTTGGTGACTTCGACCGAGATGTCGAGATCCTTGTCGGCGTTGCGCCACGTCAGGCGTGCGTTCGTGAGCGTGTAGGATGCCGTGTTGGAGAACAGGTCCGAAGGCGTGCCGGGCGCCGGGTAGGTCGCAGTGCCAGCGATGCTGCCCTGGTGCGAAACGTCGACACGCGGCGTCAGCGAGCCCGAGTCGCCGAGGTCGGCTTCATATTGGGCGCCGGCGCTCCACTGAAATTTGGTGACGCCGCGTGGCGGCGCCACGAGCAGGTCGACATACTTGGGGTCACTCGAGCAGCCGCTGGTCGGCCCTGTCGGATCGACGACGGCGGGGACGACGCACTTCCAGTTCCAGTCGAGATAGGAGAGCGAGCCGTCGATCTGCAGTCCCTCGACGGGGCGTGCGAAGACTTCGACCTCGAAACCCTTCACGTCGGCATTGCCAGCGTTCTGCGGCAGCGCGCACGGGCCGGGTCCGCCGAATTGCGGACAGGACAACAGGGTCAGCTGTGCGTCCTTGAACTTGTTGAAATAGGCCGACAGATTGACCCTGAGACGGCGATCGAACAGGTCGGTCTTGAGGCCGATCTCATAGGCGGTCAGCGTTTCGGGGTCGAACGGAACTGCCTGCGAGGCGTTGAACGGCCGCGGACCGACGCCGCCGCCCTTGAACCCGGTCGAGATGGTCGCATAGGCGAGCACCTCGGGCGAGAAGCGATAGTCGACGCTGGCGCGATAATCGAAGCGGTCGCCGCTGTAGCGTGCGGTCCTGCCGCTCAGCGCGTTCACGATGTCGGTCGTTCCCGCCGGCGCGATCCGGTTGAGCGTATCGGGGCCCTCATAACCGAGGCCGTAGATCGCGCCGACCGGATCGAGGAACGCATTGATCGTCGTTCCATCCAGATTGTAGCGGAAGAAGGTGTAGGACTTCGATTCCTTGGTGTAGCGAATGCCGGCGGTGATCGTCAGCGCCTCGGTCGGCTTGACGATGACGGTGCCGAACGCGGCCTTCGATTTGGTCCGCACGGGATCGTCGCCGATGAACTGCAGCGGGAACAGCGGCAGCGGTCCCCCCGGTGTCGCCACCGCGACATAGCGGATGTCCTGGATCGTCTGATAGGTCGTCTTCTCGTTCGAATAATAGCCGCCGACGGTCAGGTCGATCATCTCGTTGACGTGGGCGTTCAGCCGCAGCTCCTGGCTGGCGAACCAGCTGTCGAGCTTGTTGGAGCCATAGCCGACATTGGCCGGCGAGAGGTCGGTATCGTTGCTGAAGCGCGAATCGAAGGCGCGATAGGCGCTGATCGAGGTGAGCGAGACCGCGTCGCTCAACCCGGCGTCGATATTGGCCGAAAAGCCGTAACCCTCATATTCCGACCGATTGTCGCTGCCGGTCGCGGCCAGCGGGAGACCCTGCAGCGGCGGGATCGCACCCGCGACGAACGCAACGGCGGGCTGGCCCGCCTTTGCATAGTTGCAATAGCGTCCGCATACGAACCGCGCATCGAGCGGGACGCCGGGCGCCGCGAGGACGTTAGGATTGGTATTGCTGCCGAACAGCAGCACCTCGGCCGAGCTGTTGCGGCTGTCGCGGATATAGTCGGCGCTCAGCATCACATCCAGCTTGTCCGACGGATTGTAGCGGAGGATGCCGCGCAGCGCCTTGTAGCCGACGTCGCCGAATTTGGAGACGACGCAATCGCCCGCCGCGCGCGTCGACGCGACGCCGCTGCCCGGATTCGCACAGCCATAATCGATATTGTCGACATAGCCCTTCTGATCGGCGAAGGTGCCCGAAATGCGGCCGTAAAGATCCTTGGCGATCGTGAAGTCGGCGCTGGCGCGCAAGTTGATCCGGTCGCGGCTGCCATAAGTCGCCTGGACATAGCCGCCGCCGCCGCCATCGGGCCGGCGCGAGATGAACTTGATCGCGCCGCCTTCGGAATTGCGGCCGGTCAGCGTGCCCTGCGGCCCGCGCAGAATCTCGATGCGCGAGACGTCGAGCAGGTCGAAATTGGCGCCGGTCAGGCGCGGATAATAGACGTCGTCGACGTAGAGGCCGACGCCGGGTTCATAGGCCGGATTGAAGTCGATCTGGCCCATGCCGCGGATCGTCGCGGAGATCGCGGGACCGAAAGCTGCGGTGGTCGGGCGCAGGGTGACGCTCGGCGCCTGGTTGGCGACATCGGTCAGATTGGTCTGGCTGCGCTGATCGAGCATCTCGCCCGACACCGCGGTGATCGCGATCGGCACGTCCTGCAGCTTCTGGTCGCGGAACTGCGCGGTGACGACGATGTCGGTATTGGAATCGGCCGCGGCCTCCGGCGCATCGGCTGGCGCCGGCTCGCTCTGCGCCATCACCGGCGTACCGAGACACAGTGCGGCGATCGATGCGGATGCCGCGAGCGCAGTCCGTGCGACGGAGTCTTTACGGGTATAAGAAGTCATCTTGCATCCCCTCCTAGGATAGTGCCCGGCACCGCTTCCATGGCGGTGACGTGAACGACTTTTCGTATGTAACACTGACATTAATTGCAGGGCCGCGCAAGCCATATCGACGCCCCGCTCGCAAATTTATAGGCGCGTATGTCCTTGACGTCACTGTCGGAGATTATACCATATGTTACAATGATATGGGAGCGATGCGATGACCAGAACCGCCGCCGAGCAGGACGCGCTCGCGCTCGTTCTGGGCTTTTACGAGCAAGTGCTGATCGCGATGAATCCCGATCTGATCGAGCATTATCTGTCGCCCGCCTATATCCAGCATTCGTCGCTGGCCGAGGCCGGTCTGCCGGCCCTGAAGGCCTGGCTCGCCAACGCCCGCCGCGAGTCGCCGGACGCGCGGCAGCGGATCGTACGCAGCTTCGTCGATGGCGATCATGTCATCGTCCATGTCCATGTGGTGCGGTGGGACGATGATCCCGGCCTCGCCGTCGTCGACATCTTCCGCGTCGAAGACGGGCTGATCGTCGAGCATTGGGACGTGATCCAGGATGTTCCGACGACATCGATCAACGCGAACGGGATGTTCTAAGATGCGTTACTCGGGCAAGACGGTGCTGATCTTCGGCGGCAATAGCGGCATCGGCCTGGCTGCGGCGAAAGGCTTCCATGCCGAAGGCGCAAGACTGGCGATCACCGGCCGGAACGCGGAGTCGCTCGCACATGCCGCCGAGCAATGCGGGGCATATGCGATCCGCAGCGACATCGCTTCGATCAGCGACACCGAAAAGGCGATCGACCGGGCGGCGCGCGAACTGGGCGGGATCGACATCCTGTTCGTCAATGCCGGCATCGGCGGTTTCGCGCCGCTTCCCGAGATGACCGAGGCGTTCTGGGACTCGGTCCATCACGTCAATCTGCGCGGCTGCGTCTTCGCGCTGCAGAAAGCGCTGCCCGCGATGCGCGACGGCGGCGCGATCGTGGTCACCGGATCGATCGGCTCGATGCTCGCGCTGCCCGGCAACATCGCCTATGCAGCCGCCAAGGCGGGTCTGCGAGCCGCCGCGCGGATCCTGGCGGCGGAACTGCTGCCGCGCCGCATCCGCGTCAACATGGTCAGCCCCGGCCCCACCGAAACCGAGATCTTCAAACGCGGCGCGCCCGAGGCCGAGATCGGCGCGTTGCGCGCGATGATGACCGCCAATGTGCCGATGAAACGGATGGGCACCGCTGAAGAGATCGCGCGCGCGGTACTGTTCCTGGCGTCCGACGAAGCCGCCTTCATCAACGGCGTCGACCTGTTCGTCGATGGCGGGTGCGTGGAATTGTAGGCGAAGCAGATGCCCGACGTAAATCTGCTCTATTCGTGAATGCGGCCGAGCAACGCAATCAGGGTCTTCACTTCCTTCGCGGTGAAGCGGTCCTTCAGCCAGCGTTCGTGCGTCAGGATGCATTCGCGCGCGCCGACCAGTGCTTCATGGCCGGCGGGGGTGAGGTGCAATGTCTGCCGGCGCTTGTCGAGCGTCGAATCGCCGCGTTCGACATAGCCGCGCTTCTGCAGCCGATTGATGATGCCCATGATCGTCGCGCGATCGATCTGCAGCCGGCGGCCGATATCGGCCTGCGCGATCTCGGGATGATCGTCGATCAGCCACAGCACCGAGACCTGCTTCTGCGTCAGATCGAGGTCGCTGAAGGTATCGGTGAAGTGCCGGTAGACCGCGCCATGCGCCAGGCGGATATGAAAACCGAGGATCGCATCGAGCTCGCCGATGTCGGCATCGGTGGTGGTCGACATCGGGTCCATGTTCAGATTTCTTTTCGCCATGGCCATTGGAACTGACGAATAACCCGCCGCGGGTCAACCGGATTGGTGGCTTGCCACGCACGGCTTTTTGGCGGAATGCTGTATGCAAGACAAACGGTCAAGCCAGATGCTGAGAGAACTGGCCGCTGAGAGAGGATCGGATTCGTGGCCCACTTCCCCGACACCCCGTCGTTCACCGGCTTCAACACGCCGTCGCGGATCGAGGCCGATATCGCCGACCTCGACGTCGTCGGCGAAATCCCGGGCGAACTGGACGGCGCCTTCTTCCGCGTCCAGCCCGATCCGCAATTTCCACCGCGTCTGGGTGACGACATCGCCTTCAATGGCGACGGCATGATCACGATGTTCCGCTTCGAACATGGCCGCTGCCATTTCCGGCAGCGCTGGGCGCAGACCGACAAGTTCAAGCTGGAGCGCGCCGCCGGCAAAGGGCTGTTCGGCGGCTATCGCAATCCGCTGACCGACGATCCCGCCGTCGCCGGGCAGATCCGCGGCACCGCCAACACCAATGCCTTCGTCCATGGCGGCCGGCTCTATGCGCTGAAGGAGGACAGTCCGGCGCTGGTGATGAATCCGGCGACGCTCGAGACCGAGGGTTATACCTGGTTCGACGGGGCGATGACCGGCCAGACCTTCACCGCCCACCCCAAGATCGATCCCGACAGCGGCGACATGATCGCGTTCGGCTATGCCGCCAAGGGCATCTGCACGAAGGACATGACCTATTATGTCGTGTCGCCCGACGGCGAACTGCGCCAGGAATTATGGTTCGAACTGCCTTATTACTGCATGATGCATGATTTCGCGATCACACCGGACTATGCGCTGTTCCACGTCGTGCCCATCACCGGATCGATCGCGCGGCTGGAGCAAGGCCTGCCGCATTTCGGCTTCGACACCACCCTTCCGGTCTATCTCGGCGTACTGCCGCGCCGCGCCGATGCGACCGCCGCAGACATACGCTGGTTCAAACGCGACAATTGCTTCGCCAGCCATGTCATGAACGCGTTCCAGGACGGCAGCAGGATCCATTTCGACACGCCCGAGGCGAAGAACAACATGTTCCCCTTCTTCCCGGACGTGCATGGCGCGCCGTTCAACGGACCGGAGAGCGCGAGCTTCCTGAGCCGCTGGACGGTCGACATGGCGTCGAACAGCGACGCGTTCGAAAGCGTCGAGCGGCTGACCGGGATGATGGGCGAATTCCCGCGCATCGACGACCGGATGACGGGCAGGCGCTATCGCTATGGCTGGATGCTGGTGATCGATCCGGCACAGCCGGTGGAACTGAAAGGCGGCAGCGCCGGCGGGCTGATCATGAACACGCTGGGTCTGGTCGACGTGCAGACCGGCGCCGAGCAGAGATGGTGGTGCGGTCCGGTCTCGAGCTTGCAGGAGCCCTGCTTCATCCCGCGCGGCAAGCAGGCGCCCGAAGGCGATGGCTGGATCGTCATGGTCTGCAACCGGCTGGCGGAACAGCGCTCCGACCTGCTGCTGTTCGACGCGACCGACATCGTCAAGGGTCCGATCGCGACGATCCGGATTCCGATCCGGCTGCGGTTCGGGCTGCATGGCAATTGGGCGGACGCGGCGGATATCGGGTTGGCGGCGTAGCCCGAATTGGCGCTTCCTCATCCTCCCTATCGCAAAGCGATGGGGGAGAATTGTTGGCGACGCTCAGCGTGAAATCACACCGTCTCCCCTGCCCCCCGCGCGCGGGCCAATACCGTCGCTTCGTCGCGCGGCAACTGGCGGATCAGCACCGCGGCCAGGATCACCAGCACCGGCGCCAGCCAGTAGAGCGACAGGATCGCCTCGCCCAGCCGGCCGCCATTGACGTCGCTGACGAGGCCGACCGCATAAGGCCCGGTGCCGAGGCCGAAGATCGTCATCGTCAAGATGTAGAAACTCATCACCGTGCCGCGCATCCGCGGCAGGACGAGATCCATGAAGCCGGCATAGATCG
>Ga0105247_10003243_pt1 | contig 10687 bp, 8 predicted proteins | sample KBSS24metaG_FD_81519 | JGI IMG/M metagenome (GOLD analysis project Ga0105247, IMG submission 81519) | Switchgrass rhizosphere microbial communities from Kellogg Biological Station, Michigan, USA - KBS S2-4 metaG | ecosystem: Host-associated > Plants > Roots > Rhizosphere > Soil | place...
GTCACGCGAGGGCGGCGCGGACCGCGCGCGCGATCGCGACGGCGTTGGGCGTGTCGCCGTGGACGCAGATCGTGTCGTACGTCCCGGCGGCGGCGAGCTCCGCGGCGCGGGCGCGCGCGACGTCCGGATCGGAGACGACGGCGCCGGGCTCGCCGCGCGGGACGAGCGACCCGTCGGGGCGCGCGCCGCGATCGGCGAAGCCTTCGCGCGCGAAGCCGACCCCGTGGCGCGCCGAAGCCGACGCGAGCTCTCCGCCGGGCGGTCCGATCAACGTGAAGCCGCGCCCGAGCGTCGCGATCGCGGCGCCGACCACCGCGTCGGCCAGCGCCACGCTCCGGTTCGCGTCGTGGTACAGCGCGCCATGCGGCTTCACGAAGCGCAGCGGGATGCCGGCGAGCTCCGCGGCGCCGCGGAGCGCCGCGCACTGCTCCGCGACCGTCCGCTCGACCTGCGGCGCGGCCAGGATGAGCGACGTCCGCCCGAAGCCCCGCCGATCGGGGTACGACGGGTGCGCGCCGGCCTCGGTGCCGTGTGCTTTGCACGCTTCGGCGACGCGCCGCATCGACCCTTCGTCGCCGGCGTGCCCGCCGCACGCGATGTTGAGCACGTGCGCGAGGTGGTAGAGCTCGTCCGGCTCGTTCTCGAGCTCGCCCGCGTCGATGTTGAGGAACGGCACGCGCCCATCGTGTCGAAGCGCGTCGCCGCCGTCCAGCGCGGGCTTCGCCGGGCGGCGCCGTTCCGGTGGATCGACGCGCGCCGCCGCGGTCCGGCGCGGCCCGCCGCGCCCCCCCGTCCTGATCGACTCGAAGCGCGTCGCCGCGGTCCAGGGCGGCTCGCCGCGCCCCGCCGCGCCGGCGGATCGACGCGTCGCCGCGACGGCTGCCGTTCTCGCGGAACTCTCGGCCGCGCGCCGTGTCGAAGCGGCTCGGAGGTGCGCGATGGCGGGAGTGAGCGTCGCGAGCGGCGGCCGCGGGGGGCGGCGCGCGCTCGACATGGAATTGAACATGGTCCCGATGATCGATCTGATGATGGTGACGATCGCGTTCCTCCTCTTGAACGCCGTGTGGACGCAGATGGGGCGGCTCGACGCGAGCGCGCGCGCGCCGGGCGGCGCCGAGCCGGCTGCGCCCGCGATCGACAAGTCGCTCCACGTCGACATGAAGAGCCCGGACCGGTTCGTCCTCACGTGGCGTCAGGGGAAGGACGTCGTCGACACGATCGATGTCCCCCGCCGCCCCGTGCGCGACGGCGCCTCGCCCGTGCTCCGCTTCCCCGATCTGTCGGCGAAGCTCGGCGAGACGTGGCGCGCGTCGGGCATGCATCGCGATCCCGCGGATCCCGCGCGCGACCGGCTCGTCCTCCACTCGGACGACGCGACGTCGTACGCCGACCTCGTCGCCGTGATGGATGCCGTCCACGGCGTCGCGCGGCCCGCCGCGGCGGGCGCGCGCCGCGGAGACAGGAGCCCCGCCTTCGTCCTCACGTTCGCCGTCGACTGAACGCGCACCTTCGTCCCCCGTTCGCTCGACGACCGCCGGTCTCGGCGCGGTCGTCCGCGGCCGGGGCGAGCCTCGCGCGGTCGCGGCGCCGTCGCCCGCGATCGGACGAGGCTCGCGCGCCCGCGGCGCGGTCGTCCGCGATCGGCGCGCGCCGGAAACGTTGTCGAAACAGTGCGCGGAGTCCAATTCGGATCCGTGAACGAAACGACATCGAACTCGGGCGACACCGCGTGGCTCCTCGTCAGCGCCGCGATGGTCCTCTTGATGACGCCGGCGCTCGCGCTCTTCTACGGAGGGATGGTCCGGAGGAAGAACGTCCTCTCGACGATCATGCACTCGATGGCGGCGATCCCCGTCGTGAGCGTCTGCTGGGCGCTCGTCGGGTATTCGCTCGCGTTCGGGCCGACGCGCTTCGGCGTCGTCGGCGGGCTCGACTTCGCCGGCCTCGGCGCGCTCGCGGGGACGCTCCACGGCACGGTCCCGGCGTTCGCGTTCGTCGTGTTCCAGATGATGTTCGCGGTGATCACGCCGGCGCTCATCTCCGGCGCGTTCGCCGAGCGGATGAAGTTCTCGGCGTACCTCGCGTTCGTCGTCGCGTGGTCGCTCCTCGTCTACGATCCGGTCGCGCACTGGGTGTGGGCCGAGGGCGGATGGCTCTTCAAGCTGGGCGCGCTCGACTTCGCGGGTGGCACGGTCGTCCACCTCACGGCGGGTACGTCGGCGCTGGTCTGCGCCGTCGTGGTCGGCAAGCGGTTGAAGTATCCTCAGGAGCGCCCGCTCCCGCACAACCTCGCGATGACGCTCACCGGGGCGGGGATGCTGTGGTTCGGTTGGTTCGGGTTCAACGCCGGGAGCGCGCTCGCCGCGAACGAGAGCGCGTCGCTCGCGTTCCTCACGACCCACCTCGGCGCCGCGGGCGGGGCGCTCGGCTGGCTCTTCGTCGAGTGGCGCCACCGCGGCAAGCCCACGGCGCTCGGGATCGCGTCGGGGATGGTCGCCGGCCTCGTCGCGATCACGCCGGCCGCAGGGTTCGTCGCGCCGTGGTCCGCCATCGTCATCGGCGCCGTGGCGAGCCTCGCGTGCTACGCTGCGGTGCTCGCCAAATACAGATATGGATACGATGACTCGCTCGACGCGTTCGGCGTGCACGGCGTGGGCGGGCTCACCGGCGCGCTCCTGACCGGCGTCTTCGCCGAGAAGAGGCTGAACGCCGCGGGCGCGGACGGCCTCCTGTTCGGGAACGCGCACACGTTCTTCGTGCAGATCGCCGCCTGCGTCGTGACCGCCGCGTATTCGGCCGCCGTCACGTGGGCCCTCCTCCGGGCGATCCGCGCCGCGATCGGCCTCCGCGTCGACGCCGCGGAGGAGCGCGAAGGGCTCGATGCGACGCAGCACGGCGAGGACGCGTACGCTGGCTGATGCACCGGTTCGGCATGGCGCAGCGCGCTGTGCGCGCGATCAATGAGGCAGCGCGGAGCGCGGCCTTGACGACCCCTGATGTCACACTACCTTCACGGCGATTCCCGCCTTCTCGACCCAGGTGTGCGTCGCCGCCGCGACCGCCCCGCGCACGGCTCGCTATGAGCCATATGGCACACATCGATCGATGCTCGGAACGAAACCGAATCTGAGGCACGGCCATCGAACCGCGATAGCCATGACGCAGAGCACTGCACTAGAGTCGAGCGCACCTTCAGCTTGGAGTCCGGCCTTGCAGGGACGCATCCTCATCATCGACGACGACCGCAGCATGTGTGAGATCCTCGAGAGCGCGCTCAAGCGGCGCGACTTCGAGGTGGCGTCGCGCACCGCGCCGGACGAAGGGCTCAAGCTGCTCGCCGAGCACGATTTCGACGTGGTCGTCACCGACCTGAACATGCAAGGGATGAGCGGCGTCGATCTCTGCCGGCGTATCGCGGAGAACCGCGACGATATCCCGGTGGTCGTGATGACCGCGTTCGGCAGCATGGAGACCGCCGTCGCCGCCATCCGCGCCGGGGCCTACGACTTCGTCACCAAGCCGTTCGAGATGGACGACATCGCGCTCACGCTCGAGCGCGCGCTCCGCCACCGCGCCCTCCGCGAAGAGGTCAAGCGCCTCCGCCGCGCCGTCGACGACTCGAAGAAGTTCGACGATATCATCGGCCAGAGCTCGACGATGGAGAAGGCGTTCGACCTGCTGAACCGGGTCGCCGACAGCGACACGACCGTCCTCGTCACCGGGGAGAGCGGCACCGGCAAGGAGCTCGTCGCGCGCGCGCTCCACGCGCGGAGCCCGCGCGCCAAGGGGCCGTTCGTCGCGATCAACTGCGCGGCGATGCCCGAGACGCTCCTCGAGAGCGAGCTCTTCGGCCACACGCGCGGGGCGTTCACCGACGCGCGGCAGGCGCGGCCGGGCCTCTTCGTGAAGGCCAGCCAGGGGACGCTCTTCCTCGACGAGATCGGCGAGATGCCGATGGGGATGCAGGCGAAGCTGCTTCGCGCGCTCCAGGAGCGCACCGTGCGCCCCGTCGGGGGCGACATCGAGGTGCCGTTCGACTCGCGCCTCGTCGCCGCGACGAACCGCGATCTGGAGACCGAGGTCGAAGAGAAGCGGTTCCGCGAGGACCTCTTTTATCGAATCAACGTCGTCCGGATCAACGTGCCGCCGCTCCGCTCGCGCGGCAGCGACGTGCTCCTCCTCGCGCAGCACTTCATCGAGCGCTACACGGCGAGCGGCCGCTCGCGGGTGAAGGGGATGTCGAGCGGCGCCGCGGACAAGCTCCTGTCGTATCCGTGGCCCGGCAACGTGCGCGAGCTCCAGAACTGCATCGAGCGGGCCGTCGCGCTGGCCCGCTACGACCAGATCGGCGTGGACGATCTCCCGGAAAAAATCCGCGATTTCAAATCGTCGCGCGTCATCGTCGAGACCGAAGACCCCTCCGAGCTCCTCCCGATGGACGAGGTCGAGCGCCGCTACATCCTCCGCGTCCTGGAGGCCGTCGGCGGCAACAAGACGATGGCCGCGCAGGTGCTCGGCTTCGACCGGCGCACGCTGTACCGCAAGCTCGAACGCTGCGGCGTCGCCGAGAAGACCGAGAAGAAGGAAGCGTAGATCCGGTCACGGCGTCGGGTCCGCGCTCGCGGGCCCCGTCGCGCCGCTCTTCGCGGTCCGCCGCTTCGCTTCGAGACCGAGGAGCAAGGAAGCATCGGTCCGCGTCGCGGCCTCGTGCCCGCGCTCATGGGCCGTCGCGCGCTCTTCGCGATCCGCGGTCTTCGCTTCGAGATCGGCCTGGGCGCTTCGAGCGCGTCCGGCGCGTCTACGACGAAGCCGGATCCGGCTCCTGGCGAGTCTCGTGCCAAGGGCCTGGCGAGCCGCGCCGGCGAGGGTGGGGTTCGAGGTCCAAATTTCGGCTGCAAGATCGACGTGGGTCCGCGCGGGAAGCGCCGCGACACGATCTCGAAGCTCTCGCGGCGTGCTCGAAGCGGCGGCGAGGCGCTGGAAGCGGCGGCGAGGCGCTGGAAGCGGCGGCGAGGCGCTCGAGCGTCCCGGCGCTGGCGACGGAGCGCCGTCAGGTGGCGCGGCGCGGGAGGATCACGGTGAAGCTCGCTCCCGGGAGCTTCGAGACGGTGTCGCGGCGGTTCTCGGCGCGGACCGAGCCGCCGTGGGCGGTCACGATGCCGTGGACGATCGCGAGGCCGAGGCCGGTGCCGCTCTTCGGCGCGTCCTGCCGCGAGAAGCGCTCGAAGATCCGCGCCAGCGCGTCGGCGGGGACGCCGGGGCCGTCGTCGGTGACGCGCACCTGGACGACCTGCTCGTCGGCGCGCAGCTCGACCCAGACGTCCTTCTTGGCGAAGCGAATGGCGTTCGAGAGCAGGTTCGTGAGCACCTGGCCGAAGCGCTCGATGTCCACCTCGGCGATGAGCGGCTCCGTGGGGATCGACGTGTGGACGGTGACCGACGTGCCGGCGTCGATGCGCTGGAGATCGTCGGCGACCTGCTTCACGGTGGGGCGGAGATCGCTCGGCCGCCGCTTCATCTGGAGCTGACCGGACTCCATCCGTCCGAGGAAGACGACGTTCGCGGCGAGGCGCGACAGGCGCTCCACGCTCTTCTTCACGAGGCCGAGCAGGAAGCGTTGCTCGTCGTTGAGCGCGCCGACGTCGGCGCTCCCGAGCTCGTTCACCGCGCCGACGATGACGCCGAGCGGCGCGCGGATGTCGTGCGAGATCATGGACAGCAGATCGAGCTGGAGCTGCCGGAGGCGGTCGACCTTCTCCGTCCCGCTCTTCTCCTCGGACGAGTCGACGAGGAGGAGCGCGCAGTGACTCTCCGCGCCGTCGCACGGAGGGGCGGTGTGCACGGCGATCCGGATCACCGGGCCCTCGGCGCGCGGGCGGACGACGTGGGTGACGGGCGGCACGTCGGTGGCCGGGACGTGCTGCTTCCAATCGACGCCGGGCAGCACCGTGTCGATGGCGAGGCCGAGCGCGTCGTGCTCGTCGACGCCGAGGAGCGCGCGCGCGCGCGCGTTGACGCTGACGATGATCCCCGCCGAGTCGCCGAGGACGAGCCCCACCGGGCCGCGCTCGAGGAGGCGATCGAAGCACCGGAGCGCGGCGTGCGCCACCTTCGCGTCGACGCCGGCGCGCTCGCGCTCGTCGCCGGTCACCGTGTCGTCGACCCGCGCGATCTCCGCGGTCGTGAGCACGTCGATCGGCCGGCCGTCGCCGAGCGCGAACGCCGCGGCGCGACGCGTCCGCGACGCGCGATCGGGGCGCACGATGAGGACGACGGGGAGCTTCGGATCGACCAGGCGCAGGCGCTGTCCGAGGCGCACCGGCCCTTCGACGCCGGGCCCGACGACGACCGCGGTGACGCCGCCCCGCTCGATCCGCGCCAGCGTCCCCTCCGCGTCGCTCGCGCGCTCGACCACGCCCGACGGCGCCCGCGGTGTCCACGCCAGGGGATCGGTTGCGGACTCGAGGACGAGGACGGTCACGGGGGGGCTCGCTTCGCATATCATGCCGCGAATCGGTTTTCGTAGGATGCGCATCCTACGCTCGAGGTTGCGATCGTCGAAAATGGACGTAACCGGAGTCGACGCGCCGTGTCGGCTCCTAGGAACGGGGATGAGGGCGCTTCAGCCGAGCGTATCGTGGAGACCGGCATGAACGAGCACGCGCGCGGGGGGCTCCGGCTCGCGGTCCTGGTCGTCCTCTTCGTGGCGCTGATCGCCCCCGCGTCGACGCACGCGCGCGCCGCGTCGCTCCTCGCGCGGTTCGCCGCCGCGCCGGCGCCCGACGCCGCCGCGCCGTCCGGAGCGATGTCGATCGGCGCGCTCCCGGTCGACGAGGAGCTCGTCACGTTCCGGAGCCGCGGTCGCGACGTGCGCGCGCGCGTGTACCGGCCGCGCGGCCGCGACGACGCGCCGGGCGTGGTCGTCGTCCACGGCGTGCACCGCCTCGGGATCGAGGAGCCCCGCCTCGTGCGCTTCTCCCGCGCGATCGCGTCGTCGGGCGTCGCCGTGTTGACCCCGCAGATCGACGAGCTCGCGGAGTACCGCGTCGACCCGGCGTCGATCGCGACGATCGGCGACGCGGCGTCGGCGCTCGCCGATCGCATCGGACGGACCCGCGCCGGCGTCATGGGAATGAGCTTCGCGGGCGGCCTCTCGCTCCTCGCCGCCGCCGATCCCGAGGCGGGCGCGCGCATAGCCTTCGTCGTCGCGGTCGGCGCGCACGACGACCTCTCGCGCGTCCTGCGCTTCTTCGCCGAGGACGCGCTCGACGATCCGGACGGGCGCCGCGTCTCGGTCCGCGCGCACGACTACGGCGTCCTCGTCCTCGCGCACACCCACGCCGAGGACTTCTTCGCCGCCGGCGACGTGGACGTCGCGCGCGGCGCGCTCCGCGCCTGGCTCGGCGACGACCACGTGGCGGCGCGGGAGCAGGAGGCGCGCCTCGGCGAGGCGGGCCGCGCGAAGCTGGATCTCCTCTTCGGCGGCGAGCACCGGAAGATCGCGCCGGAGCTCCTCGCGGTCGTCGCGAAGCACGACGCCGAGGCGCGCGCGGTGTCGCCGCACGGCCGCCTCGGCGGCGTCCACGTCCCGGTGTACCTCCTGCACGGCGCGGGCGACGCCGTCATCCCGTCGATCGAGACCCTGTGGCTCGCGCGCGACGTGCCCTCACGGTGGCTCAGGAGCGCGCTCGTGAGCCAGGCGATCGAGCACGTCGAGATCGGCGGTCACCCCGGCGCGTCGGACCAGTGGGCGCTCGTCCATTTCATGGCCGGCGTCCTCGACGAGGCCCAGAGCGAGCCGCGCCGCTAGGGCGACCGAGCCCCTCGTCCGTCGAGCGGGTCTAGTTCGCCCGCGGGGGCACGATACGGAAGTAGAGGAGCCGGTGCGCGCCGCACTGCGGGCACAGGAGGTGGGCGACGCGCACGCTGTCGGCGCCGCTGCCCTCGGCGGTGTGATCGTCGACGCGCGACGTGGCCCCGCAGCGGAGGCACGCTTCGGAGCGGCCCTGCACCTCCACCAGGCTCGCCGAGGCGATGTCGATCGGCCGCGCGGCGGTGCCCCCGGGCGCGAGGCGCGCGAGGCGCTCGCGGTCGCGCGCGAGCTTCATCGCGTCGCGCTCCTTCTGACGGCGGTCGGTGCGGGATCGGGCCACGGCGCGGCACCTTAGGGCGGCGCGAGCGCGCTGTCAGCGTTGCTCGCGCCGGCGGAGCGGCAGGTGCACCGACTCGGCGGGCTGGAAGGCGAGGTGCGTCGCCGTGTCGGGGGCGAGCTGGCGGAACTGCCACGCGCGGAGCTGCGCGCGCCGCTCGAGCATGCTCATGCTGTCCCTGAGCCACCCCACGTACGCGAGCGCGGTGAGCGTCACACCGACGCTCGCGAGGAGGAGGAACACGAGCACGGCGGCCGGCCTGTCGAACGACACGAGGTGCGGGAGCACGACCAGCCGCCCGTCGACGAAGTCGTAGCTCGGCGCGAGGACCCCGCACCACTCGAGCGCCGCGGGGACGAGGAAGCTCGCCATGCCGATCGCGCCGGCGAGGACGCGGTGGCGCCGCTCGTTGTTCATGGCGACCGCGACCACGTTCACGAGCGCCGCGATCGGCGTGATGATGAACGGGCCGAAGACGCGCGTCGAGATCGCGATGGCGACCGACGCGGCGCTCATCGCGACGAACGAGAGGAGGAGCTGTCGCCGCGCGCGCCGCGACGCCTCGAAGCTCAGGATCGCGGCGGCCCCCATGAAGAGGGACGCCCACACGGCGAGCGTCATGTCGCGGAAGCCCATGACGAGGAGCGACGGCGCGTAGAGGAACCAGCTCAGATACGCGACCGCGGCGGCGCGCGCCATCACGCGGCGCGTGTGCTGCCGCCCGCGCTCGATCTCGCGCCACGCCTCGAGGGGGAGGCGCGACGGCGCCTTCGTCATCAGCGCCATCATCGCCTGCGCGGCGTCGCCGTTGTCCGGGTCGAGCGCGATGGCGCGCCCGAGCTCGCGCATCGCCGTGCCGCGGTGGCGATCGGCGTCGTCGGCGTCGGACAGGGCCCGGTCGACCGAGGTCCGCGCCGCGTCCACGTGCCGCGCCGCCATCGCCCGGCGCTGCGCGACGTCGCGATCGCCGTCGAGGAACCGCTCGATCGCCTCGTTCACGTCGCGCGCGCTCGCGAACCTCCCGTCCGGCAGCGTCGCGGTGGCGCGGACGCAGATCGCCTCGAGCTCGGGCGGGACGTCCGCGGCGGGGGCCCGCGCCGAGCACCGAGCGTCGGCGCCGTTCAGCGAGGACGAGACGACGCGCTCGGGCGGCTCGGTGGGGTGCAGCGGCTCGAGCGTCAGGAGCTCGAACAGGATCGACCCGAGCGCGTACACGTCGGCGCGCGCGTCGATCGCGCCGCCGAGGAGCTGCTCGGGGGCCATGTACCCGGGCGTCCCGACGACCGCGCCCGCCTCGGTGGCTCCCGACGAGACCGGCGCGTCGATCCACCGCGCGTCGTCCGGATCCGCCGCGTCTCCGACCTTCGCGACGCCCCAGTCGAGGACGTACACCTCGCCGAAGTCGCCGAGCATGATGTTCCCGGGCTTGAGATCGCGGTGGATCACGCCGCGCGCGTGCGCGAAGTCCACCGCGAGGCAGACGCTCCGGAACGCCGTCAGCAGGCGGCGGCGCGAGTACGCGGCGCGCGCCTCGGGATCGCCCCGCACGAGGAGGTCGATCACCTCCTCGAGCGTCTGCCCGCGGACCCGCTTCATCGTGAAGTACGCGGCGCCGTCCGCCGAGACGCCGAGGTCGTAGACCGGGACGATCGCCGGGTGCTCGAGCTGCCCCTGGATGCGCGCCTCGCGGACGAACCGCTCGCGGAGATCGCCGCGGCCGCCGTGGGCGGCGCGGATCGCCTTGAGCGCGACGTCGCGCCCGACGCGCCGATCGCGCGCGAGGCGCACCTCGCCCATGCCCCCTTCGCCGAGGAGCGAGCCCGCCGAGTACCGGTCGGAGAAGCGGTCTTCGGTGAGCTCTTCTGCGTCGAGGCTCACCTTCGAGTCGAGCGCCTCCGGCACGTCGAGCTCGCCGTACCGCGGCGCTCGGAACGGCAGGGTGCGCGCGGTCGACGCCGTCACGGGCCGCGCGCGGGCCGGCTTCCCTTCGCTGTCGTTCACGGCGCGAGTGTACGCTACGCGCCCATGCACCGTCCTCGGGCGCGCCTCGCGCGCGCGCTCGACCGGCGTCGCCTCGCTCGCTTCGGCGCGCTCCGCCGCGCCCCCGGCAGATCGCGCGCGTCTGCCGTTCGCGCGGACGGAGAATTTGTCTATCGTGCGCCCATGGACTTCTCGCTCCCCGAGTCGCTCGGGAAAACGCTCGCCGACATCCGCGCCATCGTCGACCACGACGTGATCCCGCTCGAGGAGGAGTTCGGCAAGACCGGCCTCTTCTCGAAGGTGGAGCCGGCGCTCAAGGAGGTCCGAGCCAAGGTGAAGGCGCGCGGCTTCTGGGCGCCGCAGCTGCCGCGCGAGGTCGGCGGGATGGGGCTCACGCTCATGGAGCACGCCCGCGTGAGCGAGGAGCTCGGGCGCACGACGCTCGGCCACTACGCGTTCAACTGCCAGGCGCCCGACGCGGGGAACATGGAGATCCTGATGCAGTTCGGCAGCGACGCGCAGAAGGACGCGTTCTTCGCGCCGCTCGCGCGCGGCGA
>Ga0105247_10003246_pt1 | contig 10681 bp, 4 predicted proteins | sample KBSS24metaG_FD_81519 | JGI IMG/M metagenome (GOLD analysis project Ga0105247, IMG submission 81519) | Switchgrass rhizosphere microbial communities from Kellogg Biological Station, Michigan, USA - KBS S2-4 metaG | ecosystem: Host-associated > Plants > Roots > Rhizosphere > Soil | place...
GACGGCGAGCTCGGCGCTGCATGGATCGCCTCGGGCGTGAGGTCCTGCGCGTCCGCAGCGGCGGGTCGCGCGCGATCCCGTGCGAGCGGCGGCGGGTCACGTGGACCACTCGATGCCAGGGGCCGCCGCGTGTGCGGCGGAGGAGCGCGCGCTCGTTGGCGACGAATCCTGGGAGACCGCGCTACCCCGGCGGGAGCAGCCTCGACCAAGCTCGCCCTGATACGCGCTCACCTGCCCCCAGGACCATGATAACCCCGTGATCCTGGGAGCGGCCATGGAGCGCGCGACGTCGCCCACGCTCGACCAGGGCGGAATACCTTCTCATTGAACCCGCGCGGCGCGGGTCTGCGCTGCACCGGGATCACGGGATCCATCCGCGCTTTTCGGCTATGTACCGCCACCTTGCCCAGAACGGATCGAGCTCACTCAGCTTTTTGCGCAGATCTTCGTGAATCGCACGTGCCGTGGCCACCGCCGTTTTTGGTGACTGCAACGCTTTGCGCGCCCGCTCAAGCACCGCCTCGGTATCGGGCGAATACGTCGAAGAGAGGGCCATCGCCTTCGAGGTGAGCCACGCGTTCGCTTCGCCGACTTTGGTCCAGGGGATCCGCTCGATGGCCACCGAGCGACGCCCTTTGGTACTCCGTGGCAGGTCGAAGTGGACGAGCGCGTCGTTGGCTGGGTCGAATTCGTCTTCGGCAGCCGCGAGAACGAGCGGCGAGTGTGTGGTGATCATCACCTGCACGTCTGCTGTGGGGGCCAGCTCACGGACGACGCCCATGACCGCCTTCAAGATCGCTCTCTGCCATCTCGGGTGCAGGTGCGCCTCGATCTCGTCGATCAACAGGGCGACGTTGCGGACTGGTTCGGTGCCGGCGAGGCTGGCGGCGTCTCGCGATTCTGTGATCGCCCATACAAGGACGTATGCAAGCCCGAGGACGCGTTTCACTGACGCGGACGCGTGCACGGCATAGACGTCATCGTAGGAGAGTTGCAACGTAGGATGAAGCCGCGCGTCGTCGATGGATAGCTTCCGTGGAAGGCCAAGCGCGATCGGCTCGTCGGGCGGGGACAAGGTCCCTAGCGCTTTGGTGAGCGCGTCGTAGGCATCCCGCCGCTCCGAACGCCACCCGACGACGTCGCGGATCAGACCATTGCACAAGGGTGCTGCGCCCACCGCGCCGTTCAAGCCTTCCCACAGCGTGTCGGACGAAAAATCGTAACCGCTTGAGATATCGACGCCGTGCGCCGTGTTGCTGGCGTGGTTGCGAAGCGGATCCCATACGGAGAAGCCCCCGTCGACGCGCGCATAGACGACAAGGTTCCGATACCCACGCGTCGAGCCGCCTGTCGTCCATCGGTCGTTCGTCGCGTCGAAGGTCCCGGTCACCGCGAGGCCGCTGGCCGGCGTCGCCACGATCCGTGGCGCTTCCGACGCGCTCTTGGCACGCGCTGCAATCTGGCCACGCGCCGTCGTCGGGCGTTTGCGACCGTGCCGCGGTCCCGGGCGGGCCACGCTCCGCGCTCCGGGCCAGGTACCGGACATCGCCCAGAACAGGACGTCGAGGACGAACGTCTTTCCGAGGCTGTTGTCGCCGGTGAGGAGGTTGAGCCCGGGCTCGAACTCGACGACCAGCGACGGTGACGGGCCGACGTGATGGGTCTCGAGGCGCGCGATCGGCCCCGATGGCTCCGCTGTCGACTCGGTCGGCGATTCCTCCACGATCGGCGCGGCTGCCTCGGGCCGCTCGCCGTATTCGATTCGGTCACGTCGTGCCGAAGCGTCTTCCTCCTCCGCGTCGGCTGTATAACTCCTTGCGAGCCCGTCGAGCATCACAGCGGTGCGAGAAAACTCGTCGCGGAGCGCGTCGGCGAACGTGCGATACCTCTCAGCGAGTTCACGTTCCTGCCCACCCCCCTCGCCGATCGCCCGTACTGTCGCCCCCCGTCGATTCCGTTCGGCGATCGCGATGTACCCGGCGAGATCCGGGTAGCTGCCGCTCTCGAGTAAGCAACGCGCAGCTACACACGGCCAGTGCTCGTCGCTAGCAGGGGGAACGCGCGCGAGGACCTTACCGAGCGGTGAAAGTACGATTTCACCTCGCCCGTTCTGGGATGCTTCCTTGATGACCTCAAGACACCATGTCTCGACCGCATGTTCTCGTTCTTCCTCGGGCAAGTCCTCGCCGGGATACCCGTTCCAGGCCTCGAGGATTCGGAGTGCGTTGTGTGCCACGTTCTGCTCATCCTGCGTTGGGCTCTCGGTGCGCGTGTCATCTTTCGCGCGATACATGAACGAGACCATTCGAACGAACAGGCTTGGGTCCGAGCCGAGGGCTCTGCCCAGACGGAGTGTACGTGATGAGCCGCGACCGTACGGATCCAAGTAGGAAAGGAACGGAATCTCGAGGAGCCCCATCTCCGCGTCGCTCATCGCGGAGTCACGATCGGCGGCTTCGAATACACCAGTGATCGCGTAGTCGTTAAAACGGGGTGGTGGTGTTCCTGCAGACTGCAACTCCACGAGCCGCCGCGTCGCTTGCCGAATGACCTCCATGGCGGTCGCCGGCGATAGCGTTTCCTTTGCGTAGCTCGCGGTATCGATCGCGAGCTCCTCGCGCCTTACTCGCAGAAGTTGACGAATCGCACGATCGAGCTGCTCGGGTGAAAAATCGCGACCGATCAGCGCCACCGCCTTCCAGTACGCGGACCAGAGCGGCTCACCGGTCGCTTCGAGTCGATCCCAGAACTTCGGGGTCGCGGGGAGCAAGGCGGTGGCTTGGGCCGCCATGTCGACGCGGCCACCGGCGACCAGGCGTCGGAGCTTTTCATCGAGCCAGGTCCCGTCACCTTCAGCGAATCCATGAGCAAAAGCGCGCCGTGCCAGGAAGCGAGCGGTCACCCGGTTCATGGGCCCGTCATACGCATTGTCGAGCAACCGGTCCTCGAGCTCATGCGCGAACGCCGCTTTGGCGAGGGCATCGGCGAGAGCGTCCGGGAGCTCGATCACCTTCGCCAAAGACTCCAGCAACGACCATCCGTCGGGCTGCTTCCAAACCTCTGCGACCGCCTCGGACGCGAGCTCTTCGATCCGCTGAGTCCGGACCTCCCACTCCTTGACGCCATCGCTCTCGACGCGTTCCGGTAATTGGTAGCCGCGTGCAAACAGCGGCGCATGCCGGTGCACGAGGTCGTTCGGAGTGAACCGGCGATACAGCCTGTCCAGGCAGGCACGCCGCATCTCCCCCGACCTTCTTCCATCACTGTAGGCACGCGAGAGCTGTGTGCGAAGCGAGTCCCAAAGCGAGCCCTTCGCGTCGTCGATCGCAGGAGCTCGTGCCTCGAGTGCATCGAGGACCTCCTGCTCCCACGGGTCCGGCAGGTGGCGCGCGGGTTCAAGAAGCGCTGCCCATCGCGCGGCATCGTGCGCGGCGTAACCGACGGACAAGTCGATCATCGCCTTGAGTTGCATCTCTTGATCGGCGCCCAGCGCTTCATCCTGAAAGCGTCCGGATGGTCCCCAGTCCCGGAATCTCGGTGTAAGTGGCGACATCACCATCCGCGGCATTCCAAGAGCATAGAATGCCTTTAGAAGGAGGTGCCATCCGACATCCGGGTGGAGCTCCAAAATGAGGCGGAGGACACCAAGCCGCTCGGCCGCGGTCGTGTGCGACTTTGGAATACGGAAGTCGAGCATTTCGGCAAGGCTCCGCGCCGGCCGATTGATGACCTTTCCCTGCTTGTCCGAATCGCGGTCCGTTTCTGCCCAGCGCGCGACCGCGAGGATGGTTCGCTGCACGATCGGAAAGCTCGGCGACCACGCTAGCAGTTCGAGGGCCCAGAGGAGTCCGGTGTGAAATGTCGTGCCGAGCCCCCCTGTCTCTTCGACGAAGAGGTGGGCGATCCCGCCATCGCCGCCATCGAGGCTCCGCTCGACCGCTTGGAGGAACGCGTCTGGGGCGGCCTCCGCGAGGCTTGGGAGGAGTCGATCGATCGATGCCCATACCGTCCATCCACGCTCGCTCGCGAGCACATCGCGAACGACGCGACTTGCCAAGCGTTCGCCGTCATGGATCCCGTCGGTCACCGCGACGAGGACGAGCGACTGCGCCAAGCCTTCACGCAGCACGTTCGAGAAGCGAATCGTCTTCCCGAGGAGAGGAGCGACGAACCTCTCGTTCGGCGTGAGCTCGAGGCGTGGGTCGACCTCGCCGAGGACGCTGCACGCGACGTCGTAGAACGGCTGTCGCCAGCTCTGGACGACGTCGAGGGAATGCGCAAGCGCGTTCCACGCATCCAGTGGCGCCCGCCACTTCCAGGCCGGCGAGCGCCATCGTCCGCGCTCTTGATCCACCTCGGCCGGATAGAGGTCCGCGCAGAGGCGCTCCACGCTCGCGGGCTCACCGTCGAGACGTTGCAGCGCGTCGCGATCGCTCGGATTCGTCGGCGTCCATCCGCCAGCGAGGAGGAACGCCACGAGCTCGGGGCGGACCCCGGCTTTGGCCCATGGCGGCGGCCGCACGTAGCCACGGAGGCGCTGCAACGACGCGAGCACGCCGTCGCTTTGCTGGACCTCCTGCTCGGCTTCGCGCTCGCCCAAACCCGCGTCGCGAAGTCGCTGCACGAGGGGTCGATGAGGGAGCGGATCGAGCCGCAGCGTTTGCCTTGACGGCGAACTCGTCGCGCGATCGATGGGGAAAAGCAGGCGTGCGGGGCTCCGGTCCGCCGGGGCGGGATCGGCGCCATCGAACATCGGCAGGACGATGCTGCGCTCGGCCCCCTCGGCGCGCAACGACCACGTGTACGTCTCCGATGTCCTGGCGATGATGACTCGGGGAATCCACGCGTCTCGCTCAGGTGCCCCGAGGACTGTGGCCGCGACGAAGAGGACCGCTTCTTCTTGCGAGTCGGCTTGCACGAAGAGCGGGAGCGCCTTCGGCGCGCCGAGCCACTGGCGGAGATCGGCCGCGCGAGCCTCGCGGTCGCGACCGGTCAGGACGAGATCGTAGGGGAGCGGCGGGCGCGTTCGTGCGCTCCATTCCTTCGCAAACGTCTCGACGTCGATCGCATCGGCTGGGCGACCGAGGTGCTCTTGCGCGAACCACGCGCCTACGGCAGGGGCTTGCTCCAACCACGTCGCGAGATCGTCGGCGTCGTAGATGACCACGTCGGCAAAGACGCCGCGCTTCCGCTGGGCACCAGCGAGGGCCCGCTTTTGTGCGAAGCGGCGCGCGACAACCGCCACGTACACCGCGGAGCGAATATCGCCTCGGGCCGGCTCAGTTGCGCGTTTTTCGAAGTCGTCTCTCAGCTTGCGCCGTACATCGGAAGCCACCGAGAACTCCCAGAGAGACGATCCCGGCGGGCAGAAGGTGCTCCCTTCGCGCGCGCGCACGATGCCGTCCCAATCGCCGAAGCGAATACCCGCATCGGCGCGGACGTCGAGCGCATCGAGTGGGGTCGTCGCGAAGAGGAGGCGGCGTACGAGCTTCGGCAGCACCGCGGGTGCGTCGGCTCGGTCTGCCCAGTGTTCGATGTCGTCGGCTGAAATCGCCCAAGGGCTCGTCACGTTCGATTCTCTCCGCAGGCATCGAGAGGAGCGCCTGCATCCTTATACATCGTCGTGTACTCCAGCAGGCCGCCGTGAGCGAGAGCGATGTCACCCTGTCCCGAGGCCTGCAGCCTCTTCGTGGAAGTGCCGCGCGAGCGGCCAGAACTCGGTCGACGGATCGACGTCTCCGTCCATGCCGTGACGAGCTCGGACCGCTTGCCTCGCGCCCATCCTGTGCTCAGACAATGACGCGCCGAGGGCGTGGACGCTCGGCTTCGACTTTGTCGCCGAGGATGGCAGGACGTATCGCGCGTTCGCGCAGACCACGACCCCGGACGTGCTCGAAGACGAGCCGGACGAGCAGCTCGTCTACGATCCGGGCCAGCCGCGCACGACGAGCCTAATCGATCACCTCCCCGGTCCGCCCCGCATCGTCGGCGATCACGTCGCCGCTCCACACCCGGGAGAGCTCGTCGTCGCGCTAATTCTTCCAGTACTCGCGCTTGTCGGTCACGGCGGAGGAGGCCGAGTCCTGTCGGGCCCTCGCGACGAACTGTCGTTGCCCGGTGAACAAGGTCGGCGAGATCGGCCTGGTTGGACACCGGCGACGCATAGCCGTTCGGGCGCTGGAAGTCGGGCACGCTCGACAGCGTCTCCTCCGGCGTTCGCGGCTTGCGTGGGAGCTCGTCCTTTCCTTGCGCGATGGACACGCGCGTCACGGGCTTCGCGGCGTCTGCCGACGCACCGAGGGTGGACACCGCGGCGTCGACGGGCGCTTGCACCGGCGTCGGCTGCGCCTTCGAACGGCAGCCGGAGCCGACGGCGATGAGCGGCGGCGACGCTCAGGGCGCGGACCTTCACGACGCCTCCGACGCGGGCGCTTCTTCCTGGACGGCCTCATCGTCATCCCCGCCACCCATGACGGGTATTTCACCACGAAAGCTTCAGCGACGCCCGGTGCCGCCGGATACGGCGGTGTCCCCTGGCCACCGGGACGACCGTCCCGGCCACCCGCGGCCAGGAGAATACCCCGCGAGATCCCGTCCGGAGCTCGGGCAGTTCGCGCTGGCCCGGCCTCTTTTTTGTGGCAAGCCTCTCTCCCTGACTATCGGCCGTGGCGCCCCACAAGACGCTGCTCTATCGCATCGTGCGCGAGCACCTCGAGACGTTTCTCGAGCACGCGCGCGAGTCCTACGAAGCACCAATTCCGCACTATGTCGAGGAGGAGCTCCGCGGCTACTTGCGGTGCGGTGTTTTTGCCCACGGCTTCGTACGTGCACACGGGCAACGAAATGATCCGTCACGCAACGCGGGAGAGTGACGATGAGGAAGACTGTCGGTTTGCGGGGCATGGTTTCGATGGCAGCCGGCCTGTCGGCCTTGGTGGGCGCGGGTACGTTCGCGACGGCGGCGCCGCCCGGCACGCCCCAGCAGCCGACCGTCGTGGTCAGCTTCGACCCTGCGCTAAACCAGCTGCCGGAGTCGATGACGTCGGACAATGACGGGAACCTCTACGCCTCGAACCGGTCGGGCGCGATCCAGAAGATCGATTTGCGGGCGGGCACGTTCGTCACCGTGGCGACGGTCCCACTGCCGGCCCGCGCCGCGCTGACCGGCATCAAGTTCGGCCCCGACGGCCTCCTCTACGTCGCCAGCGCCAGCTTCTCCTCGACCCCGAGCGGCGCGTTCCTCTGGCGCGTGTCGCCCAGCACGGGCGCGGTCCAGCAGTTCGCCATCCTCGACCCGAACGGGTTCCCGAACGACCTCGTGTTCCAGGATGACGGTTCGATCATCTTGACCGATCCGTTCCTCGCACAACTCTGGAAGATCGACACCGCCGGCCACGCGTCGGTGTTCCTCGCCGACCCGCTGTTCGCGGGCGACCCGGCCGCACCGGCGTTCGGCGTCCACACTTTCGGCATCGACGGCATCGCCTGGGACCACGACAAGCGCAACCTCTTCGTCTCCACCGTCGACTTCGGGCGCGTCATGAGCATCCCGATGGGGAGCCACGGGACGCCGCCGATCGAGATCATCGTCGAGGATCCTGCGCTCATCGGGGTCGATGGGATCGCGGTCGATCGCCGCGGGACGATCTGGTGCGCGGTGAATTCGCAGGACCGGATCGCCACCGTCGACAAGAAGGGCGCAATCTCGGTGATCGCCCAGGGCTCGCCGCTCGAAGGCCCGTCCAGCTTCGCCTTCGGGACCGGGGAGCACGACACGAAGACGCTCTACATCGCGAACTTCCCCATCGGCCGCTTCCTGGCGGGCCAGGCCGCGCACCCGGGCGTCCTGTCGATCCCGGCGCCGGTCCCCGGCCTGCCGCTCCCCTGATCCTCGCCTGGGATCAGATCGGCCACATGCACGCGACGACGGATCCCTCCGCCGTGTGCAGGTACGTGCGCATTTCGCCCATCGTGAACGCCGCGATCGCCGCAACGTGAACGCTCGGATCGTCATCGTGATCGCGCCGTCGGAGCGGAGCGACGAGCTTCGTGATGCTGGCGTGTTCGAGGTTGGCGGCGGTCAGCTCTCCTGCTTCCTGCGGGACGGCCCCTTCGGTTTGATGCGGTGGGCGTTGTGTGCACGACGCGGTATACGAAATTCGCCAAATTGCTCGTCGCGCATGGATCGCGCGCACCGTGGTGGTTGCTAGAGCGCGACGTCGAACCACACGCGGTCGCGCAGGGGAACGCCGTCGGCCGCGAGATCGGGCGGGTAGCCATTCTCCGGTGTGAAGATGTCGCGATCGATGTGCGTCATGCGGAATCCGCGGCGTTGATAGAAGCGCAGCAGCGTGGCATCCGCGGTCGCGGTCGAGAGGATCACGCGACTCGCGCCGCGCGCACGGGCACGAGCAAACGCGGCCTCGACGAGTCGCCTGCCGAGTCCGGTGCCCCGCTGCGCATCGACGACGGCGAGGCTCTTGAGCTCGAGCGTGCCGGGCGCGTCATCGATCAGCTGGACGTGGCCGACGTGATCGCCGTCGGCGGTCGCGACGAGAACTTCGCCCAGCTGGAGGTAGCTCGAGAGCGCCGACTCGGAATCGTCGGCGATCCGGAACAGCGGCCGAAGCTCTGCGCGATCGCCGTCGTGCAGCGCGATCGTCGCCACCGGCTCGCGCGGGGAGACGAGCCGGCGCAGCTCGGCATCGCTCGCGACCTCGAGCGCGAGCAGCGCGGCATACGGATCGCCGCGCAGGCCGAGGACATGTGCGAACGCGGGCTCGGTCTTCGTGCCGGCGCGCTTCGCCGCGAGGATGCGCTCGCGCAACGCAGCGCCACCGATCGCGAGCAGGCGGCCCTCGACGATCATGTGACGAAAGCCCGCTTGCGCGTGGACGGGTGTGGGCTGCGCGAAGATCTCGAACGACGTGTCGTCGTGCGTGAAGCTCGCGACGAGCGCTTCGGGGTCGGCGGGTACGCGTTCGAAGCGCGCCGTAGGAATCGAGGCCAGCGCCGCGCGCAGCACGCGCTCGAAGGTCGCCGGCTCCGGCGCGCAGCACGCGATGTCGATGTCGCTGGTCTCGATCGCGAGGCCGAGCGGGAACGTTCCTACGAGCGTTGGATCGTACGCGGCGAGATCGCGGAACAGGCGCGCTAACACGAGCGGATGATACCGCTATGAACCGCGCGCTGGCGCCGGCTGCGACGTGGTCCGAGGGCGATCTGCTTGACCGTCCCGCGGCGGATCCCCCGAGCCGTCCAACAATGAAAGAAGAACCGCCCGCGCCCCGAACGAGCGGCGCTGGGGATCCCGGCCGCTGGCGTTCCGGGACAATCGTTCTGGCGCCCGCCGTCAATGCCAGATAGCGCGCCGCGCTTCATTCTCTCCCTCGTTGCACCAACCAAGGAGTGGGGAACCATGAAGAAGTATTCGACCGCGATGACGGCGCTCGTCGTCACGATGATGCTCGGCGGGGCCACGGCGTGGGCCGGCGCGAGGTGGGGGACCGAGGTGACCATCGACATGGTCAACCGAAAGGCGGAGGGGACGATGGCGAACGTGCGCGCGAGCGGCGACGTCGTCCAGACCATCGGCTGCGTCATCCGGGCCGACCTCAGCGCCCCGGCGTCGGTCACGTGCTACGCGACGGACGGCACCGGGCTGGCCGTGCAGTGCACCACGAGCCAGGCGAGCTTCGTCCAGGCGGCGAGCGCCATGACGAGCTACAGCAACGTCGCGTTCAAGTGGGACGCGCCGGGGACGTGCACGTATCTCTCGGTGGGGAACCTCTCCACGAACGCGCCCGTCGCGCCCTGAACGTCCGGGCAAATCGGAGCGCCGCGCCGGCGGAGCGCGGCGCTCCGCTTGTCGGAGCCGCTTCGGTGGCGGTACATCCATGATGGATGTCCACTGCGTCGGTGCAGACGATCCGCATGATCCTCGCCGGGTGGACCGCGTCCGGCGGGTCGGTCACGGAGCTCCTAGAGACGATCGGCGTCGCGCCGGAGGAGCTGCTCGATCCCGACGGCAGGGTGCCCGCCGACGTAGCGCGGCGGGCCTGGCAGGTGGCGGCCGAGCGCCGCGGCGATCCGCATTTCGGCCTCACCGTGTCCAAGCTGATCGAACCGTTGACCTTCGGCGCGCTGGGCTACGCGTTGTACAGCAGCGCGACGCTCGGCGAGGCGCTGCGCCGCCTGTCGAGCTTCTTTCGCCTGCTTCACCAGCAGGTCACGCTGACCGTGATCGAAGAGCCCGACGTCGCGCGGATCCGCCTCGAGTACGACGCCGACGACGCCGACGACGTCCGCCACCCCACCGAGTGTCTCCTGGCCAAGCTCATCGACCGCGGCCACGTGACGGCGGGGCAGCGCCTCCCGATCGTCGCGGTCTCCTTCCGGCACGGGGCGCCCGCGGACGCGAGCGCCCACGAGCGGGCGTTCGGCGTCGTCCCGCGCTTCTCGCAGCCGCACACCGAGCTCGTCCTGCCGCGCGCCGTGCTCGACCTCGCGCAGCGGTCGTCGGCTCCGGCGTTGATCCCGGCCATGGAGCGCCACCTCGCCGAGCTCGTACGCGACCTGCCGTCCGACGAGACGTTCCTCGCGCGCGTGCGCCGCGTGATCGCCGAAGAGCTCCGGCGCGGCGAAGCGACGCTGGAGCGCGCGGCGGCGCGGCTGCACATGA
>Ga0105247_10003255_pt1 | contig 10648 bp, 5 predicted proteins | sample KBSS24metaG_FD_81519 | JGI IMG/M metagenome (GOLD analysis project Ga0105247, IMG submission 81519) | Switchgrass rhizosphere microbial communities from Kellogg Biological Station, Michigan, USA - KBS S2-4 metaG | ecosystem: Host-associated > Plants > Roots > Rhizosphere > Soil | place...
ACTGCGGTCGATCTTGATCTTGTCGAACGGGAAGCGCTTCAGGTAGCTCAGCGAGGAATAGCCGGTGCCGAAATCATCAAGCGCGATGCGCACGCCGATGGCGCGGAGCTGATGCAGGATGGCCAGCGCGGCCTCGTCGTCGCGGATCAACACGGCTTCGGTGATTTCGATCTCGAGCCGCCGCGGCGACAGCCCGGTGGCGGCGAGCGCGGTGGAAATGCGCAGCGCCAGCGTCGGGGATTTCAGCTGAATGGGTGAGACGTTGACAGCGATCCTGATGTGCTCCGGCCAGGAGGCCGCTTCGGCGCAAGCGGTTTTCAGGACCCAGTCGCCCAGTTCGTTGATCAACCCGGTGTCCTCGGCCACGGGGATGAATTCGGCCGGTGAGACCATCCCGCGCTCCGGATGACGCCAGCGCAGCAGCGCCTCGCAGCCGGTCACTGTGTGGTAATGCAGATCGACCAGGGGCTGGTAATGGATCTGGAAGCCGTCTTCAGCCATCGCCCGGCGCAGATCCTGCTCCATGGTCAGACGCGCCTTTGCGCTCGCATCCATGGCCGGTTCGAAGTAGCGATGGACGCGACGGCCGCCGGCCTTGGCCGCGTACATCGCGAGGTCGGCGCTCTTGATCAGCTGGTCGAGGTCGGTGCCGTCCTGCGGGGCGAGTGCGATGCCGATGCTGGCGTCGCTGGAAAGCTGGTGCCCGAGGCATTGATAGGGCCGGCGGATCGCGTCGTGGATCCGTCTGATGAAGGCCTCGACGTCCGGCTTGCCGGAGATTGCGGTCTGGATCACGGCGAATTCGTCGCCGCCGAGCCGCGCGATCAGGTCGCCCTCCCTGAGACAGGACCTGATCCGCAACGCCACGCTCTTCAGCAGCTCGTCGCCGACATGGTGTCCGAGCGAGTCGTTGATGCCCTTGAACTCGTCGATGTCGATGTAGAGCAGGGCGAAAGGCTGGCCTTCGGCCGCTTTCCGCAGCTCGCGTTCGATCTGGTCGCGGAACAGCACCCGGTTGGGCAGATCGGTCAGCGCGTCGTAATGGGCCAGATGCGCGATCCTGTCGTTGGCCTGCCGCCGCTCGGTCACGTCTTCGACGACGTGAACGATGTAGCGCGGCGCATCAGCCTGATCACGGATCGCGATGCGCCGGGAGGTGATATAGCGCAGGCCGAGCGCCTGGCTCTGCCAGGGGCCCTCATCCTGAAACAGGCCGTCGGGCAGCTGCAACGCCCGATCGTCATGTGCGGTGATCAATTCGGCCGCTGGCGTCGCAAACAGATCGAAGGCGGTCTTGCCGACAATGGCCTCGCGCGAAACGCCGAAATGCTGCTCGGTCACGCGATTGACCAGCAGATAGCGGCGGTCGCTGACGGCCTTGACCGTGATCTGCGAGGGAATGTGATCGATGATCTCGCGCAGGAAGGCCTGGTTGCGGTCGCGTTCCTGTTCGAGCCTGCGCCGCTCCGTGATGTCCTCGATGGTCGAGACCCAGCCGCCCTGGGCGAGAGGCCTGTTGACCACCTCGAACGCGCGACCGTCGGCGGATTCGGTAAAAGTCCGGCTGGTCTTGCCTTTGGAGACGTTGTCGAGAATGGCTGAGCAGAATTCCTCGACATCGCCCTCGAATGATCCGGTTTCCTTGCGATGGCGAACCACATCAAAGAGATGGCAACCTGGTTTCACGACCTCCGTGGAGAGCGAATACATGTCGAAGAAGCGTTGGTTGCACATGATCAGGCGGCCCGACTTGTCGTAAAGCAGCAGGCCCTGCGTCATGTTGTTGAGGGCCGTGTCGAGCCGCTGCCGTTCGGATTCCAGCCGTTCCTGGGTTTCCCGATTCTGATGGATGATCTGCCGGACGATCAGGCACAGGATCAGGGCGATGATCAGGGCGGACAATGCCGCCGTGACGATCAGGAGCCGGGTTTGCGCGTGCCAGTCCGCAAGCGCCGCGGTGACCGTCCTGGTCGCCATGACGATGACCGGGAAATGCTCGAGCTGCCGAACGGCGCCGAGGCGGTCATGGCCGTCGACCGGGCTTTGATGGCGTACGGTCTGCGGCTGGCCGGTGCTGAGGATGTCCTTGATCAGCGGGGCATTGTTGAGTTTCTGCCCGATCATCTCGTCGATGTGCGGGTAACGCGCGAGCAGCGTCCCGTCGGCATGGAGGAGGGAAATGGCGGTGCCCTCGCCGAGCGCGACGGTGGCGAAGAATTTCTCGTAGTTCGAGGGGTCGATGCGGCGGCTCATTGCGCCCAGGAAGGTTCCGTCCGCGCTGGCCAGGCGGTGGGCGAGGACGGTGGTCCATCTGCCGGTGTAGCGGCTGAGCAGCGCCTCCAGGAAGAAGGACGGTGACTGCGCATCGGTCTTGAAGGCCTGAAAATAGCGTCGGTCGGCCACGTTGATGGCCGGCGGGGGCCAGTTGCCCGACGAATTGATCAAATCACCTTCCGCGTCGTAGATGTTGACGTCATCGATATAGGACAAGCCGCTGATCTGCGCCTTGAGCTTGTCGTGCGCCGCGACGCCAAACATCTTCTCCTTGAACGCATCCGACGACTCGATCTTGGAAATGTCGAGCCGCGAGATCATTTCGCCGGTCAGGACCTGGTAGTCCTCGAACTGCTGGTCGAAATGCCGGGTCAGCAACAGCACGGTGTTTTCCAGCTCGCGCTCGCTGTTGGCGAGCGCGCGCTCGCGGAATTCTCCCACCATCGCCATGGTGCCGAGAATGATCGCGCCGACCAGCAGAACGCCGCAGGCGATCAGCCAGACCACGGGGTCGCGCCGTCCCGGCATCGCGACCGGCGGCAGGCTGGCTGCGCTGGTCCGGGCCGTTGTGTCTCTGCTATCCGAAGCCGCTGCGGGCATTCCTCGCTCCACCGGTAACGGTTTACGACGCAGAAATGGCATCCGAGTTAGGAAACCCGGTTACCCAAAGCTTAAGGAAGGTTCCGGGCGGCTGCAGCGGCGGCATCCCATCCGATTCATGGCCGCGCGCCGAAGCAAGGACAGGCTGTCGGGTCATTGGTTGGGGCGAGCCGAATGCGAGGTCATCGTCGATAGCGCTCGCCCCGCGCATAGGCAGGGCGGTTGGCCTGGGCGGGGCGGCTCGCCAGGCTGATCCGCGACTCGCTGGCGAGCGGAGCGGCCGGTCGCAGCTCTTCGAGGAAGATCGGCCGCGCGAAGTAGTAACCCTGCGCGAAGCGGATCTTGGTGGCGGCCTGCAGGTAGGCAAGTTCCTCGAAGGATTCGACACCCTCGGCGATCACGGTCATGCCGAGCGCCTCGCTCAGCGATTCGATCGCGCGGAGGATGCCCTGGCTGCGCGGACGCATATGAATGTCGGTGATGAAGGAGCGATCGATCTTGATCTCGTCGGCGGTGATGTCGGCAAGCGCCGACAGTGAGGAGTAGCCGGTGCCGAAATCGTCGATCGAGATGCCGACGCCGAGATCGCGGAACAGCGGCAGGATGTCGTCCTGGAAGTATGTCTTGGCGACGAAGGCATCCTCCGTGACCTCGATCATGAACCGCCTGGGGAAGCCGGTCTCCCGCAACGCATGCGCGAAGGACCGCATGAATTCGGGGTTTCCCGCCTGTTTGGCGGCAACGTTGATGCTGATCGTGGTCATCGGGCCGAACGTCTCGTTGATCAGATCGATCGACTTGACGATTTCCGCCAGGACCAGATGGGTCAGCTCGTCGATCAGCCCGAGCTCCACGGCGAGATTGATGAAGGAGCCCGGAGCCTGGATCACGCCGTCGTCGTCGCGCAGGCGCACCAGTGCCTCGATGCCCATCACTTCCTCGGTGCGGATATCGACTTTCGCCTGAAAGGCGCAGCAGAATCGCTTCTCCAGGATGGCGAGCCGTAACGACTGCTCGACCTTCATGCGGGCCTGCGCCTCGCGCTCCATGGCATAGTCGAAAAAAGCCGTCGCACCCTTGCCCGCTTCCTTGACGCGATACATCGCCAGGTCTGCGTTCTGACACAGCACGTCGTAGCTTTGGCCGTGCTCGGGATGCAGGCTCACGCCGATCGAGGTGGAGGCAAAGATTTCCGACCCATCGACGAAGAACGGCGCGCACAGCCGGCGCTGCGTGGTCCGCAGGAACTCCGCGACCTCCTCCGCGCCCTGGACCGGATGCAGCAGCAGCAGGAATTCGTCACCGCTGATTCGCGACAGCATGTCGGAATCGCGCAATTCACGTTCCAGACGCCGCGCCAGCTCCACCAGTAGCGCGTCGCCGTTGGCGTGGCCGTAATAGTCGTTGATCTGCTTGAAGTTGTCGAGATCGAGAAAGGCAATTGCGAATCGTTCCGAAGTGCCGCTCTCCAGCAGGCCATTGACCCGGTGTTCGAGCACCCGTCGCGTCGGAAGGCCGGTCAGTTCGTCATAATAGGCCGCACGAAACAATTCGTCTTCGAAGGCCTTCTGGTCGCTGATATCGGCGGAGCTCGAGAGCAGGAAGGTGCGATCGGAGATGCGGACCGGTTGATGTGTCGTGAGCAGGATCTGCAGGTCGCGGGCATTGCTGACCGCTTCCTCGGTGATGAGCGCACGCCCGTCGCGGAGCAGTGAGAGACCCACTTCGCGTCGGCTTTCGAGGCCGTGGGCAGGCATGGCAAATGGCGCCGCGTCGGAAATGCCAAGCTGCGCGGCGGCGGCGTCGTTCATCAGCACGAAGCGGCCGTTCTCGTCCTGAACGGTGATGCCGGCCGGCAGCATTCTGACCACGTCACTCAGAAAGCTGAGCTCGGCCCGGGCGTCAGCGTCGTCGCCCCCGTCCATCGCGGTATGCGTGAGGTCTGTGTCGCAGTTGTGCATGCCGGCAACTTTGCAGGGTTCCCTCTTAGTTTTGGTTAAGCGAGCCGAACAAAGACTTAAATCCGACGCAACAAAGCCAAATTCTCGGCGTTGCGGCCCGGCCGGAATTAACGAACTGTCAATTTGTGGTTGCGCGGCGCGCGGAAGGGCGGGAGCCTCCCGCACAAGACGAGAAAACGTCGACCGGCTGCCATCTCGGGCGACCGCGAGAGTGCCGCGCGGGTGATATCGCCGCCCCGCCGGAGAGACGTTTCCCCGGGAGCGCTTGCCACGGCGCAGGGCAGCGGAGATATTGGCACAAAGAGGGTGGGAGAAGACGATGGGGCATCATCTCGCGCGGGTCGCCGGCGCGCTCTTGCTGGCGTGCCTGGCCGTCGCCGGCAAGGCCTCGGCCGAATCGGTCCTCTCGACCGCGACCATGCCCGAGGAGGTCGGCCTTTCGGCGGACCAGCTGGCGCGCATCGAGGCGGTGACCCAGAAGCACATCGATAGCGGCGTGGTGCCGGGCGCGGTGATGCTGGTTGCCCGGCGCGGCAAGATCGCATGGTACAAATCGATGGGCTATCGCGACCGCGCCAGCAAGGATGCGATGCGGCAGGATGCGATTTTCCGGATTTATTCCATGACCAAGCCGATCGTCTCCGTGGCGGCCATGATGCTGGTCGAGGAAGGCCGGCTGCAGGTCAGCGACCCCGTGTCGAAATATCTGCCCGACATCGCCCAGATGAAGGTCGGTGTCGAAAAGGTCGAGGCCGGCAAGCCCGTGCTGGAATTGACCGAGCCCGCCCGAGAGATGACGGTGCAGGATCTGATGCGTCACACCTCCGGGCTGATCTACGGGAGCCGCGGCACGTCCCTCCTCAACGCCGCCTATGTCGAGGCGAAGATCGGGAGCCGCGACGTGTCCACCGAGGAGTTCGTGGCGAAGCTGTCGAAGCTTCCGCTGCGGTTCTCCCCCGGTGAGCGCTGGGAATACGGCGTCTCCACCGATGTCCTCGGGCGCGTGATCGAGGTCATCTCGGGCAAGACGCTCGGCGAATTCCTGGCCGAACGCGTCTTTGCCCCGCTCGGCATGGTCGATACCGGCTTCTTCGTCCCCTCCGACAAGGTGACCCGCGCCGCCCAGCCCTGGCAGGTCCCGGGCGGACCGGCGATGACGCCTCGCTTCGACGTCGCGCAAAAGCCGCGCTTCGAATCCGGCGGCGGTGGTCTCACCAGCACGATGGACGACTATCTGCGCTTCGCGTTGATGCTGGCCGATGGTGGCGAGTTCGGAGGCCGGCGCCTGCTCGGCGGCAAGACCATCGAATTCATGACGGCGGATCACGTGGGGGCGCGGCCTGGTCGCCCGCCCGGACTTGGTTTTGGCCTCGGCTTCGAGGTGCGAACCAGCGTCGGCGACGCCGCGCTGCCGGGGTCGCTCGGGGAATATGGCTGGGCCGGCAATGCCGGCACGCTGTTCTGGATCGATCCCAAGGAGCAGCTGATTGCGATCTATCTGGTCCAGGTCAATGATGACGTCCGCATCATGCTGCGCAATCAGTTCAGGACCATGGTCCAGGCCGCCATCGTCAACTGAAGTTTGGGCGGGTTTTCGGGAGAGGTACACGACATGGCACGATTGGACGGCAAGGTTGCGGTGATCACCGGGGCCACCAGCGGCATCGGATTGCGCACGGCGGAAATCTTCGTGGCCGAGGGCGCCAGGGTCGTGATCGCCGGGCGGCGCGTGGCGGAGGGCGAGGCGCTTGCCGCGAAGCTCGGCGCCGCCTGCGTCTTCCGCCAGACCGACGTGACGGCCGAAGACCAGATGTCCGCGCTGATCGCGCTGACGGTGGACAAGTTCGGCAAGATCGATTGCCTGTTCAACAACGCCGGCGGACCGGCGCAGACCGGCGGCATCGAGGGCCTCGAGGTCGATCGCTTCGACGCGGCGATGGCCACCCTGGTGCGCAGCGTCATGCTCGGCATGAAGCACGCCGCGCCCCATATGAAGAAGCAGGGCTCGGGCAGCATCATCAACAACGGCAGCATCGCCGGCCGGCTCGCCGGCTTCTCGTCCTCGCTCGTCTACGGGGCGGCCAAGGCGGCGGTGATCCATCTCACCAGATGCGTGGCGATGGAGCTCGGTGAATCCGGCGTTCGCGTCAATTCGATCTCGCCGGGGGCGATCGCCACCGGCATCTTCGGCAAGGCGCTCGGGCTTTCCGTCGCGGCCGCGGAGCAGACACCTGCCGTCATGCGCGAGGTCTACAAATCAGCCCAGCCGATCCCGCGCGCCGGCCTGCCCGAGGATATCGCGCATGCGGCGGTATTTCTGGCCAGCGACGAATCGTCGTTCGTCAACGGCCATGATCTCGTCGTCGATGGCGCCATCACCGGCGGCCGCAACTGGACCCAGCAGCAGCAGGGCCTCGCCGCGCTGCGCAAGGCGTTTGACGAGGGCACGGGTTAGGTCTTGGCAGGACAGGTCCCGCCGGCCCGGTAGATCGACGCGCTTGCAGGGCGGGGGCAGACGGGATGCACGCGAGACTCGAACGGAAATTGCGGTCGCTCGCCGTCATTGCCGCTGGCGGCGTGATGGGTGGGATCGTGTTTTCGCTTGCGCGCGGATTCACCTCGGCGATCGGGATAGCCATCAGCATTTCGTATGGCCTTCTGCTCAGTCTTGCGATCGGCAGCGTCGAGTTGTTCCTGTTGCGCGGCCCGATGCGCGAATGGCTCGCCGGCCGTTCATTTACCGGCAACGTGGCGGTGCGAAGCGCGGTCTACGCCGCCATCATCGTTCCAACCCAGTTTTTCCAACTGGGATCGATCGTGCTGGGGCAGCACCTTGCGCTGTCGCTCAGGTCATTCTGGATTGCCATGGCCTATTCGATCGTTTGCGCGGTCATGCTGAACCTCGCCATCGCAGTCGTCAGCGTGATCGGAGGGCGGACCTTCCTGAACTTCATCAGTGGGCGATATCATTCGCCTGTCGAGGAACGTCGCTTCGTCCTGTTTGTCGATATCGTCGGATCGACCGGGCTGGCGGAGCGGCTCGGCGGCCTCGGTATCCATCGCTTTCTCGATCATACGTTTCGCACCCTGACCGTTGCCGTCGAGGATTTTCGCGGCGAGGTGCTCAACTACATCGGCGACGAGGTCATCATCACCTGGCCGGAACTCAGCGGTGCGCGCGACTGCCGCCCGCTGCGCTGCTTCGTTGCCATGCGAGAAGAGCTGGAGCGCGAATCGGCCCGGTTCGAGCGTGAGTTCGGGGTGGCGCCGCGGATACGCGGCAGCCTGCATTTCGGCCCGGTGATCGTCGGCGAAATCGGCGCCATCAAGCGCGCGATCGTATTCAACGGCGACGTCATGAATACCGCCGCGCGGCTCGAGGAACTCAGCCGCGATGTGGATGGCGGTTTTCTGGCGTCGCGCGCCGCCATGGCGCGGTTCGGCTCACCACCGCCGTTCGCGGTTCGCGATATCGGCCGGGTGCCGATCCGTGGCCGCACCGACGGCATCGACGTGGTCGGCCTCGACGCGCCGGCCCCGGGTTAGGTCTGGCCTGCCACAGCGGCCTGCGTAATGCGGGCTACGCGTTGTCGAAGACTTTCAAACTGACTTAAAGACCATCAAATAGAAGATCCCAATCATCGCTGCCGTTGAAGGGAGGCCCAAGAAAGTCCAACGTGCAAATAGCTTGCGATACTCAGCGGGTAATGCTGCGTCCGTCTCAAGAGCCGTCTTGGAAAGATCGACCATGCGATGCTGCAGCCAAACACCAAGGATCCAGCAAAGACCAGCGATACAAAACAGGATCAAGGCCCACCCAAGCCATCCGGTCGAAACCGAGAATCCCGCTATCGATGCCATCCACAATCCAGTGATGATTTGAGCAAGCGCGGACAATGCAGTCAGGTAAGACTCAACCCTGACAATATGAGGCCCGATTTCTGCAATGACTTTTGCTCTTCTGGAGCCAAATACAATTGTACCCAGTAAGGCAGCAAAAATGCCTCCACCAAAGAGAATTGTAGAACTCATGATGTGGACCAATTTGAGTATCAGGTAAATCATTGTAAGTCTCTCAAGAGAATCTCATTGAAGCGCCCCGGGGTTTGTCGGAGGGTGCTTGGTTCGAGTTGTGCGGCCATGGCGGGTTGTCCCCGCGAGTAGCCGGCATGAGCGCAGCGACATGCGGGATCTCTGATCGAACAAACGTCCCGGATCTCACTGCGTTCATCCGGGCTATGTGTGCTTCGACTTGGGAGTTGGGAAAACCACGGACAGCAACCGGTTAACAATCATCGGGAAGCTTCTGCCTTGGAGACGGTGCCATCCGTCCTGATGATTTGGGTCGTGTATATCGGCTGCGGCCCCGGCAAATGCATTGCCGATTTTGCTGTCACCTTTCCCACGGCCTCATTTGCCGTGACGTCGTAGGAGCAGGAGTCCTCAACGAGCTGTGACGCATATACCTCATCGCCATCCGTTACAAACAGGTGATCTCGCGTACGTCCCCCATCATCGATAACCCCGTTTGATACGGTATATGTGGCGGAGAATGTCGGGGTTTTGGTGCCCCTCACGACGACGCGCAAGGCAGCGTTCTGAACAAAGTAGATGTCGATGCCGTCATCCGCCTTCGCGATGTGGTCTATCCAGTAGATAGCTGCCGCAAGGGACGACTGCGGCATCGCAATCAAATTGGATGCCGTCAAGAAGCCAATCACTGCAATCAAGCTCTTTCGCATCCGGCTCTTGCCTTGCTCGCTTTCCCTCGAGCTTCTCAAATGACCGACCGGGTCAAGAATGGGATTTCGTTCGGCGCGGAAGCCGACGCGGCGCTCTGCTTCACTTGCTCCACGACTGAACTTGTGCTCTCAGCGCGCTCCAGAGCGCAAACAGCTCGGCGGTCTCGGGCGGGCCGCCGCTGAGCGCGGTCTGCACGAGAACAAGCTTCAGGTCCGGATCGACAAAGACAAATTGTCCGCGAAGGCCGCGCAGCGCAAGACGTCTAGTGTCCGCGGAATACCAGATTTGATAACCGTACTTCGCCAGCGGCGAGTCGGTCGGAACGGCATTCGCGGCCGACGCCGCGAGCCAGTCCTCGGGAACGACGGTCTTGCCCTGCCAATTGCCGCGATTGGCCAGCATCAGGCCGAGACGTGCCCAGTCGCGCAGCACCGCGTTGACATAGGCAAACGTGATTTCCTGTCCGGTCGCATCGATGATCCATGTCGCATCGGCTTCCGCCCCCAGCGGCTGCCACAGCTTCTCGGCGGCATAGTCCGATGCGGTTCGTTTGGTGGCGGCCGCGAGCACGAGGCCGAGCACCAGCGATTCAGCCGACGAATACGAGAAACGCGCGCCGGGCGCATCGCGACGGGTGTTGAACTGCTTCAGCGCGGCGAGGCTGCCGGGGGAGCCCGGCTCAATCGTCAGGCGGGCCAGTTTGCTGATGTCGCTGGATTTGCTGTCGTAGTCTTCCGTAAAGGCGACGCCTGAGGTCATCAGCAGCAACGCCTTGATCGGGGTGCGGCCGTATTCGGTGTCCTTCAAACCAGGGACATAGGTTTCCGCGGGGTCATCGACGGACGCGATGGCACCCTCCTTCAGGGCGATGCCGATCAGCAGCCCAAGCACGGACTTCGCCATGGAGAAGGATGTCAGGCGATCCGTATCGGTGCGACCGTATTGGTAACGCTCGACCAGAATCGTATTGTCTTTCGCGATCAGCAGGCCGGTGACCGGCTGACGGTTGAGGTAGTCGTCGAGCGTCAGCTCGAGCCCGGCGAAGCCATAGCGAATGACGGGTTCGCTCG
>Ga0105247_10003257_pt1 | contig 10648 bp, 6 predicted proteins | sample KBSS24metaG_FD_81519 | JGI IMG/M metagenome (GOLD analysis project Ga0105247, IMG submission 81519) | Switchgrass rhizosphere microbial communities from Kellogg Biological Station, Michigan, USA - KBS S2-4 metaG | ecosystem: Host-associated > Plants > Roots > Rhizosphere > Soil | place...
AGACGATCGCCTTGCCGTCGGGCGTCGGCGTAGCCGACACAGGCTGGCCGAGCTGGAAGCTCTTGGTCAGCGCGAGGCGCCGGACGAAGTCGCGATCGATCGGCGGCGCGCCCGCGCTCGCCCTCGCGTCCCGGGCCGGCGAGGCGGCGCGCGGCGCGATCGCGCGTTCGGTCGCCGCACCCGTGCGTCCGGCGGGCGAGGCGGAGCGCGCCCCCTCCGGCGTCGCTTCGGCGCACGAAGAGACCGCCGCGACGAGACCGAGGAGCACCCACGAGGCGGGAGAATGAGCCATGGCGATCGTCCTTGGCGGCGCGCTCGCGAGCGCCGCCGCCGGCCCGAGCTAATCACGCGCGGGCGCGCGCGTTCAAGCGGCGGGAGCCGCCGCACGGGCGCGGATCGCTCGCGCCCCCGGCCGGCCTCGAACGAGGCCCCCGGCGAAGACGGCGCAGAGCGCATCCCGAGGCGGCGCGGTCGCTCGCTCGAATCAGCCGGCGACGGCGATCAGTTGCACGCGCCGCCCGCCGCCGCGCCGCCCGACGGACCTGCTCCGCTACCCGACGGACCTGCTCCGCTACCCGACGGACCTGCTCCGCCGCCGCCGTTGGCCGCCGCGGCGGCGGCCGCGTTCGCCTCGTCGTTGATCTGCGCCGACGTCGGCAGCGTGGGTCGAACGCCGACGCGACCGGGCCCGAACGTCTGATTCATCAAGCCTTCGCACACGCCGGTGGTGCAGTACGGGCGGCTCACGCCGGCGACGACGCCGTGCACGCCGTGCATGTTCGCGTACGTGGCGAGGCCGGTCTCCGCGTGGAAATTCTCCCGCGTGAAGAGCCACCCGTGCTGCTCGAGGTACGCGCGCATCGCGGGCGGCGGCTGGTTGCCGAGCGGCATCCGCCGCCCCTGATCGAGCTGCAGGACCTGCTCTTGCGTGAGCCCCGCGCCTCCCCAGCTGTCGCCGCTCACGTTCACGACGACGCTCACCTGCCCGCCTTGCGCCTGGTAAACGCCGACCGCGACGGTCGTCCCCTGGTGCGACTGGTTGCTGGATCCATAGAACCGATCGTGCAGGTACGAGGCGAGCGACTCGGCTTGCTGCGGCGTCCAGGTGGCCGGGTCGGCGGGGAGGTTCGGCGCGGGGAGGCTCGCGAGGTTCGGGTTGACGTTGTGGACCCACGCGCCGTCCGGGCCCGCGAAGTACGTGTGCGTCCCTTCGACCTCGAGGTTGTAGACCACCTCTTCGCCGGCGCGCGGCGTCACCGAGGCGACGCGGATCTCGGCGCCGCGCGGATCGAGCAGGACGTCGCCGGGGCCGAGCGCGTCGGCGCGCGTCCACCCCGCCGCGAGCGTCCAGTACGGGTGGCCGGCGGTGCTGCGCACGACCGCCGCGTCCTCGCCGCCTCGCGCCATGCGCACGTCGACCAGGTCGCGGGCCGGGCGCACGAAGGTGCGGAGGACGGCGCGCGTCGACGGCTCGCCGGTCTCTTCGTCGCGCGAAAGGACGCGGTCGCCGGGGACGATCGACTCGATCGCGCGCATCCCGTCGGGCGTCGCCACGAGCGTGCCCGCGACGAAGCACTGCCCCGATCCCGGCCGGCAGCTCCGCCCGTCGCACACCCAGCCGTCGGTGCCCGACGTGAACACCGACGCGACCGCCCCCTCGTCGCCGCCGGCGCTCGGCCGCACGCCGTCGCTCGGGCCCGCGGGGCCGCCCGGACCGGAGGCGAGCGACGCGTCCTGGCCGCCGAGGACCCACGTGGTCACCCGCGTGACGACCGTGATCCGCCCGCCGATCGCCTTGTACGCGCTGGCCACCATGACGAGGACCGCGACGAGGATGAGCGCGTACTCGATGGCGGTCGCGCCGCGCCGCGCCCGCGCGAGGGTCGCGAGGGTCCCGGCGGCCTCGGCGGTCCTGGACGGCCTGCGCCGCGCTCGCGCGGCGGCCGCGGGGGCGCGATGGACGGCGTGCTCGCTCGATTCGTTCATGTCCGTTTTGCCTCCTCGTGTCCGGCCTGCGCGCCCCTCGCTGACGCGGACACGCGCGCCGGCGACGCGCGGCCTCGCGCGGTCCGGCCCATCCGCGTTCCATCCCGCGGCGGCGCCGGGCGTACCGATACCACCGCCCGTCGCTGCCGTTTCGGCACCTATTTGAATCCGTATCTTTTGAATCGGAAGCGGCCCGGAGCAAGCGGCAGCGGACCTCCTTTGTCGCGCTTTGTCGCGCCGGAGCGGAGCGAAAGCCGGAGCGGGGGCGTCGCGCCGTGCGGCTCAGCGCTCGAGCGCCGCGAGACGGCGCCTGGCCTCGCCGGCGGCGGATCGTTCTGCGCGGCGGGGAACAGCGGCACACACGTCACGCGCGAGGCGGAGGAGGACCGGCTCGCCGGCCCACGTCGATATGTCCGTGTAGCTCGATTCCAAAATAGAAAAATGGGACGATCTCGGGCGACCGATCCAGCGCGCCCCGCCGGCGGCTCGGGGGAAGGGCGCTTCTTCGACCTGGCCGCGCTCCACGAACGACGGGTGGAACGACCTCGGGACGGCCGATCGCGGAGCGACGACGCGACCCCCCGAGCCATCGCCGATGATCGCGGATGCGATCCCGTCGCGCGGGCGCGGCGCGCCTCGTCCTCCCGCGACGAGCCCGCGCTCCCGAGACGAGCCCCCGTCCTCGCGGTCCTCGCGCGCTCGCGCGGCGGGCCGCGGCGCGATTTCAGCTCGATTTGGCCTTCACGCAAACGACACAAAGCGTTCGCTTCCCCTTTGCGTTGCGGATATACGGTGTCCGCCACCATCGGAGGAGCGCACCGAATGTCCAAACATGTAGGCTCGTATTTGGCGTATGTGGCCATCACGGCCGTCTCGCTCGCCGCGGGCGTGAACGCCGTGGGTTGCTCGGGCGACACCGGCCCGGCCGGGCCCCCGGGTGCGACCGGCTCGCCGGGTTCGACCGGCGCCCCCGGCGACGGCGGCGGGCCGGGCAACCCCGGCCAGCCGGGCGGAGACGCGGGCGCGCCGGGCTCGGGCCGGCCCGATCCGGCGGCGGCGCTCCCGACGACGACGAAGATCAAGCACGTCGTCGTCATCTATGGAGAGAACGTCTCCTTCGACCACTACTTCGGCACCTACCCCACGCCGAAGAACCTCGTGGCCGAGCCCCCGTTCGTCGCGGTGAGCGGCACGCCGGCCGTGAACAACCTGGTCACGCCGCTCGACGCGACCAAGGACTTCGCGCCGCTCACCGGCGTCGACCTCGTCGGGGCCAACCCGACGTCGCTCAACGCGACGAACGGCGCCGGCGCCGCGAACCCGTTTCGACTCGGTCGCGCGCAAGCGTCCACGACGGACATGGGGCACGCGTACAAGCCGGAGCAGCAGGCGTCGCACGCCGGCGCGATGGATCTCTTCCCGGCGTTCGTGGGCGTCGCGGGGCCGCCGCCCGACGCGGGCCCCGGCGCGTCGGCCACGACCGGCGCGGTCATGGCGTACTTCGACGGCAACACGGTGAGCACCCTGTGGAACCTGGCCCAGAACTACGCGCTCAACGACAACGCCTGGACGTCGACCTTCGGCCCGTCCACGCCCGGCGCGATCAACCTGATCTCGGGGCAGACGAACGGCTTCGCCAAGATGAACCACACGCCGTTCGCCGCGAAGAACGCGGTCGACGACGGCAACGGCGGCTTCACGATGATCGGCGACACCGATCCGCTGGGCGACGTCTGCTCGACGGCGGCCGACCAGAACACGATGTCCGGGCGCAACGTCGGCGACATGCTCAACGCGAAGAACGTGAGCTGGGGCTGGTTCGAAGGCGGCTTCGACCTCTCCCTCACCAACGCGAACGGCACCACCGGCTGCCTCCGCTCGTCCAAGCAGACCGTCGCCGACGCGCCGGTCACGCCCAACGACTACGTCCCGCACCACCAGCCGTTCCAGTACTACGCGAGCACGGCGAACCCGAATCACCTGCGCCCGAGCAGCGTGACCGCGGTCGGCCACACCCTCGAGGACGACGGCAAGACGACCGATCCGGCGAATCACCAGTACGACAGCCACGACTTCTTCGAGGCGCTCAACGCCGGGAACTTCCCCGCGGTGTCGTACGTCAAGGCGCCGGCGTTCCAGGACGGGCACCCGCGCAACTCGAACCCGGTCGACGAGCAGGCGTTCATCGCGCAGGTGATCACCGCGGTGCAGGCCAGCGGCTTCTGGGAGACGACGGCGATCATCGTCACGTACGACGACTCCGACGGCTGGTACGACCACCAGGCGCCGTCGATCGTGAACCCGTCGTCGAGCGTGATGGACGGGCTCAACGGCGACGGCTCGTGCACGTCCGCCGGCGCGCAGCAGGGCGGAAAACCGGCGCCGGCGACGCCGCTCCTCGGGACCGACGGCAAGCCGGCGCAGGGGCGCTGCGGCTACGGCACGCGCATCCCGCTCCTCATCGTCTCGCCCTTCGCCAAGAAGAACTTCGTCGACCACACGCTGGTCGATCAGAGCTCGGTCCTAAGGTTCATCGAGGACAACTGGCTCGGGTCCGAGCGCGTCCAGCCCGGCGGATCGTTCGATACGATCGCCGGGTCGATCCAGAACATGCTCAGTCTGTGAGCGACCGCGCGGGGCCGCCGTCGTCGCGGATCTCGCGCCGCGCGCTCGTCTACGGCGGCGCGGGGATCGCCGCTGGCGCCGTCGCCTGGCCCATCGTGGCGCGGCTCCGCGCGAACGGAGCGGGCGACGCGCCGCTCGCTTCGTCCTCGGCGCGCGGCGGTCCGGTCTGCGGCGCGGGGCCGGACGGTGCGGGGGCCGCCAGCGCGCCGCCCGCGGCCGCGTCCCCTCCCCGCGCGCCGCTCCACCCCGACGCGCTCGCGTCGTTCGTGGACCCGCTGCCCATCCCGCGCGTGCTCGCGCCGGCCGGGCGGAGGCCGCACCCCGCCGCGCCCGGCCGCGACGTCCCGTATTATCGCGTCGAGATGCGCGAGGCCGACGTGCGCATCCACCGCGACGTGCCGCCGACGCGGATGTGGACGTACGAGGGGGAGATGCCCGGGCCGACGATCGAGGCGCGCAGCGGCGAGCCGCTCCTCGTCGAGTGGGTGAACGCGCTCCCCGAGCGGCACCTCTTGCCGATCGATCACACGCTCCACGGCGCCGGCGCGGATCTGCACGACGCGCGCGCCGTGGTGCACGTGCACGGCGCCAAGGCGCCGCCCGAGAGCGACGGCTACCCGGAGCAGTGGGTCACGCCGGGGAAGTCGATCGTCGCGCTCTATCCCAACGAGCAGGACGCGGCGATGCTCTGGTATCACGACCACGCGATGGGCCTCGAGCGGCTCAATCAGTACGCCGGGCTGCTCGGCCTCTTCCACGTGCGCGACGCGGTCGACGACGCGCTCGGCCTGCCGCGCGGCGACCACGAGCTCCCGCTCGTCCTCACCGATCGGCTGTTTTACGCCGACGGCCAGCTCCATTACCCGATCTCGGAGGACCCGCGCGCGCCGTGGGTCGACGAGGTGTTCGGCGACGCGCCGCTCGTGAACGGCAAGCTCCGCCCCTACGTCGACGTCGAGCCGCGCGCGTACCGGCTGCGCGTCGTCAACGCGTCGAACGCGCGGGTCTTCGCGCTCGCGTTCCCCGACGAGCGCGCCCTCCACCAGATCGGCTCCGACCAGGGGCTCCTCGCGGCGCCCGTCGCGGTCCGGCGCGTCACCGTCGCGCCCGCGGAGCGGGTCGATCTGATCGTCGACTTCGCCGAAGCGGCGGGGAGCGCGCTCGTCCTCCGCAACGGCAACGTCCCGCTCCTTCAATTCCGCGTCGCGAAGGCCGGCAAAAGAGCTCCCCCGAACGCCGCGCGGCGCCCGGTGCCGGAGCGCCTACGGCCGATCGAGCGGCTCTCGCCGGCGAGCGCCGCGACGACGCGCACGCTGACGCTGGACGAGTACCACGACGCCTCGCGCGACCGGATGATGATGCTCCTCGGCGGAAAGTACTGGCACGATCCGGTGACGGAGCAGCCGGTGCTCGGGACCGTCGAGGTGTGGCGGCTCGTCAACTGCACCGACGACACGCACCCGATCCACCTCCACCTGGTCCGCTTCCAGGTGCTCGATCGGCAGACGTTCGACGCGGACGAGCTCGCGAGGACGGGAAAGATGCAAACGATCGGCGCGCCGGTGCCGCCCGAGCCGGGCGAGACGGGCTGGAAGGACACGGTGCGCGCCGAGCCGGGGATGATCACGCGGATCATCGCGCGCTTCGACGGCTACGTGGGCCGCTACGTCTGGCACTGCCACCTCCTCGAGCACGCCGCCAACGAGATGATGCGCCCCTTCGACGTGGTCGCGCCGGTGTAAGAATGCCGGGGTGACCGACGACCGCCCCGAGCGCGCCGCGCCCCTCCCGCTCGACGACGCGGCCGGCGTAGGCGTCGAGATCCGCTCGCTCCACGTCTATCCGATCAAGGCCTGCGGCGGGATCGACGTCGCCTCGGCGCGGGTGACGTCGCGGGGGCTCGAGGGCGACCGGCGCTGGATGATCGTCGACGAGCGCGGCCTGATGATCTCGCAGCGCGGCGCGCCGCAGCTCGCGCGGCTGCGGCCGCGGGTCGACGGGGAGGACCTCGCGCTCGCGTTCGACGGGGCAACGGCGCGGATCCCCCTCGCGCTCGCGGCCGGCGCGAGGCGCGAGGTCACGGTGTGGAAGAGCACCGTGACGGCGATCGAGCACGCGGCGTCGCGCGCGTGGATCTCGGACGTCGTCGGCGCGCCGGCGAGCCTGGTCTACATGCCCGACGACGTGGAGCGGCGGGCCACGCCGAGGCGCGGCGGCCGCCCCGGGATCGTGTCGTTCGCCGACGCGTTCGCGATCCTCGTCGCGAGCGAGGCGTCGCTCGCCGACCTCAACGCGCGCATGGCCGCGCCGATCGCGATGGCCCGGTTCCGGCCGAACGTCGTCGTCACCGGCGGCGCGCCCTACGCGGAGGACGACTGGCACACGCTGCGCGCCGGCGACGTCGAGCTCCTGAGCAGCGGCCCGTGCGACCGCTGCGTCGTGACGACGCTCGATTCGGACACCGGCGCGGCCGCCGGCAAGGAGCCGCTCCGCACCCTCGCCACTTTCCGGCGGTGGGACGGCAACGTGTGGTTCGGTGTGCACGTGGTCCCCCTCGCCGAGGGGGGGCGCCTGCGCGAAGGCGACCGGATCCGCGTGCACGAGCGCGTCGCGCCGCGCTGACGCGGCCGGACCGGACACGGGCGCGGGCCCTGCGCGACCCGACGACCCCGGTGTCGCGGGCTCGCCCGGCTCGATCCGCCGGCGGACAAGGTGTCGCTCGTCCTCGGCGCCGGGGACGTCTCGTCGGACGGGCGGTGACGATTTCGCTCATGGCGCCGTCACATCCGAGCGGAAGCGTCTCGTCCCGGCGAATCGGGGAAGGGCGGCAAAAAGGGCGCTCCCGGCGAGCCGCGTCGCGGACGGGACTGGTCGAGGTGATATCTTCGGGCCATGTACGTCCCGTTGTCCCGCCGCGTCCTCGCATGGGCCCTTCGCACCGCCGCGTCGACCCGCTCGCTCGCCGCCGTGGCCGCCGTCGGCGGCGCGCTCGCGACGGCCGGCAGCGCGAGCGTCGTCGCGGGGTGCGGGCGCGCCGCGAGCGCCGCCGACAAGACGCACGACGCGGTCGGGACGGTCCAGACGGTCGCGCCGAACGGCGCGTACGTGATCATCTCGCACGAGGACATCCCCGGGTACATGCAGGCGATGACGATGCAGTTCACGGCGCAGTCGAAGGATCAGCTCGCCGGCGTCGCCCCGGGCGATCGCGTTGCGTTCTCGTTCACCGAAAAGTTCGTCCTGACGTCGATCCGCAAGCGCTGAGCATGCGCCGCGCGTGGGCCGGGAGGCCGCGGGTCGAAGAGGCGCTGACGGGGTCGCTCGCGCCGCGCGACGTGGCGGCCGCGCTCGCGGCGGAGGCGTGCGACGCGTTCGGCGCGGCGGCGTGCTCCGTGCACGCGGCGGCCTCCACGGGCTCCGGCGACGACGGCGCGGCCGACCTCGTCCTCGCGCAGCACGGCGAGCCGCTCGGGCTCGCGGAGGTGGTCGGTCGGGGCGGCGCGGCGGCCCAGGCGCTCGCGGCGCGCGCCGTCGTCGTCATCGACGACCCGGCGCGGCTCGGCCGCGTCTCGGGGTCGCTCGGCGCCGTCGTGTGCGCGCCGCTGATCGTCGGCGCGCGGGCGATCGGCGTGATCGCGCTCGGGCTCCGTGAGCGTCGCCCCCTCGATCACCGCGGGCGCGCGGACGCCGAGGCGATCGCGTCGACGTGCGCCCGCGCGATCGAGCGGGCCCAGCTCTACGCGGGCGAGACGCAGTCCGAGAGGCGGTTCCGATCGGTCTTCGACTACGCGGTCGACGCGATGCTCATCACCGACGACGCGCGGCGGATCGTCGACGCGAACGTCGGCGCGACGACGCTCCTCCGCAGGACGCGGCAGGAGCTCGTGGGCCGCGCGCTGCCGGAGATCACGCCGATCCGCCTCCAGGAGCGCGCGGAGAGGATGTGGGGCGACGTCCTGCGCGCCGGCACCAGCGTCGGCGAGCTCGAGCTCGAGGCGGGGGACGGGCGGACGGTGCTCGTCGAGCACCGCGCGACGGCGCACGTCCTGCCGGGCCGCCACCTGATCGTGATGCGCGACATCGGCGCGAGGAAGCGCGCCGAGGCGATGCTCCAGTTCCTCGCCGAGGCGAGCGCGGTGCTCGCGGGGTCGCTCGACTACGAGGCCACGATCGCCAGCGTGACGCGCCTCGCGGTGCCGACGATGGGCGACTGGGCCCTCGTCGACATGCTCGCGCCCGACGGATCGATCGAGCGCCTGGCCATCGCGCACGGCGACCCGGCGAAGGTGCGGGTCGCGCAGGAGCTCCTCCGGAGGTGGCCGCAGAGGTTCGACGACGCGAGCGCGGTCGCGCGCGTCATCCGCACCGGGCGATCCGAGGTGCACCGGCAGGTCTCGGACGAGGTGCTCGGCCCGGGCGCTCCGGGCGGCGAGGAGCCGGAGCAGCCGACGGTGACGCAGACGCTCGGGCTCAAGGCGTCCATGACCGTCCCGCTCGTCACGCGCGGGAACGCGCTCGGCGCGCTCACGCTGATCACGAGCGAGTCGGGGCGGCATTTCGACGAGTCGGACCTGACGCTCGCCGAGGACGTCGGCCGGCGCGCGGCGGCGGCGGTGGAGAACGCGCGGTCGTTCCGCGACGCGGCGGCGGCGAACCGGCTGAAGGACGAGTTCCTCGCGACGATGAGCCACGAGCTGCGGACGCCCCTCGGCGCGATCCTCGGCTGGGCGACGATCCTGCGCGCCGACCGGCACCACGACGCCGATCTGAGCAAGGGGCTCGCGACGATCGAGCGGAACGCGCGCGCGCAGGTGCGCCTGATCGAGGACGTCCTCGACGTGTCGCGCATCGCGAACGGGCGGCTCCACCTCGAGCTGTCGGTGCTCGACGCGACCGCGGTGGCGCTCGCGGCGATCGAGGTCGTGCGCCCGCTCGCCGAGGCGAAGAACATCCGCGTCGACGCCGTGGTCGACGACCGGCCGGTGCTCGTCCTCGCCGACAACGATCGCCTCCTGCAGGTGATGACGAACCTGCTGTCGAACGGCGTGAAGTTCACGCCGCGCGGCGGCACCATCCGCCTCGAGTGCACGCGGCGCGATCCGGCGGCGTGCATCATCGTGAGCGACACCGGCCAGGGGATCGCGCCGGAGACGCTCCCGTTCATCTTCGAGCGGTTCCGGCAGGCCGACAGCTCGACGACGCGCCGCCACGCCGGGCTCGGGCTCGGGCTCACGATCGCGCGCCACCTGGTCGATCTGCACGGCGGGAGCATCACCGCCCACTCGCGCGGCGAGGGGCTCGGCGCGTCGTTCACCGTGGTCCTCCCGCGCGCCTCGGCGACCCAGGGGGCGGAGCGGCCGTCGCAGCCCGCGGCGCCCGACGAGTCGTTCGACCCTTCGCTCGTCCTCGAGGGGCTGCGCGTGGTCGCGTGCGACGACGACCCCGACACGCGCGACTGGCTCGTCCGCGTCCTCACGAAGGCGGGCGCCGACGTGCGCCTCGCGAGCTCGGCGATCGAGGCGATCCGGCAGGTGCGCGAGTTCTCGCCCGACGTGCTCGTCAGCGACATCGGGATGCCGGAGGTCGACGGGTACGCGCTGATGGAGCGCCTCCGCGGGCTCGCCGTCGAGGACGGGAGCCGCACGCCGTCGCTCGCCCTGTCGGCCTACGCGCGCGGGGCCGACGCGCGGCGCGCGATCGCGAGCGGGTTCCAGATGCACGTCGCGAAGCCGGTGCCCCCGGGCGACCTCGTCGCCCGGATCGCGCACCTCGCCGGGCGCCCGCTCCGCCACTGACGCGCGGCGCGCCGGGGCCGCCTCGTGGACGGCGTCAGCGCTCGACGTCGAGCAGCCGGTAGCTGACCGGCCATCGGAGGAGAAGCCTCCCGCGAGGACGTACTGTCCTCCCGGCACGATCGGCTTATCGTCTCGGCCCATGACGAGCTGGCCCCTCTCCTTCGACGACGTCCTCGCCGCCCGCGCGCGGATCGCCCCTCACCTCTCGCCGACGCCGTTGCGCAGCTACGCGCCGCTCGACG
>Ga0105247_10003258_pt1 | contig 10645 bp, 5 predicted proteins | sample KBSS24metaG_FD_81519 | JGI IMG/M metagenome (GOLD analysis project Ga0105247, IMG submission 81519) | Switchgrass rhizosphere microbial communities from Kellogg Biological Station, Michigan, USA - KBS S2-4 metaG | ecosystem: Host-associated > Plants > Roots > Rhizosphere > Soil | place...
AACGCTCTGAGCAATTTATCGAGGAAATGCGAAGATCGGGCGTTGCGATTTCAGACCGAGGATCGGACGCGGGCTGTCAGGGGTGCGTTCGAATCACCATACCGACCCAAGCGGAAATGCCATATTTCTCAGATGCGTTTAGAAAATCCTTTCGCGCCGCAGTGCCATAATCAGCAAGCCTTCCAAACCCTTCACCCATCTCAATCTCCTCGTCTTGCACTTGTGAAAACGAGGCATGAAACTCCGAAGATGTTCTTGAGAAATGGTGCCCGACGTGCCAGACTGTCTTTACCGCCTGGAGAGTCGCCGCCACGATCCTCGTCGCATTCGCAGTTCCACAAGGGGGCACTTTGCATCACATTAGTCTTCCACCATCCTCAGCCTGCCTGCTGAGGGCGCACTCTTCGTGTTTGATCTCTACCGTAGTTGTGTGTTTTCTCTCCTCTCTGTTCGCCTTCGGTCAAGCCAAAGTTACGACGAATCGTCACGACAATGCTCGCACGGGCTTGAATCAAGCCGAGACTATCCTGACCCCGACGAACGTGAACAAGACCCAATTCGGACGCCTGTTCACCCAACCCGTCGATGGCTACATTGTCGGTCAACCCCTCTACCTCCCTAACGTGACCATAGGTGGAAAGCTTCACAACGTTGTGTATGTAGCTACGCTTCACGACAGCGTCTACGCGTTCGATGCAGACCACAATACCGGCACCAACGCCGGACTCTTGTGGCAGGTCAACTTCACCAATCCCGGGGCCGGTATCACAACTGCCTCTGGCGCTTTCTTGCCATGCCCAAACGTGCATCGTTTCCCAGAGTCCGGCATCGTTTCCACTCCGGTGATCGATCCTGATGCCAAGACGATCTATGTGGTCGCGAAGACCAACGAGAATGGCACTGTGTTTCACCGCCTCCATGCGCTCGACGTGGCCTCAGGCGCCGAACGCGCAAACAGTCCGGTCCCCATATTGGCCTCATTCACGATGAACAATGGCACGGTGATTCAAATTAACAATCTTCACCAAATGAATCGTCCGGGACTCTTGCTGTCGAACGGAGTTGTCTACGCCACATTCGGATCGAATGGCTGCAATGATTCAAACCGGAGTTGGGTCATTGGCTATGACGCGACCACGCTCGCTCTCACCGGGGCATTCGTTGCGGCCCCCGAAGGAGGATTAGCTTCGATCTGGCAAAGCGGCGCAGGACCGGCGGTCGATGGCGCGGGTAACATCTACGCGAGCACGGGGGAAGCGGATTTTGACGCCAACATCGGGGGACAGGATTTTGGCTCGAGCATTTTGAAACTTACTCCTACTGCTACGAGCCTGAGCCTTACCGATTACTTCACGCCGTTCGACGAAGCGTTCATCAGCCTCAACGATTTGGATTTGAGCTCCGCTGGCGTCGTGGTCCTGCCTGATCAACCGGGCCCACACCCTCATTTGTTGATTGCCACCGGCAAGCAGGGTCGCGTGTACCTGATTGACCGCGACAATATGGGCCACTTCAATCCCGTAGACAACAGTCAGATCGTCCAAGAGCTACCCCAGACTGTTGGCGGCATGTTCAGCACTCCTGCGTATTGGAACAACAAGGTGTACTTCAACGGCAAGACTAAGCCCGTCATGGGTTTCTCGCTTTCCAATGGATTGCTGTCGAACACCCCTGTCATCAAGTCGGCGCAGGCTCAATCAGGCGGTCGAGCCCCCACGATTTCTGCCAATGGCAATACCAGCGGAATCTTGTGGACGACGGCAGGTGGACAATTGTCGGCGTACGACGCGAGCAACCTGGCTTTGCTGTACAAGTCGAATCAATCCGGCACCCGAGACGTGCTTCCGCTGATGGCACATTTCGCCTCGCAGACGGTGGTGAACGGCAAAGTATTCATGGGAACTCGAGCCACTTTGGAGGTCTTCGGGCTTCTCTCCTCCCTAACAATAAACCGCGGCAATAATCAAAGTGCAACGGTAGCTACGACGCTTCCTGTTGCTCTGTCGATAAAGGCCATTGATAGCTATGACGGGACTGGAGCCGCTAACGTCCCCATAACCTTCAGCGACGGCGGAAAGGGCGGAACTTTCAGTAATCCCACGGCTACGACCGACGCGACTGGAACAGCTTCGACTACGTACACATTCTCGTCGAAAGCTCGCGTTGTAACCATCACCGCAAGCAGCACCGGTCTGAAGAGTGCCGTCTTCACCGAAACCGCCGTGGCGGACCAACCAAAGTGGATTGTTGTGAAGAGTGGGAATAACCAAACCGCCCCCACCAACACCCAACTCGGTGCTCCGCTGGTTGGGAGGGTTGTCGATCAATACAGTAATCCTGTGGTTGGATTGATGGTCACGTTCAATGATGGAACCGCTGGCGGCCACTTCTCCTCTGTTTCCGTCCCAACAGACAGCACGGGAGCAGCCTCCACTCTCTACACGACAGGCACTCATGTCGGCACTACGAGCGTTACGGCGAGCATACCGGGAAAAAATCCGGCAAAGTTTAACGTTACAGTGACCGCACCTTAAAGACTTCGGTATCGAGTGTAAGTTGTCTCAGACGCAGCCCCGGTCGTTTCCGGGGCGCGTTTTTTTTTGAGCCGACATTTCCTCTTTACCTAGTCCCTTCATAGTTTGTCTCTTTTCAGCACATTGGTCTGTGGGTGCGAGTCGCGACACTGTGAATGGAATGTTAATGAATGGCTTGTTAATTCTTAAGTGATGCACGCCAATCTTCTTGACCCACATTTGATGAGCAAGCTATTGTCTGCCGCAAGTGAGCAGCTCTGGAGCCTTTCCGGAAGCTAGCGTCGACAATTGTTAGTCACTAACACCGATCCCACAACGCATCGCCAGAATGAGGAAAGGGAATTGTACAAATGAGACTTCTTCGCCCCGTATCTCTCCACACAGTCTTGTTGCTGATCAGCGGCCTTGCCTTCTCCCAGGGAATTGGGCCAATCACCACTTCAGTTGGGCAAGCCAAAAAACGTGAGGGAACACCACCGACGGTCAGTGCCCAGGGATTCAAACTGAGGCTTCTGGTCAACAAGGACTTCCCTCTCGAAAACCCTTCTGGAGATGTCACGTCGTTCGGCGAGCTCAGTACCGGCGTAGGAACCGAGCCGGATCAGAATACGTACTTGGTTCTCCCCAGCAACCCTGGTGGTCCCGAACCAGGACGTGACTATGGTCGCCATTTTCTGTTTCAAGGACATGAAAACGGCGCGAACATGGCATATGTAACAAGAATCAATCTTGACGTACATGACCGGGCGCACAAAATCACCCTGCTCACACCAACGGGGGCCGATGGAACTACGGGATTTAGTTTCATCGATGGAAGTACCTACGATCAATTCACAAAGACGCTTCTCTTTACGCAGGAAAACGGCGCCAGCGGCGGAGTTCTTGAAATCACCAACACGTGGCCGCCGCAAGTTCGCACGTTGGACGGCATTCTGGGAAAGGCGGGATACGAGGGAATTCATCCTGACGATCGTGGCAACTTGATGATCGTCGAAGACACGGGAGGCACCTCGGTAAGTATCGACCCGGCGGATCCGAATGCCAATCCGAAAGTAGCAAAACAGCCAAATTCCTTCGTCTTTCGTTTTCTTCCCAACGATTCGACGAACTTATCAAAGGGCGGCAAGCTGCAAGCTCTGCAAGTATTGATCGATGGCAAACCGGTTGTCTTTCATGCAACCGATCCTTTTGGCGACGTCCATTCCGACTTGCAGCTCAAGTTGCATACTCTCGGCAGCTCGTATCCAGTGCGGTGGGTCACCGTTCACGATACCGATGTTGACGGCATGGAACCCTTCGATGCGAACGCAGCAGCAAAAACGGCTCGCGCCACCCCATTTAAACGCCCAGAGAATATGAAGTTCCTTCCCGGCTCAAACTTCCTGACGTTCTTCTTTGGTCCCACCGGGGACACAAATGCGGACGCGGGCAACGTCTCCTCACTTGCGAAGCGCGGCGCGTGGGGGTCGATCTTCAGAGTTGACCTCAAGCCGGGACGCGCTACAGGCACGATCTCAATATTTGTCCTGGGGGACGCGAACCACGCTTCCTTCGACAACATCTCATTCGCGGACGATCGGACGCTTCTCGCCACTGAAGACCGCGGTGACCTTCTGCACATTCAGCTCAACAAATTGGATTCAGTGTGGGCTTTTGCCATCGACGGATCCGCGCCCCCGCGGCGCCTGATCGCCCTTGGTCGCGATTGGAGTGCGATCGTAAAAGGCGAAGACAATGAGCCGACCGGAATTCACGTGTCTGCCGGAAATCCCAATACCGTCTCAATGCCGGGAACCGAGGCAGATTTGTTCAATGCACGCGCCTTTCTCACCAAGCAACACGGCAACAATGTGATTTGGGAGATCGTGCCTGTGTTCTAACCCTCTTCTGGCACGACAAAGAGCCCGTTCCTCAGGGGCGGGCTCATTCTTTTCCTGACAATTCCGATCAGACAAAGAATTCACATGGCGTTAACGATCAGTCACAGTCTCGATTGTTACGCTAGTGGACAAGAAATCACTCACACCAATCACCGAAGTCGGGCCGACGTAGTTTATGAAATTCTGCAGATTATTTGTTTTTCTACTTTCTGCTTTGGTTCCGTCCTACGGGCAACAAATCGCACCCCATGTTTGTTCAAGGCCTGTGCCGGGCAGCGTCGTAGTTGAGCCAGCAGACCTTCGTAGCAAAGATGGGGTTCTGAAGGTCGAACTCAACTACTACGAAGTGATCGATGCGAATAGCCAGACGCGCTTTTGTTTCCAAACAGAAGATGGCGCTCAGTCGCCCAACATCCGGGTCAGACCGGGCGATAAACTGATTCTCGTCTTGACCAATAAGATTCAAGAGGCGGTGCCACCTACAACACCTCACGCGATGCACGCATCGATCGACGGCGCAGTCCCGTGCACCAGCGGCCCAATGACTCCTACTTCCACAAACATTCATTTTCATGGATTGGAGATCGCCCCAACTTGTCATCAGGATGACACCCTAATGACCTCCATCCAACCCTCCGATCCTCCGTTCGAGTACAAATTCACAATTCCACTGGATCAACCACCTGGGCTGTACTGGTACCACCCTCATATTCACGGGTTCACTCGTGCGCATGCCCTAGGGGGAGCATCTGGAGCGCTGATTGTCGAAGGAGTCGAAGGCATCAACCCTTCGGTTCGAGGATTGCCTGAGCGCGTCTTTGTCTTCCGCGACCAGGAACTGATAAACCCCGATGCTGAGCCGATCTGGACGGGCCGTGGTCCTGCTCCCGCGGTCATCAAGGACGCAGATGGCGATGTCATCAACACTGGAACGGGAGCAGGCAAACCCGCCAAGGATCTGTCGATCAATTTCGTTCCCGTGCCCTTCCCGAACTACACCCCAGCAGTCATCGAGATGCGCACGGGGGAAAAACAATACTGGCGAGTTCTGAACGCGTCCGCCATCACGTATGTTGATTTGCGGCTGACATTCGACAATATTCCTCAAAGGGTCGAGCTCGTCGCGATTGATGGCATCCCACTAAACTACGAACATCCTGAAGAATCGACCTCCGTTGTGAAAGACCACATCCTGCTTCCACCTGGAGCCCGCGCCGAGTTTGTGGTCACTGCACCGCGAGTAGGAGTGAAGGCACTTCTAGTCACACGTAGCGTGGATACTGGACGGGTCGGAGATAACGCGCCTTTACGTACAATCGCAACCATTCGTGCTTCTGAAAGCACGGCCCAGCCTCGAATGCTTTTAGATGTCGCTCCATCAAAGCGATCAGTCTCCGGACACGTGCCGCTTGCTCGCGTGAAGCCTGTTCGACAGCGTTTACTTTATTTTTCTGAGCGGCCCGCAAATCCCAAGGACCCAAGCAGTCCGACCATGTTCTTCGTCACCGTAGACGGGCAACCGCCCCAGCAGTTCGATCCCACTTCGGCTTTGCCCAATATTACTGTTCATGCTGGCGACGTAGAGGACTGGATCATAGAAAACCGATCACTGGAATTGCACGCTTTCCATATCCATCAAACGCACTTCCAGTTATTAGAATGGAATGGGATTCCGGTATCCGAACCGTTCCTATACGACACGATTAACGTTCCATATTGGCGCGAAAAAATGACTTCATTCCCGAGCATCAAAATTCGTATGGACTTCCGAAACCCGGGCATCGTCGGAACATTCGCCTATCACTGCCATTTGCTCGAGCATCAGGATGGCGGAATGATGGGCCTGATCCAGGTGCTTCCAGCGCCCTCGAAAGCAACCGAAGGCGAGTCGCAAGAAGGCCCTTCCCACAGGATCGGGCAACAACGCTAAATCTCCCTCCTCACGCTATTTACGAAAATTTTCCTCTAGTTGACAGATCTTTACGGTGGATTGTCATCCCAGTGTGTTGAATAATTAAGGGAGACTCAACCTGGCGCGCCATCTGACATTTCTGCCGGCTCGTTTTCGACGACCGAATCGTGGTGTTGTGCCCCATAACCGATGGTTTGTTGTTGCCCTCCAAGTCTTCGTACTTGCCTTAGCACGTTCAGGACACGCACAAGCTAAGCCAAGTTCGCCTCCAACAACTGCGTACGTCATACGCGGCACTGTCAAATCTGGAAATACCGTGTTGCCGGGAGCCATGATTTCCGCCGCGCTGGATGGGCAAAGCGAAAAGTATACGACTTGGACCGCAGTTGATGGCTCCTACGTCTTGCCTATTCCTGGCGCTGGCCATTACACACTTACCACCCAAATGGCTGCCTTCGCGTCCGCCAGTCGCAAGGTCGACGTAGAAAATGTGTACACGCTCGTCGACTTCAACGTAGTCCTGCTCTCCCGCAGCGAACAACCGAAGCCTGCGGAGCATGCTCAGGCACCGACAAGCGTGGGCAGCAATCGTGGGTTTCGAACGCTTGGGGTCGTGCAGGGCGAAAACGTTCAGGACTCATCCAGCAATGAACAGGTCGTGCCTTCCGGGATGCCCATCCCAGGGATCGCTGCTGATTCTGCTTCTGAATCGATCGCTGTCTCTGGTAACTCATCTGGCGTTTCCATGATGAGCACGGATGAGATGGAGCAGCGGATGCGGGAGGGCCGGGATCAAGACCCGTTTGGAGGACGAACGGGCCCCGGCGGAGTTGGAGGGCCGCCTCCCGGCGGTGGACCGTTTGGTGGCGGCGGGCCCCGACCTTTCGGAGGCGGTGGGCGTGGCCGCTTCAACCTCAACAAGCCGCACGGTACTCTCTATTACTCGGTCGGGGATTCTGCACTCAACGCTTCACCCTATTCCCTCACCGGTCAGCCGCTCACGAAACCCAACTACCTTCAGCAACGGTTCGGAGGCTCATTGGGTGGTCCGCTCAATATTCCGAAGCTATATCAAGGCGGCAGCAAAACCTTCTTTTTTGTGAATTACAACGGCTCGCGATCGAACACTCCGTACGACGCGTTTTCCACGGTTCCTACCGCTCTCGAGCGCGCCGGGAATTTTTCACAGACTGTCCTGACAAGCGGCCCCAATGCAGGATCGCCGGTGCAGATTTTCGATCCCGTCACTAATCTTCCGTTTCCAAACAACACACTTCCCCAGCTGGATAGTGCCGCATTGGGTCTGCTCAATTTCATTCCTCTACCGAACTTGCCTGGGTCGACCCAGAATTTCCACTACATCACTTCGGCGGACACAAACAGCGACGACCTCAACATTCGCGTGAACCACGCCTTGGGTGGAACCAGCGTCGGGCCGCGACGCCGCGGTCCCCAAAATAATATTTCCGTTGGTTTTCACTATCACAGCGCAGATAACGTAATCACAAACCCTTTTCCAACAGTGGGCGGAAATACGTCTGTTCGCGGAATTGACGTTCCCATCAGCTACACCCGAAGTTTTGGAAGGCTGATTAACACACTCCGCATTGATTTCAATCGCAATCGTATTTCGACCCAAAATCTGTACGCGTTCTCACAAGACATCACGGGAGATCTCGGCATCAACGGAGTTTCGACAAATCCCTTCGACTGGGGACTTCCAAATCTCTCGTTTACCCACTACGGCAACCTGAGCGACACGAACCCACTCTTGCGCCGCGACCAGACGTGGACATTCTCCGATTCGATGATTTGGAACCATGGCAAACACACTTGGCGCTGGGGTGGAGATTTTCGGCGAATTCAACTCAATACTCAGACCGACAGCAACGCTCGGGGCAGTTTTGTTTTCACTGGATTCAACACAGCGGAAAAAACTGGCGGACAGGCAGTTGCTGGAACCGGGTATGACCTTGCAGACTTCCTTCTTGGGCTGGCTCAGCAGACGTCGGTACAGTTCGGAGACAACAATTACCATTTTCGCGGCAATTCCTGGGACCTTTTTGTTCAAGATGAATGGCGGTTACGTGCAAACCTCACTCTCAACTTGGGCCTGCGATATGAATACGTCTCTCCATTCACGGAGAATGACAATCGAATTGTGAACTTAGATGTAGCGCCCGGATACACCGCGGCTGTTCCGGTGTTGCCGGGGAATTCAGGACCTTTCTCAGGGGCTTATCCGGCCTCATTGCTTCGGCCGGACCGTGACAACTTTGCGCCGCGTCTTGGGATTGCGTGGAAACCGCTGCCAAACACCGTCGTTCGCGCTGGATACGGCATGAATTACAACACGGGGGCCTACTCGGCGATCGTGCAGCAGCTTGCGTTTCAGCCGCCATTCTCAATCACCCAAACCAACGTGCAATCCGATGCGGCACTCCTCACTCTTCAGAACGGCTTCCCCGCAGCACCGCCAGGGTCAGTTACCAACAACTACGGTGTCGACCTGAACTATCGCCTTGGCTACGTTCAGATATGGAACGCCGACGTTCAACAGCAGATTTCCCCGGGGCTCGTTCTCAACCTCGACTACACGGGGACCAAGGGAACCCGGCTCGATATAGTTCAGGCGCCGAATCGATCGGCGACGGGCACTCTCATTCCTGGGGTTCAACCGTTTCTGTTTGAAACGTCGGTGGGCGATTCAACGGCCCATGCGGGAACGGTAAAGCTACGGAAGCGATTGCAGCACGGACTCTCGATTGGCGGCAGTTACACGTTTTCAAAATCAATCGATAACGCGTCCTCGATAGGCGGCGGTGGAACAGTCGTTGCGCAAAATGCTTTTGATCTGGCCGCTGAACGTGGCCTCTCAAGCTTTGATCAGCGGCACAAATTAGTAGCCGACTACTTATGGGAGTTGCCGTTTGGGCATGATCGGCATTGGCTGACACAACCTGGTCCGCTGCGTGCGTTTTTGGGCGATTGGAATTGGAGCGGCGACTGGACGATTGCTTCAGGCCTACCCTTCACTCCTCGTGTTCTAGGCGATTTCGGGGACATCAGTCGCGGAACCAACGGCACAACGCGGGCGGATCTTACGGGCGAACCAATCGCTTCCGCCGATCCTACAGTTCTCCAGTGGTTCAATACCGGCGCGTTCATTGCTCCACCCACCGGTAATTTCGGGGATGCTCGGCGCAACAGTATTGAAGGTCCAGGGCAGATTCTGTTTGACATGGCCTTCACCAAAATCGTGCCCTTGCGCGACACTCGCTCACTAGAATTGCGCGCTCAGGTCGCCAATATTTTTAATACGCCGCGCTTCAGCAGTATCGACACCGTTGTAAATTCGCCGACCTTTGGGCAAGTCATCGCCGTGGGAGCAATGCGCACCGTCCAACTCACTGCGAGATTCCGGTTCTGACATGACGAGGACAAACATAAAGCAGCTGGCAGCGGCGTGGCGTCAATCGACGGCATTAGGGCTCATCCTCTTGATCGCTTCTTCTCCGGCATTCCCGCAACAGAATCCCACCGGTTACACGTTTCGTAGCCAAAGCGAACTGGTGTTGGTGAACGTGACCGCTCGCGACAGCCACGGAAATCTTGTACGCGACTTGAAGCAAGGGGATTTCACGATTCTCGAAGACAACAAGACGCAACAGCTATCGTCGTTCGACGTGGAAAATACTGACATCGCCCCCACAGTGGCTCAGCCAAGCAGCTCGCTACTCGGCCCCACTCGTCCAAATCCTGCAAAACCGCCCGAAGCCATAACGACTCAAAACACCACGCAATTCAAAGACCGTCGGCTAATCGTTCTATTTTTTGATCTATCGTCGATGCAGCCCGATGAAATCGACCGCGCTGTGACTGCTGCCCAGACCTACGTAGACAAACAGATGGCGGCTGCCGATCTGATTGCCGTGGTGTCCCTCAGCAACTCCCTAAACGTTAACCTCGAATTTACCGAAGACCGCGCCGCTTTGAAGAAGACGCTCGCAGGTTTCGGGACAGGCGCCGGGGAGGGGTTCGACGCAGGAACGACCGGAACAACGGAAGGCACGGCCGATACGGGGCAGGCATTCACGGCCGACGATACCGAATACAACATCTTCAACACCGATCGCCGATTGGAGGCGCTGCACTCGATCGCGGACCGCCTCGCGGGCGTCGACCAGAAGAAGTCCCTGATCTATTTTTCGAGCGGCATGGATCGAACAGGCATTGAGAACCAGGCACAATTGCGTGCGGCGACCAATGCTGCTGTCCGTGCAAACCTTGCGATCTACACGATGGATATTCGCGGTTTG
>Ga0105247_10003269_pt1 | contig 10627 bp, 10 predicted proteins | sample KBSS24metaG_FD_81519 | JGI IMG/M metagenome (GOLD analysis project Ga0105247, IMG submission 81519) | Switchgrass rhizosphere microbial communities from Kellogg Biological Station, Michigan, USA - KBS S2-4 metaG | ecosystem: Host-associated > Plants > Roots > Rhizosphere > Soil | place...
GATCTACACGCACTGCAATGCCGGAGCCCTGGCGTGCGTCGAGTGGGGCACCGCATTAGGCGTCGTCCACTCGCTGTCGACCTTGGACCGACTGGGCTCGGTGTATGTCGGAGAGACCCGGCCGCTGCTACAGGGCAGCCGCCTCACGGCCTGGGAGCTGGAGCGTCTGGGGGCGGACTACCAGATCGTCGTAGACGGTGCCGGCCCCGGAGTGGTTGCCGGCGGCATGGTGGACGCAGTCGTGGTCGGGGCCGACCGGATAGCTGCCAATGGCGACGTGGTCAACAAGGTGGGAACCTTCCCGCTCGCGCTCGCCGCCGCGCGGGTTGGTTTGCCATTCGTGGTGGCAGCACCGGAGTCAACCGTCGACGCCGAGACCCCCAGCGGTGCGGACGTGCCAATCGAGCTCAGATCGCAGGACGAGGTGCTCGCCATCGGCGAGCTACGTATTGCTCCGACCGGGGCACGGGGCCTCAACCCCGCGTTCGATGTCACCCCCGCCGACCTGGTCACCGCGCTGGTGACCGAGCGGAGGGTGGTACGCCCAGCTGCCGGAGAGACCCCGGCGTGACTGATTCCATTCGGAAACATGTCATCGATCTCGGGCGAGCCGTGGCGCGAGCTGGGCTCGTGGTCGCCGCGGGCGGCAACATCGCCGCCCGCGTCACCGACGACCGGATGTGGGTGACGCCTACCGGATGGAGCCTCGCCGACCTGGGCGCGGCCAACCTGGTCCAGGTGTCTCTCGACGGGCGCCGTCTCGAAGGCGCTCTGGCACCGACCAGCGAGCTACTCCTCCACCTGGCCGCGCTCCAGGCCCGGCGGGATGTCATGTGGAGCATGCACCTGCATCCGCCGGTGGCAACGCTGTTACCTGTGCTCGACATCCCGATCCGCACGATCACGACCGACCACGCCTTCTATTTGCGCGATATCGCGACCGTTCCCTACCTGCATCCGGGATCGGCCGAGCTGGCTAATGCCGCCGCAGCGGAACTCGCGGCCGGCGCAGACGTGGTGCTCCTCCGCCACCATGGTTGCGTCATCGTAGGAGACACGCCTGACCTCGTGCTTTCCCGGGCCGTCAACCTCGAGGCGGCCGCCGAGGCTACTTACCGAGCCCGATTGTTAGGCGACCATTCCGCCGAATGCCCACCACAGTTCCTGGAACATGTCCTCGAGGAAGAGGCTCGCGGGCGCCGCTACGGATTGCGCCAGTGATCCGATTGGCGCCCCGGCCACATGGGCAATCGCAGTTCGCGCAGTGCTATCGCGGCACGGTCTCGAGGTCGTCGAGGGCGCCCATCGTATCGGGCACGATTGGACGCATAGCACGCCCTTGGTCTCACCGATGATCGGATCGTGCCAGTCGCCGGAACGTGGCCCCGCCATCCGAAATGCCAATCGACACCAACGCCGTCTGGACGACATAGTTGGTGCCAAGCTTGGTAACTCGCGAGCCAGATCGGCCACAATGCTGCACAGGTCCGCAGCGGCCAGGAGGGGGCCAGGTCATGCCGTCGCCGAAAATGGTAAGGCTCTCACTCAGCATGGTGGTCGTCATAGGGCTAGCCGCCTGCAGTTCGGTCAGCAACGGACGTGCTACGACGGCGACGAGCGCAAGCTCGAGTGGATCAGCGCAGAATGGCAGCACCTATCAGCTACCTACGACCGTGACATCGCTACGCATCGATGGGGATGCGGTGGCCATAGACGTGACCGCGGCGGAGAGCGCGAAAGCGATCACCGTAAGGGAGCAACTGCACGGTAGGGCCACGACGACGAAGGGCGTGACCAGTTCATCAGCTACGTTGACCGCTAAGTGCCCATCCGGTCTCTCCTTCGGTGTCGGCTGCTCGGTCGAGTACACCGTTACCATGCCGGCGCAGGTCAGGCTCAACGTTGATGGCACAGCGGGCGACATGAAGTTGATCGGCCCGTTTGCTAACGCGACGATCTCCACCAAGGCCGGACGGATCGAGGGAGCTTCGCTCGGTGCCGGGACATACGACGTCACCACGAATGCTGGTGAGGTCAAGCTGAAGTTCGCATCGCCGCCCAACTCCGTCAAAGTGAAGAGCGATGTCGGAGAGGTCGTGCTTACAGTGCCCGGCGGCACAAAGTATGCGGTCACTACCGAAACAACGGTAGCCGTGAAGAATATCGACGTCGACCAGGACTCATCGTCGACGCATCGGATTGACGTAACCACAACTGTTGGCGCCGTCACAATCAACAAGGGATGACGCGCGAGGGAGGTGCTCTCATGAATGTCAGCGAATTGCGGCTAGTGGTCACCACCGATGACTACGACGCCGCTGTCGCCTTCTATCGGGACACGCTTGGCCTGTCCGAGTCGGCCGAATACCTGTCCGAGGATCAGGGACGGGTAATTATCCTGGACGCCGGCCGAGCCACGTTGGAGATCGCCGACCCAGGGCACGCCGTATATGTCGATGACATCGAGGTAGGGCGACGAGTAGCGGGTCACGTCCGCGTCGCGTTCGGCGTACCGGACGCAGCTGCGGCGACTGACACACTCACCGGTGCCGGCGCGGTACTCATTGCTCCCCCTACCCGCACCCCATGGAACTCGCTGAATTCGCGGCTAAAGGGGCCTGCTGGTCTCCAGTTGACCCTCTTCCAGGACTTGGGGAGCTAAGCGATCGTCTCTTGTGCGCGCTCCCCGCACCGACGCGATGATCGCTCGTGCCAAGCGCCGCCAGCCACGGATCCGAGAATGATCACTACTCCGACGGCCGTCAGCCAGGTCATGAGACTGAATACCGCGCCGATCGCCCCGTAGGTCCGGTCGTCGGCAATGATTGTCGACGAGAAATAGACGCGGGAGAATGCACCAAGGAGCAGGGCGAAGATCGCGGTCACAACCGCGGCTGGGAAGGTGCCCGGCATGGGACTCGACCAGCCAATAAAAGATCTATCGTCCACCAAACAAATGGCGTGAGAATCGCGAAGGTAATGAGTTCCGCGAGCACGAACCCCCCGGGAAGGCCTCGGACTGGGCCGCCGATCTCGCCCACGAGACCGGCGACTGCGCACATCGCGAGAACCCAGATGACGATTCGGTGAATATCCCGCAATCCCCGGTGCGACTGGTCGAACACTTTTTCGTAGATCTCCTGCAGCGACGTCACGACCGGGAGGGTGCCCAGGACGGCGAAGATCAAACTGACCACCGTTGCTGCATTGAATGAGAGGCCGCCTTGGCTGAACAGGTGACTTACGATCTGAGCCGCGTGGTGGTCCAGACCGAGATGCAGCGCCAAGTCGTCATGGGTAGCAGGTCAGCTGTTATGCCCGCCGGCCCAGGAACCCGAAAGCGATCGCGGGCAGGGCATGGCCGTGGGACACCCCGGCCCAATCGACTCAGCGTTGAGAGGAGTTGTCGCCGGTCGCACCTTCCGTCGCCGGGCCTACCGCGGCGAGGGCGGCCTCGAGCTCTCCGGCCGCGGCTTGGAGCTGGCTCATGGCGGTGCCCATATCACCGACAACCGCCAGTGCATCAAGCCGCGCGCGTGCGCTACGAACCGCATCACGCAAAGTACGAGTCTGACCACGGCCAACCTCGTCAGTTGCGGCGGACTCCAGCGAGGTCAAGCGGTCTTCCGCAGCGACGATCCGCCCGGACGAAATCCGCCACCCACCGGCGATCTGCTGGACGGAGGGAGCTTGGCTCAGCTGCGGGATCAGCTCACGGGCGAACCACGCCACATCTGCCTCCGAGGAAGCCAACCGGTCCGCCCATGCTTGCTTCCGGTTGTTTCTGCGGATCAGGAACGCGCTGACGATCACGACGGCCAGCACAATTGCGCCGATCAGCCACCACAACCACGCTGGCGTTGAGCTCGTACTGCTCGAGGTGGGTGTTACGGCTTCAGTTTGGGCGACCGTCGGCGTGGGAGTAGGCGTGGCCGGCTGAGGTGTGGGAGTCACGGTGACCGTCGGTGCCGCGGGCGTGGTTGGTCGAAAAGTCACGGTCGCTGTCGTCGTGGACGTTGCCGTCGTCGTGGCCGTTGCCGTCTGCGTAGGCGTGGGAGGCTCGGGATTGGGAGTTGAGGTGCGGGTGATCGTTGGCCGAGACGTGGCCTCCGTCGGCGCAGAAGTCTCCGTGGCTGCCGGAGGCGCGGTCGACGGGGCCGATGGCGGTGCGATAGTTCGGGACGTCTCACGGGATAGGGCGGGCGAACGCGAGGGTTGAACGGGACCACTGCTCCCACAGGACGACAGCACAAAAGCAACCGCGACGAGGACAGCCGGTTTCATTGCTCTCGCTGATGTCGAACGCGGTCCGGAGACCATGACCCACTCCTTCCTGAGCCCGAAAGCTGCCTTAGCGACGGCGAATCGAGGCGGATGAAGGCTACTCATCTACATCACGGAGCCGATCACGAGGTCGCCACCAAGGAGGTCAGTCAGCCGATCCGTCAGGACGGCGCCCTCGCCGTTACCAGACCGGATTGCTGAGCGTCATGACCGTGATACAAAACGTCTCGCAAACGGCCCGGAGCTGAGTCCGTGGGCGACGACGCTGAGGAGCACGGTCAAAGCGATGGTCGCGGTGACCTCCTGCGCAGCGGGACCCAGATCCTCGAGGGCAAGGAGAGCAAAGATCACCGAGGCCAGCCCGCGCGGACCGAACCAGCCGATGAAGGCAACGCTGAATCGGTCGAAACCGCTCCCTAGGAGCGCCAGGGCGACCGGAAGCATCCGGATGGCAGTCAGGCTGAGAAGCGCGTACCCAACAACTGGCCATTCGAACCAATGGCCGATGGCGGGAACTGCGATAGCGCCAAAGATCAGCCACGAAAGCATGGACGCCAGGTCAGCACTCTGCTCAACGAAATAGGCCTCCTTCTCGCCGCCCTGGCCGGCGGTATTACCGAACACGAGGCCTGCGACGAAGGCGGCGACAAATCCATTGCCGTCTACGAGCAACGCAGCGGTGAACCCGAGGAGCGCCAGAGCCAGCGTCGCCGGACCGGCCAGCTCCTCGGATATCCAACGCTTCCCACGGGCATAGCGGCTCAGCAGTCCCCCGGCGCCTCCGACGAGTACGCCGATCAGCAGTCCGCCCAGCAACGCAGCGAGAGCATGGCCGGGACCATGGACGCCACCGATGCCCTCTTCGGCGGCGACTCCGGCGATGGCGACCAGCACGATCGGCGTGGCGATTCCGTCGTTCAGGCCACTCTCCACGTTCAGTACCCGCCGAATCCGCGGCGGCACCCTGGGATCTGACATCACGGACGCGCCGAGCGCGGCGTCAGTCGGTGCCAGCGCGGCAGCAACAAGAAGGGCTGGCCAGACGCCGAAACCTAGCAACGCGACGGCAATCAGCAGGCCCAGCACAATTGTCAGCGGCAGGCCGACCCCTAGTAGTCGGACGTATACCGTAAGGTCGCGGCGAAACTCACGCAAGCGCACGCTCGACGCATCGGCAAACAGCATCCAGACCAAGGTCACTTCGGCCACGACCTTGACGAGTTCCGGCTCAACTGGAACGTGCAGAAGATCGAAGATCTCAGTAAGAGCGAATCCCGCCGCCACAAAGACGATTGCCGACGAGATGCCCGCCCGGCCCAACGCGGCCGAGAACACCGACCACAGAAACACCGTCGCCAGGATGATCGTGACTGATCCAGCTCCAGGTGCCATCGAGAGCCAACCCTATTGGCACCTAGCGCGCTGCGCCGCTCCACGGGCGCAGCGTTGTGCCGTGCCGCCGCGGGCAGCCGGAACCTCGCTCGATCGATATTTGACCGCTCGTGCTGAAGATTGGATAGCCGATTGGGCCGCCACCGCGTCGAGACTGTGCTAAGCCGCGGGCTGCTGGGGGACGTTTTCGGGGGTTGGACGCGCCCCGGTGGCCGGAGTGATCTTCGTTGGCAGGAATGCCGCAGCGACCAAGCCGGCGATGGCGACGACTGCCAAGACTGCGACCGCGAGTCCGTAGGAGCGCTCGGGTGTCGAGGTGATGCCGGCGACGAGGATTGTGCCAGCGATCGCGGTGCCAAGGCATGAACCGAGGTTCGACACACTGCGCGACAGGCCGGAGATCTCACCTTGCTGCGCCTCAGCGAAGCTCGACTGAACGACGTTGACCGACGGAGTCAGCATCAAGCCGAGCCCCAATCCGATCAGGAGCAGTCCTGGAGCGAACGCCCAGGCACTTGGAGAGCCGGCCACCAGGGACAGGAGGACACCGACGCCGGCAATCGTGACGACAAAGCCGGCCATGATCAGGATTCGCTGGGGGCGCCGCTTGGCCAGGCGCTCGGCAAGCAGGGAGCTGGCCAGTAGACCCAGGGTCTCCGCGGTGAAGATGACGCCAGTCTGGATTGCGTCGTAGCCACGCACGACCTGCAGATACGCCGCGACCACGAACGACACTCCGGTGAGCAACAGCCACTGAGTGTTCTGCGTGATCAGGCCGAGGTTGGAGGTCCGATTCCGGAACAGACTGGTCGACAACAGCGGTTCCTTGCCCGCGCGCTCCTCAGCCCGTACGAACACGAAGAACCACGTCAGGACGAGCGCACCCACGACGATCAACGCGAGCATGAGCCAGAAGTTGTTGTCGGCAGCAAGGATGCCCATGACAACCAGAACGAGGCCTATCGAGGAGAGGATCGCGCCGGTGGTGTCAAACCGACGGGTCGGATCCGGCGGAAGCGGATCCCGCACCTGTCGGGCTAGCCAGAGAATCGCGACGATGACCAAGGCCTGAAAGACGAAAGCCGCCCGCCAACTGATGGCCGCCGTTATCAGGCCACCGATCAGCGGCCCGGTGGCCGCGCCAATGCCTCCCGCCGCGCTGATGGCACCGAACGCGCGGGCCCGCGAGGTTACCTCGGTGAAGAGCAGCGTCGCGAGGATGTAGACCGGTGGGATCAACAGCGCCGTGCCGACGCCCTCCAAGATCGAATTGCCGAGAATGAGCACACCCAGGCCGGGGGAGAACGCGCTCAACAGCGCACCAACGCCGTACACCGCAAGACCGATCGTGAAGCATTGCTTCCGGCCGAACTTGTCGGTCAACTTGCCTCCGGGAATCATCAGCGCCGCCATCACCAGCAGGAAGATGGTGATGGCGACCTGCACGCCCTGCACGGTCGTGTCCAGGTCCTTGCTGATGTCGTTGATCATCACGTTCATGTTCGAACCGGCGAAGCTGCAGATGAACTGCGCCAAGGCCAACGGAACGAGTACCCGTCGCAATGCGCTCGACGGTCGGCCGGTTGCCGGACTACTAGCCACTGTGTACCTGCCTTGGGTCAAATGCCCTGATGTCAACTAAACCCGTGTCGGCCAGGCTCAACCGCCGTTGCCGGCCGCACGTTGCCGACTCTACGGACGGTGGCCGGGCTAGGGGTATCGGGCCTGGTGCCCACCACATGCCACTCGAGGACGTCTTGAGCGCCGTCGAAGTTCGCGCGAGAGATCGCCTTATAGCAACTTCGTCTCGAATGCTCCGTTCGACCGGCGTGACGGCGAACGGGTCAGGAAAGCTCGACCTTCCGCCCGCTCGCGCCCCCATGCGCAACGAGCGCATAGATCAGCAATACCCCCATACCGACGTACATCAACGACCAGACCGGGTAGTACGGAATCCACCAGACGGCGCTGATCGCCAAGACCGCTCCGGCGAAGACCCCAATCCAGCGGGCGGCCTGAGAGCGGCTAAGCACGAGGGCGGCAGAAATGAGCAAGATTGCCGCCACCACGATATCTATCCAGCCATATGTCTTGAGGCTGTGCCCGAAGATCGCGTCCTGGAGATTTTCCGGCACCGCACCGTGATAGCGGAAAGCCCAGATCGCGTCGAAGATCCGCATGATTCCCGCGATGAACAGCACCAAGGCAGCAAATGCCAGCCACGCGTCATCCTGCCTGTTGTCCATTGGCGTCCCCTTTGCCCGATTCGGCGGTTCTCGCTGTGGTCGACTCGGGGCCGAGATTATCGGCGAGTTCGACCTCACAGACGGAGGCACGGCGATGCGAAGCCGGACAGTCGTTTGGCAGGCGGTGTCGCGACGGCTCCGACTTTCTCGGCGATGATGTCGGACGGATCGTCGCCCAGGGCTAGGAGTCCAAGATCACAACCGAGCGGGCCGGGCCGATCGGGGATCAACCGGTAATGATCTTGGGTTTACTCTCACCCCCAGGGGCAATAAGTCCAAGATCACGCTTGACGAACATACAAGCGCCGAGACCGAGGTGGAGCCTGCTGGAGGCAGAAGCGTCAGGACCGTTCACGAGCTCACGGTTTCCGGAATCGGGTTGCCGGCCAGGTCCTCCCGCCGGACGCGGATCGCACAGACAGTGATGAGAAAGGCGAGCACCGCGATCCCCGCCGCGACGAGGAACCCTCTTGAGAAACCGACGGCTAATGCGTGGCGGTAGATGGTCGCGGTGGCCGATCCCCCGGAGTGCGGAGGTTGGCCGGCCTGCGCGTGGGTCGATGCCGCGTGTGTATAACTTGCGACGGTGTTCGCGACAACGGTCCAGGCGACGGTACCGAGCAAGGCGAGTCCGATCGAACCTCCGACCTGCTGGCCGGTGTTGAGCAGACTCGCGGCTACCCCGGTGTCCCGCTCGCGTACGTGCGAGAGGGCGACGAGGGACAGCGGCACGAATTGCAGACCAAAACCGACTGCGGTCACAAACATGGGACCAAGCAACGCGCCCGCGTAGTGGCTGTGTTCGCTGATCCGAGATAGCCAGAACAGGCCACTGGCTGTGATCGCCGAGCCGGCCAGCAGCAACGGGCGGGCGCCTACTCGAGGCACGAGCTGCGCCGCGGCCCCTGAGGCAAGCAGAACGCCGCCGGCAAAGGGGAGGTAGGCGAGACCGGTCTTCAGCGCGCTGAATCCCCAGACGGTCTGCATGAAAATCGTCAGAAAGAAGAACATGCCGAAAAGCGCAGTGCCGACGCAGAGCATGATCAGGTAAGCGCCCGACCGATTGCGATCGCGCAGAAGCCGCAGCGGCAGCAGCGCGTGCGTACTGCGACGCTCGATGATCACGAATGTCGTGAGCAGCACCGCAGCCAGTGCGAGCGATACCACGACCTTGGGCCGGGTCCACTGAGATGCGCCATCCGGGCCAGCGGCCGCGCTGGTCAGGCCGTAGACGAGTGCGACCAGCCCGCTCGTGGCGGTGATTGCGCCGGGGAGGTCGAATCGGCCCCGCCGGCGACGGGATTCGGGCAGCACGCGGGGCGCGGCGAGGGCAAGCGCGATCCCGATCGGAGCGTTGACAAAGAACACCCACCGCCAGGACAGGTAGGTGGTGAGCACGCCGCCGGCGATAAGGCCAGTGGTGGCACCGGCAACGCTCATTGCGGCATAGACGCCCATCGCCCGGTTCCGGGGCGCACCTTCCGGGAAGGTCGTCGCGACGAGCGACAGCGCAGTCGGTGCCGTGATCGCGGCGCCGACGCCTTGGATCGCCCGTGCCCCGAGCAGCCAGGCCTGCGAGGTGGCCAATCCGCCCGCGAGGGATGCCAACGAGAACAGCAGAACACCGAAGATGAAGACGCGGCGCCTACCCAGCAGATCGCCGGCCCGGCCACCGAGCAGCAACAGCCCGCCGAAGGTGAGCGTGTAGGCGTTGACCACCCATTCCAGGCCGGAGCCGGAGAAGCCCAACGAGCGCTGGATGTGCGGCAACGTCACATTCACGATCGTGGCGTCCAGCACAACCATCAGCTGCGCCGTGGCGATGACCGCAAGCGCCAGCCCGAGGCGGGATGGTTGTGGGCCGGCCGGTCGGCCCGCGGTAGGACGGATGACGGTTTGCGCATTGGACATGAGGTGTCCCTACGTGTTGTGTCGGTTGGATCCGGGGCCGATCGGGCGCCTGACGACTTGGAGCCGGCCCTGGACCTGGCGGGAGCTGCCCGTCGCTGGTGTAGACCGCGGCCCGTGGCGAGATTGGGCGGTCGCGCGGCGCCCAATTTGGTGCCTCCGTGGTGTCAGTACGTGGTAACGGCGGACAATCCGACGTAGGACACACGAGGAGGATGGCGTGGCAACCGCGGACCTGCTCGTCCGGGCACGCGCTGGTGATGGCGACGCCTTTGCCCAACTCGTCGACCCGTACCGGCGCGAGTTGCACGTGCACTGCTACCGGATCTTGGGCTCGGCGCAAGACGCAGAAGACGCGCTCCAAGAGACGTTGCTGGCGGCCTGGCTGGGACTCCCAGGCTTCGAAGGGCGTTCTTCCTTTCGCACCTGGCTCTACCGGGTGGCGACCAGCCGCTGCCTCAACACGCTGCGCTCGGCCAGCCGACGTCCGCCGGTGAGTTCACTGCCGCCTGGACTCGACCCACCGGAGCCCACTCGGCTGGGTGAGGTGGTCTGGCTCGAGCCGTACCCGGACATCGTCCTTGATGAGCTTGCCGACGCTGCGCCGGGACCCGAGGCCCGGTACGAGACCAGAGAAGCCATCTCTTTGGCTTTCATCACCGCGCTGCAGCTGCTTCCGCCTCGGCAGCGCGCCGTTCTCGTGCTCCGCGACGTGCTGGGTTTCCATGCCCGGGAGGTCGCCGACATGCTTGACACGACAGAGGAATCTGTGACAAGCGCTCTCAAACGCGCTCGGA
>Ga0105247_10003276_pt1 | contig 10606 bp, 9 predicted proteins | sample KBSS24metaG_FD_81519 | JGI IMG/M metagenome (GOLD analysis project Ga0105247, IMG submission 81519) | Switchgrass rhizosphere microbial communities from Kellogg Biological Station, Michigan, USA - KBS S2-4 metaG | ecosystem: Host-associated > Plants > Roots > Rhizosphere > Soil | place...
GGATACGTTCATTGATCGAAAAATAATTAATCGGGAGCTGTTTCGTTTTTTAATGCATTCATTTCGTCAATCTTTCGATTGTGGCGAATAACGTCCCAATATTCTTTTCCATAATCAACTAATATTTCACTGCCGGCAGGTATATCTTTTTTTGCTTCAATAAATACTCTTAAACCTTTCTCAACATAATCGGCGTTGTTTACAAGCCCTTTTATTTTTTTTAATCCACGGGCATCATTTGCATACCGCGCCATAGCCTTTTTAAAAGGCTTTGCATCGATCACATGATCTCTTTTCACATAAAAAATATATTTATTCTCTCCCGGATTTTTTTCTATGTTCTTCCATTTACCGATACGGCCTTTATATTCAACGATTTTAGCCCCTTTAGGAATAAATGTTTTAGTGAATAAACCTTTACCAGTACCGGGCAAAGTGGATTTCTTTACAACAAGATATTTTTCAAGCAATGCCATGGAATTATTAAATCATTATTTAGAGAATTTTTTTTTATTATGCAGCGGTCATGCTTAAACATTCTTCCACACAGTTGCGGCAAGCTACTGCACATTGCCGACAATGATCCATATTGTGCTTTTCACATTCATCAGCACAAGCCTGGCATATATCAGCACAAAGCTGGCAAATAGTATTAGCATGTTGGCTCCCATAACTCATCAACTCAGCCGCAACTTTGCAGATTGCGGCGCATTCAAGATCAAGACGTATGCAATGTGCCAGCATATTCACATCTTTTTCCTGCAGGCAGGATGATGCACAATGATTGCACAAAGCAACGCAATTCAAACAAGCATCAATGCAGGATCTGTAAGCATAATACATAGAAATAGATTTTAAATAATTACAAAAATTCTTTTATTCATACCATAATAATATTTCTTGCCCGATGGCATCAATAAAATCCTGATCTTTTGTTTCATTCATTTTCCATCCGCTTTTAGCACGATGAATAATACCGATATATTCTCCGTTCAATGTGATCTCTAATTCAAAACAAACTCCATCCTGGCAAGCCTCCTTTACAGGGATAGCTTCACCTTTATATAATTTGTCTTTGTATTCAAATTCTATAGGCACAGGATCAGCTTCCAGTTGCGCCATCATTTCTTTTAAAAATTTTACCAGATTCTTACGCTGAGTCTGTGCAGTAGCGCTCCATCTGTCTTTATCAGCTCTTTTATGAGCTACTTTATATTTAAAACCGGAAAGAGATGTAGAATAATCATTAGCATTTAATTTTCTTACATCCTGGTGAGCCATGATGTACCAATGATAACCCGTGCCGACAGGCACACCTGAACCTTCAGGAGCATGACCCACTCTTCTTTTAGTAACTGCATAATATATTTCCCATAGATCGGGTGTGATCTTTGTTTCTTTCCATTCACCTTTATCGTAATTCCATTTGTGACTACGGCCAATCGTCATACCAGTGTATTGTTTGCCATTAAATTCTTTGAACTGGTTATACGAAACAGAAATATCTTTACCATTCTTTCCGGTAGCTTTTTTTTTGCTGGCAGAAATTCTTTTCAATGGTTTTTTTCTTAGAGTTATTGTTTTCATACTGCAACAGTTTAAATGGAAACAATAAGCTGGCGACATAAATTATGCCAGCCGGCCAGGAACTCTTAAGAAAAAATTTCAGAAGCAGTAAAAGAAATAATTGAATAGAATGCTTTCCAATGTGGAAATATTTTACACACCGAATTGCTGAAGATGGTGATCAAGATGTTTCCATGTTCCTATGCTCCATTGTTCTTTGGTCATCTTTCCAAAAAATGGATGCACTTCATTCACGATTGATCTTTCTGTGAAGTTGCTGATCAGTTTAAGCAGTTTTTGTTTTTCTGTGTCAAAATCTTTTTCATTGCCAAGCATAACAAAAGAAGGATCGGTAGGCAAGCTGTGCTTGAAAGGTTTATTGTTATATAATATTGGTTTAGCTAATGGCCCGATTATTCTTCCGAATAAAGTTCTTTTTATTGTATTAATGCCTTCAGCGACACCAATAGGCACTTGTACATGCGCCAGCATTTGCCCTACATTCATCTTGCCCCAGAGCGGTTTTGATCCAGGAGTTAGTTTATTAATGCGATCCATGATGTCTTGTTTTACCGTAACGTCGAACAAATTTTTAACTTCCATAAACAGCGTTTTTGGTAAACCGAATTTACAATCTTTCCTTTTGTAGTTTTGCAAATCATTTAAAATGGAAAAAGGAAGAATACTTATTATTGACGATGAAGAACAATTGCGGTCGCTGATGAACCGGGTTATAAGTCTTGAAGGGTTTACCGTTCTCGAAGCTTCCAATTTAAAAACGGGGTTAAAAATATTTGAGAAGGATGATATCGATGTGATTCTTTGTGATGTAAAGCTTCCTGATGGAAACGGTGTTGATTTTGTAAAAGAGATCAAACCAAAATCACCTCTTATTGAAATAATTTTATTAACCGCTTATGGCAATGTAGGAGATGGAGTACAAGCCATGAAGAATGGCGCCTTCGATTATCTTGTAAAAGGTGATGATAATGATAAAATAATTCCACTGCTTGGCAGGGCAATAGAAAAAGTGCAACTGCAAAAACGCATTGCGCAATTAGAACAGCAGGTAGGCAAACGTTATAGTTTTGATAGCATTTTAGGAAACTCTTCTTTGATATTGGAATCAATTGCACTCGCAAAAAAAGTAGCTCCTACTGATGCGACTGTATTACTGCTTGGTGAAACAGGCACCGGAAAAGAAGTATTTGCACAGGCCATTCACAATGGAAGTAAACGATCGGGTAATTCTTTTTTGGCGCTTAATTGCAGCTCTTTTGGAAAAGAATTATTAGAGAGTGAAATATTCGGACATAAAGCCGGAGCTTTTACCGGGGCAGTTAAGGACAAGAAAGGGTTAATAGAAGAAGCAAATAATGGGACGTTGTTCCTAGATGAGATAGCAGAAATGCATATTGACCTTCAAAGCAAATTGTTGCGGGTGTTAGAAACAAATGAATTTATAAAGGTTGGCGATACAAAAGCTACTAAAGTAAATGTAAGGATCATTGCTGCTACCAATCGTAACCTGCAGCAGGAAGTAAAAGATGGAAAATTCCGCGAAGACCTTTTTTACAGGCTCAATACTTTTACTATTCTATTACCTCCGCTGCGGCAACGGAAAGAAGACATTATTTTACTGGCAGAAAATTTTATAAAAATATTTTCGTCAAGAATGAATAAGCGGATCAATGGAATGAGCAGGGATTTTATCGATCATCTTTATCAGCAGGAATGGAAAGGGAATATCAGGGAATTAAAAAATGTAATTGAAAGAGCAGTTATTCTGGCAAACGAGTCCGAATTAAAACCCGAGCATCTTCCTTTGGAACTTCAATACGCCGTTGCGACAAGTAATTCATCTTTCGATCTCGCTTCAGTTGAAAAAGCACACATACAAAAAATACTTCAGTATAATAAAGGAAATAAAACTAAAACAGCCGAGTTATTAGGGATTGGTCTCACTACTCTCTACAGGAAGCTGGAAGAGTATAAGATCACCTCAGAGTGACCTTTACCTTTTCATTTTGGAAAATCATTTTTCATTTTGAAAGTGTTTTTCCCTTCTCCGGTATTTGCTACAACATAAGAACCTTCACAAACCCTTAATTGGTAAGGCCTTCAAAATAATCCCTGTTTGATTGATCAACAGGCACTCCATTTGGCATGAGGGAACCATGGATAAGTCAAGATGGAAAATTTTTATTATCGTTCAGTTAATATGGCTGGCAATAATGGCTTTGTCATATTTGATTTATCGCATAGCACCGTGGTGACTCATCATTAATCTCAACCTTTTATTCAGATAAATTAAAAATTAATATGCTTACACTGATCTTTTATTTAGCCGGAATAGTTGGTTTTATACTATTCTTCAAATTCATTGACTGGTTTGAAAAAATTTAAACGATGATAGCATTATTTATTATATCAACTCTGGTGTTTATCTACCTCTGTTATGTTCTGATAAAACCGGAAAAATTTTAAAATCATGAATGGCGATGGTCTGTGAATAACATTTCACAATCGATTTTCCCTTCACCATTCACCACTCACAATTCACGATTATGACCACAGAAATCTTAGGTATTATTCTCATGTACGGGCTTACCGTACTACTCGCTATTCCTTTAGGCAGGTACATAGGAAAAATTTTTTTCGGCGAAAATACCTGGCTTGATCCTGTATTGAACCCGATAGACAAAATGTTTTTTAAAATCGGAGGCATCAAGCCAGAAAAAGAAATGAACTGGAAGCAGCATCTTATAGCTATGCTTACCATCAATCTTATCTGGTTTTTATATTCCATGTTTGTATTGATGAACATGGGCTGGCTACCATTGAACCCGGATGGGAATCCATCAATGAGTGCCGACCTTGCTTTTAATACCGCAGTTAGTTTTGTATCCAACACGAATCTGCAGCACTATTCAGGTGAGTCAGGAGTTTCTTATTTCGGGCAACTAACATTGCAACTCTGGCAATTTGTAAGCGCCGGTACGGGTATAGCTATTTGCGCCGTTGTGTTCATTGCCATGAAGGAGAAAACAACTGACAAACTGGGAAATTTTTATAACCTTCTTGTAAAATCATGCACAAGAATATTGCTGCCATTAGCAATTGTTGTTGCGATCATACTTGCATTCAATGGTTCGCCGATGACTTTTCATGGAAAGGATCAATTCGTGTCTATGCAGGGTGATACAGTGAATGTAAGTCGTGGTCCTGTAGCCGGTATGGTAGCAATAAAACAATTGGGAACAAATGGTGGTGGTTATTTTGGAGCCAACTCTGCTGTACCATTAGAAAACCCAAATTACTTCACCAACATCGTGGAAGATATTTCTATTCTTCTCATTCCTATTGCAATGGTATTTGCCTTAGGCTATATAATTAAAAGAAGAAAATTTGCCTGGATGGTTTTTGCGGTAATGACCATTGGATTTTTACTCCTTCTCTTTAGTGCCGTATATAATGAAATGCACGGCAATCGTGAGATTGCTAAGATGGGCATTGCTCAACCGCTCGGCAGTATGGAAGGAAAAGAAGTTCGGTTTGGTTCAGGGGCATCCGCTCTCTGGGCAGTTAGTACAACGGTTACTTCAAATGGTTCGGTGAATGCCATGCACGATAGTTTAACGCCACTTAGCGGTATGAGTTGTTTGCTTGGCATGATGATCAATTCATTTTACGGTGGCGTGGGTGTTGGTTATCTGAATTTTTACATCTTCATCATCATTGCTGTTTTTATTGGAGGTTTAATGGTGGGCAGAACACCGGAGCTATTAGGAAAAAAAGTGGAAGCAAAGGAAATGAAGATAGCTTCCATTATTGCATTACTTCATCCGTTGCTTATTCTCGCCGGTACTGCATTGTCTTCCTATATATATTCACATAACCCTGCAACGTATGCGGGCTGGCTGAATAATCCCGGCAATCATGGATTCAGTGAAATGTTATATGAATTCACATCTTCTTCTGCAAACAATGGTAGTGGCTTTGAAGGTCTTGGTGATAACACACCGTTTTGGAATATTGCCTGCGGCACTGTAATGCTTATCGCAAGATTTTTACCCATCATCGGGCCTGTGGCTATTGCCGGAATTTTAGCTAAGAAAAAATATATACCGGAAGCTGCAGGTACATTAAAAACAGATACCGGCACATTTGGGATCATGGTATTTGCAGTAATATTTATTGTAGCCGCATTGAGTTTCTTTCCTGCATTAACACTGGGTCCGATCGCAGAGTTCTTTGGAATGAAATAGAAAGAAGGTCAAATGGGTCAAAGAAGTCACATAAGTCAAATATGACTACCATGACTTTTATGAACTCTATGACTTATTGAATTATAAAGTTTATAAACAAAAATATCATGTCAATACATAGAAGAAAACAAAGATTATTTGAATCAGCATTGGTGAATGAGGCACTAAAGCATTCTTTTATCAAATTAAACCCGATCATCCAGTTTCGCAACCCTGTTATGTTCACGGTGTGGATTGGAACATTGATAATGGCAGGAGTTTGTGTATGGATTGGAACCGGCGAAGCTTCGCAGGGAAGCCTGGTGTACAACATTATCATTACGGCTGTACTCCTTATTACATTACTGTTTGCCAATTTTGCCGAAGCTATCGCAGAAGCAAGAGGAAAAGCTCAGGCTGATAGTTTGCGTAAAACAAGAGAAGAAACACCGGCTAAAAAAGTTTTTCGGCAAGGTGATATTTATTCGCATGAAGTAGAGATCATTCCTTCTTCTAAATTAAAAAAAGGGGACCTGTTTTTTTGCGAGGCAGGCGATGTAATCCCGATAGACGGGGAGATCATTGAAGGCATTGCAACAATTGATGAATCTGCAATAACCGGTGAATCTGCGCCTGTAATACGTGAAGCCGGTGGCGATAAAAGTTCAGTTACAGGAGGTACGAAAGTGTTAAGCGATAGGATAACTGTTCGTGTTACCACAGAACCCGGAGAAACTTTTTTAGATAAAATGATCGCATTGGTAGAAGGAGCATCTCGTCAAAAAACACCGAATGAAATTGCATTGACCATTTTACTGGCTGCTTTCACTCTTGTGTTTATCATTGTTTGTGTAACATTAAAACCATTTGGTGATTATGCCAATACACCTATTACTATCGGGGCATTTATTTCTTTATTCGTTTGTTTAATACCAACAACAATTGGTGGTTTGTTAAGCGCAATTGGTATCGCAGGAATGGACAGAGCCTTAAGAGCAAATGTTATTACTAAAAGCGGTAAGGCTGTAGAGACAGCAGGCGATCTTGATACCATATTACTTGATAAAACAGGAACCATTACAATTGGCAACCGCAAGGCAACTAATTTTTATCCTGCTAATGATGTAAATGAAAAAGATTTTATTGAATGGGTTGCATTAAGTTCTTTGGCAGATCAAACTCCGGAAGGGAAATCGATTATTGAACTTGCAAAGGCAAAAAATATTTCGTTTTCTCCACAAGCGCAGGAAGGAATGAAGTTCATCAACTTTACTGCAGAGACAAGAAGTAGCGGTGTTGACCTGCCCGACGGAACAAAAATTCGTAAAGGAGCTTTTGATGCTATCAGGAACATGGTAAATAATCCTGGAAAAAGTATTCCGAAAGAAACCGAAGAAAGAGTAAAACTGATCTCACAAAACGGAGGAACTCCGTTGGTTGTTGAAGTGAATAATACAGTGAAAGGTGTGATCGAATTGCAGGATATTATTAAACCGGGAATCAGCGAACGTTTTGAACGATTGAGAAAGATGGGTGTAAAAACAGTAATGGTAACCGGAGATAATCCTTTAACTGCAAAGTACATTGCTGAAAAAGCAGGGGTTGATGATTTTATTGCAGAAGCAAAACCGGAGGATAAAATGAATTATATCCGTAAGGAACAACAGGGAGGAAAACTTGTAGCTATGATGGGCGACGGAACTAATGATGCGCCTGCATTAGCACAGGCGGATGTTGGTGTAGCCATGAATAGCGGTACACAGGCTGCTAAAGAAGCAGGCAATATGGTTGACCTTGAAAATGATCCAACCAAACTGATAGAAATTGTAGAGATAGGAAAACAATTATTGATGACAAGAGGAACATTGACAACATTTTCCATTGCAAATGACGTGGCAAAGTATTTTGCTATCGTTCCGGCCTTGTTCATTGTTTCTATTCCCGGCTTGCAGGCTTTAAATATTATGAACCTTCATAGTCCCGAAAGCGCCATTCTTTCTGCAGTAATTTTTAATGCGATCATTATACCATTATTAATTCCATTAGCATTAAAAGGTGTTGCATACAAACCTATTGGAGCAAGTGCATTGCTGAGAAGAAATTTATTGATATATGGATTTGGGGGAGTGGTTGTGCCATTCATCGGAATTAAATTAATTGATTTGATAGTGAGTATTTGGTTTTAACCTTAGAAAAAAATTAAAAGTGATTATATGAGAGAAAATATTTTACCGGCAATAAGACTTACGATAGTCTGCATTCTTTTCTTTTGTGGAGTGTACACTCTCTTTGTTTGGGGAATTGCGCAGGCCGCTCCTGAAAAAGGTAATGGTCAAACCGTGATAGTAAATGGAAGAGCGGCAGGCTATAAATTGATCGGGCAAAAATTTACAGATGATAAATATTTCTGGAGCCGCCCTTCTGCTGTAGATTATAATGCTGCAGGCTCCGGTGGCAGCAACAAAGGCCCTACCAATCCTGATTATTTGAAAACGGTGAGTGATAGGATTGATAGTTTCATAGTTCATAATCCCGGGATAAGGAAAGAAGAGATTCCTTCTGAGTTGGTAACAGCATCCGGAAGTGGGCAAGACCCAGATCTTTCACCCGCTGCTGTATACATCCAGGTAAAAAGAATTGCATCAGTAAGAAATATTTCCGAAGAAAAAATTAAAGCATTGATAATTCAGCATATTGAAAAACCTTTGCTTGGATTATTCGGTACTGAAAGAGTGAATATATTGAATTTGAATATTGCGCTGGATAAATTGTAATAGATCTTGAGAACAACACTAATGAATGAACAAAGCGATAAAGAGAAACGGGTTCAGCAATTTTTAGAGCTGAATCAAAAAAACAACCGGGGTAAATTGAAAATTTATATCGGCATGAGTGCCGGTGTGGGTAAAACTTACCGCATGTTGGAGGAAGCTCATTACCTTTTGCAATCGGGAGTAAATATTAAAGTAGGATATGTTGAGACGCATGGAAGAAAAGAAACACAGGCATTGATTGACGGCTTACCGGTAATACCAAGACGGGAAGTTTTTTACAAAGGAAAGAAGCTGGATGAAATGGATGTGCAGGCTATATTCTTATTACATCCTGATGTCGTGATCGTAGATGAGCTGGCTCATTCAAATATCCCCGGCAGTAAAAATGAAAAACGCTGGCAGGATGTATTGGATATTCTTGAGGCCGGTATTGATGTAATAACTGCCGTTAACATTCAGCATTTGGAAAGTATCAATGAAGATGTAAGACAGATCACCGGGGTAGAAGTGAAAGAAAGAGTGCCGGATAAAATTTTACAGTTGGCAGATGAAGTGGTGAATATCGATCTTACCGCAAAGGAGCTTATCACAAGGTTAAAAGAAGGGAAGATATATGACCATAGCAAAGTGCAACAAGCCCTGACCAATTTTTTTCAACCCGAAAAAATTCTTCAATTACGTGAGCTTGCATTAAAAGAAGTGGCCGGACAGGTAGAAAGAAAAGTAGATTATGAAGTAACGGTAAAGGATAAGGCCTGGCGGCATGAACATTTCCTGGCCTGCGTTTCATCCAATCACGAAATTGCCCAGCGCATTATCCGTAAGACGGCAAGACTCGCTTCCTATTATAATAGTCAATGGTATGTATTATATGTGCAAACTCCCAAAGAATCTGCTGATAAAATTTCTCTTGCCGATCAACGCTATCTTATCAATAACTTTAAAAATGCGACGGAACTGGGAGCAGAGGTGATACAAAAAAAATCAGACAACGTGGCCAGGGCTATTATGGAAACAGTGGAAGAAAAAAATATAACTACCGTGTGCCTCGGTAAACCGCATTTGAATTTATTCCAGGTCATTTTACGTACCAATATGTTTAATCAATTGTTGAAAACACTTTCAAAAAATGATGTTGATCTTGTAATATTATCCTGATGGCTGTCAGTGTTAAATCTAAGATACGTTTAGGAACACTTTTCCTGTTTCTTTTGCTGCTTTTGTCTGGCGGGCTTGGAATTTATAATGTAGTACGGTTAAAGAATGCGTCAAAACTGATCCTGGAAGATAATTATGAATCGTTGAACTATTGCCATACTATGCAAAAGCAATTGGATAGCATTACTATTGATCATGCTCTTGCATTGAAAAAATTGGAGACAGCCCTGCAAAAACAGGAAAATAATATTACCGAGCCGGGTGAACAAGCCGCTACAGCTACTTTGCGCAATGAATTTAATAAACTTAAATCCGGTGATAGTTCGATTGCTGTTATTAAAAATATTAAACAACAATTGCATTTTATTCTAACCGCCAATATGAATGCAATTGAAAGAAAAAATTCAGTAACGGAAACAAAAGCCGACAATGCACTTACTTATCTTGCATTGATCGCTACGATCATTTTTCTTGTTTCTTTTACTTTCTTATTCAACTTTCCCAGTGTGGTTGTTGGCCCTATTAAAGAGCTGACGGACGCTATCAGGGAAATAAGTCAAAAAAATTATAAGCATCGTATTCATATAAAAAATAAAGATGAGTTTGGACAAATGGCCGATGCATTCAACGCCATGGCAGACCGGCTTGAATACTTTGAGAGCAGTAATCTCAACAAATTAATGTTTGAAAAAAGCCGGGCCGAAGCGGTTATCAATAGTTTGAAAGACGCAAGCATCGGGATAGATAAAAACAATGCAGTATTGTTTGCCAATAACCAGGCCCTTCAGTTATTAGGTGTGCAATCAAAAGATATAGTTGGAAAATCAGCAGATGAAGTAGCCTCGAAAAATGATCTGTTCA
>Ga0105247_10003278_pt1 | contig 10604 bp, 12 predicted proteins | sample KBSS24metaG_FD_81519 | JGI IMG/M metagenome (GOLD analysis project Ga0105247, IMG submission 81519) | Switchgrass rhizosphere microbial communities from Kellogg Biological Station, Michigan, USA - KBS S2-4 metaG | ecosystem: Host-associated > Plants > Roots > Rhizosphere > Soil | place...
GCACGTTCGGCCCGTTCTTCAACCAATCTGAACCTGACAAGAATATTGCGAAAGAAACTCATAGAGTAAAGCAAAAGCCAGCAATCACAAGATGAAATATATCACACGGATGCCCGGCGCGCCCGACTGTGATAATCGCCATTATTTGCGGTTCCAGATCAAAATTCGTGAGGCAACAAACATATGAATGATGAATATTTGAATTACAATTTTCGGGTGCTATAATCCATTTCACCGTACGAAGAATTCACGTCGATGCGACCCAGATTTCCCCGCTCAACAAATCGTGAACAATTTTTAGATGCCAAAAGAGAAAGCAAGGAAACATAATTTGTCGGCAGTTCCTGACCGCGCGAAGGACCTTCCGGAATCTGAGGACCTGCTCGATGTTAGCGACGTTTGCAAGCTTTGTTTCGGTGCCGGAATTCAGGTCGTTCCCGGTCAGGGAGCCAGACCATGCGAATGCCGGATGCGCGACGCGCAGAATCGATCGATAGAGCGCGCCCGTTTGCCCAAGCGTTACTTCAAATGCCACTTTCACAACTACAAACCGACGAACCCTTCGCAGGAGCGAGCATTCGGTTTCGCGATGCGCCTTGCGATGGAATACCCGGCTGTCGAGCAAGGCCTGTTACTAATGGGCCCGGTCGGTGTAGGAAAAACACATCTCGCCGTTTCTATACTCAAAGGTCTAACGGAGCGAGGGATCTCCTGTATGTTTTACGAGTTCGGATCGCTCCTGAAGGAAATTCAAGGCTCGTACAATACCGCCACACAGTCGTCCGAGCTTAGAGTATTGGCGCCCGTATTCCTGGCCGACGTTCTGGTTCTGGACGAGCTTGGGGCTTCGAAACCAACCGAATGGGTTCGAGACACTATGAACCACATTATCAACACGCGGTACAATGATCGCCGAGTTACGATATTTACGACCAATTACCTGGATGAGCGACGCACCGACCGGGAAGAGACGCTGGAGGACCGTGTCGGTACCCGACTACGCTCACGTTTGTTTGAAATGTGCAAAACAGTCTCAATTGCCGGCGACGACTACCGGAAGACCTTTGACCGCAACCGACCCGTTAAACAAGCCTAGTTTAACCACGATCTGCATCTCATCGCGTTTCCCCTGAACCTTTGCGTTTACCCGCCCTATATTCTCAATGGTAAACATTGTTTAGATTTTTATAACAAACCTCTTCCATTTTCCTTGTAAATGTATATAATGAAAGAGGCGAGTGTCTCACCCAGTCGTCCTCCACCCTATATGCTTTCATCAAACCAGGTCCTTCATCAGGGACGTTATCGAGTTATCAATCAATTCGGAAACATTGAATCGGGCAGTCTGTACGAGGCTTACGATACGTCTAACAATACCAAAGTTGTTTTGCGCGAAACTGTAGGTCAATTGGGAAAGGTGGCAACAGCAGCGCAGATCGAGAACCTGAAAACAGCCTTTGCGGCTGATGCAAAACGACTTACCGAGATCAAACATCCCTCGCTTCTTAGCGTTCAGGATTATTTTTCGGAGATCGATCGCCAATACTTAGTGATCGAAGCTTGCGAAGGAAGCGATCTTGCCGAACTGGTTAAAAGCAGCGAAAATGGTCTGTCGTTGGGCGATGTAATGCGTTGGGCCGATCAGCTTTTGGATGGACTCGAGTATCTTCATTCAAAAGTGCCGCCAATCGTTCACCAGGCGATCTGCCCTCAGAATATCCGACTCGCCTCGAATTTCACGATAAAACTTCTTGTTACTGGATCGGAACGGCCTGTCACGGCAGAAGGAGTATCCGAATCTCCAGATGCAGCCGACCAACCATACCGCGCCCTTGAGCAGCAATGGCTTGCTCTAGATTCCGCTTCGCAAAAAATGATCGCGAACAGTTTCGGCGAACGATCGGAAGAGATCCTCCGACAAGCAGCCGACGCTCGCACCGATCTTTATTCAGTGGGCGCCACACTCTATTATCTCCTCACACGAACTGTCCCCGCGGATCCGCTTAGTCGTTATCTTGAGACGGTTGATGGAAACGACGATCCCTTACAAAAAGCAAGCGAGATCGATCCATCCATTCCAGCCGATTTGTGCAATTCACTGATGAAAGCAATGGAACTGAAACGTGAATATCGTTTCGATTCCGCTCGATCAATGCGCTACGAACTTTCAAAGGTTAAGATTCCGCTAAATAGCAGACTCTCCGAAGTAAAGAAACCCCAACCTTCCGTTGTAGAAGCTGCGAAGGAAGAAACTAGCTTCAACGAAGACAGATCTCACGCGGAAGAAGACGGAAAAACAATTGACGCCGAGAAGAGACTCCAGGCGGATCTTCTTAAAGCGACCCGCCAGGATGAAGAACGAAAGAACGCCGAAAAGCTGAAGGCGGAAAAGGCGGCCGCCGACCGTAAGGCAGCGGCAGAAATTGCCGCAAGCATCCAGTCGAAGGAAAAAATGCGGCTGGAAACATTTGAAAAACAAGAGGTTGCAAAACTACAGGAAGACCTCGCTAAAGATGACCTATTGGATCTGCCCGAACACATCTCGGAACCTGCATTTGTACCCCAACCCGCCGCAGATGTGTTGGCCCTCGAGGTTGAGCGACCTGCCAGGGCGGTCACGCCAGAAACGGTTGACTTCGACCTATTCTCTGAAACTGAAAGCAAAGGATCATTTATTGGTCGACCGCTGGTTATGGCTGCCGTCGCCTTCGTTGCTCTTTTTATAGTCGTCGGTGTCTGGATGTTTTCGGGCAAGGGATCATCGGCTCCAAATCCGGCGGCGGCGATCCAAAACGTAACCACCCCGACCGCACCGGCCACTGACACTCAAAACAGCTTCTCGCCGCCCGTCGCCTCAACGCCTAGCGAAACACCCATTGCAGAACAACCCGTGGTGACCGATTCACCGAATTCCCCGGCGTTGACAGCCGACGCCAAAGCCAAGGCCGACCAATTGGCAAAGCAAAAGCAGTTGCAGAAACAGCAAACAAAACCAACGCCCGAGAAAAAGAAATCAGTAACGGTCGACGATCTCATTAACGATAATTAGATCAACGAGACATTTGCCGATCTTCTCTTACGAACGTCAAACGCCATACCATTTTAAGGAACCGCAACCTACCAACACTCCAGGAGTCATGACTATGAAAGCCCATTATTTCCCGCTTATGAGATCTAACCGGATTCTGCCGTTGACAATGCTCACGATAGCCTTATTTTCTATCGCAATCTTTTGCCAGGCCACGATGGCCCAGCAAACTGAGTTGAGTTTGGCGGATTTCCTGATCGGACTAAGATCGAAAAAGGTAACCCTTCAGGAAAGGAACAAGTTGCTGACTGAGGCTGCAAAGGCCCGCGGAGTGACCTTCTTGCTAACACCGGAGATCGAAAAAGAACTCGAAAACACCGGTGCCGATAAGGAACTTATAGATGCGATCCGTACCAAGAGCTCAGTCGTTAAAGTTTCAGCCACGGTAACGAAAGCCGATCCAGTGCCGGTTTCTACTCCACCTCCGCCCGATCACGCCTATTACCAAAAACGGGCCGGAACATTTATGGCAAAGGGTGATTTCGATTCGGCCGTCGCTGACCTTTCTAAGGCGATCGAACTGAATTCGACCGATGCCGCCGATTATGTAAACCGTGGAATGGCTTACTACAACAAGAAATCGTACGATCTGGCGATCGCGGATTTCGACAAGGCTATCGGATTGAAAGGGAACGATTCCACGACCTATCTCGACCGCGGATTCGCGAATGAGAAACTGGGTAATTCAGAAAAGGCCCTGGCTGACTTCAAAAAAGCCGTTGACCTTGATGCGACGAACGAAGCCGCCTCCCTCAACGTAAAACGACTTGAGGATGAAAAGGCCAAACTCACGGCAAAGGATCAGGAAAATACGGCTACCCAAAAGCCTGTAGAAACAACTTCCGGACAGAAGGCCCCGGATTCTATCTCTATGGGCCAGCTAACGGCTGCCCAGGCGACAAAGATGGTAATGCCTGTCTATTCGGAAGTTGCGAGAAAAGCAAATATTGAAGGAAAGGTTACGGTTTACGTCAGTTTGGACGAAGCCGGAAACGTCGTCCTGGCGAAAGCCGAGAGCGGACATCCTTTCCTTCGACAATCAGCGGAGGACGCTGCACGAAGGTCTAAATTTAAACCCGCCATGTTCGGAACAATACCGGTGAAAGGGTCGGGTTTCATCGTGTACAACTTCACCCGAAACACCGAAAGGTAAAATTTATCAGCATGAGGAAAGGCATCGATTTGCTCGATGCCTTTTTTTGTTTGCTCTCGTTCTTTTGTGTTTGCGCGATCCTTGAGTCAATAGTTACCGGCTACGATCGTAGACTTTACGCCGCTCGCTTCCTGTGCGATCTTGACGCCGACGCTGGCACCGATCCTTGTCGCACCTGCTTCAAACATTGCTCTTGCGTCTTCGATTCCCTTAACGCCACCCGAAGCCTTTACTCCCAGTGCTTTCCCAACGGTCCGCCGCATCAGTGCAACGTCATTCGCCGTCGCTCCGCCCTTCGCAAAGCCCGTCGAAGTCTTAACAAAGTCAGCTCCGGCATTTTTTGCGGCAAGACAGGCCCTAACCTTTTCGTCGTCGGTCAAAAGGGCGGTTTCGATAATAACTTTGCAAAGAATGTGATTTTCGTGCGCAGCCTCAACCACGGCATGAATATCATCCTCAACTGCGCAATCATCGCCGGATTTCAGAGCTCCGATATTGATCACCATATCGACCTCTCTCGCTCCGTTAAAGATCGCCCGTCGAGCCTCGTATGCTTTAACATCGGGAAGAGTCGCTCCAAGCGGAAAACCGATCACGGTGCAAACAGGAACTCCGGTTCCCTTTAGAAATTCCGCAGCTTGCTTGACCCATGAGGGATTGACGCAGACAGACGCGAAACCAAATTCCGCGGCTTCTTTGCAGAGTTTACGGATATCAGCCTCGGAAGCTTCGGGTTTAAGGAGAGTGTGATCGATAAGGCTTGCCCAATCGTGAGCTGTTGCGGTTTCGCCGAGAACAATGCCGATCCGCTCGGCCCCCGCGTCAACTATCCGTTCGACATCGGCTCGGCAAAACGTCGGGCAGTATTCCTCGCCGCCGATCTTGGCCAGAACCATATCGGTGATCTGGTCGACCAATAATTCGTAATTGCCGTTCTTCTCCATAGGACAGCCCTATTTTATCACTTTCGATAGCTCCTATCGATACTCTCGATCTTACCGACACGCTTCTTGTGGCGATCCTCCGAAATATCGGTCGAGAGAAAGGCTTCGACGATCTCTTTGACCTCTGCCAAGGAATTCTGTCCCGCTCCCAGCGTCAGGACGTTAGCCCCATTATGTTCGCGTGAATTTCGCGCGAGAGCAGCCGAATAGCATGCAGCCGCACGCACATTCGGTACCTTGTTGGCCGTCATTGCACTGCCGATGCCCGCGCCGTCAATGATAATTCCGACATCTACCTGCTTGCCGCTAACCGATTTTGCAACCGCGTGAGCAAAATCAGGATAATCGACGGCGTCTTTACTGTTCGTCCCAAAATCACGAACTTGCAAGCCGAGATCGGTCAGTAACGTCTTCAACTGCTCCTTCATCTCAAATCCGCCATGATCGCAACCTATAGCCACTGATCGAACTTTAACCGCTGTTGCGCGCGTAGCCTTCCGAACCAACTCAATTTGCCTTTCAGCGACAATATCAAGGGCAAGCGGAGTGAATTTTGCATTTTCGGCAACCCGTATCCTCGAACCAGGCTCAAGCCCTCTAAGGTCGTCTTCCGTCAACAGCGTCTTCGACGATTCATCGCGGTCCCATTCCTTGCCGATCTTGTCTTTGAGTGAGTTTACGACCAGGTGCTCTGGAACAGGGTCGTTCGCAGGTTCGATTGATGATTCGCCTTCGGTCGGTACGGTCGCCAGAACCTGGCGAACAAGTTCCCGGACGCGATTGCGAGTTTCCTTATCGTTGTCATTCATACTATCGGCAGGTAAGTTCGGAGAACCAACAAACTTGTAAAGTAAACGTTATTTGAATAGTATTTCCAAAAGTCCTTTCAATCAAATCACGATAAATATGTCAGCTGAATCAACGAAATTGACGTCGTCGGAATTTACCAATTCAAATCTCGAGGTCCTTTATACAGCTCAACAGATCCAGGATCGGGTCGCCGAACTGGGGGCACAGATCACAAATGATTACGCCGCAAAGGACCTTGTGCTTGTCAGCGTCCTGAAAGGTTCGTGTATATTTCTTGCCGACCTGATGCGGTCGATCGATCTTCAGCTGACGATCGACTTTATGGCCGTTTCAAGTTACAAAGACGGAACAAAATCGACAGGTGACGTTGAGATCTTGAAAGACTTAAGCAATCCCATCCGTGGAAAAGATGTCATCGTAGTTGAAGATATCGTCGATACCGGCCTGACGCTTTCCCGGCTCCTTGAGATACTCGATTCGCGCGGATCGAACTCGATCAAACTTGCAAGCTTTCTCGACAAGCCCGAACCTCGCATTAAGAAAGAATTGAAGATCGATTACTGCGGCTTCGTTGTTCCGAATCAGTTCGTCGTCGGCTATGGCCTCGACGCAGCCGGAAGATACCGCAACCTGCCATTCATTGCTGTTGTTAAAAATCCTGCAGAAGCCTAAGCCTCTGATTTCTTCCGGCGCAGCTTTTTAGGCGTTTTTGTCGGTTTTTCTATAGGATCTGCGGCGTTTTACCATAGAATCTGTCGTTTTTCTTTAGAATCACTACTACCTTACGCTCTCCTCAGTATTTAGCTGAGCGTACATGCCGGCTTTGCCTGTCGTGCGGTTGACCTTGCACCTAAGTTTCCGTATAATTTGGTCTTTTCGACTAGCGGACGCATTTTCCGCCTGTTTCGAGGGAGATTGATCAGAGATGAGTTACGCAATTATCAAAACCGGCGGAAAGCAGTTCCCAGTTGAATCGGGACAGACCTTGCGTGTTCCCACGATCGAAGGGAAGGCAGGCGACAAGATCGATATTGAAACGCTGCTTTACACGGACGGCAAGGCGCCCAAGATCGAAAGCGGTAAGATCAAGGCGACAGTCCTTAGCCATGGCCGTGGCGAAAAGGTGATCGTATTTAAAAAGAAGCGCCGCAAGCAGTACAAACGCAAGCAAGGTCACCGTCAGGGATACACGGAAATTCAGATAGATAAGATCTAGTGGAGGAAAGCGGTTTTAGGTCTTAGGTTTTTGGTTTTAATAATCCAAAATCCGCAATCCAAAATCCAAATTTAAGATATGGCACATAAGAAAGGGGTAGGTTCCTCAAGAAACGGACGCGATTCGAATGCACAGCGGCTCGGGCTAAAGAAATTCGGGGGCCAGCACGTGCTTGGGGGTAATATATTGGCCCGTCAACGTGGGACCAAATGGAAACCCGGCAAGAATGTCGGCCGCGGCAAGGACGATACGCTTTTTTCCCTTATTGAAGGCTTTGTGAAATTCGAGAACAAGGGCCAGAAAGGAAAGTTCATCAGCGTATATGCCGAGGGAGCTGCGGAACTCCAGCAGGCCATTGCCGCTGAATAGCCCGTTTAGGTGAGAAGTTAAGAAGTAAGGCCGCCTGGAATGGCGGCCTTTCGCTTGCCACTGGCGCGTACAAGGTACGGTCAAACCCTTATACTCCACCAATTCTTACCGCCTTTTGGACAAAAATCGGCTACAATTCAATTTGATGAAACCGGGCGAGGAAATCATTAATGAGGGGCTCGCAGATCTTGACGCCGGACGTGAGACCATTGCCTCTCTTCTTGTTTCGATCGGAGCCCCACGCCTGCGCAGATCCGGCATTGCCGTCCCCATCTCAATGGTGCCTTCACCGGAACATCGCCTCTATCAACTGCTCAGGCAGGAGAACGCCGACGGGGCCCATTCCCGCTACAATGCGTTGATACGACGGCTTGTAAGTTTCGAACGGGCCCTGGAATGCGTGAAATAACTAACAAAAAAAAGATTCTCGAATTTATGCAAGCGTTCGCTCGGCCAGCCAATCAGGATGTAAGGGTCTATTTCACCGGAGGCGCCACGGCCGTGCTGTTCGGATGGCGAGAAACTACGATCGACATCGACCTTCGCTTTGAGCCAGAACTTGATGAACTTTTTCGCTCGATTCAAAATATCAAAGAAACACTTCAGATAAATGTAGAATTGGCGGCCCCATCTGACTTTATTCCCGAGCTACCGGGTTGGGAAACACGCAGTCAATATATCGGTCGTGAAGGAAAAGTAAGTTATTACCACTACGATCCTTACAGTCAGACGTTAGCGAAGATCGAACGGAGTCACGCACAAGATCTAACTGATGTCGAGTCAATGATGCAGGAGGGACTTGTGGATCGAAAAAAGCTTTTGGAACTATTTCAATCGATAGAATCGCAACTCTACAAATATCCGGCCATTGATCCCGACAGTTTTTCCCGCTCGGTTAGAGCAGCGATAGGGAAATAGATCAATTTTTGCTACAAATCTCCGCCTTGAATCCAATAAATAATCTTTTTGAAATTTTTTTTTCGATAATTTTTCTGTCGTTTTCCACAAGGCCAGTTCCGCCGTTGACGATGTAACCAAAATCTTAAATATTGTCGTAAATGTTCTTGGTGGGTTTTCCACAATTTTATCCACAGGCCTCGGAAAAAGTTATCCACAACGAGGCTTCTAAACTCTTGTAATTCAATGCAATAGTTAAAGTATTTTCTACTTGACATCGAAAATCAGGGGTGTAAGATAGCTTCACAGTCGAGATTGCTTATGGGCATTTTGACCGGCACCGGGAGGTGGAACGGATGTGGTGACGCAACCGTTTGAGGACAGAAGGAGCGGAAAGCCGCTGTCTGAAACGCCCGGAGCCGAAGCCGAAAGGCTTGCTAGTGACGCCGCAAGGCGACACGAGTTGTTCGGATAAAAACGAGCAACGCTCTTTGGAAATGATCAGCCAGATGAGTGCTACGCCGCTCGCGAATTCTTCGGAGTTTTGTCGAGCCTCGTTGCCGGGAACGTAACCGGCGGTGGAGGAAAAGCCACCACAACAAAAACCTAACGGCACCGTGCTTTCGAGTACAAACAACTTGTTAATTCAATTTGGGTGCTGACCGGAGAAAATAAGCTCCCCGCAGAGCGTCTTCGGAATACAAAATCGGCGGTTCGAACGTGTACATGCGAGAGCCGCCAAACCTTTAACGATCGCCTCGGCGATTGTGAAAAGAAAATAAAAGCGTCTTCTTGAGCGATCGAGACAGGCGCTTTTGTTTCGTTTAAATATAAGTTTCTTGCTACGGTGGCCGGATCTAACGGATTCTTCTAATTGCTAAACCAAAATCCAAAACCTAAAATCTAAAAACTAAAGTGTTTATTGACCGGGTAAAAATTAAGGTGAAGGCCGGCGACGGCGGAAACGGGGTTACCGCCTTCCGGCGGGAAAAGTTTGTACCGCGTGGCGGACCTTCGGGCGGGGACGGTGGAGTAGGTGGCAGCGTGTGGATGGAAGCGGACGAAGGGCTCAATACTCTCCTGCACCTTCGATACAATCCCGAACACAAGGCCGAACGTGGCCATCACGGAGAGGGATCGAACCGCTATGGTAAGGATGGCGAAGACACGGTCGTCAAAGTGCCGGTCGGCACGCAGGTCTTCGACGTAGAGTCCGGAGATCTAATGTTCGATTTTACCGAGGCCGGGCAACGATACCTTGCTGCAAAAGGCGGCAAGGGCGGTTGGGGTAATGCTCATTTCGCAACACCTACACGTCGTGCTCCTAAATTTCATTATACCGGACGGCCTGGCATTGAGCGGGAGCTGCAGTTGGAGTTAAAACTGATCGCCGATGTCGGTCTTGTCGGTTTTCCTAACGCCGGTAAATCAACCCTGATCAGTGTCATTTCCGCGGCCCGGCCAAAGATCGCGGATTATCCCTTTACAACCGTCGAACCAAATCTCGGCGTCGTCGATATGGGCGATTTCAAAACTTTTGTTGTCGCCGACATTCCAGGATTGATCGAAGGCGCGTCAGAAGGCGCCGGTCTTGGCGACAGATTTCTCCGTCATGTCGAAAGGACCAAGTTTATCCTGCACCTCGTCGATGTTTCGTCGCTATCAGGCCGCGATCCCGTCGACGACTACGAGATAATAAATCGCGAGCTCAAGAATTACGATCCGGCGTTGGCTGCCCGGCCGCAGATCGTGGTCGCAACAAAAATCGACGCTCTCGATGAACCCGAACGCCTGGAGAAGTTAAAGAAACGAGCGAGAAAGGACGGGAAGCCATTCTTTGCGATCTCGTCGGTGGCCAATGAAGGGCTAAAGGAGCTCATTTACGGAATTGCCAAGATGCTTGACGAGAAAAGTGAGAATCCATCGGATGCTCCCGCAGCACTTGTCCGATCATGAAGGTCGATACGATGGCTCATCATCAAGTCCGACCTCCCCGCATTGCAGTCTACGGCGGCTCTTTCGATCCAGTTCATCGCGGTCATCTCGCCATCGCCGAAAAGCTGATCGAACTTTTTGAGCTCGATGAGTTCATCTTCATACCCGCATTTCACGCGCCGCATAAGAAAC
>Ga0105247_10003281_pt1 | contig 10601 bp, 8 predicted proteins | sample KBSS24metaG_FD_81519 | JGI IMG/M metagenome (GOLD analysis project Ga0105247, IMG submission 81519) | Switchgrass rhizosphere microbial communities from Kellogg Biological Station, Michigan, USA - KBS S2-4 metaG | ecosystem: Host-associated > Plants > Roots > Rhizosphere > Soil | place...
GCGGACCGCGTCCTCGCGCTTCATTTTAATTTGTATCTGCTTCGGAAAACGCGCTTCGGCCAGCGTCCAGATGTATGTAAATTTGGGAATGTATAAAACTTCCTGCGGCACTACCTTCATTCGTCGCTGCAGTTCGTCGATGGCGCGCGTAAGATCCTTTTTATCCGTGAACCTGCACGCTTCGCGTAGATCGCTTGTAGCCATTTCCCATTCCTTGCGCAAGACTTTGAGGACTTTCTGTGCGTCGGTCGACAGTATTCCGCTCTCACCTTTTTTTGAGCATCCCCAAAGTGAATTGAAAACGGGGATCATCCTCGGTGCAAGAAACATCGAATGCCCTTTGACCAGCTTTGCGTAGTAAACCTTTCCGCGAGCGATCACTTCATCTTTCAGTATCCACGTTCGGCTCGCTTCCGGATCCTTTTGCACGTTGCGCGGCATATGAGCATCGCGGCGGCCGCAAACAGCAATATAGAGAGATGGCATGCGTTTCTTCTGATCTGTCATCCCGAGGCAGAATCCGAGGTCCTCGACCATAGTCTCTGCATCTTCTGGCGTATCGATGCGCAGCGATTCTTCACGACGCCACTTGCGGTCACGATACAGTTCGATCTCTTCGGTAAGTTCTTTGATCAACATTACTTTCGCTGACAAAAGATGATAGACAAAAAGAAATGGCCGGGCAATCTTTCGATTGACCGACCATTATTTAGTTCTTGGTACACCCTCACCGGGGTCGTGTTTCTCGCCTAACCGTTTAGTTATCTCTCGGCTGATTATCTTTGATTGGCGACGAGGCCTGCACCGTTATTGTCGAACCCTTCATTAACTGAATATCGTCGCGGCCTTGCGCGATCACAGAACCCGCTCCAGCGCCTCCTCCAATTACCGCTCCGAGAACCGCACCTTTACCTCCACCGATTATTGCTCCGATAATAGCGCCCGCGCCCGCTCCAATGCCCCCGCGTGTTGCGGTTTGCCTGGTTTGGCTGTCGCCTTTGGCGGTGCCTTCGGTGTCGACTTTTACGGTTTTGCCGTTTTGGTCTTTGATGCCCTGGAGTTCGCCCGCGAAGTCATATTTTTGGCCGTTTCGAAGGGTGATGGTTTCGAAGTTGAAGGTTACGTTCGAGCTGCCGGAGACGCGGCCGGAACGGCCGACGCCGGTTACATAGCCTTCGATGACAGCTCCGCGGAGGTCCATCGGGGACTGCACGGTTAACTTAAACCGGTCGTTGTTCTGCGAAATTTTCGTGTCGATCGTATTTTCGAGAAGGCCGGTTACGACAGTGCCGTTAGGCACGATAAAATCGCCGGAGCGGGCCTGCGAGACGGTTGGCGTGTTGCCATAGTTGCCGCCGCGATCATTCGGGTCGTTGCTCGAATATGCGCCGGTGTCTCCGGTATCGTTTACCTGGCCGCCTTTGATCCCGAGGCCGGCGACCGTGTCGGTTTTTGTGTAAACGCTGTCGGCGAAGACGGTTTGATTGAGGTAATCGGTCGTGATACGCCGGGTTACCTTCATGCTGCGGCCGTTATCCTGGGAAACGAAGGTTATCGTGTAATCGCTCTCGCCGCCGAGGCTCGATACCGTGAGCTCATCGCCCTTAAGTGTTGCTCGTACGCGGATCGTCTTTCCGCTTGCGTCCTGGTCGCTTTTCTCACGTCCGTCGGCAATTACGGTGATCGGTCCCGATTTAGAGGATGCGAGCATCACGCGATTTCCACTAACGTCCAATGCAAGTTCTTGCGGAGCCTCGAGCTTGTTCTGGAGGTCCTGTCGATCTGCCTGGCCGACGTTGGCCTCAGCGATTATCTGGTCGGTGCTCTCGCTGCGTGAGGGGTCAAGTCTGTATGTACCGGTCAGACCAGATCTTGAAGAAATGCTGCGGGCCGGAGTCGAGAGGACAGGCCGCCCGCTGTTGTCCGGAGCACGTCGCCCGCTGCTGCTATTGCGATCATTGGCAGGGTAATTATTGTCAGAAGGCTCATTGTCAGCCGGGTTTGCGGGTGACGAACTCATACCGCCCCCGTCCCAATCAGGCGTAATGCCGTAATTGGACGAAAGCCGTCCGATCAGCGTCCGCACTTCTGCCCAATCGCTATCGATCCGGCCATTCTGCTTGTTTTCGTCAAGAAAGCTGTTGATGGAGGTGGCCGAGTCGATGATATCCGTCACATCGTCCTTGTTCTCGCGATGCTGGTCGAGATTTGTCTGAAAGTTGTTGACGCCCTCCTGAAGGACCTTTATATCGGCTTGAATGTCATCGATCTCCTGCTGGTCAGCGGAGCTGCTGCGGAGCTGATAACTGAGGCCCGCTTGAAAATCGTCTATTTTAGAATTAAGGCTTCGGACGACATCGCGAATTTCCCGCTCGTTCTTCCTCTGAGCTTCAGCCGTGACCGAAACTCCAACCACTACAAGAGTTAAGGCAATAATACCTACAAATAAATTCCTAAATCGTTTCATGACTGATCTCCTTGGAAAAAGGCCTCGGGGCACAGATGTCCCATGCGGTAAGAAGCATTTTTTGTGCCAAAAGTTGTTTGTTAAAAAGTCCTTCACTGCCAATCGCCATTCTATGCTAAAATTCCGCAAAAATGTGGTCCGAAGACGTTCTAGTAAAGGAAATTTGGCGACGCGGGCGGGCGCATGGCTCGGGCGACTCGATACGATATCGTGCGCGGGCGTAGCGTTTCGGAAAGGCAACGGCTTACGTAAACGAACTTTTTTACCACCTTAATCATCCGAGATATGAACTTATTGAAAATTCAGAAGATAACCGTCAGAAACATACGGTTTGTGTTGGTCGCTGCATCGTTCGTCATGCTGGCGGCAGGTTTTACCTTTGGCCAGGCCGGCAAGCCGGAACAAACCGCAAAGACCTTTTACAAATGGTACCTGCACGAGTTAAATGCCGAGAAAGATCCGGTCAGGGACAATAAGACCAAAATGCGGCAATATATCTCCACCCGGCTGGCGAAATGGGTCGCCTCGAAAGCATATAGGGAGTACGACGCCGATTATTTCATTGACGCACAGGATTTTGGCCACGACTGGGAAAAGAATATTACGGTTTCAAATGTCGTCGTAAATCAAAATACGGCAACGCTGAGGGTCACCCTGGAGCAGCCTGCGAATGCGGATAGTACGGCGTGGAATCGAGTGCTGGATCTAAAGCTTTTGAAAGAGGCGGGCGTTTGGAAGATCGACCGAATCAAGGGGAAAGAATAAGAACTGAGGTTTCATAACCTATGAGAAAGAAAATTGTCCTTCTGCTGACGGTGATCCTTGTTTTTGCATGGTCCATATGCGCGCAGCAGATAGACCCGGCGGCGCGGGCGGCGAGATGGAAGGAATTCAACAAGAACAACTTCGACAAGATCGATTTTTCCAAAACAAAGCTCACCAGACTAAAGATCGCAAAGCTTAAGGAAGATGAGAACGCCGACGATTTCGCACTTCTTCGCGGTGTAGTATTCGGCAAGCACGGCCGCATCTTTAAGGAACGATCGATCCAGGACTATCTTGAGAAGCAGCCGTGGTACAAGGCCAATAAGAGTTTCAGCAATTCAGTTCTAAAACCAGTTGAGCGGACAAATCTGGACTTTATCCGGATCACCGAGGCCGAAAAGCATCTGTCGATCGAACCCGGCGACATGCGCATCTGGAAAACGAAGCTTATCGCGGACGACAACCTTCGCAGTTATACGGGCACGGAGCTAACGATCCTGGTCGCCGAGGTTGAAGCGATCCACGGCAAGCCCTTTACGGAAGAATGGCTGCAGAAATATTTCGACGATCGCTATTGGTACAAGAAGAATCCGGCCTACTCGCCAACGGTCTTATCCGACATCGAGCGAAAGAATATCGAAAGGCTCCTTGCCGAAAAGGACAAGGGCCGCAACACCGCGATCTCGATCGGTGACATGGAGGTTTTCCAGAATGCATTGCTGACCGAGGACAAGCTTGCGGGCCTGAGCATGCTTGACGCGCGCATCTTGCGAGAAGAATTTTACGCCCGCCATGGCAAGGCATTCCCTGAACCCGGCATTCGCGATTATTTCAACTGGCGTGATTGGTACAAGGTCGCAAAAAATCAGAAAGCTATTAAGCTCAATAAAATAGAGCAGCAAAACGTCGATCTGCTGGCGGCGTACGAAGCGAAGCTGCGTGAAAAGCTGTCGACGGACCTGGTGACCGATGAAACGCTAGGCGCGTTGTTTGCGGAAGACCTTCGGGTCCTGAGAAACGAGATCTATGCCCGTCACGGCCGTGTATTTAAGGACAAGGACCTGCAGAAATATTTTGAGGCCCAGCCGTGGTACCACCCCGATCCGAATTTCAAGGACGAAATGCTGAACGAGATCGAGGCCCAGAATCTGACAAAAATAAAAACCGCGGAGGAATCGGCTACGAGCAAGTTCTCGGAAGCCGAAGGCTGATAAAGCCAACTTTTGGTTCCCGCGTGCCGGGAACCCGGACAAACAAGAATCGAATCTAAGGGTCGCTGATCAGGGACGAAAATTGCTCCTAAAAGCGGCCCTCGTCTATCTCACCAATCGCGTATATCTCGTCATTTGAAAAATACGACAGTTTTTGGGTTTCGATGCCCGTTTTTTCGGGCTCACAGCGGGTTATCGCCTCTCAAACGGCTGTCTGATCAGGTGCGAAACCAGTAGAAAAACAGTCCAAAAAAGGACCATTTTGGCTGTGAAATCTATCCGTTTTTGACAGGCCGTGTTCGAGTGGGATATCCGCGATCGATGTACGCGCGGCACCTTAAGGGAACATCAAGAAACACCATCCATCAACGCAGCTATACCGCAGTCGCTCGACGGTTCGATCACGTGGCCAATGAAACCGCTCCGTTTCATTCTTGACACGTTGTATAAGCAACGGTATAATTATCGCCATGAAAGCTGATTGGCGAGAATGTCCGAGGGGCGATGTAAGTGGGCAATGGGCCGCGCTGTATGTCACGATGAACCGCAAGGGCCACATTTCGATGAGCCGCCTAACTTATCAACGGCTTGGCGAACCCAAGGCTTTTTTGCTGCTGTTCGACACGGTCAACAACCGGATCGGGCTGAAGCCGACGGGTATCAGTATCCGAAACGCATACCCGGTTGGGCCCCAGGGCCGCCACGGCGGCAAGGTAATCCGAGCCTACCGACTAATGCAGGAATTTGGGATCGACCTACCGGAAACCCTCCAGTTCAAAGACGCCGAGATCGATCAGGACGGCATCCTCATACTAGACCTTAGAACGGCACGCGTATCGGCGCGAGTGAAGACAAAGCCGTAAAGACACCGTGAACCATAACCGCTCGACAGATGCATTTTGATCACGGGGTCTTTTCTTCTTGTCGGTAAGATCGAAATTTCTCGTATAATCGACAAACAAGCTTTACACGACAAGGAGGACAATTCCATGAATGGCTTGTATCGCGCTGTCTTGCTGATAGGTGCCTGTCTGATCCTTTTCCCCTTGTGCTATCAAGCGCAAAACCAGGTTCCTCGGTTCGAAAAGACTGACTGCACTTCATTTACAAACAGACTTCCGGTTGGCGGCAAAGCGGAATGTGGTTTTCTCGTAGTAGCGCAGGACCGCAAAAAACCCGTCGGCAAGACGTTCCGCCTGGCTGTAGTTATTCTGCGGCCGGCGACGCCGCCCACGGAACCTCCGCTCGTGTTCCTCCACGGCGGCCCAAGCGGGCCGGGCGGGATACGCGGCGGTGAAATGAGCAACGCTGTTGCATGGTCCACTAAGCTTAACCGTGACCTGATCGTTTTCGATCAGCGCGGTGCGGGCCTTTCGGAGCCTAAGTTGTGCATCGACAACGTCAGGACGCCGCAAGCAGCCGAGAAAATACTAAACACACGAGACCAAAAAGAACTTCAGGAGTTCTTTAACGAATCGAGCCGAAAATGCATTGCCAGTTTGAAGGCGCAGAATGTCGACGCGGACACATTCGGCAGTGAGTTCAATGCGGCCGACCTCGTAGACCTGCGAAAGACCCTTGGATACCAAAAATGGGACCTGATCGGCGTGTCATATGGCGGCCGATTTGTGCAGGAGGCGATGCGCCGCGACCCAAAGGGCATCCGAAGCGTCGTTATGCACAGCCCGTCATTTGTCGGTGGCGGTGTGGAGTATGAAGGCCCTCGCACGTACCAGCGTGTGCTCGAACACATATTCACATCATGCGCGGCTCAGGCGCCGTGTGCTTCCGCATTTCCCATGGTCGAGAAGGATTTTTATGACGTTTATGATGAGTTAAATAAGAACCCATTCGACGTCGTTATCGAGCGTGGCAATGACAAATTGAATGTCCGGTTCGACGGCGAACGATTTGTCGCCTCACTTCGAAACAATTTCACTCAAAAGGTAAGCAGGATCCCGGTCATCATAAACGAGCTAAAACGCGGCGATCGAATGAAAGCAGCCCAGTATCTGGTCGCGGACTCTAACGCTGGCGGTGGGTTTAACAACACGCTTACGGATCTCGTGGGATGCTATGACGGATATGGGCCAGACTATCTCAAAAGAGAAGCGGCTATCTTAAAGGAAGTGCGTGAGCCGTTTCGCCGGTTTGCGAACGATCTGCAGGAATGTGTGATATGGCACTCGCGGTTCGCTCCTCGATCTGATCACGATCTCGTGCAAAGCGACATTCCGGCTCTTGTTTTTACCGCCGAATTCGATCATCTGAACCCATTTGATTTCGGGAAGCAGATAGCCGGAGCGCTCAAAACCGCATACCATTTCGAATTACCCGGCCAGACCCATGGCCAGAGGATGACGGGTTGTCCTGAATCGATCGTTTTTCAGTTTCTCAAGGATCCGATGCAGAAGCCGGATGCGTCATGCCTTGCGTCGATGCCAAAGGTCGCATTTGAATTGAAGAGATTTGACAGGCCGAACCTGATGTTTACTATTTCGAACGTCGATGGAAAGAAAACGCCTTTCGAAGGCAATTGGGAAGCAGTCTTTCCAAATGCTCCGGTCGTGCTAACGATCGATCTAAAAATAAACGGAGATCTCGTGAGTGGATCGATCATGGGACCGGCCGGGCCCATTGTGATCTATGACGGCAAGGTCGGCAGCGACACAATGTCTTTCAAGGTCAAAACTCCGGAGGGCGGACGAATAATTACGGTAACGGGCAAATTAACGGGTGACGAGATCTCATTTACAAGAGACGTTGAGGTGTTGCCCGGGGGCACACCAGGGGGAGCCTTCATTTTTGGTGTTGTGGGTGCGCGGAACTTTGTCGCCCGACGAGCTCAATAATGTTCGTGACCAATAGTCAAAAAATAGGCGTGTATTTTTCAGGCGATGTCGTAAGTTTTAAGTATTAAGTAGGGAATCAGGCCTGATGTTATAAAGACGGTTTCTCCGGTTGTTGACGTAGTATCGAAGTTACGGACAACGATCTGCTCTTTGACAGGAGAAACCGTTATGACATTTTGCATCGGAGTCGATCTTCATCCATACCCGCGGACGCTTTTGATCCGATATCCATTGCCTAAAGGCAACGGCAATGAAGTCTGTAGGCCAGGCTAGTGAATATTCGGGCAAACTATCGTCCTCCCGGAGCATATAACCTAAAGGGAGGAATTTAAAAATATGCTCCGAATACGTTACATGGTTGACGAGATCGAGCCCGCTGTCGATTTTTACACGAAGCATCTCGGCTTTGAGACGAAGATGAAAAATGCGCCTTATTTTGCAATGCTGGCGCGCGATAACGTAAATTTTGTCCTGAGTACGCCATTTGGACCGGGCGGTGCGGCAAAGCCGATGAATGATGGAAGCAGACCTGAGTCCGGCACAGGGTGGAACCGAATGATCATCGATGTAGACGACCTGAACTCTGAGATCGAGCGACTAAAAGCTGCGGGCGTCAGTTTTCGAAATGACATCGCAACCGGCCCCGGTGGCTCTGAGGTCATTTTAGACGATCCTTCGGGAAATCCGGTCGAACTCTTTCAACCGGCGAAAGCATAGTTGCCACTCGATCATAAAGCCCGCGTGTAGCGCGCGGGCTTTTAACTTTCCATTCTCAATTTCGATCAAAAAATACTTATGGGAATGAGTCAGGCGTGTTTCACACGCTTGGATTCGTTGACGTCTGGACTACACATTCCGCTTCGCTTCATGTGTAGCTAAAGTTATCGGCGTGTGCTCCGCACACTTATTGCGGACCGGACTCGGCAATCTCTGTTTTTGGTGCCGTAGAGGGTGTGTGAAGAATGGAGCCCGCGGGTTTCGCATGTTACACGCGCTCGGTCATCGGTGCAAGTTTTCTACAGGTTCCGCTTTGCTGCACCTGTAGCTAAAGTTATCGGCGTGTGCTCCGCACACTTATTGCGGCCCGCTCGGTTTTTGGTGCCGTAGAGGGTGTGAAAGAAGGTCCCATACATTTCCCGTTCGCAATTTTGTGGGAGTGAGTCACGCGTGTTTCACGCGCTTGGATCCAATTGACTCGTGACTACACATTCCGCTTCGCTGCATGTGTAGCTAAAGTCATCGGCGTGTGCTTCGCACACTCCGAAGGCTGGCGAAACATACGCGATGAGTTTATTGCCGCTCGGTTTTTGGTGCCGTGGAGGGCGTGAAAAAAGGTCCCATACATTTCCCGTTCGCAATCTTATGGGAATGAGTCACGCGTGTTTCACGCGCTTGGGTCCAATTGACGTGTCGACTACACATTCCGCTTCGCTGCATGTGTAGCTAAAGTTATCGGCGTGTGCTCCGCACACTCCGAAGGCTGGCGAAACACACGCGATGAGTTTATTTCGCCCCGCTCGGTTTTTGGTGCCGTGGAGGGCGTGAAAAAAGGTTTCATACATTTCCCGTTCGCATTTTATGGGAATGAGTGACGCGTGTTTCACACGCTTGGGTATCGGTGGGATGGTTCTACAGGTTCTGCTTCGCTGCACCTGTAGCTAAAGTTATCAGCGTGTGCTCCGCACACTCCGAAGGCTGGCGAAACACACGCGGTGAGTTTATTGCGGCCCGCTTGGTTTTTGGTGGCGCGTGCTCGCACACTTATCACCTCCCAACTCGATTTTTGGTGCCGTGGAGGGCATAATGCCCGGTGTTTTAGTGCGAGCGTGCGGAGCACGCGGCAATAACTTTAGCTACACGTGGAGCGCAGCGTAACGTGTAGTAATATGTCCAGAAATCGAAAAGCGTGTGAAACACGCGTAACCCCTCCATGTCCCATACACATTTTCTCTTTCATATTATTTTCGCAACCAAGGGTCGTCTGCCAATGATCGGCGCGTGGGAACCCGAACTTCACAAATACCTTGCCGGCATTGTAAAGAATCATTCCGGCGAAGCTATAGAGATCGGCGGTATGCCCGATCACGCCCATATTCTGGCCCGGCTCACTCTCAAAACGTCATTTCCTGATTTTATGCGCGAGCTAAAGGCGGGTTCGTCGCGCTGGGTTCGCAGCAATCACCTGCCAACGTTCGGTTGGCAAAGAAGATATGGCGCATTCACCGTCAGCGAATCCGTGTCAGATGCGGTGCGGAAATATATTCGGACGCAAAAAGAGCATCACTCAAAACAGGATTTCGAGAACGAGTACAAGGCCTTATTGAGAAGGCATCGGATCGATTTCGATGAAAAATACTTATGGGAATGAGTCACGCGTGTTTCACACGCTTGGTTCCAAATCGACGTTCACTACACATTCCGCTTCGCTGCATGTGTAGCTAAAGTTATTGGCGTGTGCTCCGCACACTTAGAAGCCTGGCGAAACACGGCGCGGTGAGTTTTGCGCGGTAATGCGGTGCTATGGTTTATGGAGTAAGTCACGCGTGTTTCACACGCTTGGATCCAAATCGACGTTCACTACACATTCCGCTTCGCTTCATGTGTAGCTAAAGTTATTGGCGTGTGCTTCGCACACTTAGAAGACCTGGCGAAACACGGCGCGGTGAGTTTTGCCTGGTAATGCGGCATGCGGTGCTATGGTTTATGGTCGTAAGTCACGCGTGTTTCACACGCTTGGATCCAAATCGGCGTTCACTACACATTCCGCTCCGCTTCATGTGTAGCTAAAGTTATTGGCGTGTGCTTCGCACACTTAGAAGCCTGGCGAAACACGGCGACACGGTATTACTTCGCTAGGAAATCTCGCGTTAGCTTAATGGCCTGGTCCTTGTATGGCCCGACGAAAACGTAGTGGGTTGCGCCTTTTATTTCGACGACCTGGCCGTTTTTCATCTGTTTGCGAAATTGCTCGATGCTGGCGCGGTTTATCGGCGCCTGTTTCTCTTTCCACCAGGCATCTAGCTTTTTCTGGGTCTGCTCGTCGAGTTTCCCGGCGGTCTGCGGCAGTTCAATATCCGCATAGATCGCCAGCGAGGGCGCCTTGATCTTGGTGTAGTCCGGGTGAAACTGCATCGCCGATCTCATCGTCGAAACCTGAACGTTCACCATGTCGGCCGGCGGCATGTCGGGTGCGACGATCTTTTCCCAGCCGGGGCAGTTTAGAGCCTCGCCGACGATGCGCAGAAAGCTTGGCGGCATTCCGCCGGGCATGTCGTTCGTGCACGAAAAGTTTTTCGTCCGGTCATA
>Ga0105247_10003285_pt1 | contig 10596 bp, 7 predicted proteins | sample KBSS24metaG_FD_81519 | JGI IMG/M metagenome (GOLD analysis project Ga0105247, IMG submission 81519) | Switchgrass rhizosphere microbial communities from Kellogg Biological Station, Michigan, USA - KBS S2-4 metaG | ecosystem: Host-associated > Plants > Roots > Rhizosphere > Soil | place...
CGCCGCGCTCGGCGAGTTCGGCGTGAGCCCGCGCGACGGCGAGCCGATCGTGGCGAAGATCCGCTCGCGCGCCCCGATCACGTTCGCGCTGACCGGGCTCGCGATGCTCCTCAGCTACCTCATCGCGATCCCGGTCGCGGTGGTGAGCGCGTGGCGGCGCGGCAAGCCGGTCGACACCGTCCTCGGCCTCGCGCTCCTCGCGCTCTACTCGATGCCGACGTTCTGGGTGGCGGAGCTCTTCGCGCGGCTCGTGCCGCACGACTCGTTCGAGGCGCGGCTCGTCCTGCCCGTGATCGCGCTCACCGTCGCGTCGCTCGCGGTGCTCTCGCGCTACCAGCGGATCGCGATGCTCGAGGTGCTCGGGCAGGACTACGTCCGGACCGCGCACGCGAAGGGGGTGCCGCTCTCGCGCGTCATCGTGGTGCACGCGCTCAGGAACGCGATGATGCCGACCGTCACGCTCGCCGGGCTCCACCTCCCGGCGCTCATCGGCAGCGCGTTCATCGTCGAGGAGGTGTTCGCCCTCCCCGGCCTCGGCTACGAGTCGCTCCGCGCGGTCGAGGGGCGCGACGCCGCGTGGCTGGTCGCGACGGTGCTCGTCACCGCGGTCGTCGCGATGGTCGGGATCATCGCGAGCGACGTCGCCTACGGCCTGCTCGATCCGCGCGTCCGCGATCGCCTCGGGCGGCGGGGCTGGGAGTCGCACGCGTGACGTCGGGGCCCCCCGCGCCGCGGCGGAGCCTCCTCCCGCGGAAGAAGCGCGGCGTGGAGAGGGTGGCGCCGCCGCCGCTCCCCGCGAGCTCGATCCGCCTCGCGATGGCGAACGTCCGCCAGCGCAAGCTCGGGATCGCGGCGTCCGCGTTCCTCCTCGCCCTGGCGCTGGTCGCGCTCCTCGCCGACGTGCTCGCGAGCGATCTGCCGCTTCTGTGCAAGATACACGGGGCTACGCACGTCCTCCCGGCGGTGGCCCGCCCCGCGGCGCTCGCCGGGTACGACAACCAGCGGATCGCGCGCGAGATCGGCGACGCGGGCCAGGGGTGGGCGATCTATCCGCTCGTGCGCTTCGGCCCGACGCACGCACAGGGGCGCCCCCCCGAGCCGGAGATGGAGCCGCCGGGCTTCGGTCGCGGGCACCCGCTCGGCACCGACGCGCAGGGGCGCGACGTCTTCGCGCGCCTCGTGCACGGCGCCCGCACGTCGCTCACCGTGTCGCTCCTCGCGGTGCTCGCGTTCGTGAGCGTGGGCGGCGTGCTGGGCGCGATCGCCGGCTTCTTCGGCGGCGTCTTCGACGCGGCGGTCACGCGCGTGGTCGAGACGCTGAGCGCGTTCCCCACGATCGTCCTCGTCCTGGTCGTGCAGGCGCTCGTCCCGAGCCCCACCCTGGTCAGCCTGCTCCTCGGGATCGGCCTGACGCGCTGGCCGGAGATCAGCCGCGTCGTCCGGGCCGAGGTGCTCCTCGTCGGGTCCGCCGAGTACGTCACCGCGGCGCGAGCGCTCGGCGCATCGCCGTGGCGCGTCCTCCTCCGCCACGTGTTCCCGAACATCAAGGCGCCGGTGGTGGTGGCGATGACGTTCGGCCTCGCCCAGGTCATCCTCCTCGAGGCGTCGCTGTCGTTCCTCCGCGTCGGCGTCCCCGCGCCGATCGCGTCGTGGGGCGAGATGCTGAGCGAGGTGCGCGACCACCACGGCGCGTTCTGGCTCCTCGTCTTCCCGGGGCTCCTCGTGTTCCTGACGGTCGCGTCGCTCCACGTCTTCGGCGAAGCGCTCCGCGATCTGCTCGATCCGCGCATCCGGCTCGAGGGGGCGCACGTCGAGCACCCGCCCGGCGCCCGCGCCGACCCGGCGACCTGACCCTCGCCTCGGAGGGCGGCGCCGCCGGACCGCGCGGCCGCTTCGACCCCCCCAGGTGTACAGAAGGTGCAGACAGGACGGTGCAGACAGGACCGCGCGCGACGACGCCGAGGAGCGCGGGCGATCACGAGGGCGAAGAGAGCGCGACCGTCGCGGGATCGCGAAACGGACGGGAGGCGCTTCATTTCGGCCGGCACCGTGGCTATACAAGCAGCGATGTCGAACCTGGGCGGAGGCGGAATGCGAGGGGGAGGGCCGGGCGGCCTCGGAGGTATGGGCGGGCCCGGAGGCCCCGGGGGCCCGCGCGGCGGCGGCGGCTTCGGCGGACCGGGCGGCGGCGGAGGGCCGGCGCGCCCGCGCGGCGGCGCGTCGCCGGGGGCCCCGGGCGGTCACGGCGGCGGCGCGGCGTCCCAGGACGCGATCTTCGTCACCGAGCGCGAGTTCGAGGCGGAGGTCATTCGGAGCGAGCTCCCCGTCTTCATCGAGTTCACGGCGGACTGGTGCGCGCCGTGCAAACAGATCGCGCCCGAGGTCGAGGCGTTCGCCCGCGAGATGCGGGGCAAGGCGAAGGTGGTGAAGGTCGACATCGATCGCGCGCCGCTCCTCGCGCGCGAGCTCCGCGTGCAGTCGGTGCCGACGTTCATGGTCTTCGCCCAGCAGCGGATCGTCGACGTGCAGGTCGGCGCGATCCGGAAGAAGCAAATGCAGGCGATGATCGAGCCGTTTCTTCCGCGCGCCGAGGGCGCGGTCAAGGCCGCGGAGCTGCTCGAGCTCCTGCGCGCCGGCGCGGTCGTCCCGATCGACACGCGCGACGCGGCGGCGTACGGCCGGGCGCACCTGCCGGGGGCGAAGCACATGGCGCTCGACGAGATCGAGACGCGCCTCGCCGAGCTGTACATGCTCGCCGACCGGCCGGTGCTCTACTGCCGCTCCGGCGACAAAACGCGCGAGCTCGCGAGCCGCCTGGGCGACGCCGACATGCCGGTCGCGTTCCTCGAAGGCGGGATGCTCGGCTGGGAAGCCGAGGGGCTGCCGATCGAGCGCCCCTGAGCGTTTCTCGGGGCGCCGCTCGCGGCATTGACAGCGCGCCCCAGCTCTGCGCTTTTGCGCGCATGCAAAAGCTCTACACCACGGGCGCCACCTCGGTCGGGGGGCGCGACGGGCGCGTCCGCAGCGAGGACGGCAAGATCGACATGCAGGTCCACACGCCGAAGGAGCTGGGCGGCCCCGGCGGCGACGGGACGAACCCCGAGCAGCTCTTCGCGGCGGGGTACTCGGCGTGCTTCGAGAGCGCGCTGCGCCTCGTCGCGCGGATGCAGAAGAAGCAGCTCACCGAGGCGTCGATCACCGCCAAGGTGTCGCTCGGCAAGACGGACGCGGGCGCGTACGAGATCGCGGTCGAGCTCCACGGCCACCTCCCCGGCATGCCGCGCGAAGAGGCGCAGGCGCTCCTCGAAGCGGCGCACCAGGTGTGCCCGTACTCGCGCGCGACGCGCGGTAACATCGAGGTGCAGCTCTTCGTCGACTGACGCGACGCGGAGCGCGCCGGACCGCGAGCCTCGAGGCACGCGGCCGGGCGCGCCCCCGCCGCATCGCGCGCGCCGGACTCGCCGCGCGGCCGTGAGCGAACCCGCTCACGGCGTGGCGCGGCGTCGCTCTTTGCGCCAGGCGATGGGCAGCGCCGTGACGGAGTCGTTCATCACGCGGCGGTAGGCGGCGAGGACGTCGCTGCGCGTGAGGATGCCGACGAGCCGCTCCTCGCCGCCGGCGGAGAGGACCGGGACGCGGCCGACGCCGGCGCGGAGCATCGCCTCCAGCGCGGAGCGGAGGGTCTGATCCTCGAAGACGCAGACCGGCGCGCGCTTCACGCGATCGCCCGCGCTGCCCCCTCCGCGATCGCGGTCCTCGCCGTCGACGAGATCGCGCCGCGTGACGACGCCGACGAGGTCCGCCCCGCGCGTCACCGGGAACCCCTGGTGCGACGTCCCGGGCGCGCCGCTCGCGAGCCACGCGCGCACCTCGGCCATGGGGCGCGACGCGTCGAGCGTCACGACGTCCCGCGACGCGCACTGGCGGACGAGCACCTGATCGAGCAGGTCCGCGCCGTAGTCCGACGGGACGCGGACGCCGCGGCGCACGATCTTCTCCGTCATGATCGAGTTCTCCATCGAGATCAGCGACACGAGGTACGCCGCCGTGCACCCGGCGAGGAGCGGGACGAGGCCCGACGGCTGGCGCGTCGTCTCGAACGCGAAGACCACCGAGGTGAGCACCGCGCGCGACGCCCCGGAGAAGACCGCCGCCATCCCGACCAGCGCCCCGATGCGAGGATCGATCCCGGCGCGCGGGACGAGCTCCGCGAAGACCGCGCCGAGCCCCGCCCCGAGCGCGCCGCCGACGGTGAAGAGCGGCGCGAGCGTGCCGCCCGACGTCCCGCTCCCGAGCGCGATCGACCACGAGGCGAGCTTCGCGACGGCGAGGACGAGGAGCGCGGGCCCGACGATCCGCCCGGCGAGGATCTGCTCGATGTTGTCGTAGCCCACGCCGAGCGTCCGCGGCGCGAGGTACCCGACCGCGCCGACCGCGAGCCCGCCGAGGGCCGGCCAAAACATCCAGTGCACGGGGAGGCGCTCGAAGGCGTCCTCGATCGCGTAGACGAGGCGCGTGATCCACACCGACGCGACGCCGACCAGCCCGCCGAGGACGAAGTACGCCGCGAGCGCGAGCGCGCCCGGCGCCGCGAGGTCCGGCATCGGGAACACGGGCGAAGGCCCGACGAGCGCGACGCGCGCCCCCGCCGCGACGACGGTCGCGACGGCGACCGGGACGAGCGACCGCGGGCGGTACTCGAACAGGAGGAGCTCGATCGCGAGGAGGAGCGCCGACACCGGCGACCCGAACGTCGCGGTCATCCCCGCCGCGGCGCCCGCGGCGAGGAGCGCCTTCCGCTCGTGGGCGGTGGTCGGTACGAGCTGGCCGACGAGCGAGCCGAACGCGCCGCCGGTCGCGATGATCGGCCCCTCGGCGCCGAACGGCCCGCCGGTGCCGATGGCGATCGCGGCGGAGAGCGGCTTCAGGAACGTCATCCGCGCCGGGACGCGGCTCTCGTTCGTGAGCACCTGTTCCATCGCCTCGGGGATGCCGTGCCCGCGGATCGCCTTCGACCCGTAGCGCGCCATGAGGCCCACGATGACGCCGCCGATCGCCGGGACCACGAGCACCCACGCGCCGAGGTGGTTCTCCGCGGGCGACACGAACGCCGTCGAGAGCCGCCCGTAGAACGCGAGGTTCGTGACGAAGCCGATGAGGCGGGTGAGCACCTGCGCCACCAGCGCCGCGACCAGCGCGATGCCCGCGGAGAGCGCCGCGACCCGGGCGACGCGGACGTGAGCGATCCTCCGCCTCCGCGGCGCGCCCGCGCGGTCGAGCGCCGGCCCGAGCGACGGCGCGACCGGCAGCCCCGCGGTGGTCGACGACGCCTCGACGTCACGCCGGTGCATGGGCGGCCCTCTTGGCCGGCGCGCTCGTCCTCGACGTCGCCTCCGGCTTCGCGGCGGCGCCCGGCTTCGCGGGCGGCGCGCCCTGCTTCGCGACGGCGCCCGGCTTCGCGGGCGGCGCGCCCTGCTTCGCGACGGCGTCCCGCTTCGCGGGTAGCGCGCCCGGCTTCGACGCCGTCTCCGGCTGCGCGGGCGGCGCGCCCGGCTTCGACGCCGTCTCCGGCTGCGCGGGCGCGTCCAGCTTCGCCGGCGCGCGACGGCGGCCGTCGGACGCGCGCTCTTCGAAGAAGAGGGACGGCGCGCCGCGGGCGCCGAGCACGCCGACCCACGCCGTGAGGCCGCGCGCGACGGCGTCGCGCGTCGCGCGGGGGAGCGCTTCGAACGACGCGATCAGGGCCGACTGCGTGGCTTCGGGGAGGCGCTTCGTCACGGCGCGCCCGCGCGGCGTGAGCGCGATGACGGCGCGCCGCGCGTCGTTCGGGTCGCGCGAGCGGCGGACGAGGCCCGCGTCGTGGAGGCGGCGCACCACGACGGAGACGGAGCTCGCGTCGGTGAGCGTGCGCGCCGCGAGCTCGCCCAGGGAGGCCGCCTTCACCTCGTCGAGCGACTTCAGCGCGAACGCCTGCGCCGCGCTGATGCCCGCGGCGCGCTCGGCGTGCGCGGCGGTCAGGCGGAGCGCGCGGACGATGTGGCGGAGCGCGTCCATCGCCTCGCGCGCCGGGTCTCGAGAAGCTTGGGATCCCATGTACATGGTGCATACCGCGCGACGGCGGCGCGCTCAAGGCCGCCCGCGACCTGCGCGCGGCCGCCCGGCGCGTTCCGAGCACGTCGCGGAGGTGGTCCGCCGGCTCCGCCGAGGTGCCGTCGATCCGCGGGCGGCGAGGGGGACGCTCCGCATCGCCGCGGCGAACGGCCGGCGAGCATCTCCCGCGGCCTTACCCAGGACAAGAATCCTGAGCCGGCTTACCATGGGTCCGATGGGCGCGAAGATCGAGCACGAGACCAACGGCCGGCACGGCGAGCCGAGGCTCGAGCACTATCGCGAGGTGTTGCACGCCCACATGGTCAAGAAGGGGCTCCGGTCGACGGACCAGCGGCGCCTCATCGTCGAGACGTTCTTCCAGGCGCCGAACCACGTGAGCATCGAAGAGCTCCTCGCCCAGGTCCGCGCGCAGGATCCGAAGGTCGGCTACGCGACGGTGTACCGGACCCTCAAGCTCCTCACCGAGTGCGGCGTCGCGTTCGAGCGGCGCTTCGGCGACGGGCTCACGCGCTACGAGCTCGCCGACGAGACGTCGCACCACGATCACCTCATCTGCGTCGAGTGCGGGTCCATCACCGAGTTCGAGGAGCCGCGCATCGAGTCGATCCAGGTGGAGATCGCCGCGCGCTACGGGTTCGCGCTGCGCAGCCACAAGCACGAGATGTACGGCGTCTGCCCGGCGTGCCAGGCGAAGAAGCGGAGCTGATCGCCGGCGCGACGAGCGCGTCGCCGGGCGCGCCGGTGCCGGCGCGTACCTGAGGGCGATCGCTCGACGCGCGGCCGCGCGCGCGACGCGAACGAAACGAGGCGGCTCCGACGCGCGGACCGCCGCGCGCGGCTGCCCACAGCGAAACGGGCCCGCCGGGCGTGCCCGACGGACCCATGGTGTACGCGGCGTCACGGCAGACGGGCCCGCCGGGCGCCGCGCCCGACGGACCCATCGTCCCCGACTACGGCGCGGGGCTGAACGCGACGCCGCGATACGCGGTGTTGGTCGGGGACGTCGCCAGCACGGTGACGGCCGGCGCCGAGCCGGTGTCGACGAACGTGACGAGGCGCGACGGCGTCGTCGTCCCCTCGTCGCTCGACGCGACGACGCGGACGCCGGCGGCCGTGACGAACGCCGCGAGGCCGGTGATCTTCAGGGTCGCGCCGGTCAGCGCCGGAGCGAACGCCTGCTGCACCCAGGTGGCACCGACGAGCGTCCATTTCTGGACGTTGATGCTATCCGCGCCGGGCGTGGCGTCCTGGGCGAGGTAGATCGTGTCCGGCCCCACCGTCGTGTCGAGATCGAGCACCGCGAACGAGATCGGGTTCGCGGCCGTCGTCGGAAAGCCCGGGAGGGCCACCGGCGTCTGCGGCCCGGTCGTCGGCGTGCCGACGCCGTCGGTCGCGACGCCCTGGAACGCGCCGCTCGCCGACGTGAAGTAGAGCTGCCCGTCGAAGATGTGCGTGTGGCGCAGGTTGGTCGGCAGGGCGGTGTTGATCGCCGTCGCCGTCGTGCTGCCGAGGGTGATGAACTGGAGGCCGCTGTTGCCGCCCGAGGCCCAGAACGACGTCCCGTCGACGCTCGTCGCGGCGCGGATGCTCGTCGCGCTGAACGCCGCGTTGAAGAGCGTGGACGTGTCGATCTGGCCGGCGGCGTTGATGCGCCCGACGACGCGGTTCGTGGCCGCCGACGTGGTGCCGTTGATGCTCGCGACGCCCGGCGCCGAGGCGTAGCCGGCTAGCGTCACGAAGTGCTTGTCGGCCGAGAGCGAGAGGCCGCCCTCGGTCGCCGACGTGCCGCCGAGCGTCAGCGCGGCGTTCCCCCCCGACGCCGAGGTCGGGAGCGAGATCGTCCGGAGGAGGGAGCCGTCGGCCACGCTGCGCTCCTCGATGAACGTCGCGGTCGACGCGTTCGACAACGGCGCCGAGCCGTCGCCTACGCGGACGACCATCACCGAGGTGCCCGGCGGGGTGCACGCGACCGCCACGTTCGTGACGGCGGCGTTCACCGTCCCGGAGCCGTTCGTCACCGCGCAGGTCTGCGACTTCGGCTGCGTCTTCACCGTCACCGCGTAGGTGAGGCCGGCGGTGACCTTGGTCGCGAAGGTGAACGTGCCGTTCGCGGTGAGCGTCAGATCGTCGCCCCCGTTGTCCTGGAGGACCACCGTGCCGTTGAGCGCGGTGATCGTGCCGCCGACGGTGAACGTGGCCGTGGTGCAGGTCACCGCGATGCTCGTCACGTCGGCCGCGCCGACCGTGCCGCTGCCGTTCGTGACGGTGCAAATCTGGTTCACGGGCTGCGTCTTCACCGTCACCGCGTACCCGTTGCCGGTGTGGACGGTGGTGGCGAACTTGAACGTCCCGTTGGCCGTGACGTTGAGATCGTCGCCGCCGTTGTCCTGGAGGACCACCGTGCCGACGAGGCCCGAGATGGTCCCGCCGATCGCGAACGACGTGGTCGCGCACGCGACCGTGACGTTCGTGACGTTCCCCGAGCCCATCGTGCCCGACCCGTTCGTGACGGCGCACGTCTGGTTCGCGGGCTGCGTCTTCACGCTGACCGCGTAGGTGTTGCCGGTGTCGATCGGCGTGGCGAAGGTGAACGAGCCCGGCGCCGTGACGGTGGCGTCGTCGCCGCCGTTGTTCTGGAGGACGAGCGTGCCGACGAGGCCCGTCACCGATCCGCCGACCGTGAACTGCGTCGCCGAGCAGTTGACGACCACGCCCGTGACGTTCGCGCTCGTGACGGTGCCCGATCCGCTCGAGATGCTGCACGACTGCCCGCTCGGCTGCGTCTTCACCGTGACCGCGTACGCCTGCCCGGTCGCGATCTTGGTGGCGAACGTGAACGCGCCGTTGGCCGTGATCGTCAGGTCGTCGCCGCCGTTGTCCTGGAGGACGAGGGTGCCGGTGAGCGCCGAGACGCTCCCGCCGACGGTGAACGTGTTCACCGCGCAGCTCACCGCGACGCTGGTCACGGCGGCGCCGGCGATCGTCCCGGAGCCGTTCGTGACGGTGCACGTCTGGGTCGCGGGCTGCGTGAGGACGGTGACCGAGTACGGCTGGCCGGTCGCGACCTTCGTGGCGAACGTGAACGACCCGTCCGCGGCGACGGTCAGATCGTCGCCGCCGTTGTCGCGGAGGACGACCGATCCGACGAGGCCCGACACCGTGCCGCCGACCGTGAACGTGTTGGTGACGCAGGTGACCGCGACGCTCGTGACGTTGACCGCGCCGACGGTGCCGCTGCCGCTCGCGACGGTGCACGTCTCGGTCGCCGGCTGCGTCTTCACCGTGACGGCGTACGCCTGGCCGCTCGCGACGGTGGTGGCGAAGGCGAACGTGCCGTTCGCGCTCACCGGCAGGTCGTCGCCGGCGTTGTTCTGGAGGACGACCGACCCGACGAGGCCCGACACCGTGCCGCCGACCGTGAACTTGTTCGACGCGCAGTTGACCGTGACGCTCGTCACGTTGCCCCCCGCGACGCTCCCCGCGCCGCCGCTCACCGTGCAGCTCTGCGACGGGTTGCTCGGCTGCGTCTTCACGGTCACGGCGAACGCCGCGCCGCTCGCGATCTTGGTGGCGAAGGTGAACGTGCCGTTCGCCGAGACGGCGAGGTCGTCCTTGGCGTTGTCCTGGAGGACGAGGCCGGTACCGGACAGGCCGGTTACCGTGCCGCCGACGGTGAACGCGTCGGTGGTGCACGCGACGGTGACGCTCGTCACGTTGGCCGCGCCGATCGTGCCGGCGCCGTTCGTGACGGCGCACGTCTGCTTCGGCGTCCCGGGCTGCGTCTTCACCGTGACGGCGTACGACGCGCCGGTCGCGAGCTTCTTCGGGAAGGTGAACGCCCCGTTCGCCGCGACGGACAGGGCGTCGCCGCCGTTGTCGAGGACGAGGCCGGTGCCGGTGAGGCCCGAGACGGTGCCGCCCACGGAGTATGCGGCCGTCGATCCGTCGGGCTGCGGCCCGGAGTCGGTCGTGGTCCCGGTGTCGGTCGCTCCGTCGTTGGGCGCGTGCGCGTCGCTCCCGTCGACCAGCGCCCCGCCGTCCTCGGGCGTCGGGAGAGGCTCGACGGTGTCGTCGGTGCAGCCGACCCCGTACAACGCAAGGACGACCGCAAATAACAAAGAGACGACGGTGTTGCGCACTGCACCCGCCCAGCCAGTTTCTGGTTTCGAAGCTCCGTCGCGCCCTCGCGACGTGCGCGCCCAAGATAGAGCTACGGAGGAGCGATTCGCAATCGACACCTCGTGACGAACTCGTGATTCCCGGTTCGCCGCCCGCGCCCTCCGGGGCCCGCCCGCCTCGCCCGGAGCGGCGCTATGGACCCGAGAAAAACAGGGCCGACGCGCCGCACCGCCCCTCGCGCGGCGCGTCGAATCGCGGACTTGCAAACACCCACACACGGCAAATCGGTCGCCGTAGTCGGAAGTCGCGGCGAGGTGCGCACCGCCCGCACCAGTCCGGCGCGCCCGCGGCGGGCGCTCACCGGGC
>Ga0105247_10003291_pt1 | contig 10587 bp, 12 predicted proteins | sample KBSS24metaG_FD_81519 | JGI IMG/M metagenome (GOLD analysis project Ga0105247, IMG submission 81519) | Switchgrass rhizosphere microbial communities from Kellogg Biological Station, Michigan, USA - KBS S2-4 metaG | ecosystem: Host-associated > Plants > Roots > Rhizosphere > Soil | place...
GCCTTATACTTAGCTTAACTCTTTCGTTACTCAACAATCCCGTACATTGCATCCTCAAATTTTAATATATGGACCTAAGGCAATTTTTTATTCAATATTGGTGGATACTCGTTGTACTCATCATTTTCTTTGGCTCTTTCTTTACGGTGAGCCAGGGATTCGTAGGCGTAGTAACAATGTTTGGTAAATACCGTCGTGCAGCAAGGCCGGGACTGAATATGAAACTCCCGATTCTTGAACAGGTATTGAAAAAAATATCAATTCAAAACCGGTCAGTAGAATTGGAATTCCAGGCAGTAACCATTGACCAGGCCAATGTATATTTCAAAAGCATGTTATTGTATTCTGTACAAAACCAGGAAGAAGAAACGATCAAAAAAGTAGCATTCGTATTTATCAGTGAAAGAGATTTGATGCAGGCACTTACAAGAACCATTGAAGGTTCTATTCGTGCATTTGTTGCTACAAAAAGACAAGCAGAAATATTAGGTCAAAGAAAAGAGATCGTTGAATATGTAAAAGACCAAATAGATCAAACATTAGAAAGGTGGGGTTACCATTTGCAGGATCTCCAGATCAATGATATTACTTTTGATAAAGTGATCATGGATTCAATGAGTAAAGTAGTTGCATCAAACAATTTAAAAGCCGCTGCTGAAAACGAAGGACAGGCATTATTGATCACTAAAACAAAAGCAGCCGAAGCAGAAGGAAATGCTATAAAGATCTCTGCCGAAGCAGAAAAGGAAGCTGCAAGATTAAGAGGTCAGGGTGTTGCATTGTTCCGCCAGGAAGTAGCAAAAGGTATGACCGAAGCTGCTGAGCAAATGAAACAAGCCAACCTTGACACCAATGTTATTTTATTTAGTATGTGGACAGAGGCGGTAAAGAACTTTGCTGAATTTGGCAAAGGCAACGTGATATTCCTTGATGGCAGTGCCGTTGGAATGGAGAACACAATGAGGCAGATTCAGGCATTGATGATCAAGCATGCTGGCTCCACAGAAAAATAGATCGAGTTGATTCTTGTTTGGATATGGTTAATAGCTTTTCAACTATTTAACTTTCTGACTGATACATGTTAAAGAACTCCAAAACTTAAATGCCACATACAACGTGGCATTGTTTTTTTCGTTCATTGAACCAGTTATCAAATGTTGACAAACAACTGAAACTTTTTTAACAGTTAGATTACTTTTACACTCTATTTTACACACCTAACCGGATTTAATTATGATTGACCTTTTACAGATTGCAGACTCCTTAACAAAAGCTACACAAACGGTGGCAGGAGATACTAACCATGATGGACATCTGAGTTTCTTTGAATTGTTGAAAATGGGAGGGTGGATCATGATACCTCTTGCTATCATGTTGCTGCTTGGTGTTTATGTTTTTGCTGAAAGACTTATTGCCATCAGGAATGCAGCTAAGATCGATCCCAATTTTATGAACATTATCCGTGATCACATTGTGAGTGGTAATGTATCAGCCGCAAAAAGCTTTGCAAAAAATACCAATAATCCTGTTGCCCGTATTATTGACAAGGGTATTCAGCGTATAGGCAAACCGATAGATAGTATTGAAAAAAGTATGGACAATGTCGGCCAGCTTGAAATGTATAAGCTGGAGAAAAACATGGGTACTCTTTCTGTTGTATCTAAAGCTGCACCTATATTCGGATTCGTAGGTACATTGGTTGGATTGATGCAATTGTTTTCCCGTATCAATAGCTCCAATGAATTTGAAGTAGGCACTATTGCAGGAGGTATATATACAAAGCTGATTACCTCTATAACAGGTTTAGTAATTGGTTTGGCAGCTTATCTTGCTTACAACTATTTGAACACTCAGATTGATAAAACATCTAACAAAATGGAATTAGCATCAGCAGATTTCCTGGATGTTTTGCAGGAACCTACACGTTAAAAAAAGTCAATGAAATTCAGAAAAAAACATAAACACGAATCCGAAGTATTTACAGATTCACTGAATGATATTCTTTTCATTTTGCTGATGTTCTTTTTGATTGTAGCTACCTTGGCTAATCCCAATGTAGTGAAAGTAGGTTTGCCAAGAGGAACGAAGGATACAAAAGCCAAACAGAATATTATGGTTTCAATTGATAAAAACCAGCAATATTTTATTGGAACTACTAAAGTCGAGTCAACCATCTTTGATTCATTATTACGAAAAGAGATCATGAAACAAAAAGCTTTCGTAGATACACCTACAGTTGTTATAAATGCAGACACTGCTGCTTTCTATGGCGAAGTATTCCGTATCATGAGGGTGGCCAAAAAAGATACAGCGAAAGTGGTAGCAAGAATTGATTAGGTTTGGCATCGTATCATCCTGTCTTTTCCCTGCATATCTTTTTTTAATTCTGTTGAATAGCCGTTTGATTTGAGTAATTCTGTTACGGCCTCAGCGCTGCTTTCATGTATTTCTGTATATATAACTCCATTGTTGCTTAAATGATCCTTTCCAAAGTCAGCAATTGCACGATAAAAGATCAATGCATCATTATCAGGAACAAATAGTGCTGTTGCGGGTTCATATTTCAAAACATTTGGTCGCATTTCATTTTTATCTTTTTCCGGGACATAAGGTGGATTGCTTACAATAATATCAAATGAAGTAAGTCTATCTCTTACTTCTTTATTTAAAAAATCAAGCAATAAAAACTTTACATCAATGCCAAGATTAGCCGCATTCTTTTCTGCAACCTTTAAAGCTGCTTCACTAATATCGCAACTCCAGGCTTCGGCCTTTCTCAGTTTTCTTTTTAATGCAATTGCAATGCATCCGCTGCCGCCGCCAATATCCAATATTTTTAATTTATTGATAGGAAATTTGCAATTAGCAATGATCCACTCGACCAGTTCTTCTGTTTCGGGTCTTGGGATCAATACATTTTCGTCAACATAAAATTTTAGTCCGCAAAACCATGCTTCATTCAATACATATTGAACGGGTTCATGTTGCATCAGCCGGTCAGTTAACTGGTGCAACTGCATTTCTTCTGCAGCAGTAATAGCAGTTTTTTTGTAAAACATCCTTTCCGTTTTTTTTGATCCGGTCAGGTATTCCATTACCCAATCCGTTATTTGACTGGCCTCGCTTTCAGGATAAATGCTGCGAAGTTTTTTAAGTAAGAAATGAGTTGCTTCCTGCATGGTCATAGCGGCAAACTTAATTCTTTTACTTTTGCAGCCCATGTCTTCCGGTATTAACATGCATGAACAATTTATGCAACGCTGCCTGCAATTGGCTGAGTTGGGAGCAGGCCATGTTGCACCTAATCCAATGGTAGGGGCCGTGCTGGTACACGAAGGAAAAATTATTGGAGAAGGCTATCATCAAAAATATGGCGAAGCACATGCGGAGGTGAATTGTATTCACCAGGCCGTTCAAAACGGCCAGATGAATTTGATAAGCCGATCCACTTTATATGTTTCATTGGAACCTTGTGCTCACTATGGCAAAACTCCTCCTTGTGCCGATCTTATTATAAAGAATAAAATTCCAAAGGTTGTTATCGGTTGCCGTGATCCTTTTATAGAAGTAGATGGTAAAGGAATTGAAAAACTAAAAGCTGCCGGTGTGGAAGTTGCAGTTGGAATATTGGAAAACGCAAGTAAAGAACTCAATAAGCGATTTATTACTTTCCATATTAAAAAGAGACCATACATTATTTTGAAATGGGCGCAAACCGCAAATAAAAAAATAGCGGCTCTGACATTGAACTCAGATCAAAAATTAAATAACTCCACAAAAGACGGGGATAGTGTGATGGTGACCTCCCCTAAAGGGGGAGGTCGGGAGGGGGTTTCGAGGCTTCTTATCAGCAATGAATATTCAAATAGATTGGTTCATAAATGGCGAAGTGAAGAAGCTGCAATACTTATAGGAACAAATACTGCATTGATGGATGACCCGCAATTAACGACAAGGCTTTGGTCAGGATCATCACCGATGCGTTTGGTAATTGATATGGATCTGCGATTACCATCATCATTAAAAATATTCAATAATGATGCACCTACAATTGTGTTTAATAAAATAAAACACTCAGATGCATCGGAGTTGCCCCTCTCTCCACTTGTGGAGAGGGAAAGGGTGAGGTACTACCAGGTAAGAGAAGATGTGAGTTTAGTCCATCAAATAACCAATGCACTTTATCAATTAAATATTCAAAGCGTATTGGTGGAAGGCGGAGCAAGGTTACTGCAATCATTTATTGACGAAGGAATGTGGGATGAAGCAAGAATAATAAGCAATGGGCAATTGACAATAGGCAATGGGCTCGCAGCACCAGATTTAAAGAATGCTTTGAAAATTGAAGAACAAAATATCCTTTCTGATAAAATTGAATTTTATAAACATTCAGAGGGATAGACTCTGAACTCACGACTCTGAACTCATGTCTTCTGACTCTTACAATACAATTGAAAAGCCTTCTGTAGCTGAATTTAAAGATAAAGGCAGTAAATTCATAGCTTATGCTTTTCCGATTGCTGGTACAAATGAATTCAAAGAAAAATTAGCAGCGATTAAAAAAGAACATCCGAAAGCTACTCACCATTGTTTTGCATACCGGATTGGAACAGATGGGAACAACTTTCGTGTCAGCGATGACGGCGAGCCTTCAGGCACAGCAGGTAAACCCATACTTGGACAGATAGACAGCAAGCAACTCACCAATATTCTTATTATCGTCGTTCGGTATTTTGGTGGCACATTATTAGGAGTACCTGGCTTGATTAATGCTTATAAAACCGCCGCTTCATTTGCTTTACAAACAACGCCTGCGGTACAAAAGCCAATTTTAATCAACTATCGCCTTCAATTTGATTATACGCAGATGAATGAGGTGATGAAGATTGTTAAGAAATTTGGTTGTATCGTGGTGAGTAACGAGATAAAATTATTTTGTGAAATGATAATAAGTGTTACTAAAAAAAATGTTGAAGAGGTTTTATTTAAGCTAAGGGAACTGAAGGGAGTAGAGGTTGCGGTATTTTAGAGATAATTAATTACCTGGTTATATCATAGTTCAACCTTATCCTTCCGAATAATGCAGTATCTGCATCGTCCGTTAAACTGCAAACGAATTCCAAATTTTCTTCATCACCAATAAAATTATCAAATCCACCATTTGGCCCGGCTACAAAACCATCAAAAGAAGTTTGTGCTATTAAAATCAACTTTCTCATAAGCTCTTAACTAATGTTACGCCGAATTCTTTCAAAGACTTGACGATGAAAAAAGCCTTTTGGTTTCTCCGGGTCTCTGCAAAGAGATCGCTAGCTTAATCTTATAATTCAAAGCCGCTGTTTTCTTCATTAAACTCTACTTTCTTCCCGTTAATATCCAGTAATAAGACAAAACGTGATTCCGGCGCAAATACAATACAGGCTAGCACCCCGGGTTGTATGGCTTCGTAAAGGTTCTTCGGAATAGACAACATTGGTTTTTTGCGTGAACCTGTTTTTAGAAAAAAATTGTCAAAGAAAGGAGTTTTGTAAGAAGCCGGATAAAACCATGAAACAGTCTTCAATCCCCTTTTCAGATCTTGTGTATATGGATATACCGCTCTAAAATAATGAATGATAAATATACCTGTGAAGATAATAAATGATAATGCTGTAAAGATATATGTGCCTCTTTGGTAGCTCTGTGTTTTTTCAATACTGATCTCAGAAGATTTTACCATAGCTGTCATGCAAATTATAACCAGGATGGCAATAAGAGCCAGGTAGGCTATCAGCATACCCAGGAATTTTTTTCGTCTTGCTTTGGCGAGCACTTTTCTTTCTACGGGATTTAATTCAGTTTGCTCACGGTGGATGATTTTCATGACATATTTATTTAAACCTCTCACTCACCACCAACTCCTTACTTCCAGCAGCATACAAATAAAACCCTTCTCCACCTTTTACTCCAAGCTTTCCTGCCATTACCATATTTACTAATAAAGGGCAGGGAGAATATTTGGCATTGCCAAAACCATCATGGAGTACATTTAATATAGAGAGACAAACATCGAGGCCGATAAAATCGGCCAGTTGCAATGGCCCCATCGGATGTGCCATCCCGAGTTTCATTACGGTATCTATTTCTTCCACACCGGCCACGCCTTCATATAAGCTATAGATCGCTTCGTTGATCATTGGCATCAATATACGGTTAGCAATAAAGCCGGGATAATCATTTACTACGCATGGCGTTTTACCAAGCTGCTTGCTTAATTCAACAATCTTGTCTGTTACTTCTTTACTTGTTGCATAGCCATTGATCACTTCTACGAGTTTCATTACCGGTACAGGATTCATAAAGTGCATACCGATCACTTTATCTGCACGGCCAGTCGCTGATGCAATTTTTGTAATAGAGATAGAAGAAGTGTTGGTAGCAAGAATTGTATTCTTTGGAGCCAGATTATCCAACTGTTCAAAGATTGTCAGTTTTAATTCGGTGTTTTCTGTTGCAGCTTCAATAATCAATTCAGCATCGCCCACTCCTTTAGCCATGTCTGATTGAATAGTGATATTGGCAAGCGCCGTTTTCTTTTGTTCTTCAGTAGTGGTACCTTTTGCTATTTGCCTGTCAAAGTTTTTGCTGATGTTGGCAATGGCTTTATCTAATTGTGCAAGCGATACATCAACGATGGTTACTTTAAATCCATTTTGTGCAAACACATGAGCAATGCCGTTGCCCATAGTGCCGGCGCCGATGACGGAAATACCCCTGAAGCCCCGGGTGTTAGTCATACAGTTGAAATTTTCTTATTCCCCTAAAGGGGAGGTTTGGAAACTTATTCTATCGAAATGCGTAAGAAAAAAGCATTCTGATACAAATGTAAATAGTTAAAGGCTGACAATTGAAATAACAAGCCGGGTAATATTTTCACAATAGCCTGCTCAGATCGAGTAACCAATAAGCTGAAGCCAGCATCAGCAATAATACGATAGCGCCACCGCTGACAGAACCGAGTGCCACCAGCAATTTATTTTTCTTTGGAGCAATCACCATGTACATACCATAAGCTGCATATAAAAGCAAAAGACTTAGATTCACTATTTCCATACTCCGGATAAATACTCCATTACGTACCCAACCGGTCAGTAAGTAAATACTGCTTTGCATAAAAACACCCTGTGCGATAATGAACATGACGATAGTAGCACTTTCCGCAAAATTGAACTTGTACCTGAACAAACGAAAAAAGAAATAATAAAAAATGGTACAGAGCGGAATAGCGATCAGCATATACAGGTAGGTGTGTTCAAGAAACCACCATTGCGTTTCATCATATTCTTTGATAAATGCAACTTCTTTGGGCGTCATGGAAAGCAATTCCTCGTTATCATAATAATGAAGGTTGGTGACCTTTACAGCAAAATAATTGAAGACCAATAAAACAGCCATATAAGTAATGGGATTAAAAAAAGGCTGGCGACGACCTTCGAGATAATTTTTTATAGCAACACCGGGCCGGATGAATAATTCTTTCAAATTATAAAAGAATCCGCTGTCAACATGAAAGATCGCATGTGGAATATCGTGCAGGAGGTGCTTTAATTCCAGGCGTTTTATTGCAACCTTTTGTCCGCAATTGGGGCAATATTTTTTTTCTACCGGTTCGCCACAATTTTTACAGGTTATCATGTTTGCAAGATGTTTTCTCAGGCTTCAAATATATTAATCCATTCTTTGTCTTAAAATTTTCTTTATTCAAGATCAACGGTAACTAACCGCTTGTATAATCCGTCATATTTGCTTATAAATATTCGGATATTTTTGATTTTACTTATCCATGCGATCAACCCTGCTATATCTTCGAAAATTTTTTCTTGGTGCTGTTATTTTTTGCGCTATAGAGCAGAATGCATTTGCATTTCATGGTTCTTATAATGATTCGCTGACTATACCAGGCTCTGACATTGAGTTATTAAACACAATCTTCGTTGATTCGTCAACCTTTATCGTTCCGTTTAGCCGTGCAGGTAATTTGATATTGGTGAAGGCCAGAGTTGATACTACGGAAGGTAACTTTATGCTCGATACTGGCTGTCCTTACCTCGTTTTAAATCTTACCTATTTCCGTGATTATAAAAGAATCTCCAATGATGAAGAAGGAAAGGGGATTACTGCAACTGAATTTTCTGTTGGCAAAACTGAGGTAGACCATTTTACTTTTGGTTTTGCTCATTACTACCGGCTGACTGCTGATCTTGCTAATCTAGGTAATATTGAAAACAGTAAGGGAGTCAAGATTCTTGGCCTGATAGGAATGCAATTGCTTAATCAATTTGAAATGATCATCGATTATGAAAAAAATCTTATTTACCTGCATCGTATAGGCCGTAAAGAAGCGTCTTCTTATCATCACGAGATGCTTAATGATACTTCAGCTTACAGTATTGTTCCTATTTCAATAACAGATGACAGAATAATAGTGCAGACAATCATGGCTGGGAAAAAATTAAAATTGATCATTGACAGCGGAGCAGAAACTAATTTGTTGGATAGCCGCCTGCCGAATAAAATATTTGAGAATGTATCAGTAACAGGCAGAACCGTACTTACTGGCGCAGGCAATGCAAAAGTGGAAGTACTTAAGGGAGATCTGAGAACATTGAAGATTGGAAACAAGTCAATTGAAACGTTACCGGTATTGATAACGAATCTGGAGAAGACATGTTTTTCTAATGGTGGTTGTGTCGATGGTTTATTGGGCTTTGATTTCCTGTCGTTGAAGAAAATAGGGTTTAACTTTGTAACACATAAAATGTATATCTGGAAATGAGGAAGGGCATACCATATATAATAAGGCTGGCCAGGCAGGTCTGCTGTATGCTTTTTTTCATATTGTTTGCTTCTACATGCAGCTTAGCGCAGGATACGGTGCAGGTATATACGGTAAAGAATGGCGAAATGTATATCTGGCTTAGCAAAAAATTATCGCCTGTTGAATTAGATCGCTTTATTGCTCAATATGACCTGAATCAATTAGGATTGAAAGGATTTATCAACTCAGGCAACGATGATTCTATAAAATTGGCCGGTTGGAAAATTGAATTGAATAATTCTTTAACGTTTTCATTAAGTAAGCCATTATTTTCTTCTATTGATCTTATCAACCCGGTAAAGAGAATAGATTTTACCGCTATGAACGTCCCGCTTGACGCAAGATTTCCTGCGGTAAGCAATAATGTGCTATATGGATACAATCGTTTTCGAAACAAATCGCCTTTTGCAATCCATGATTCAGTTGTAACTTTTTTTCTTCGTAATAATCTTAATGCTAAACGGGTAATGCTTGCAGGAAGTTTTAATAAATGGAACCCAAATATATTGTCAATGACGAAAACCGATAGTGGGTGGATAGCTTTTATAAAATTATATCCTGGTAAATACTGGTATAAATTTATTGTAGATGGAGGTTGGACAATTGATACGGATAATCGACTGAACGAAAATGATGGATTAGGAAATACTAATTCTGTTTTTTATTATACAAATACCATTTTTAAATTAAATGAATATACAAATGCCAAAAAAGTTTTCCTTGCAGGAAGCTTTAATAACTGGAAGGAAAATGATTTGCCCATGGAAAAGACAGTAGATGGATGGAAGGCAAATGTTTATTTAGCTAATGGAACACACAGGTATCGTTTTATTGTGGATGGTAACTGGATTTCCGATCCTGCAAACCCTGATCGTTTTCCCAATGAATTTGGTGAATACAACTCGGTTATAGCAATTGGCAAACCTTATTTATTTAAATTGGAAGGCTATGCCAATGCAAGCAAAGTTGTTTTAGCCGGTTCCTTTAATAAATGGCGCACAGATGAATTATTTATGAAAAAAACTACAGGGGCATGGGAGCTTTCTTATGTGCTTGGGCCGGGTAATTATGAGTATAGATTTATGGTAGATGGGAAATGGGTAAATGTAAATAATGTGTCGAATAGTGCGAACAACCCCAATTCAGTTCTTATCCTTGATCCCAATTATACTTTTCATTTAAAAGGATTTGAAACAGCGAAAACAGTTTTTCTTGCAGGCGACTTTAATGATTGGAATCCAAATTCGCTTCCGATGAAAAAGGAAAACGGAGAATGGGAATATACTGTTCATCTTTATCCCGGAAAACATCTTTATGGATTTATAGTTGATGGAAAGTGGATCATCGATCCGGGTAACAAGTTATTTGAAGAAAACAGATCCGGCAATAATAATTCTGTGCTTTGGAGGGATAAATAGACCCAATAAGCTTTTCTTATTTTTCGTTTATGAAATAGAGTTTATTATCCTCTACCAGGTACATCATTGGAGCTATCGGTATCCTGGGATAGCGCAGCCTTAATCTTTTTGTTTCACTTGAGATAAAATCTATTTCATTCCCTATCTCGAACATGGGAGCAAAGTTCATAAAATGTTCTTCAGCCTGTTCTTTATTCCATCCTGCTGTTTCAACAAGTCCCTTTACAAATTCTATTTTGCGTGAAATTAGATTTACCATTCCGCAGTGGTTATGACCGATCAGTGCAATATGTTTTACACCACCAACGGAAA
>Ga0105247_10003293_pt1 | contig 10585 bp, 10 predicted proteins | sample KBSS24metaG_FD_81519 | JGI IMG/M metagenome (GOLD analysis project Ga0105247, IMG submission 81519) | Switchgrass rhizosphere microbial communities from Kellogg Biological Station, Michigan, USA - KBS S2-4 metaG | ecosystem: Host-associated > Plants > Roots > Rhizosphere > Soil | place...
CCGGCCGCCGCCGGCGGCCGATCCGGAGCCGCCGGTGCGCCGTGCACCCGACCGCGCATCCCCCTGGATGTAGTTCATGTCCGACAGGTCCGAGGGCGGGACGACGAGCGCCAGCGGGCTGGCGCCGCTCTGCGAATAGATGTAAGCCGTGTGCGTCTCAGGATCGTACGAACCGCCGGGCCAGTTCGTCGCGAAGCCCGACGTCAGCGTCGACAGCGGCCCTTCGATCTTGCTCACCACCGGCGGCGTGAAGATCGGCCCGATCTTGTACTGCTCGATCATTTTCTCCGCTTCGGCGCGGAGCTCGGGCGTGAAGTCGATCAGATCGTCCTTCGAGATCCCCTGGCGATCGTAGGCCGGCGGCTTGGTCGGAAACGGCTGCGTCGGCGCGTACCACTCGCCGGGCACGGTTCCCTTCTCCACCGGCCGCTCCACGATCGGCCAGATCGGCTCGCCCGTTTCGCGGTTGAAGACGTACAGCCACGCCTGCTTGGTCGGCTGCGCCACCGCCTTCACCGGCCGGCCGTTCACGACGAGATCGACCAGGATCGGCGCGCACGGAATGTCCATGTCCCAGATGCCGTGGTGCACGAGCTGATAGTGCCAGCGGCGCTTGCCGGTCTGCAGATCGACGGCGACGAGACTCTCTCCAAACAGCCCGTTGCCGGGCCGATGACCGCCGTAGTAATCGCCCGTCGGCAACTCGACGGGGAGATAGACGAGCCCGAGCTCCTCGTCGGCGGAGATCTGTCCCCAGACGCCGGTGTTGCCGGTGTAGGTCCACGAGTCCTTTTCCCACGTATCGTTGCCGAACTCCCCCGCCTGCGGAATCGTGTGGAAGATCCAGAGGCGTTTGCCGGTCCGTACGTCGAAGCCGCGGACGTACCCTTTTTCGTTGCGCCGGCTCTTGGGATTGCCGCCGGTCTTGTGCGCGGCGCCGATGATGACCACGTCCTTCGCGACGGTCGGCGTCGAATGGAGGCCGATCTCGCCGGTGACGAGGTCCATCTCCTGGTCGTCGTCTTTTTTGAGATCGACGACGCCGTTGCTGCCGAAACTGCTGACGACCGCGCCGGTCTTCGCGTTGAGCGCGATCAGCCGGTAGCCCGGCGTCACGTAGAGGATCCGCGCATCGTCGAACGCCGGCGCGGTGCCGCCCCAGTAGGCCAGGCCGCGTCCCGACAGCTGGCGCGGCGCGTTGGCCCCACGCGCGCCTTCGTCTTCGCTGTGCATCCACAGCATCTCGCCGGTCGCGGCGTCGAGCGCGACCACCGCGCGGCGAGAGCCGGCCGTCGTATAGACGACGCCCTTGATCATCAGCGGCGTCGCTTCGAACTGGAATTCTGGACGCGGGCCGAGCTTGTCGGTCTTGAACCGCCAGGCGACCTCGAGCTTGTTGAAGTTTGACGCGTCGATCTGCGCAAGCGGCGCATAGCGCGTGTGGCCGAGATCGCCGCCATAGTGGCGCCATTCGCCGTTGGCGGCGCCCGACTGTCCAATGACCGTCACCGCAGCGCAACAGACGACGCCGGCGACGCCGAGCAGGCGGACAAAACGCATGGTGTTATTTCCCCGTGTAGATGACGCGCCAGATCTTGCCCTTGACGCTTTCCGTGATGTACAGCGAGCCGTCCGGCGCCTGCGCCACGCCGTCCGGGCGCGCGGCGGCGTCGAACTGCTGTTTGATCGGTCCGGGGCCGGCGAAGCCGTCGGCGAAGATTTCGCCGTTGCCCGACGGCTTGCCACCGGCGAACGGCTGGAACGTCACGTTGTAGCCGTCCTGCGGCATCGGCGAGCGGTTCCACGATCCGTGGAACGCGATGAACGCGCCGCCCTGGTAGCGCTTCGGAAACTGGGTTCCCGTGTAGAACATCAAATCGACCGGCGCGGAGTGCGGTGGAAACGCGGCAATCGGCCCGGGATATTTGTCGCAGCGTCCAACCGTCTTGCCGTCGCCGCCGTACTCGGGGTTGAGCAACAGCTTGTTCTGCACGAAGTCGTGGAAGCAGTACGGCCAGCCGACGTCCATCCCGGGCGTGACGCGATACAGCGTCTCCGACGGACGCTCGACGTTGTCCTCCGCCTTGAACAGATCCGGCCAGAGCGTGTCGATCTGATCGCGGCCGTTCATCGCCATGTACAACGAGCCGTCGTGCCAGGTGATGGCCGGCATCTGGCGCATGCCGGTCGCGTAGCGCGTGCCGCCGGCGTCCGGCGTCTGCCCGAGCTTGTTCTCGTCGAACTTCCAGATGCCGCCCTGCTTTTCCAGCAACGGGCACGGATCCTGTCCGGGCACCTTCGCGCGCCGATCCTGCGGCTGGCACGCGTTCGAGGGCGCACCGAAGTTCACGTAGAGGGAACCCTTGTCATCGAATGCGATCCCCTTGTCCTGGTGCGGCCTACCGAGCGGCAGGTCGGCGGCCACGACTTCCGCGGCGCCGGCCGGCTTCAGCTCCCCCTTCGTCAGCTTGTAGCGCTCGACCGACGTCACCGTCGCGACGTAGAGATAGCCGTTGCGCAGCGCGATGCCGGTGGTGCTTTTGTCACCGAAGCGCTCGGTCACGTCCATCTTGCCGTCGCCGTTCGTGTCGCGCAGCGCGACAACGCCCGGGGTCTGACCCCGGCCCGTCATGAGGCTGACGTAGAGATCGCCGCTCGGCGAGACGGCGATGTGGCGCGCCGCGCCGAGGTCGGTGGCGACGACAAGCGCGCAGAATCCCTGCGGCAGCTTCAGGCCGCCGTTGTCGGCATCGCAGGCCGGCGGCGCCGCCGCACCCCGCGCCGTAGTCAACGTCAGGATCGTGGCGGCCCAGGCGGCCGCCAGCGAAAGGGAAAACGCCCGATGTACGACTGAGATCATGGGGCGAGTGTAATACAGTCCCGCAGTCACTCCCGCACGATGATCTCCACCGCTTCGAACGTCGGTGACGGCTCGTCCGGGGACAGGAACAACCACCGCAGCAGGTCGCGATAGAAACCGAAGAGCGGAATGGCGGCGGCGACCTGGTTGCGCAGCGTTTCGCGCCGCTCCTTGAATCCGGCATGGCTCTCGCGCGTCAGGTATTCGCGCTCCTGGTGGTAGTTCCACAGCGGTTGCACCTGCACTTCGATGGTGCTGTCCCACCACCGGAATACTGACTTGATCGCCTCCCAGCCCGTTTCCTTACGACCGGCGTCGGCCATGTAGTCCTTGACCTCGATGAACTCGAGGCGCGAGGTGCGTTCGAGCCGCGGGACGCCGTGTTTCTCGAGCACCGCGGCTGGCCACTGCAGCTTCAGCAACGCGTCATGCAGCGCACGCACGGCTTCCGGATCGCCGACGACCGCCTTCACGCCGAAGACATCCTTGACGAAGCCGCCGAGGTGCCGCAGTTGTTTGTCGGCGTTGACCAGGGTATCGAAGCCGAAGATGGAGTCGACAACCTTGTTCCAGATCTGCTCCTCCGCCTTGATGCGGCTGATCACCTTGTGAATGCCCCACTCGTTCATCCCCGCCGGCTGGTACTCGACGACGTTCGCCACGAGGCTGGCGCGGCTCCAGGCGCCGCCGTCGTGATAGCGCAGCCGCCGCAGCTGCCGCGTGCCGAGATCCAGATCGGTCTGCGAATACAGGTCGGCCGGCGAGATGCTCTTCACCAGTGTGAAGCGCTCCCTGGTCGTCTCCACTTCGCCGATGACGACGCTCTGGAGCGTGTAGGTCGCGTCGAGGAACGTTTCACACAGCAGTTCGCACACTTTGTGGAGCTGTTCCTCGCCGTTCCGGATCATGCGTGCGAACGCCGTGCGCACGTCGGCCAGGCGGGTGCGGCTGAATTCGAACACGTGCGTCTTGTCCGGCGACGCTTCGATGCGGCGGCGCATCGTATCGAGATAACTCACCAGCTCGTTGACGGCCGGCTCATTCGTCACGAGCCAGAGCGGTGAGGAAGAATGAGCGGAAGACACGGCGTGCTCATTCAGTGTAGCGCTGCCGCCGCGCGGCGCGAACATACGCGGACGTAGGCGGGACGTCCGCATCCGACATTTTCGTCCGTGGAGGATCCGGGGAGAATTCGGAGGGAAAGTGCTCGAACCGGGCGCCGAGCCGATGAAACGTGGCGACATCATCTCGACGGGGCGGACTGATGCAGACGAGGTGATGTTCCGATAGTCGTTCCAATGCAGAACCCAGCAATTACCAAAACTGCGCTGCCGCTCTCTTCTGGCACACGAAGGGCGTGCCACAGTGTGCATAATTGGGCAATCCGATCGGGCATTGGCCTTGCGGAGCGGTCAGCCATGGGCAACTGCTTCATGGCCGGGGCCGAGATGGTGCGATGGGATCTGACGGCCGTGGCATCGAACGGTCCGTTCCGCCTGACCCTCCATCATTCCCAGGGCACGATCGTCGAGTACTTCCAGAAAACAGCCGCGGCGCTGGTGCGTGAACAGGAGCTCGAAGGCCTCCTCATCGCAGCTCGCGGGATGGGCAGATGACCAAGCCGGCACGGATCCTTATCGTTGACGACGACGAGACGGTGCTGCAGACGTTCGCCAAGGCTCTCTCGCTCGAGGGCTACGACGTGCGGATCGCCGCCTCCCCTCTCGTGGGACTCCAGGCGATCGAGGAGACGGCTCCCGACGCGATTCTGCTCGACCTGAGGATGCCGTTCGTCAACGGCGTCGGGTTCCTCTATCGGCTGCGCGCGCTGTCGGGTCACCGCCACACGCCGGTGGCGATCATCACCGGCGATTCCTGTATCGACGATCCCGCGATGGTGGAAATCGAGGGTCTCGAGGCCGAGGTGCGCTTCAAGCCGATGTGGATCGACGAGGTCGTCACCCTGACGCGCGAGCTGCTCGCCAAATCGCGCCCGGCCAATCCGCTCTTCTCCTGAGCTGACCTGACCTAGCTCGGCTATCGAACCCTGATACCATTCGGCCCGTGGCCGACAGCGATGTCGAAGTTCAGGGCCTCGAGGCACGGCGTCTTGCCGCGATCGTCGAATCCAGCGACGACGCAATCGTCAGCAAAGACCTCAACGGCATCGTCACCTCGTGGAACCGGGCATCGGAGCGGATGTTCGGCTATACCGCGGAGGAGATGATCGGGCAGTCGATCCGGCGCATCATCCCGGCGGATCGCCAGTCCGAGGAGGACGATGTCGTCGGCCACATTCGCCGCGGTGAAAAAGTCGACCACTTCGAGACGATTCGGCAGCGCAAGGACGGTTCGACCCTCCCGATCTCCCTCACTGTTTCTCCGATCCTCGACGATCGCGGAGTCGTCGTCGGCGCGTCGAAGATCGCGCGCGACATCAGCGATCGAAAACAGGCCGAGATCCAACGCGCCCGGCTCCTCGCACTCGCTGAACAGAACGCCACGATCACGAACACGCTGAACGACGTCGGCGCCGCGGTCGCGTCGGCGCTCGATCGTGAAGCGGTCGTACAGAAAGTGATCGACGCGGCGACGCTACTGACCGGCGCCAGATTCGGCGCCTTTTTATACAACCTGGTCGACGATCGCGGCGAGTCGCAGACGCTGTACACGATCTCCGGCGCTCCGCGCGACGCGTTCTCGTCGTTGCCGATTTCGCGGAACACGGCCCTCTTCGAGCCGACGTTCCGCGGTGCCACGGCGGTGCGGAGCGACGACATCACCAGCGATCCCAGCTATGGACAGAACTCCCCATATCACGGGATGCCGGGCGGGGATCTCCCCGTCCGCAGCTATCTGGCTATTCCGGTCAAGACGCGCACCGGCGAGCCGCTGGGCGGGCTGTTTTTTGGCCACCCGGAGGCCGGGCGGTTCACGGCCGATCACGAGCGGATCGCGACCGGGATTGCGTCGTGGGCATCGGTGGCCCTCGAGAATGCCCGCCTGTATCGCACGGCGCTGGACGCCAGCCGGCTGAAGGACGAATTCCTCGCGACGCTGTCGCACGAACTGCGCACGCCGCTGAATGCCATCCTCGGCTACGCGCGGATGATGCGCTCGGGCATGCTGCCGCCGGAGAAGTTCCCGCGTGCCGTCGAAGCCATCGAACGCAACGCCGCCTCGCTCACGGTCATCGTTGAAGACGTAATCGATGGCTCTCGTAACATTTCGGGAAAAACTGCGGCTCAACGTGCAGCAAATCGACGTGCCGGCGCTCGTACGCGCGTCGGTCGAAGCCGTGCTGCCCGACGCCGAAGCCAAGGAGATTACGATCGACAGCGCCCTGAACCAGGACACCGGTTTCATCAGCGGCGATCCGGAACGGCTGCAGCAGGTGGTGTGGAACCTCCTGTCGAATGCGGTGAAATTCACCGAGCGCGGTGGCGAGGTTCACGTGGTGCTCGAGCGCGTCGGCCCGAACGTGCAGTTGACGGTGCGCGACACGGGCGTCGGCATCGCGCCGGAATTTCTCCCGCATATCTTCGAACGGTTCCGGCAAGGCGATGCGGGGCTCACACGTCAGCGTGGCGGCCTTGGACTGGGGCTGGCGATCGCCAGGCAGCTGGTCGAGATGCACGGAGGAACGATCGTGGGTGCGAGCGACGGCCAGGGCACCGGGTCTGCATTCACCGTGACGCTGCCGCGGACGATGCGCCGCGCCGCGGCCGCCGGCCGCGACGATCCCGCCAGCCGGCCGCATGCGGCCGATCGGCGCCGCCTCCCGGACCTCCGCGGTGTTCGCGTACTCGCGGTCGACGACGATGCCGATGCGCTCGCCATGGTGCGCGATATTCTCGAGTCGGCTGGCGCGTCTGTCACCACGAGCCAGTCAGGGGCCCAGGCCCTGCGATCGCTCGAAGAGACATGTCCGGACGTGCTCGTCGCCGACCTCAGTATGCCCTCGATGGACGGATTCGAGCTCATCGCCACGCTGCGCCGGGCCAGCGATCAGAAGCTGCGAAACCTGCCCGCGGCGGCGCTGACGGCTTATGCCCGGTCCGAGGATCGCATGCGCGCGCTCCGGACCGGATTCAACCTGCACCTGGCCAAGCCGATCGATCCGGCCGCGTTGATGGCCGCCGTGCTCTCGTTGAGCGGAAAGGGCTGACGGCTCGCTTCTTGTAGGCATACCGCCCATGACCTGGTTCGCCTGGCTCGCGCTCGCGGTCCTCATTACGGCGGTGGCCGCAGTCACCGGCATCAAGCCCGCGGGTACACGGCACGTTGCCCGCACGCGCCTCATGGGCGTCGCCCGTCTCGTTCTCCTCTTCATCATCGTCGTCTTCATGTACATGGCCTATCGCGCACGCTAGAACATTTTCCATGTCCGTGTGGCGATCTGAGACCGCTAACCGTCGTACCTGGGGTCCGGCTTCAGCCGGACCTACATAGACGATCGCCTGGCCGGCGCGGATCATCCCAATGCGCTGACCGCGGACGAAGACAAATGATCCAGCAACTGTCGGCTCCGGAGCTCAAAGCGATGATGGACGGCGGCGAGCCGTTGCAGCTTGTCGACGTGCGCACGGAATGGGAGCGCGAGACAGCGCAGATCGGCGGGTCGCGCCTGCTCGATCAGGCGTATCACGACCACCTGCTGACGCTCGACAAGGCGACGACGCTGGTGTTCCAGTGCCATCACGGCATCCGCAGCCAGGCGGCAGCCGACTACTTCGCCGGCCTCGGATTCGAGCGTCTGTTCAATCTGCGCGGCGGGATCGACGCGTGGTCTCAACTCGTCGATCCCTCGGTTCCGCGCTACTGACGATCGGTCACGAGTGAGGCCAGACGGACTTGACGTACCGCCGCAGTGCGCGAAGTCCGACCGTGCAGAGAATGGCGACGAGCACGACGACTGCTGCGACGAGGCCGATGATGGTGAGCCACATGTTGGTCAGACCCTCGCAGCCTCCGACGACGCTTGACCACGAAAGGCACGAAACGACAATCGACCCGGCACGAAAATCACGAAACAGAAAGTATGTCTTTTCTTTCGTGTGTTTCGCGCCGTTTGGGTTGTGGTTTCGTGTATTTCGTGGTTCAAGCGTACTGATCGTCTTTCTACTTCAGCTCCGCGTGGCTGAAGGCGGCGAGAATCTCCTGCTCCGACGGCGGCTGCAGGACGTTGCGCTCGGCGAACTCGTCAGCTTTCGGGTATGCCGTCGCACGTATCCGCTTCGCAGCCGCAGCGAGATCGTAAGACGTACGCCGGAGTTCCACACCCGGCCCGAGCAACAGCCAGTACGCGCCCGGCTCGCCGAACGGCATCCCGACGCTTCCGGCGTTCACGACGCGCACTGCGCCTATCGTCCGATCGAACTGCATGTGTGTGTGGCCGCAGACCGCAAGCGCGACGCCGAGTACGCCGAAGATCGGCAGGAGCGGCTCGTCGGGCGTCTGTCGCGTGAAAATCTCGGTGTCGTTGCGTGGCGTCGCGTGGCAGAACAGCACGTCGCCGATGCCGTCGATGGACAGGCGAAGTGTCAGCGGCCAGGCTGCCAGCGTCCGCGTGTCTTCCGGACGAAGCTGTCCGGCATTCCACTCCATCGACTCGCGATAGATCTCCGGAACGGCGCCGGTCGGCGCAATCACTTCGCGGTCGCCGTTACCGCGGATGAACTGCACGGGCAGATCGAGCGCCTGAAGGTACGCGAGCGATTCGCGCGGCATCGGTCCCGGCAGGACGTCGCCGCCGACGACGATGTGATCGACGCCGGCGTCCCGCACATCGCGCAGGACCGGTTCGAGCGCCGGGAGATTGCCGTGAATGTCGTACAGGGCTGCGACACGCATGAGGAGTCTCGTCAGGCGTCGGCGCGAAGCGTCTCGGAGGGATCGACGCGGGTCGCGCTGCGCGCGGGTTGACAGGCCGCGACAACAGTCGCGGTGAAAACGAGGGCCAGGCCGGCGCCGAACGCCCGGATGTCGACCAGCGAGATCGCCCCCAGATGGATTGCCGTGTTCAGCATCGTCAGCACCGCGAACGTGCCGGCTGTCCCGATCAGCGCGCCGATTCCCGCGAGACGCGTGGACTGCGTCAGCACCAGGCGTACGACTGCGCCGGCGGTCGCGCCAAGCGCCATACGGATGCCGATCTCCTTCCGGCGCTGGCTGATAGCATACGTCAGCACTCCATAGAGTCCAGTCACACTCAACACGAGCGCGACGGCGCCGAGCAGCGACCCGACCCACCCCGCCGCCAGCAGCGGGTACATCTGCAGATCGCGAAGCTCGCCGAGCGGCAGCGCTTCGAACACCTGCGGATCGGGCACGACACGCCGGAAGATCTCCTGCATCGCATCGGCGCCGAGTTCCCGGTCGGTCCGGCCGCGGACGAGGATCGCCGTCGCATGAGGATTCGCCGGCGTCATCGGCAGATAGATGTGCCCGGCATCGCGTCCCATCACCAGCATGCCGGTGACGATGTCGCCGGCGGTTCCGATCACCGTGACCTCGGAATACTCGGGAAGCTCGTCGACCGGCCGGCCCTGCGGCCGCTCGATGCGGATTGTCCGGCCGATCGGGTCCCCGCCGGGCCAGAACGCGTTCGCGGTCGCCGTGCTGACGATCGCGACCGGCGCGGCCGACTGCGCTTCGTCCGGCCGGAAGCCGCGGCCCCGGGTGATCGGGATACGCAGCATCGGGAAGAACTCCGGCGACACGAAGGTCAGCGCCGTCGAATTGCCTGCCGATGAGTGTGCCGGCGCGGCGGCCACGTGCCTCACCTGGTTGAAGAGCGGATTGCCGCTCGTCACCGCCACGGAGGCGACGCGGGGGTCGGCGAGCAAGCCCGCCGTCAGTGGACGGGCGAGTTCGTCCTGCTCGCCACGAACGTTCACGGACATGACACCCGCCGGATCGAATCCCAGGTTCAACCGGCCCACTGCCGCGCCATTGCGCGCGAGGGTCACCGCCGTAATCACGAGGGCCAACGCCACGGCCACCTGTCCGGCGACGAGCGCGTTGCGCAGGCGGGATCCTCGACCGACGGCCCCGCCTTGTCCCCGCAGCGCGTCGATCAACGGTATTCGCGAAGCCTGCAGCGCCGGGAGCAGCGCAAACAGGAGCGTCGCGGCGGCCGACGCGCCGAGCGCGAACAGGAAGACGCGATAGTCGAACGTCATCGGCCTCAGGCGAAGCAGCGGCGCGACCGACGGCGGCAGCGTGCTGAAGAGCGCGAGCGCTGCCGCGCGCAGCCCCCACGCGGCCAGGGCAAGGCCGGCGGCGCCGGCCAGCGCCGCGATCAGCAGGCCCTCGGTGAGCAGCTGCCGGACGATTCGCCCGCGGCTCGCGCCGATCGACAGGCGGACGGCCATCTCGCGATGACGCGCAATCGCGCGCGCCAGCATGACGTTCGACACATTCGCGCAGGCTGTGACGAGCACGAGCACGAACGCGGCGAAGACCGGCGCCAGCACCGCGAGCATCGCGACCGACACGGTGTTCGGCGACGGCTGCGGCCGAACTTCGGCGCGGAGGTCCACCTGCTTCTCGATGATGCGATGCAGGAACGGTGTCAGCGCCGCCTCCGCCTGCCCGGCCGCGACACCCGGCTGCAGCCGCACGATCAGCTCGGTTTCGCGCGGCTCGTTCGCCTGACCTCGCCGCGCCTGCCACCTTGTCGTCAGCGGCACGAACACATCGCGCGGCTGATCGCCGAGGCCG
>Ga0105247_10003294_pt1 | contig 10583 bp, 7 predicted proteins | sample KBSS24metaG_FD_81519 | JGI IMG/M metagenome (GOLD analysis project Ga0105247, IMG submission 81519) | Switchgrass rhizosphere microbial communities from Kellogg Biological Station, Michigan, USA - KBS S2-4 metaG | ecosystem: Host-associated > Plants > Roots > Rhizosphere > Soil | place...
GAGCCTTGCGACAAGTCGTCGTAAGAAAGAAACCGCCAACGTGAAAAACCTCTCCCCGGAAACGGGGAGAGGTTCACCATTCGGAGTGGTCCTTGATGTCCGCCGTTGAGCGAGCAAGTCCGACACCACTTGCGCAGAATGAGCGCATCCTCTCCGTCAACAACATCGAAGTGATCTACGATCACGTCATTCTGGTGCTCAAGGGAGTATCGCTCGACGTGCCGAAAGGCGGGATCGTAGCGTTGCTCGGCGCCAACGGTGCGGGCAAGACCACGACGCTCAAGGCGATCTCCAACCTGCTGCACGCCGAGCGCGGCGACGTGACCAAGGGCTCGATCATATTCGACCAGGCCGAGGTCCAGGACCTTTCACCCAACGAGCTCGTGCGTCGCGGATGCATTCAGGTCATGGAAGGCCGTCACTGCTTCGGCCATCTGACGATCGAGGAGAATCTCCTGACCGGAGCATTCACGAGACGCGACGGCGCCGCGGCGATCAGGCGCGATCTCGACCTGGTGTACGGCTATTTTCCCAAGCTTCGCGAACGCAAGGATTCGCTTGCCGGCTATACCTCAGGGGGCGAACAGCAGATGTGCGCCATCGGCCGCGCATTAATGTCACGCCCCAAGATGATCTTGCTCGACGAGCCTTCGATGGGACTCGCGCCCCAGATCGTCGAGGAAATATTCGAGATCGTGAAGAACCTGAACGAAAAAGAGGGCGTCTCTTTCCTGCTGGCCGAGCAGAACACCAATATGGCGCTGCGTTTTGCGCGCTACGGCTACATTCTCGAAAACGGCCGCGTGGTGATGGACGGTGAAGCCAGTGCGCTCGCCGAAAATGAAGACGTCAAGGAATTCTACCTCGGCATATCCGAGGGCCGGCGCAAATCGTTCCGTGAAGGCAAGCACTATCGCCGGCGCAAGAGGTGGCTCGCCTAGGCCATGACTGGCCACTACGACTCGCTGGAAACCCGCGACCCTGCCGCACGCGAGCGCGAGCAGTTCGCGCAGATGCCCGCTTTTATCGCGCACGCCATGACGGCGCAGGGATGGGCCAAGCATCTCGCCGGAGCGGACGCAAAAGCGGTCAACTCGCGCGCAGCTCTGGCGAAGCTGCCGGTTCTCCGCAAGAGCGATTTCACGGCGTTGCAGAAACAATTTCCGCCATTCGGTGGTCTCAATGCCACCCCGGCTGCCAGCGCAAGGCGGCTGCTGATGTCGCCTGGGCCGGTCTTCGAACCGGAAGGAATGGACCAGGACTGGTGGGGCGCGGCGCGCGCGCTTTTTGCAGCCGGTTTCCGCAAGGGCGATATCGCGCACAATTCCTTTGCCTATCACCTCACGCCCGGCGGTTTCATTATGGAATCGGGCGCACATGCGCTTGGCTGCGCGGTCATCCCTGGGGGCGTCGGAAACACTGAGCAACAGCTCGAGGCGATCGCGCACTACAGGCCGACCGGCTACGTCGGCACGCCGGACTTCCTGAAGATCCTGCTCGATATCGCCGAAAAATCGGGAAAAGATGCGTCGTCGCTCAAGCGCGGTCTCGTCTCGGGTGCCGCATTGCCCGCATCTCTTCGGGGCGAGCTCGGCCGGCGCGGTGTTGCAGTTCTTCAATGCTATGCCACCGCCGAGCTGGGGGTGATCGCTTACGAGAGTGAGGCCCGCGAAGGCATGATCGTGAACGAAACCGTCGTCGTGGAAATCGTTCGGCCTGGCACCAGCGATCCCGTGCCGGACGGGGAGGTCGGGGAAGTGGTCGTGACGTCCTTCAATCGCGACTACCCGATGATCCGGCTCGCCACCGGCGATCTCTCGGCGCTGATACCGGGTGTTTCACCGTGCGGCCGCACGAATGCACGCATCAAGGGGTGGATGGGCCGCGCCGACCAGACTGCCAAGGTGAAGGGCATGTTCGTGCATCCCAAGCAGATCGCCGAAGTCGCGGCGCGGCATCCTGAGCTCAAGCGGGTCCGCCTTGTTGTCGATCGCGAGGCCGAACAGGATACGATGACGTTACTGGCCGAGTGTGCGACGGCCGATGCCGCTCTTGCGGCGGCGATCGCTGCGACCTTGCAATCGATCACGAAACTGAAGGGCTCCGTGAAACTGGTGACGCCCGGCACGCTGCCGAATGACGGCAAGCTGATCGCTGACGAGCGCAAACCATGAGTCCTGCGACAGTTCCGGCAACCGGCGACCGGATCGGTGTGCTGCTGGTCAACCTTGGGACGCCCGACGCGACCGGTTACTGGCCGATGCGCCGTTATCTCAAGGAATTTCTGTCGGACCGGCGCGTGATCGAGGAGAACCGCCTCAAATGGTGGTTCGTGCTCAATTTCATCATCCTGACGGTCCGGCCGGGCCGCAAGGGGCGCGATTACGACAAGATCTGGAACAGGGAACGTAACGAGTCGCCGCTGAAAACCATCACACGCTCGCAGTCCGACAAGCTCGACGAAATTTTCGACAAGCTCGACAAGCGTATCCGGGTCGATTGGGCGATGCGTTATGGCAATCCGTCAATCCGCTCGCGGCTGGAAGCTCTCGCGGCGCAAGACTGCGAGCGTGTTCTGATCGTTCCTCTCTATCCTCAATATGCCGCGGCAACGACAGCAACGGTTTGCGATGAGGTCTTCCGGGCGCTGCGACGTGTGCGCTTCCAGCCGACGTTGCGTGTCGCCGCGCCGTATTATGCCGAGCCCGTCTATATCGACGCGCTTGCGGCCTCGCTCAATACGGAACTGGCAAAACTTTCGTTCAAGCCGGACGTGATCATCGCCTCCTACCACGGCATGCCGGAAGACTATGTCGCCAAGGGCGATCCTTATCTCAAGCATTGCGGCGAGACGACCGCGCTGCTGCGCAAAAAGCTCAAGCTCGATGACGAACGTCTGATCATGACGTTCCAGTCACGCTTCGGCACTGCGGAGTGGCTCAAGCCCTATACCGCTGCGACCGTGAAATCGCTCGCCGAGCGCGGCGTGAAAAATATCGCTGTGATCACGCCTGGCTTTGCGGCGGATTGCCTTGAGACGCTGGAAGAGATCGCGATGGAAAACGCAGACGTTTTCCGCAAGGCAGGTGGAGCGAATTTTGCAGCAATCCCTTGTCTCAACGATAGCCTCGGCGGCATGGCCGTGATACGCGATATCGTCACGCGCGAGCTCAAAGGCTGGATTTAGCTCGAAGATTTCGGCTTGCGCTTGCAGCCGTAGTTATTTGCCGTCAAGCAAGCGGCGCATTTCGGCGCGGAGCTCGGGTGCGATGTCGTCGCGCTGCAGCCCATACGCCACGTTTGCCGTGAGAAATCCGATTTTCGAGCCGCAATCAAAGCTACGGCCTTCGAATTTCAGTCCATAGAACGGCTGAGTGCGTGCCAATGCCACCATCGCGTCGGTGAGCTGAATTTCGCCGCCGGCGCCGGCCGCCTGCTTTTCGAGCAGCTCGAAAATCTGCGGCTGCAGGATATAGCGTCCGGTGATCGAAAGATTGGAGGGCGCTTCGCTCGCCTTCGGCTTTTCGACCATTTTTGTGATCGAGAATGCCTTTCCCTTTGCAGCGCCCACGCCGACCACGCCGTACATGTGTACGCGCTCGGCCGGGACTTCCTCGACCGCAATGATGTTGGCATTGCCATCGAGATCCTTGGCGGCATCGATCATCTGCATCAGGCACCCGCGCGGATGCTGGACAAGCACGTCGGGCAGAAGCAGGGCGAACGGCTCATGGCCGACAAGCTCGCGCGCGCACCACACCGCGTGACCAAGGCCGAGCGGCGTTTGCTGCCGCGTGAAGCTGACGGTTCCTGCCTCTGGCAGGTCCTTTGACAGTAGACCGAGCTCGGCCTTCTTGCCGCGCTCCGTCAAGGTTAATTCGAGTTCGAACTGGCGATCGAAGTGGTCCTCGATCACGCTTTTGTTCCGGCCGGTCACGAAGATGAGATGCTCGATGCCGGCCTGACGTGCTTCGTCGACCACATGCTGGATCAACGGCCGATCGACGACCGGAAGCATCTCCTTGGGCATGGCCTTGGTCGCGGGCAAAAAGCGGGTTCCGAGGCCGGCCACGGGAAATATGGCTTTGCGAATGCGGGTCATGCGAAATCTTCAGTATGAGTCGTGAATTCCGGCGCAGAAAGCACGGGTCAGGGTGGGGGGTCCAGATGCGACATAAAGAAGTACACCATTAACGCCCGTGAAATGATATCGGGGCATCCATAGATTGGGGATGGCGGATTAACGACGGGACGGGCATGCGCTGGTTGCGATTTGTCGTCATTACGGGCGTTTTTGCGGCTGCCGGCGGAATCGCCGGAGCGCAGGACTCTCGTTCCCCCACCACCACAGGGGCGCTGCCACAGCCGACTCCGCAGCAGACCATGGAGTGGAGTGGGCAGTCGGGCGCATCCGGCCATCCGCTCATGACGGCTGAGGCAATCCGGGCGTCCGCGGCGAATTTTCATAGCTGCATCCAGCGGTTCTGGCCGGCGGCCGCGAAGCGGGGCATTTCGCGAAACACTTTTGCAAAGTATACCGCGGCGCTGACGCCTGATCTGAGGATCATGGATCTGCTCGACAACCAGCCTGAGTTCACCAAGTCGGTCTGGGACTATCTCGACATCCTGGTGACGGGCGAACGCATCGAGCGCGGCCGCGCATTGCTCGAAAAATACCGCAGCGTTTTTGATGCTGTGGAGCGGATCTATGGCGTTGATCGCTACACGATCGCGGCAATTTGGGGCGTCGAGACAAATTACGGAACGCTTGGCGGCGAACGCCCGGTATTGCGTTCCACAGCGACGCTGGCCTGTGTCGGACGGCGGCAAAACTATTTCCGTGAGGAATTCCTGTCGACTCTTGAGATTCTTCAGCGTGGCGACGTGCGTCCTGAGCATCTGGTCGGCTCCTGGGCCGGAGCATTCGGGCCAACGCAGTTCATGCCGACCGCATTCAAGCGCTATGCCGTCGATTTTGACCGTGACGGGCGGCGCGACGTCGTTGATTCGATCCCCGACATCATTGCGTCCACCGCCAATAACCTGAAAAAGGATGGATGGATCATCGGACAGACGTGGGGCTATGAGGTGATCGTGCCGACGACATTCAATTTTCTTCTCGCGGACAACAGCCGGACGATGTCTATCCGCGAATGGGAACGTAACGGCATCAGACGCCCCGACGGCCATCCGTTCCCACGACCGGACGATCATGCATTTCTATTGGTGCCGGCCGGCGTGCAAGGGCCGGGCTTCCTGATGCTCACAAATTTCGGCGTCATCATGAAATACAACCCTGCTGAAGCCTACGCCTTGGCGATCGGGCATCTCGCAGACCGGCTGCGCGGCGGGGGCTCGTTCTCACAGGATTGGCCGCGATATGAGCGTGTTCTGTCGCGGACGGAGCGTCTGGAACTTCAACAACTGCTCGCGCGGCACGGTTTTGACGTCGGTGTGCCCGATGGTCAGTTTGGGCTTAAAACCCGCGCAGCAATTCGCGATTTCCAGGCGAAAAGCGGCCGGATTCCTGACGGTTTTGCTTCCGCCGGTATCCTGGATCAGCTACGCGCACGTTAAGGATAGCGGCCCTGTCACCTTTGAGTTGACATTTTTCGGGCGCTAATGGTCCATGGCGGTGGGGCCGTTGCCGAATACGGCCCGTCGATTTGGCACATCGCATGACTGGAAAGAACCGGGTTTCGCGCTGGCTTGTTGGAGCCGCCCTTCTGGCCGCGGTGGACTTCGCAGGTCTGGCCGCGCTGGAACTCGCCGTCAGTTCACCCGCACAAGCGCAGTTTTTCGGGGATGGATTCTGGAACCGACAGCGTCCACAGCGACCGAGTGGTGGCGGATTTTTCGGCGGCGGATTTTTCGGTGGCGGCCAGAGGCAATTCGACAACAGCACCGAGCAGCAGGCGCCTGTCGACAACTCGCGAGCGCCGCCGCCGAAAAAGGCGGAAGCAAAGCCGGATGCCGTTGCGCCGACGACCTCGGTTGTCGTCATGGGCGACGCCATGGCCGACTGGCTTGCCTACGGATTGGAAGACGCCTTCGCGGATTCACCGGAAATTGCCGTTGTCCGCAAAAACAAATTGCACTCGGGACTGCTGCGATACGAGGCGAAGGGCGATCTCGATTGGTGGCATGTTGCGCGCGACATCCTCACTCAGGAGAAGGCGAATTTCGTTGTGATGATGCTCGGTGTCAGCGACCGTCAAAATATCCGCGAGCGCGACTTGGCGAAGGAAGCGGACAAGAAGAAAGAAAAAGATAAAGTAAGCAAACAGACGCCGGAAAAAGAATCCCAGACGAAGAATCAGGTCGAGGACACTGAGCAGGATACGATCGCGGCACCCGAAACGCAGCCTGGCAAGAGGGCAACCGGTACGATCGAATTCCGCACCGACCAGTGGGCCGAGATCTATTCGAAGCGCATCGACGACACGATCGCCGCGCTCAAGAGCAAAGGCGTGCCGGTATTCTGGGTCGGTCTGCCGTCGATCCGCGGCACAAAGTCAACCGCTGACGCCGTCTACCTCAATGACCTCTATCGTGCCCGCGCCGAGCGCGCCGGCGTGATCTATATCGACATCTGGGATGGATTTGTCGACGAGGCGGGAAAATACTCGAACTTCGGCCCGGACTATGAAGGCCAGATGCGCCGCCTGCGTTCGAGCGACGGCGTATTCTTCACAAAAAGCGGCGCGCTAAAGCTTGCGCATTATGTCGAGCGCGAAGTCCGCCGCCAGATGAATAGCCGCGTGGCACCGATCGCAATTCCTTCGGGACCTGTTGCGCCGGCGACGCCCGACGGGAAGCCGGCGGCGCGTCCGATGGCCGGGCCTGTGGTGCCGCTGACGGTTGTGCCCGCCACGTCGGAGGAACTGGTGGGAGGCGCCGGAAGCAGCCCCCCCCATAGCGATGCCACTGCGACTCACGTGCTGGTGAAGGGTGAGCCCGTTGCGGCTCCGCGCGGGCGCGCCGATGATTTCGCATTGAAACCCGATAGCGACGGCAAAGCCGTGCTGCCGCCTGCGGCGGCGGTGCCCGCGGGGGCTATGGCGGCCGCGCCGCCGGCTGAGACCGCGCGCCCCGAACCGGCCGCCACGCCTGACAAAAAGACGGCCGCGCCCAAGAATGCGCCGGCTGCGAAGACGACACAAAATACGCCCTCGAAACCCAGGGCAGAGCCCAAGCCGCCGGTCCGTCCGCAGCAGCGGGACGACGTGCCCCGCCCGCCGCGGCCGATAGGCCTGTTCGGCGGCGGCTTCCGTTAAAGCAATTTGTCGAGTTAAAAAGTCTGCCGCTTCAGCGCGGCAGGGTCGTCGATCCCATCAGGAACATGTCAACGGCATGCGCCGCCTGCCGACCTTCGCGGATCGCCCACACCACCAGTGACTGGCCGCGCCGCATGTCGCCGGCGGCGAACACCTTTGGTACGGATGTCTGGTAAGCCATCGTGTCGGCCGAAACGTTGCCGCGCTGGTCGAGGACAATGTCGAGGGCCTTGAGCATGCCCTCGTGCACGGGGTGCACGAAGCCCATGGCGAGCAGCACGAGATCGGCTTCGATCTCGAATTCGGTGCCCGGCATCGGCTTGAATTGCGGGTCTACCTGCGTGCAGTGAAGTTTCTTCACCTGGCCGTTCTCGCCGGTGAACTTCTGCGTCAGCACGGCAAATTCGCGAGCAACGCCCTCTTCATGGCTTGACGAGATGCGCAGCTTGAGCGGCCAGTCGGGCCAGGTGAGCATCTTGTTCTCTTGCTCTGGCGGCTGCGGCATGATCTCGAAATTGGTAACCGACACCGCCCCTTGACGGATCGACGTGCCGATGCAGTCGGACCCGGTGTCGCCGCCGCCGATCACCACGACCTTTTTGCCCTTCGCCAGGATCGGCTCGACGTTGCCCTGCGGCTCATTGCTCACGCGCCGATTCTGCTGCGGCAGGAAATCCATCGCGAAATGGATGCCCTTGAGCTCGCGTCCGGGAATTGGCAGATCGCGCGACTTCTCGCTGCCGCCGGTGAGCACGACCGCGTCATGCTCTTTGACGAGCTTGTCGGCCGGGACATTCGCGCCGACATGCGCGTTGTAATGAAAAGTGACGCCTTCGCCCTGCATCTGCTCGACGCGGCGGTCGACGTGGATTTTTTCCATCTTGAAGTCCGGAATGCCGTAACGGAGCAGGCCGCCGGCTTTCGCCCAGCGTTCGTAGACGTGCACGTCGTGACCGGCGCGCGCGAGCTGTTGCGCGCAGGCAAGCCCCGCGGGCCCTGAGCCAACAACCGCGACTTTCTTGCCGGTCTTGCGCTGCGGCTTGTCGGGCTTGAGTCCCTGGGCAATCGCGCGATCGGCGATTTCGCACTCGATCGTTTTGATCGTGACCGGATTCTCATCGATGTTGAGCGTGCAGGACGCCTCGCACGGCGCGGGGCACACGCGGCCGGTGAACTCGGGGAAGTTGTTGGTCGAATGCAGATTGCGTGCGGCCTCGTCCCAATCGCCGCGATAAACCAGGTCATTCCAGTCGGGAATCTGATTGTTGACCGGGCAACCGGTTGGCGCACCGGTTATCCGGCTGGTGCCGTGGCAATAGGGCACGCCGCAATCCATGCAGCGCGCGGCCTGATCCCGGAGTTCCTTCTCCGGAAGCGGCAGAACGAATTCGTGCCAATGCTTGATGCGCTCCTCGACCGGTTGGTAGTCGCGGTCCTCGCGCTCGATTTCCAGAAACCCTGTGACCTTACCCATACGCGACTATTCCGCGGCCTGCATCGTGGCGGCCTTTTCCTTCGCCATCTCGGCGAGCGCGCGGCGGTATTCGACCGGCATCACCTTGCGGAACAGCGGGCGATACTTGTTCCAGTCAGCGAGGATCTCGGCGGCGCGCTTGGAGCCAGTGTAAAGCGCGTGGTTCGAGATCAGCATATGCAGCCGCTCGGCATCCTTGGTCGTGAGGTCAGACATCACGTCGACGCGACCGTGCGATTCCAGATCGTTGTAGTGGCCGAATTCCTGCTCCGCGATTTGCTCTTCTTCCGGCACCGGCTCGAGCTCGACCATCGTCATATTGCAGCGTGACTTGAAGCTTTCATCCTCGTCGAGCACGTAGGCAATGCCGCCCGACATGCCGGTGGCGAAGTTTCGTCCGGTGCGGCCGAGGACGACCACAATACCGCCCGTCATGTACTCGCAGCAGTGGTCACCGGCGCCCTCGATGACCGCGATCGCGCCGGAATTGCGCACCGCGAAGCGCTCGCCGGCGACGCCGCGGAAGTAGCACTGACCTTCGATCGCGCCGTAAAGGACAGTATTGCCGACGATGATCGATTCCTCCGGCACGATGCCCGAATCCGCCGGCGGCCTGATGACCAGGCGGCCGCCTGACAGGCCCTTGCCGACATAGTCGTTGGCATCGCCGTCGAGCTCGAAGGTAACGCCGCGCGCGAGCCACGCGCCGAAACTCTGTCCGGCCGTGCCGGTGAAGCGCACGTGGATCGTGTCATCGGGCAGGCCTTCATGGCCGAAGCGCTTGGCGACCTCGCCCGAAAGCATGCCGCCGCAGGCGCGGTCGGTGTTGCGAATGACGGCCTGCAGCCGCACTGGCGCGCCGCGATCGAGCGCGGCCTGCGCCTCGGTGATCAGCTTGCGATCGAGGATGTCCTTGATCTTGTGATCTTGCTCCTCGCACTTGTAGATGGCGGTGCCTTTCTCCGCCGGCGGCTTGGTGAACAGCTTGGAGAAGTCGAGGCCCTTGGCCTTCCAGTGCTCGACCAGCTTGCGGCGGTCGAGCATCTGCATCTGCCCCACCATCTCATCGAAAGTGCGGAAGCCGAGCTCGGCCATCAGCTCGCGCACTTCCTCGGCGACAAAGAAGAAATAATTGATGACGTGCTCGGGCTGGCCCTTGAAGCGCTTGCGCAGCACGGGGTCCTGTGTCGCGACCCCGACCGGGCAGGTGTTGAGGTGGCACTTGCGCATCATGATGCAGCCGGCTGCGATCAGCGGCGCGGTGGCAAAGCCGAATTCGTCGGCGCCGAGCAGGGCGCCCACCACCACATCGCGGCCGGTGCGGATACCGCCGTCGACCTGCACGGCAATGCGGCCGCGCAGGCGGTTGATCACGAGTGTCTGGTGGGTCTCGGCGAGGCCGATTTCCCAGGGACTGCCGGCGTGCTTGATCGAGGTGAGCGGAGAGGCGCCGGTGCCGCCTTCGAATCCGGCGATGGTGACGTGATCGGCGCGCGCTTTTGAGACGCCGGCGGCGACCGTGCCGACACCGACTTCCGACACGAGCTTGACCGAGATATCGGCAACCGGGTTGACGTTCTTGAGATCGAAGATGAGCTGGGCCAGATCCTCGATCGAGTAGATGTCGTGATGCGGCGGCGGCGAGATCAGCCCGACGCCGGGCGTCGAATGGCGCACGCGCGCGATCTTCGCGTCGACCTTGTGACCGGGCAGCTGGCCGCCCTCGCCGGGCTTGGCGCCCTGCGCGACCTTGATCTGCAGCATGTCGGCATTGACGAGATACTCGGTCGTCACGCCAAAGCGGCCCGAAGCGACCTGCTTGATCGCCGAAC
>Ga0105247_10003295_pt1 | contig 10581 bp, 10 predicted proteins | sample KBSS24metaG_FD_81519 | JGI IMG/M metagenome (GOLD analysis project Ga0105247, IMG submission 81519) | Switchgrass rhizosphere microbial communities from Kellogg Biological Station, Michigan, USA - KBS S2-4 metaG | ecosystem: Host-associated > Plants > Roots > Rhizosphere > Soil | place...
CAGCGCCCGTGACGCTCAACCCAACGGGAGGAAAACGTGCGCAAGACAGTAGTCGCAATGACCATGGCAGCAGTCCTCGGGGCGGCGGTGATCGCGGCGCCAGCCGCGAGCGGTGCACCGCCCGTCTCCCCCAGATCCTCGGAGGTGACCCCGCCGGACAACCTGCCAAACCCGCTCGAGGACAAGCGCTCCGCGCTGCGCCAGACGGCGATCGCGAGGGTGCTCGGGCTCCCGCTTCCGGCGCTCGGCCTCACGGCGTTCGCCGTCCTCGGCGCGCTCGCGCTCTTCCGCGGCGAGCGGGCGCGCGTCGGCCACCTCGTCGTGGGCGCGGCCGGCTCGGTCGTCGCGGCGTCCCTGATCTACACGCAGATCCGGATGGGGGTATTTTGCAAGTACTGCCTGGTCGCCGACGCGGCGGCGCTCCTGGTGCTCGCCGGCGCGGCGCTGCGCGTCGCGCGCTCGTGGGATCCGCCGCCAGAGGTGGGCGCGCGCGTCGGCCTCGGCGCGGCGATGGCCGCGGCGATCGTCGCGCCGCTCGGGATCGGCTTCGCCGCCGTGCCGGCGAGGCCGCCGCTCCCCGCGGTGATCGCCGCGGAGATCGCGCGGACGCCGAAGGGGCAGGTGACGGTGATCGACTTCGTCGACTTCGAGTGCCCGTTCTGTCGCATGACGCACGCCGAGGTGGCGCCGCTCGTCGCCGAGCACCGGTCGCAGGTCCGCCTCGTCCGCAAGCAGGTGCCGCTCTCGATGCACCCGCACGCGATGGACGCCGCGCGCGCCGCGTGCTGCGGCGAGGCGCTCGGCGAGGGCGACGTGATGGCCGACGCGCTCTTCACCGCCGCGGTCGACGACCTGACGAGGGACGGGTGCGAGAAGATCGCCGCCGCGCTCGGGCTCGACCCGGCGCGCTACCGCGCGTGCGTCGCCGATCCGAAGACCGACGAGAAGATCCGCGCCGACACCGACGAGTTCCACGCGAGCCACGGCCGCGGCCTGCCGACGATCTGGATCGGCGACGAGTCGATCGAGGGGGCGCGCGACGGCTCGGTCTACGCCGCCGCGATGGAGCGCGCGCTCGCGTCCCGTTGAGCCCGGCCGCGAGGCACGCGCCCGCCGCCGTCGCGCTCGCCGTGAACGGGGGTGGGCGTGGCCGGAGCGCCACAGTTCACACCGGCTCACCAGCACGGCCGAACGCGCCCCGCCGGGCGCCTGGACGACCTTCGGAGAGGTCGCGGCATGTGCTATGCACCACGGTGCACCCCATGAACGCTCGCTTAGGAACGATCGTCCCCTTCGCCCTCCTCACGCTCCTCTCCGCAAGCGCCGTCGGCTGCGGTCACAAGGAGTACGTCCGCGACTCGCACGATCCTTCGATCGACAACGCGGCGATGAGCACCGGCATCGACAAGGACGACATCCAGCGGATGCTCTCGGAGAACCTCAACAACCTGCGCAACGCGCCGATCATGGACCTGTGGCGCTCGCACAAGGGCGCGGACACGGTCGCGATCTTCCCGTTCCAGAACGCGACGAGCGAGCACATCGACTCGCAGCTCGGGGCCGTCCTGTCGGAGGCCGAGACGTGGCTGGTTGAGTCGGGCGTCGTCACCATGATCAGCCGCGAGCGGCAGAACCAGATGATCGCCGAGGTGGAGGGATCGCAGCACCCCGTGTTCAACCCGGCGCACGCCGCGCAGTACGGGCGGCAGCTCGGCGCGAAGTACTTCATCACCGGTAAGGTCGAGGCGTCGGACGAGCGCACCGACGACGCGCGGCGCGTCCAGTACTTCTTCTTCATGCAGGTCATCGAGGTCGAGACCAGCGCGATCCGATGGCAGCACAAGGCGTACATCACCAAGGCGGTGCGCTGAGCCGGATCGAGGCGCGACCATGACGCTTCGCCTCGCCGGTCTCGGTCTCGATCACAGTCGCAGTCGCCGTCGCGATGCCGGCCTCGCGGCCGGATGCCGCGCGGTCGTCGCCGCCTGCGCGCTCCTCGTCGGGTGCGGCGGCCACGAGGCGCGCACGCTCAAGATGCGGACCGCGCTCGACGAGGGCGCGCCGCGCGCGGCGATCGCCGCGCTGAACGAGGAGCTCGACGTCAAGAGCGACGACGAGCTGCCGAAGGACCTCGAGGGGGACAACGCGCTCCTCGTCCTCGATCGCGCGAGCATCCAGCAGTCGCTCGCGCAGTTCGTCGCGTCGAGCCGCGACTTCGAGGCCGCGGACAAGGCGATCGACATGCTCGACCTCGCGCGCAACGCGAGCGACTCGATCGGCCAGTACGTCTTCTCGGACGCGGCGGGGCGGTACAAGGCGCCGCCGTACGAGAAGCTCCTCGTCAACACGCTGAACATGATCAACTACCTCGAGCGCGACGACCTGAACGGCGCGCGGATCGAGGCGCGGCGGCTCGCGGTCATGCAGCGGTACGTCGCCGAGCAGCTCCACGAGAAGGACAACGCGATCCTCGGGCTCGGCGGGCTCCTCGCCGGCTTCACGTACGAGAAGAGCGGCGAGGCCGACGAGGCGCTCCGCTACTACGACGAGGCGCTCGCGTTCAGCGGGTACCGCGCGCTCCGCGATCCGGTGCGCGCCCTCGCGCGCGTCTCGTCGTACAAGAGCCCGCGCATCGCCTCGCTCGACGGGCCCGACCCGCTCCCCGAGCCGCTCGAGAGGTCCAACGAGGGCGAGATCGTCCTCGTCGTCGGCTACGGCCGCGTCCCGCACAAGGTCTCGAACCGCGTGCCGATCGGCCTCGCGCTGACGCTCTTCGCGAACGACATCGAGCCGTCGAACGCCGCCGCGGCGAACAAGCTCGCGGCGCAGGGGCTCGTGACGTGGGTGAACTTCCCGACCCTCGCCCGCGGGCAGGGCGCGTACGAGATCCCGTCGTGCAAGGTCGACGGCGGGTACGTGCAGCTCGAAGAGGCGGTCGACGTCTCCGCGCAGGTGCGCGCCGAGTGGCGCAAGATCGAGGGGAAGATCGTCGCGAGCGCGATCTCGCGCATGGTCGTCCGCCTCGCCGCGGGCGTCGGCATCCAGGCCGCGACGCAGGACAACAAGTCGACCGCGGTGCAGGTCATCGGCCTCCTCGCGTCGCTCGGGACGCAGGGCGCGCTCGCCGCGCTCGACACGCCGGACACGCGGAGCTGGGAGACGCTCCCCGCGCGCGTCGCGGTCACGCGCGTCCGCGTCCCGGCCGGCCGCCACCAGCTCCGGCTCGAGGCGCGCGGCGTCTCGCGCACGCAGGCGATCGACGTCCCGAAGGGCGGGTGGAAGCTCGTCTCGTTGATGGCGCTCCGCTGAGCGTTTCGCTGATGTAGAACAGGGCGCGATGCGTGCCGAGCCCTCCGCCAAGAACGCCGGACCCGTCGCGAGGACGATCGCGGCGGTCGCCGCCCTCGCGTGCTCGATCGCGCTCTCGAGCTCCGCGTGCGCGCCCGGCGGCGCGGCGGGGCCGCAAGGGCGCGCCGAGGCGACGTGCCAGGCCGAGTGCGCGCGCGGCGCGGGCAAGACGTGCGACGAGCACGGCTGCGATCGCGGGTGCCGCTTCATCCTCGACCGGCTCGTCGAGCGGAAGGGGCCGCACGTCATCGCGTGCGTCGCGCGCGCCCGCGCCTGCGACGACGAGGCGTGGGCCGACTGCGCGGCGCGCGTCGGTCCGCACGCGGACGGCGGCCCGCCCGCGCCGGCCCCGGCCGAGGAGGAGGAGCTTTGATCCTGAAGATCAAGGACGACCGTCAGCGCGAGCTCCTCTTCGGATCGGCGCCGGCGCGCGTCGTGTCGCTCGTCCCCAGCGACACCCTGACGGTGTGCGCCCTCGGGTGCGCCGGCGCGCTCGTCGGGCGCACCGACTACTGCGACCTCCCGGCGGACGTCGTCGCGAAGGTGCCGAGCGTCGGCGGCACGAAGAACCCGCGCCTCGACGCGATCGCCGCGCTGTCGCCCGACCTCGTCGTCGCGAACCAGGAGGAGAACACGCAGCGCGATCTCGAGGCGCTCGCGCAGCAGGGGATCCGCGTCCTCGTCGCGTTCCCGAAGCGGGTCGCCGAGGGGATCGCGCACCTCGCGCGGCTCGCGCGCGTCTTCCGCGTCGAGCGCGACCCCGACGTGCGTGCGTTATGCAAACAAGGCTACGAGGCCGTCCGCGAGGCCGAGGCGGCGCGCGCCTCCGCGGCGCCGCTCCGCACGTTCTGCCCGATCTGGATGAGCCCGCTCATGACCATCCACGGCGCGACGTTCATCAGCGACATGCTCGATCTCGCGGGCGCGCAGAACGTGTTCGCCGATCGCGAGCGCAGGTACCCGCTCGCGGCGGACCTCGGGCGCGCCGTCCCGCTCGCGCCGGCCGAGGTGGCGGGGCGCGACGTGCGCTACCCGCGCGTCACCATGGACGAGGTGAACGCGCGCGCGCCGGAGCTCGTCCTCCTGCCGGACGAGCCGCACCCGTTCAGCGAAGCGGACGCCGACGTGTTCCGCGCGCAGCCGACGCCCGCCGCCAGGGCCGGCCGGGTCGTGCGCACCGGCGGAAAAGACCTTTGCTGGTACGGCGCGCGTTCGGTCGAAGGCTTGCCGCGTCTCCGCGCGCTGGTGCAGTCGCTGCGTTGAGCCTCGCGGGGCGGGCAGCGCGGAGCCGTGTGGCCTCCGCGCGCTCGCGCCGTCGTCGTGCCGCCCGTGGTGAACGGTCGACGGCCGCGCTTCGTCGAGCCCGCGTGGCTCGCGATCCACGGGTTCGTGCAGCGATCGTGCGGCTTCGTACCTGATACGTCCGTGTGGTTTTTTCGTGATGCGCTCACGGCCCGTTGGGATCGGAAGAGAGTTGGATATGCTCGGGCAACGGTGGCGCACCGATGAGCATCTTTTCACGGCTGTTCAAGGGGCAAGGCTCGGACGAAGAGAAGTCCGACGATGCCGGGGTCAAGGGCGACGCCGAACCGGCCGAGGCTCCGATCGACACGATCCCCGTCGAGCGCCCGGCCGTGCGCGTCCCCGAGGCGCGTCGCGTCGCCGCGTCGCCGCCGGGTCCGTCGGGCGCAGCTCGCGTCGAGTCGCCTGCTCCGCCCACGCCCGAAGCGCCGCGCGTACAGCCCGCGCGTGAAGCGCCGCGCGCGGACGCTCCGCCCGCTCCGCCCGCGGCGAAGGTGGAGTCATCGCGCCAGGCGCCGCCGCGCCAGGAGCCGCCGCGCCGCGAGCCGTCGCGCCCCGAGCTGTCGCGTCCGGAGACGCGCCCGGACATACGACCGGACGCGCGCCCCGACACCCGGCAAGACCCGCCCCGCGCCGGATCGCGCCCGGACATACGACCGGACGCGCGCCCCGAAGCGCCGCGCTCCGGCTCGCGCCCCGACTGGCGCGACGTCGTGCGCAACAACGACGGCGTCCGGGTCGAGCCGCGGCAGCCGTCGCCGGCCGCGCCGCCGGTCGCGCCTCCGCCCGAGACGCGACGCGCGGCGAGCCCGCCCGCCGACGTGATCGCCGACGACGAGCCGACGGCGACGCATCCGGCCGCCTACGCCCCGCCGCCGCCGCCGACCTCCGGCGCCGCGTCACAGCGCGGTCTGCCGCCGCCATCGCTCCGCTCGCGCGGCGCTCTCCCGACGAGCCAGGCGAATCAAGCGAGCCCGACGAATCAAGCGACCCAAGCGAGCCCGACGAATCAAGCGGCCCAAGCGAGCCCGGCGAATCCGGCGAGCCCGATGAACCCGGCGGACCCGGTGATCCCCGGGCCCGCGTTGACGCCGAAGACGTCGCACACGCTGCCGTATTTCTCCGCGGTCGCGCCGCAGGCGCCGGACGCGGAGAAGTCACCGCCGTCGCGCCCCGCGGCGTCGTCGCGCGAGCCGCGCCGGGAGACGCAGCGCCCGGGGCCGCGGACGAAGCCCAAGTCGAAGCGTCCTCCTGCTCCCGGCGCGGCCGCGGGCGCCGCGCCGGCGAAGCGCGCCGACGTGCCGGAGCGGAGGCCCGAGCCGCCGCCGCCGCCGGTCCAGCCCGGCGAGTTCGCGGACGTGCACACGCTCTTCGCGGAGCTCGCCGGGAACCACATGCGCCCGGTGCGCGATCTGATCATCGAGCTCCAGGGCGGCGAGGCGCGGTTCGATTACGTCGCGATCTGCGAGCCGGCGATCCGGTCTCTGCGGCGCTCCGCGGAGGGGATGGAGCTCCCCGAGCTGTGCGTCGCGCTCGACACGTTCGGCGCGGCGCTGGGCGACGCGTCGCGGGCCGGCGGCGCGACGATCGGCGGCGCGCCGCGCGCCGCGCTGCTCGCCGCGTACGGGGGGCTCGTCCAGCTCATGCCGGCGGCGTTCGAGCTCGATCCGGAGCGTCACCGCCGCGATGGGATCGTCGTGAGCTCGATCCTCCAGCAGGTGCCCGGCGTCACGCGCGCCGCGATCGACAAGATGTACGCGGTCGGGCTCAACTCGGTCGAGATGCTCGCCGGCGCGAAGACCGACGAGGTCGCGGCGACGACCGGCCTCTCGCGCGAGCTCGCGGGGCGCGTGCTCGAGCGCATCCAGGCGTACCGCCGCGAGAACCCGGCCGATCCGTCGCGCACGTCGGAGCGCGAGGTCCTCGCGCACCTCGTCGATCAGCTCAAGAAGCTCAACGCGGAGTACGACCGCGTGACCGACGCGTGGACCGACGAGGCCGCGGTGCGGCGGCGCCAGCTCCGCGTCCTTCGCTCGGAGGTCGTGCAGCGCGTGCTCGTGATCCTCGCGCGCGTCGGCCAGGTCGACCGCGCGAAGGAGGTCGAGCGCGCGTCGTTCGCGGCGAAAGTGGAGAAGATCGAGCAGTACCTCAAAGAGGCGGGCGCGGCCCCCACGCCTTTCCGATAGCCTCACCACCGCAGGACGACCACCGCAGGCCAGCGCGCGCGGACAGGAGGGAATCCGGTACCCATGCCTGAATTCACACCCGAAGTGATCCTCAGCAAGATCAAGCGCGGCGAGAAGCTGGAACGCGCCGACCTGCGCGGGGTCAACCTGCCGAAGGCGGCCCTCGAAGGGGCGAACCTGCGGCGGTGCGATCTGGAGGGAGCGAACCTCGAGGGGGCGCGATTGAGCCGCGCCAACCTCAAGAACGCGAGCTTGCGCGAGGCGTACCTGGTGAGCGCCGATCTGCGGGAGGCGAACCTCGACAACGCCGATCTCGAAGGGGCGAACCTGGAGGGGGCGATCCTCGCCGGCGCGAATTTGAGCCGCGCGAACCTCGAAGGGGCGAACCTCGTCGGCGCCGATCTGACGGGGGCGAAGTTCAGCTACGCGCAGCTCGACTCAGCGAACCTCGGCGCCGCGGACTTGAGCGGCGCGGTGCTCACGCACGCGAACCTCGTCGAGTGCTACCTCGGGAACGCGAAGCTCCTCGTCGCGGATCTGTCGAGCGCGAACCTCCGCTCGGCGAACCTCGAGGAGGCGGACTTCACCGACGCGCGCCTCACCGACGCGGACCTGTCGCTCACCAACGCGCGCGCCGCCAAGTTCATCGGCGCGTCCCTCGCCAAGGCGAGCCTCGCCAACGCGACGCTCACCGACGCCGATCTGAGCCAGTCCGACGCGCGCCACGTGAACTTCACGGGCGCGGTGCTCGACGGCGCGACCTTCACCGGCGCGAAGATCGCGGGGCTGCAGCCGAGCGGCAAGAGCATCAAGGGGATCAAGGCGGAGTGGGTCGACGCGAGCCCGCAGGGCGACAGCTCGATGCGCGTCACCGGCACCAACGTGCCCGCGCTCCTCTCCGGCGAGGGCGCGATGCCGTCGCTCACGCCGCCGCGCGCCAGCAACAAGCGCTTCTTCGGCCAGGGCGACGTCCTCAAGAACGCGACGCTCGAGTTCCTCGAGGGGGCGAGCGTCGAGATCGAGAGCCGCTTCGAGCAGTGCACGATCAGCCTCGGGGACGGCGTGGAGCTCGTCATCGGCAGGGCGGGCGTCCTCGCCGGCTGCCAGATCAACGGCTTCGGCAAGATCACCATCAACGGTCAGTTCTTCGAACGACAGAGCCCCGGCATCATCGGGCCGCGCGAGGTCATCGTCAGCGCCGGCGGGTCGCTGGTGGCCGCGGTGGAGCAGCCGCACGAGGAGGGGACGCGCTTCGCGTTCGAGCCGGGGTGCAAGCTGCGGATGAAGATTTCGAAGAGCAAGGGATTGGACGCGAAAGGCGGGACTTCGTCATGATCGACAAGAGCAGCGTGGTGGGGGCGTTGGCGGCGGCGGCGGGCGAGAAGAAGACGCTGGTCGAAGAGGGGACGCACTTCAAAGGATCGCTCTCGTCGAACTGCCCGGTGGTCGTCCGCGGAAAGATCGAGGGCGACGTGCAGGCGCCGTCGCTCAACGTGAGCTCGTCGGGCGCGCTCCACGGCAAGGTGAAGGTGACGGAGCTCCGCTCCGCGGGCGAGCTCGCCGGCGACTTCGAGGCCGACGTCATCCAGCTCTCCGGCGTGGTGAAGGACAACACCGTCATCCGCGCGAAGTCGCTCGAGGTGAAGCTCACCGCGCCGCAGGGCAAGATGCAGGTCATCTTCGGCGACTGCTCGCTCGACGTGGGCGACGCGCCGACGAAGGAGGAGGCGGTCGAGGAGGACAAGAAGCGCTCCGCGTCGCTCCGTCCGCCGAAGGACGAGAAGACCACCTCCGCGTCGAAGCCCGCGCCGCCGATGCCCGAGGCCAAGGCGGACAAGGCCGCCGAGAAGGTCGTCGAGAAGGCCGCCGAGAAGGTCGTCGAGAAGGCCGCCGCCGAGAAGGACAAATCCGAGAAGACGGAGAGCGTCGCGCCTCCGCCCGCGGGCGACGATCACAAATCGAACAGCGACCGCGCGGCCAAGTCGCCGTAGCGGTCGTCGTAGGATCGCCCGCGCGCGGCGGACGACCCGGGCGGAGCTGCTCGACGCGAGGCGAGCCGGCTACCCGCCCGGGCGCCGTGGGTCGGTCGCGACCAGCGCGAACACGGCGTGATCGAGCCAGCGGTGGTGGCAGCGCTCCGCCTCGCGCGCGATCCCCTCGAAGCGGAAACCGAGGCGGCGGATCACCGCCAGCGAGGCGTGGTTGTCGGTGGCCGCCGCGACGCGCACCCGGTGCGCCTGGAGATCGCGGAACGCCCAGTCGAGCAGCGTCCGCCCCGACTCGGTCATCCACCCGCTGCCCGTGCAGTCGCTGCGGAGCCAGTAGCCGAGCTCGACGCTCTGGTGCAGATGGGCGAACGACTCGAGGCCGATCACGCCGAGGAAGCGGCGCGTCGCCTTCTCGCGGATCGTGAAGCGGCACGCGCGCGCGTGGTCCCAGTCGAGCGCGCTCGCGTCGGCGTAGCGGTAGCTCGCGTCGGGATCGACGTTGAACGGGACCCACGGGAGCCACGGCTCGAGCTCGCGCCGCGACGCCTCGACGCCGCACCACAGGTCGTGCGCGTCGGCGGCCTCGATCGGGACCAGGAGGAGGCGAGGGCTCTCGAGGGGCCGGAGCCTCAGCTCGACGCGCGGCGGCACTGCAAGCATACGCGGAGAGAGAATACCCCAGCGCCTCCGCCGCCCGAGGTGGCAACTTCCCTACGACTGCTTTTTCGAGCTCGGATACGAGAGGACGACGGCCTTCTCGGGGCGGTCGATCCGCTCGAGGGGGCTCGTCACGAGATCGCGCCCCTCGTACGCGAAGTAGAGCGCCTCGCCCGGCTGAGGCTCGCCCGAGTTCGGGACGATCGCGCCGTTGAGATAGAACCGGAGGCCGCCGTGGATGCGCCGGCGCAGGGCGAGGTGCCCGCCGAGGAAATCGCCGGTCCGTCGATCGCGGACGGCGACGCAGAACCCGTCTCGGAAGTGGTACTCGGTGTTGCGCGTCACGTAGACGCGATGGCGGCGGCGGTCTTGCCCCTCGAAATGACCGCTCCGCGCTGCCGATTGCTGGGTCATCGCAGCTCCTTTGGCCGGGACTCTCGGGCGGAAGGCCGAGCCGGGCCAACTTTTGTCGCGCGCGGCCCGCGCGCCGCGCCGTCGCGGATCAAAACGGCGCGCGCATCCTCGCCGGATCGAGGGCCGCGTCGCGCTCGAGCGCGCCGAAGACGATGTCGGTGCGGTCGCGCGGCCCCTCGACGAGCGTCGCGCGCGTCGGGCGCACGCGGTCCGGTCCGACCGCGAACTGGAGGCGATCGAGCCTCTTGTCGGACCCCGGGCGCGGCGTCGCGTCGAACGCGATCCCCTCGGGGCCGCGCGACACGACGCGCATGTCGTAGCGCGCCCGGAGCCGCCCGAGATCGCCGCCGAGGAGGACGCGCACGTCGTCGAGCGCCGCGGCGATCTTCCCTTGCCCCGCCGGCATGCGGCCCGACGCCCGCGCGCTCTTGTACGCGAGGCCGTCGGGGCCGACCCAGTAGACGACGTCGTCGGGCGGCGCGAGCTCCCAGCGGAGTCGATCGGGCCGCTCGAGCGCCAGCGCCCCGCGCGATTTGATCTTCGACGCGAGGAGGCCGATCGTCCGCTCCTGCGTGAACGGCCCGGAGAGCGTCTTCAGCGACGCGCGCGCGCGCGCCACCTCGGCGAGCGCGTCCTCCACCTCGTCGGCCGCCGCGCCGCGCGCCCACAGCGCCGCGGCCGCGCCC
>Ga0105247_10003306_pt1 | contig 10563 bp, 10 predicted proteins | sample KBSS24metaG_FD_81519 | JGI IMG/M metagenome (GOLD analysis project Ga0105247, IMG submission 81519) | Switchgrass rhizosphere microbial communities from Kellogg Biological Station, Michigan, USA - KBS S2-4 metaG | ecosystem: Host-associated > Plants > Roots > Rhizosphere > Soil | place...
AGAGTTCGCGCCAGCCCATGATGGAAATGGCAATGCCGAACGGGATCACGAAATAAAGCACGCGGAACACCAGCAGCGTGGCCAACAGCTGTTCCCTGCCGAATTCGGGCAGCGCGACCAGCATGGCCGCGTCGAACACGCCGATGCTGCCGGGAGCATGGCTGGCAAAGCCGAGCAGCGTTGCGAGGATGAACACGACCGACAGTGACATGAAATCGATCGCCGGTTCGGCCGGCACCAGCAGATACATCGCCAGCGCGCAAAAGCCGAGATCGACCACGCCGATCAGGATTTGCAGCAGCGTCAGGCGCGCCGACGGCAGCACCACCTTCCAGCCGTTCTGGCCGAGTTCGCGGCGGTTTTCGCCGAGCGACAGCCATCCGAGATAGGCGACGATGGCAGCGATCCCTCCGATTGCGATCAGACGGTTGATCGCCGCCGGCAACTGATCCATCGCGGATGCGGCCGCCGGATGCCAGGTCATTCCGATGCCGAGCACGAAGGTGTTGCCGAGCCAGAATGTCAGCCCCGACAGGAAGCAGATCTTGGCAACGTCGATCGCGTTCAGTCCGTAGTCCGAGTAGATCCGGAAGCGGATCGCCCCGCCGGTGAACACGGTAGCGCCGATATTGTGCCCGATGGAATAGCTGGTGAAGCTGGAGAGGGCGGCGATCCGGTACGGAACGTGCTTCTTGCCAATCGTTCGCAGGGCGAAGTAATCATAGAATGTCAACGTAAAGAAGGCGCACATCACGCACAATGCGGCGAGTGCGATATTGCCGGGGGGGATGTCCCTCAGCGCGGTCAGGATGACGGCCGTGTCGACGCCCCGGAGCGTGCGTACCAGCGTGGTAATCGCAAAGGCGATGATCAGGAGGCTCGCAGCGATCCCCAATCGTTTCCAGCCGATCCATCTCTTGAAACCGCGCCCGAGCGCAGTCAGCAGTCCGTACATTCATCCTCCGGCAGGGCGGCAAAGGCCGTATCAGGGAAAAGTGGCGTCGATCGTGCCCGATGCCAACGTCCCTTAAGGCAAAAAGGCAAGCTTGTGCAGTCCTTGACAAGCCCCGGTTGACGCTTCGACGCGGTTCGTTGGTCATATGCCTTACATAGGTCCTGATGGCGCCAATTCGAGCCTCGATGCTCACCAGATCCGATTTGCGAGCGGTTCCGGTTCGCAGTGAGCGAGGCCGCCACAATTGTCGCGCATGGAATAGACCAGGAACAAGCCGGCGATCGGCCGGTTAACCAACGTCAGCAATCCAACATTGAAAGCGCCAATCACGCGGCAGGCTGCGTGGCGGATGTTCCCGGAAATACGGGAATCGGAGCGATCGCAGTGCATGCGCGTCCGGGCACGATGCGCTTGAGCAGTCGAGGAAACCGACAAAAAGCTGACAATAATCGCGGCAAGCAAGGTGACGCGTCACGCTGCCGGCTGATTCTCCTCAGACCGATGCATGAGACAAATGGCCGCGCGGCTTGCCGTGCGGCGTTTGTGCCGGCGGAACATGAATACGGGCGACGTCGATCTCGGTTGGATCGTGGCGCTCACGCTCGCCGCAGGGCGACGTTCATGCTCGCCGCAGGGCGAAATGTGCGCCGCAGAAAGCCACCGCTGCGCCGAGACACAGCGCCGCAAGACCGGCAAGCACGCCCGAGATGGTCGGGACCGGACTTGGCGCCGATGCTGCCTGGCCCGCGCCGGCCAACACCAGCACGCCGACCGCGATCAGGAATTGCCGCATGCGCTGCGGGATCTGACCGGACACGGCGCTGTGCATCAACGTCGCGGTGAAGTAGCCACCTGAAAAACCCATGGTTGCGATCAGCCACCACGCGACGGCCGCCCCCGCCGGCATGAAGTCGTGAGTGTCGGATTGCCACAGGCCGCCGAGGTCGAGCCCGTAACGTGCGCCAAGCATATGCACGGCGAGCGCCAGCAGTACGCCCGATACCATGGCGCCGGCGAGGATCAGCCGGCGCGGAAAATATGTCGTCTCCGCCATGAATCACTTTTAGGATAGAGTGCTCGATGCGCGCAAGCTCGCGCGAGGATCAAGAGATCGGGACCAGCCCATTGCCAACATCGTTGCCGGAGACCGCCGCGTCCGCTTCCGGCGATGCGTCGGTGGTGCGCTACGCCTACAAGGCGTCCCTGATTGGCGCTGCCCATCAATTCGAACTGACCGACGACGGCGTTGCATGGGAGATTGGCGGCCGCTCGGGACTATGGCGCTACGGCGATATTTCCGCGATCCAGCTATCCTATCGGCCGGTGTCGATGCAGGCGCGGCGGTTCCGCGCCGACCTCCAACATGTCACCGGCCGACGTATCGTCATCCTCTCGACCTCCTGGCAGACGGTTGCGCTGATGGCGCCACAGGATCAGGGCTACCGGCAGTTCATCGTCGCTTTGCATGCGCGCATGGCACAGGCGGGAAGCCAGGCCCGCTTGAACGGCGGCCTTGGACCGGGATTTTATGCCGCGTCAGTGGCGCTGGTGACGCTGGTCGGGCTGGCGATGACCGGGCTGCTGGTTCGTTCCCTGGCGACCGGACAACTCCCGGGCGCCCTGTTTGTCGTGGGTTTCGCTGCGCTGTTTGCATGGCAGGTCGGCGGCTTCATCAGGCGCAACCGGCCGCTGGCCTATGATTTCGATCACCTGCCCGAAACGCTGCTGCCCTAGTGCCGCGGATTTGAGGGCGCAACCCAGCCAGCCGCGGATCGGCAAGCGAATGTATGAATCGGATCATCAGGTCATGCGGCGAAACCAAACGTGATTTCGAAAGCCGGCTGTCGCGCCGCATCTTGCCCGGATCTTCCCGGGATGGGCCAGGCAGGACTCGTGACGGACCGATACAGCAGCCGACAGCCAAGCGACGCGGACATCGCCGAGATCAGCCGTACGCACCTGATCCGTACGCCGTTGAAACCGGCGGATCTGCTGTTCGTCTTCGGCACGCGGGAGGATGAGGTCTTGCGCGCGGAGGTCGCCTGCCGGCTCTGGCGCGACGGCTTCTTTCGCGATGCGATCGTGAGCGGGGGCGTGACGCCGGGAGCAACTCGTTCGGAATGCGACATCATCAAGGCGGCGATGGTCGACGGCGGCATTCCGTCCGCCCGCATCCTCGAGGAACATCGCGCGATGAATACCGGCGAGAACGTCATTTTCTCGCTGCCTGTCATTGAGGCGGCGCTGGGCCGTTCGAACATTCGCAGCGTGATCTGTCTCGGCAATAGCTGGACCGCGCGGCGCTATCCGATGACGCTGCACCGGCACTGGCCGGAGGTCGAGAAGATGCTGGTCACAGTCGACAGTTTCGATACGCCATTGGCGCTCTGGCACACCCATCCCGAATTCCGGAGGCGGGTCATGTCCGAGTGGAACAAGATCGAGCCCTACAAGGCGCAAGGCTTCATTGCGGAGTGGCCGGTCTCAGGAACGCGATGACGAAACATCGTCGTTTATTCGGTCGAATCGCAATCCTCGTCGATCGCATTCAACAGGCCTGCCAGGATGCTCAGGGCTGCCTCCAGCTGGTCGATGGCGGGCGCAGCCAGGGCGAGCCGGACGGCGTTCGGCGCATGCCCGGGGGCAACTGCGAAGCTGGTCGATGGTGTCAGGGCAATCTCGCGCCGGGCGGCAGCGGCAACGAAGGTCTGTGACCGCCAATGCGGCGGCAGTGTCAGCCACAGATGATAGGATTTGCTGTTGGCCTGGATTTCGCGGCCGGCAAGATACTTGGCGGCGATCTGCTGGCGATGCGCCGCGTCGATCCGCTTCAGCCTCGTCAATTCCGAGGCCGTACCGTCAGCCATCAGCCGCTGTCCAGCGGCGAATGCAAATCCGGCAGCGGTCCATCCGCCCGAGCGGACCGAGGCGACGATGCTTTCGCGCAGTCGCGGCGGCGGCACGAGGAAGCCGAGCGCCAACCCCGGCGCGACTTTCTTGGAGAGGCTGTCGAGCATGATGCAGCGGTCGGGCGCGAGCGCGGCCAGCGGCGCCTCGTCGTCGAGAAAGCCGTAGACGGCGTCCTCGATCACGGTGAGATCGAGTTTGTCCACGACGCGTACGAGATCGGCGCGACGTGCCGCGGGCATCGTCATGCCGAGCGGATTTTGAACGACCGGTTGGACATAGATCGCGGATAGATGGGCTTCGCGGTGGGCCTTCTGCACCGCATCCGGCCGCACGCCATGCTCGTCCATCGCCAGCGGCACCAGCGTTACACCGAGCCGGGCGGCGATGCCCTTGACGAAAGGATAGGTCAGAGCCTCGACGCCGCAGCGTCCCCCGGTTGGTACCATTGCGGCGAGGGCGGCCGCGATGGACTGCCTGCCGCTTCCGGTGAAGACGATCTGCTCCGGGGCGGGCGACCAGTCCTTCCGCGCGAGATACGCAGCGGAAATCCGTCGTGCCGTCGGCGTGCCGGTGCTGGTCACCTGACGCAGCGCGGCCTCCAAAGCGTCGGACCGATCCAGCCCCGCGATGCTCTTGGCGATCAGGGCCGACTGGTTCGGCAGCACCGGATAGTTGATTTCGAGATCAATGCGTGCGCCGCGCGGCTCCGTCGATGCGGCGATGCCGGGGCGCGTGCCATTGGCAATGAAGGTGCCACGTCCGACTTCGCCGACGACGAGGCCGCGGCGCAGCAGTTCGCTATAGACCCGGCTCGCGGTCGAGACGGCGATCCTGCGCTCATAGGCGAAACTGCGTTGCGGCGGCAGCCGATCGCCGGGCTTGAGTGTGCCGGATGAGATCTCGGCGGCAACGGTGTCGGCAAGCTTGAGGTATTCGAATTTCGACATTATTGCACCGAGGACAATGTTTGCCTTGCACCGAGACATATACAGGATCATTTAGGTCGGTATCAAGCCTCGATTGCACTGAGGAGAGTGCGAGCAATCCTGATGCCGAACGCGCCGACGCTGACAGCCAGCGTTCGCGCCAACGGCACCGCCTTGCCACGAGCCAAGCCAAGGAGAATAACGATGACCGCCACAAGCCTCACATCATCGACCGCGATCCGGCCAGCGACATCGGGCGTGTTCGGGAGATTTGTGCGCCGGATCGGAATTTGGATGCGCGCCGTCGCCGCCGAGTGGAATCGCCGGGCCGCGATGAAAGCCCTGCATCAGCTGGACGATCGGGCTCTGCGCGATATCGGGCTCTCGCGCTGTCAGATCGAGAGGGCGGTGCATGGTCTCGATCTGCTGGATCTGGCACGATTTTGAGGAACACGACGGATGAGGTGGGTCGCGAGCATTCCCATGCACTGAGCGTACCGGGCCTCGTGATCCGCGCGGCACTGCGGCGTTCGCCATCGCCCCAATCTTGAAGCCGGCCGGCGGATTGATGTGGGGCGTCGAAGGAGGGCGACCACGAGGGTCGCCCCTGCGGGATCGACGGGGCCGACCCTCGTGGTCGCCCTGTTTCAAACCGTCACCTTGTTCCTAGGGACGGATCAGTGGCGCACCACCAGCACGGAACATTTAGCGTAACGCACGACGTGGCCGGCATTGGAGCCGAGGAAATAGGTTCGCATCGCCGGTCGGTGCGAGGTCATCACGATCAGATCGGCCTTGATCGTCGCGGCTTCCTCGAGGATCTCGTGATAGATGCCGCCCTGGCGCACCGCATAGGAGACCCGGGCAGGCTCGATGCCGGATTCGCGGGCGACGATGGCAAGCGCCTCCTCGGAGGTCTGGCGCTGCTGGGTGTCGAAGTCAGCAGGCACATATTCGGCCAGCATCACCGGGGTCATCGGCAGGATGTTGAGGAGGCGAACCGTACCGTTCCAGGTCTGCGACAGCGTCGCAGCGGTGGCGATAGCCGGCTTTGCGAGGTCAGTATCTGCCAGATCGATCGGCACGAGAATGGACTTGAACATCTGCGCCTCCCATTGTCCTCGCAACTATAGCACAGCCTGGTCCATCGCTCATCTGGCGTTACTCGTCCGATACCTGCCTCAGCAACTTCGGGCTGAGAAACAGCACCAGCTTGCCGCGGCGGAAGCCGACGTCGTTCCAGTCGTCGATGACAAAGTCGAACACGACGAGGCCGGAGGTGGGCAGATTGTCGGCTAGCGCTTGGCGTCCAGCCGTATCGCCGCTGCCGGCGAGCGCCAACGCCAGTTCGTGCATTCCCGGGTTGTGGCCGACAAGCATCAGCTGTTGCGGATTCGTCGCCGACGCCATGCGAACGATTTGCAACAATTGCGCCGGATCGGCACCATAGAGGTCGGCGACCGTCACGGCCTGAGGCTGCGGCGCATGATCCCGCATCGCATCCGCAGCGAGGTTCCAGGTTTGCTGGGCGCGGACGGCCGGCGATACCAGCACGACATCGGGACATGGTGGATGCCGGCCGATCCAGCCGCCGATATCGGCCGCATCCCGCCGTCCGCGCTCGTCGAGTCGGCGATCCTGATCGCGGCCCGAGGGCGCATCGCTCTCGGTCTTGGCATGACGCAGCAGCATCAAACGGCGCATGAGTATCGTCTCGATTCGTTTCGGCCCGATTAGTTTATAGCCGGACACCGAGGACAAGGTGACAAACGGGCGGAGGCTTCGTAAGAAAACGCCATGAATGAGACTTCCACAAGCACGATCGATGCTCCCGATGCCGCAGGCTTGCGCGAGCGCATGCGGCTCTCTTTCGACCTTGATGTCGACATTTGCGTGGTCGGCGCCGGTCTTGCGGGCCTGACGGTCGCGCTCGAGGCCGCGCGGCTCGGAGCCAGCGTCGCCGTGCTCGAGGGCCGCCATGTCGGCTGGAATGCGTCCGGGCACAACCTCGGAACGGTGATGCCCGGCTACGGCCTCCCGCTTGGCGAGTTGATCGAGCGCGTCGGGTTCGACGACGCCCGTGAGTTGTGGGCGCTATCCAGGGATGGCGCGGAGTTCGTCAGGGCCAACGCGACCGAAGACCTGATGCCGGGCATCGGCCTCAGCGAAGGGGCGCTCGAAGTCTCCAATGTCGAGGCGGGTGACGAACTGATCAGCCGCCTGCAAATGCTCGGCGAGGATTTCGATACCGAAGTGGAAGGCTGGCAGGTCGAGCGCGTGCGCGACGCGGTCGGGACCAACCGTTATTTCCATGGCGTGTATTATCCCAGGGCATTCCAGGTTGACGGCCGCAAATATGTCCATGGCCTCGCCGCTCTGGCGCGGCGGGCAGGGGCGCGGATCTTCGAGGACACTCCGGTCGTCAGCATCGATTTCTCCGGGATTCGCAAACGCATCGTGACCCCTTCGGCCCGGCTGCGGGCTACTCATATCGTGCTCGCCGGCAACATCCATCTCGGGGCGCCATTGCGCCGGCTGTCGGACACGCTGCTGCCGGTCTGGCGCTACGCCGCCGTGACGGCACCGCTCGGCGAGCAGCTCGCCCAGATCGTCAAGTTCAAGGGATCTGTCAGCGATGCTGACCACGTCGACCATTTCCGCGTCGTCGCCGGCGATCGTTTGATGTGGGCCAGCCCGGAGACCACCTGGGAGATGCGCCCGCAACATTTTGCTGCCGCCATTCAGCGCAGGATACGGACGGTGTTTCCGAAACTCGGCCGCGTCGAGATCGCCGAGACGTTCGGCGGCGTCGTGGGGCAGACCGTCCACGGCATGCCGCAGATCGGCCAGCTCCGGAAGGGGCTCTGGGTCGCAAGCGGGTTCGGCCATCAGGGTCTGAATACCTCCGCGATGGCCGGGCAACTGATTGCGCGCAGCATATTGCGCGGCGCCGAGCGCTGGCGGCTGTTCTCGCCCTTTGAGCTGGTGTGGGCCGGTGGTCTGACCGGCCGGGCCGCGGGATATGTCGTGGGACTTTGGGGACGGGGCAGTTCGGCTGCCGCCGGCGCGCTTGCGCGCTACCGGGAGCGGTTGCGGGCCCAGGAGCGCGTCCGGGAAGCGCGGTTGGCCGAGGCCAACCGCCAGGCCACCGCGCGCCCGCTTCCGCGCCGTCCGCGGCCGGAGGACTTGCGGCCAGCGCCTCCGCAGGCCGACGGACCCGCGAACCAGTCCAGTCGTGGGGCCTAGATTTGATCGATTCCGGCGCAGTGGCGCCGCTCGCGGGAAAGTGAGAAACTTCCGACCGCACCGGTGTAACGTTCCGGTCCGGAGCCCGTATCTCGCAGCGAACAGTCCACAAATTCGCGCCGCACGGAGACCATTATGCTTGACCGCCGTATCCTGCTCGCCTCCATTGCCGGTATTTTCGGCCTGACCGCGTTCCGCTGGCTGAGAACCACGCCGGCGCATGCAGCCGGAAAGTTCGAGATCGAAAAGACCGATGCGGAGTGGCGCGCGCAATTGACGCCGCAGCAGTATGAAATCCTGCGCAAGGAAGGCACCGAGCGTCCGGGTTCCAGTCCGCTCCTGAAAGAGCATCGCAAGGGTACTTTCGCCTGTGCCGGTTGCGATCTGCCGCTGTTCTCGTCCGAGACAAAATTCGAGAGCGGCACCGGTTGGCCGAGCTTCTATAAGCCCCTCGACAACGCTGTCGGTACCACCGAGGACCGCACCATGGGAATGACTCGGACTGAAGTGCACTGCCGTCGTTGCGGTGGCCATCTCGGCCATGTCTTCGACGATGGGCCGAAACCCACCGGCCTGCGCTACTGCATGGACGGATTTGCGCTGGTGTTTCACCCGGCCCCACCCTCGGCCAGCTGAGAAAAGCCGGCAATTGTTGCCGGCCCGGCAAATGTGCCCCGGTCATTGGACCGGGGCGTTTTTTTTAAGCGCCTGAAAAAGCGGAGATTTCCGTTCTGGCATGACGCTTGCGACAGTCTCTCTCGATTGCGGCCGCAGGTTGTAGACCTGGCCCGGCAGTGGAATCGGATTTGGAGAGAATGTTATGGGTATCTTCGACGCGCTCAACACCGCGGTGAGCGGCCTGCAGTCTCAATCTTTCGCCTTGCAGAACATTTCCGGAAATATCGCGAACGCTTCGACGACCGGCTACAAGGGGATCGGCAGCAGCTTCGAGGATCTCATTCCCAATGCCACCACGCCGAGCCGCCAGAACGCGGGCGGCGTGACCGCTTTCGCGCAGGCGACGATCACGACCCAGGGCACCGTCTCGGCGTCGTCAGTCGCCACCAACATGGCGATCAACGGTGACGGCTTCTTCAACGTGCAGAAGGCAACCGCCGTCGTTGACAACGCGCCGGTGTTCTCCGGCGTCACCGATTATACCCGGCGCGGCGATTTTCAGCTCAATTCCAACGGCAATCTGGTCAATGGCGCCGGCTATTACCTGATGGGCGTCGCCGTCGATGCCAAGACCGGCAATGCCACCGGCAACGTGCCGAAGGTGCTGCAGTTCCAGAACAACTTCGTGCCGGCCCAGGCGACGAGCGCGATTCAGTATGGCGCCAATCTGCCCACGCAGCCGAAGACGGCGGCGAGCGCCACCGCCGCTGTAGGCTCGCTGACCGCCGCCGGCGGGCTGAATTCGGCCGACTTTGCCACGGTTCCGCTGGCGGTCGGAACGAACTTCTTTAGCGACGCCACCGTTACCGGAGGAGCGGTCAGCGGCAAGGACAGCAACCTGATCACGACAGCGACGGCATTGAACGGCATCGCGCTGAGCAACTCGATCACGACTGACTTTGTCGCCGGCAACACGATCACGCTGACCGGCAGTGGTGGCGATACCGTAACTCTCAGCTTCGTCGCCAGCGGAGCCACCGGTAACCAGATCAATATCACCGACACCGTCGGCACCTTGATGGCGAAGATTGGCGCGATCACTGGGGTCGATCCAACTTTGACCGCAGGCGCCATCACGCTTCATTCGGGAACGGGCGAGAATTGGGCCGTCAGCAGCAACAACACGGGGGCACTGGCCGCGCTGGGGTTCCCCGTACTCTCGCAGCCGGTGCAACTGACCCGCACCAGCACGGCGGGCACGGGCATCGTGATCGGCAACGATCTGCAGACCTTCGCCAATGAATCGATCAGCGGCGGCGCGGTCACGGCCTATAACGCCGCGGGAACCCCGCTCAACGTCCAATTGCGCTGGGCCAAAACCGACAGCGCGACGCTCGGCCTTGGCCACAAGGACGTCTGGAACCTCTTCTATCAGACCAACTCAACGGCAACCGGCGGTCAGACGGCCTGGCAGAATGTCGGCACCAATTTCACCTTTGCCGCGGACGGCTCACTGTCGTCACCGGTCGGTTCGGCGATCACCATCCCCAACGTGGTGGTCGACGGCACGACGCTTGGAACCGTTAGCCTGAACATCAGTACCGGCGCGCTGACGCAGTTTGCGAGCACGGCCGGCGCCGCGACCATCAACGCGATTTCGCAGAACGGTTTTGCCGCGGGCCAATTGCAGTCCGTGGCGATCAACAACAGCGGTGTCGTGGTCGGAACCTTCTCCAACGGCCAGAACATCAATCTCGCCCAGGTCACGCTCTCGCACGTCAACGGCACCAACTATCTCAAGGCGCTCGACGGCGGCGCTTATGAGGTGACGGACCTCTCGGGGCCGGCGATCCTCGGCGCCTCGGGCAAGATATCCGGCTCGTCGCTGGAAGGATCGAACACCGACAT
>Ga0105247_10003307_pt1 | contig 10561 bp, 8 predicted proteins | sample KBSS24metaG_FD_81519 | JGI IMG/M metagenome (GOLD analysis project Ga0105247, IMG submission 81519) | Switchgrass rhizosphere microbial communities from Kellogg Biological Station, Michigan, USA - KBS S2-4 metaG | ecosystem: Host-associated > Plants > Roots > Rhizosphere > Soil | place...
CGCGAAGGCGAGCGCGAGCGCAGCACACGTTCTCATCACATCCTCCTGGCTAGGGCAGTGCAACCGGACAATCGGTTCTTGCAGACGTGTAGATCGCTTCGATCAGCGCGACGCTCCGGCGCGCGCTGCCGCCGTCGCAGCACGGCGCGGTGTGTGTCGATACCGCGCGAATGAAATCCTCGAACACGCGCGTGTGCGCCGACGCGTCGGCGACGACCGGCGACGCCGCGCTCACGGTCGTGCCTCCGCCGGGCTCGAGGCCACCGCTCCGAGTTGGCCGCTCGTCGGCGCGCGCATCCTTCAGATCGATCGCGGCGAGATCGTCGCCGTCGAGCCTGACGGTTCCATTCGAGCCGGTCAGTTCGATCTGACGCGAGTAGCCGGGGTACGCCGAGGTCGCCGCCTCGAGCGTCCCGACCGCACCGTTGGCGAATTCCAGCACCGCGACCGCCGTGTCCTCCACGTCGATCGCATGGAGCCCGGCGATCGTCTTGCCGAACACGCGGCGGACCGGGCCGAACAGCCACAGCAGCAGGTCAACCGTGTGCACGCCCTGGTTCATCAGTGCGCCGCCACCGTCGAGCGCCTGTGTCCCGCGCCAGCGCGAACCGGCGTAGTACGACGGCGGCCGGTACCACTTCACGCGTGCGTTCGCGAGAATCGGCGTGCCCAGCCGACCGCCCTCCACGAGCGTCTTCAGACGCTGCACGTCCGGTTTCAGGCGATCCTGAAAGATGACGCCGAGCGTCACGCCTGCGCGCACCGCCTCTCCGATGAGCGCGTCGGCCCGCGCCGTTGTCACGTCGATCGGTTTCTCGACGAGCACATGCAAGCCACGTTTCGCCGCCGCGATGCCCTGCTCGGCGTGCAGGCCGGACGGGCTGCCGATCACGACCATGTCGAGCGGGACGTGCGCGAGCAGCGCGTCGAGCGAATCGCAGGCGGTGCCACCGTAGCGGCCGGCGAGCTGCTCGGCATGCGCGCGCGTTGGCGCGAACACCGCCGCGACCTCGACGCCGGGAATCGCGGCCGCCGCGCGCGCGTGCGTGTCGCTGATGTTTCCCGCGCCGATCAATCCGATGTGGATCACCGGGGACTCAACGGACCGCGACGAACGAGGAGTATTCGCGCTCGATCCGGGAAGGCCCCGACTTCTCCTCGAGCACGACGATGCGGTAACGGAACGTCGCCGCCTGCCCTGGCTCCAGGGTGAAGTTCATGGTCTCGCGTCCCTCGGTGAAGGCCTTCGCCCCGAGCGGGTTGGCGGCGAACAGCCCATAACCGCGCGCGTGCCAGTAGGTCGGGAAGCCGGGATTCTTCGGATGGTCGATGATCGCGATCGTGATCTGCTGCGGGCCGATCAGTCCGGAGAGCAGCGTCCAGCGTCCGCGCGTGCTCCAGACGGCGTCGCCCCGCTTTCCTTCGCTGCTCACGTACTCGCCGGTGATGCCGGTGTTGTCCATCTTCGGCACCGTGGTCGCACGGCCGGCGATGTCGGTGAAGACGAGCGGTTCGTTCGACGGCTGTTCGAGCTGACGCGCGACGCGCATGCCGAGCATGCCGTCCTTCGCGTCGGCGAAGACCACCCGCTCGCCGGCGGCGGTCAGCGTTGCGATGCGGTCGATCGTCCGCGTCGTCGCATCACCCGCGAAGAGGAACTGCGTGCGCTCGCGAAGCAGCACCTTGCCGGCCGGCGTTACCCAGTCGCTCTCGGTCGACAGCTCGCCGCGATCGGTGCCGCCCTGCGCCGACACGATCGCGCGGTGAACGATCGTGCCCATCTTCGATCGATCGGCCGGCTTGATCGCATCCGAGTTGTTCCAGAAGTCGAGGCCGTTGACGTTCTCGTAGTTGAACCAGAGGCCGACGTGATGCGGATGGTCGACGCGTTCACCCGGCCGCGGATTGAGCGGCCAGCCGCGGGTGACGATCGTCCCGTGTGCACTGCGAATCGGATCGAGGACCGGCTTCTTCACCTGCTCCGGCCAGAGGTACGAGGTGAACGGCTTGCCGCCGATGGCGACGTCCACTCGCCGCGCCGCCTCGTTGGGCGTGACGGTGACCGCCATCCCGCCGGCCGCGCGCAAGAAGGCCGTCGCGACGACAGCGCCCATGACGGCGTATGCAGTGCGCATCTCTGTTCTCCCGGCTAGTTGCTAGGTACTCGTTGCTAGGCGCTAGCTCCTAGCTCCCAGCGCCCGCCTTTTGCAGCAGCGTCTTCATCCCGGCGAAGCTCTGTCGCGACGATTCCTCCGGCGTGCCGGCGCCGCGCCAGTGCGTTTCGAGCGTGCACGCGAAGGCGTAGCCGTCGTTCTTCAGGGCGCGGAACTGACCGGCCCAGTCGATCACGCCGCTGCCCATCGCCATCCACTCCCACTTCTTGCCGTCCGCGCTGCGCGCGGCGTCCTTGCAGTGCACGTGGCCGATGCGCCCCTTGGGAATCGCCGCGTAGCCACCGGGGAACGGGACCTCGTCGCGGAACTGCGCGTTGCCGGGATCCCACGTAATCTGCAGCGCCTTGTCCGGTATCGCGGTGGCCAGACGACCGGCTTCGGCGCCGGTCGCCGTGTTGCACGCGTACTCGTTCTCGAGCACGAGGACGAGGCCGCGCTTCGCCGCCTTCGCCGTCGCTTTGCGGACCACGTCGTCGATCGCGGCGCGGTGCGGCTTCTGATCCTCGAGCCGCCAGAAGTCGAAGATGCGGATGCGATCGGTCTTGAACGTGCGCGCGAGATCGAATGCGCGCTCGAGCAGCTCGTCCTGCTGGGCGTAGGTGAAGGCGGCGCCGAATTCGTCGCGCTTCGGGCTGAACGGCGATTTCGGCGCGTCGGGCCAATCGACCTTGAAGATCGGCGTCGCCAGGCAGGCGACGCGAAGCTTGAACCGATCGAGCACCTTGAGGACACCGGCGACCTGCGCCGCGTCCCAGTTCATCAGGTTCTTGCCGCCAGCCTCGCGCAGGTCGACAAATCCCATACCGAAATCGCGCGAGGCGACTTCGCACGCGTGGCCGAAGTCCTGCGAGATCTCGTCGGTGAGGATGGAGAGATGGAAGGCGGCCGATGGCGCGGCGCGCAGCCGCGTGCCGCGCGCGAACGCGGCGGCGGCGAGTCCGGTCAGGACGGTTCGTCTGGAAATCATGTGCCTATCAGAACACAACTCGCAGGGCGATTTGCATCACTCTCGGCGAGCGCGTCGTAATCACCTGGCCGAACCGCGTGTTCAGCTGGTTCCCGGCCGCGTCGAACCGGGCAACCGCGTCGACGGTCGCGAACTGCACCTGGTTGAAGACGTTATAGACTTCCCACCGCAGCTGCAGCTTCCGGCCCGATCCGCCGAACGGGATGTTCTTGAACAGCGTGACGTCCGAATTCGTGACGCCGGGGCCGCGAATCACGTCTTTGGGCGAATTCCCCGCGTCCCCTTTCGCCGGGCGCGCGAACGCCGCCGTGTTGAACCACTGCAACAGGCTCCGCTGATCCCGCGGCAGGTTGGGATCGCCAATCAGGTTCGGCACGAGGTTGCCTGCCGCGACGCCGGTCGCCCTCGCGAGATCGCCGCCGCCGGTGATGTCGGCGCCGTCTGAGGCCGTGAACGTGACGTTCACCGGCGTGCCGCTCGCGATTGTCGTCAGGCCGGAGAGCTGCCAGTTGTCGAGCAGCGCACGGGTGAACGCGTTGTCCCAGCGCGCGCTGGCCCGCGGCAAATCCCACGTGTAGTTGACGACCGCGACGTGCGTCTGGTCGTACGTCGACAGTCCCCAGTTCCACGCGTCCGGGTTCTGGTACGTCGCGATCTGCATGTTCGCGCCGGTGCCGGTCTCGTTGTTCGAGGTGTAGTCGCGCGATCGCGACAGCGTGTAGGCGACGCCGAACTGCAACCCCTTCGCGAAGCGGCGGTTGGCCTGCACCTGCAGCGCGTCGTAGTCCGCCTTGCCGGAGTTCTCGAACAGCCAGACGTTGGCGTATCCGGGATACGGCCGGTAGAAGTTGTCGGGCAACGCGACGTTCGCGCGCGTCGGATCCTGATTCGCCGCGAGGAAATGAGCGCCGTACGGCACGATGTTCAGGTTGCGCGTCTGCAGCAGGTTGCGCGATTGCGATCCGACGTAGGCGACGTCGACGACCGTTCCCCAGCCGATGTCGCGCTGGACGCCGATCGAGTAGCTGTACAACGTCGGCGTCCGCGTGTCCTTCTCGAACCCCTGCACGTCGCTCGGAAAGTTGTAGCCGGTGGACTGCAGCAGCGTGTCCATCGATCCGTAGAAGATCTGCGGGTTCAGCTGCAGCGGCGGGTTGCGCGTCGCCTGCCAGTTCACGTTGCCCGACAGCCGCGTATTGTGGAACGTCCCGATGCTGCCGCGCACCGCGGTCTTGCCGTCGCCGCGGAGGTCGTAGGCAAACCCGAGCCGCGGCTCGGGCAGCAGCGGCGCCTGATCCTTGAAGCCGGCCGGGTAGGACGTGTCGGTCGCGAGCACGATCCCGTTGTTCAGATCGCCGGTTCCGGGCACGAGCGCGCCGATCAGCACGGCGGGCACCGTGGCGCCGGTGACCAGGTCGCGGCCGACGCGTACGTTGTTGACCAGTGCCGGATAGTAGAGCCGCGGCGCCTTCGAGGCGCTGTAGCGATCGAGCGAGAACGCGGACGCGCCGCCGGTCTCGTGGCGATAGTGCGTGTACCACGCCAGCCGCAGCCCGTAGTCGAGCGTCAACCTCGGCGTCACCCGCCACGTGTCCTGCGCGAACCACTCCGCGATGTTCGCCAGCCCGCCGCCGCCTGGCCGCGTCGTCGATTCGGTGTACGAGTTGAAGTTCCCGAGCAGCGCGTTGGCGTACGCGTAGCCGGTGTTGCCGGGATTGCTCGCGTCCGAGCTGCTGAAGTCGTAGAGGCCGGCGAACGTCGCGGTCGGCCCTTCCTCGTTCCGCACGTGCTCGAAGTACATCCCGCCCTTGAGCGTGTGCGTGCCGCGGACCGTCGTCAGCGTGTCGTTGAAGGTGTACAGCTTGTCGTCGCCGGTGAGCGGCGTCCGGCCGTCGTAGGTGATCGCGGCCGCGCCGGTGACGCCGGTGAAGCGCGCCTGCGGGATGATGCCGAGCGGGTTGATCGACGGCACGAGCTGGCCCAGCGTGAAGCCGGTCTGCGCCTTGGTGATACCCGCGAGATCCGCGTCGCTGAGCGGCGGACCGTTCTCGGTGCTGTGCCGGATCGAGACCGATGCCTCATTCACCACCGTGTTGCTGACGACGCGGGTGTAATTGAACAGGCCGCTGTCGTCCGTGAACAGGTAGTGGAGCTTCACGAGCCCCCACGCCGCGCCGCCGGCCGCGACGTTGTAGCCCTGGTTGTCCCCGTACCATGTCGACACGCGCGCATAGAACGCGTCCTTCGCCGACGGGTGAAAATCCACGCGGACGACGTTCTGCCGCTTGGGGACGTCGAGGCTTTCCTGAAAGTTGTAGTTATACGCGCCTTTGGTGACGCTTCGATCGACCGCGTTCGGCAACGGAAACACGCCGAGCAGGGCCTGGCCGCTGCGGTTGATGCGGTTCGCCGGAATGACGTTGCCGGGGAACGCCAGGCCCGTGACTGGATCGCGGACGGTGATCAGACGTCCGTTCGTATCGAGCGACTGGGAGAAGTCCCCGGTCCGCTCGAGCGCCGATGGCGTCGTCACCTGCTGCAGCGGCCGCGGGTTCAGCGATTTCAAGCCGTCGAACGAATAGAAGAAGAACAGCTTGTCCTTCGCGCCTTTCGGCATCGGCACCGCTCCGCCGAACGTGCCGCCGACCGTGTCGAAGCGATAGACCGGCTTCGCGATGCCGTTCTTGTTGTTGAAGAAATCGTTCGCGTTGAGCCCTTCGTTCCGCTTGTACCAGTAGGCGCTGCCCTTGTACTGCTTACTGCCCGACTTGGTCACGATGTTGACGACCGGTCCGCCGTTCCGGCCGTACTCCGCGCGGTAGTTGTTCAGCTCCACCTGCACTTCGCCGATGGCGTCGAAGTTGATCGAGCTGCTGAACACCTGCGGGCTGCCCAGGTCGTTGCCGACAACGCCGTCGACGGTCATCGTGTTCCAGGAGGCGCGCGTGCCGTTGATGTTCGGTGTCGTCGAGCCGAAGTTGCCGCCCGGTGCGTCGGTCGGCGTCTGATAGGCGACGCCGGGGAGGACGCGCAGCAGCGACACGACGTCGCGGCCGCGATCGGCCACCTGCTCGATCTGCGTGGCGGTGATCAGCGCCGATCGATCCGAACTGAGCGTCTGCACGAAGCTGCCGGTCGACATCGCCGTGACGGTCTCGGTCAGCGGGCCGACGTTCAGTTGCAAGGCGCCGACCGGAACCTGCTCGTTGGCAGGCACGACGATGTGCCGCAGCTCGAAGGTCGCGAAGCCGGCGAGCTCGACCCGCACCGCGTACGTGCCAGGCTGGACCGCAGAGAACACGAAGGCGCCGGTCTCGTTCGAGGAGGTGGCGCGGGTGTCGGCGGTCTGCTCGTTCACGAGCGTCACCGTCGCCCCCGGAACGAGCTGCCGCGTCTGATCGACGACCGTGCCGGCGACGCTGCCCGACACCGATTGCGCGGCAGCGGCCGCGGGGAGGCAGGCGGCCAGCGCGAAGAGGAGTGCTGCAGCTACTCGACGTTTCGGAACCGCCATCTGACCTCCTGCGCGATATCGTTGAAATTGCGCCAACTGTATCGCTAAAGTAAAGGCCTAGCCAATTGCGGAGGGGAGACTACAATTGGAGCGGCCACCTTGGCAACAATTTCGTCGCATCGTCAAATTTGTTGCGAAATGAAGCCGCCAACCTATAATTGGTCATGCCACTCATGAACACCGCAGAGGAACGGCATGACATCGGCGACAGTGCGGGGGCCGTCGTCGCGCATATCCGCCAGCTGATCGATCGCGGCGCGCTCGGGCCCGGCGCCCGCCTGCCGGCGGAGCGCGATCTGGCGCGGCTGGTCGGCGTCAGCCGCCCGACCGTCCGCGCCGGACTGCGCACCCTGGCCGCGCTCGGCGTCGTGCGCTCGCGCCGCGGCTCCGGCACCTACATCCCCGACGGGCCGCCGACGCTCGGCGCCGAGGCGCTCAGCTTTCTCGCCGCGCTGCACAAGTTCACGGTGGACGACGTCTACGAGGCGCGGCGGATTCTCGAAGTCGGCGCCGCCGGGCTCGCCGCCGAGCGCGCCACTCCTGAACAGCTCGCGACGCTCGCCGACGAGGTCGCCGGCCTGTTCGCGTCGCTCAACGATCGGCAGGTGTTCCTCGTCCACGACATCAACTTTCACCGCGGGATCGCGGCCGCGTCCGGCAATCCCATCGTCGCCTCGTTCGTCGAGATGGTCGCTGCTCTCTACTATGAGCGGCGCCGCATGACCGCCGAGCGCGCCGTCGATCGCGATCTGCGCGACGCCGCCGACGCGCACCGGCAGATCTATCAGGCGGTCCGCGCGAAGGACGTCGAACGAGCACGGCGGCTGATGAACGAACACCTGCAGCGCGCGCGGTCGTACCAGGCCAAGGAAGTGCTCGCGTCCACGTTCAAAGTGCAGGGGTCGGCGAAGCGGAGAGCGGCCCGATGACCGCGTCGCCCTTCGACCTCACCGGCCGCACCGCGGTCGTCGTCGGCGGCACGACCGGAATCGGGCGCGCGCTCGCGCTCGGCCTTGCCGATGCCGGCGCAGACGTCGTCGCCACCGGACGCCGCCCTGCGGCGGTCGACGATGTGTCGGCGGCAATCGAGCAGCGGGGACGCCGGACGCTCCGGCATCCCGCCGACGTCGGCGAGAGCGCGTCGCTGCAGGCGCTTCGCGACGCGTGCCTGAAGGCCTTCGGCCGCGTCGACATCGTGGTCGCGGCGGCCGGCATCACCAAGCGGATGCCGACGCTCGACATGTCCGAATCCGACTGGAGCCAGATTCTCGATACGAACGTCACCGGGATGTTCAGGACCTATCAGGCGTTCGCACCGTCGATGATCGCGCGCGGATCGGGGCGGTTGATTGGCGTCGCCTCGCTCGCGTCCTTCGTCGGGCTGCAGGAAGTGGCGGCGTATACCGCGAGCAAGGCGGCGGTCGCCGGGTTGACGCGGGCGCTGTCGGTCGAGTGGGCGCGGCACGGCGTGACCGTCAACGCGATCGCGCCTGGTGTCTTCGAGACCGATCTCAACCGCGAGATCCTCAAAGGCGCGCGCGGCCAGGAGTTCAAGCTGCGCACGCCGATGGGCCGCTTCGGCAAGGTCGACGAGCTCGCCGGCGCCGCGGTCTATCTCGCGTCCGACGCGGCCAGCTTCGTCACCGGTCAGCTGATCGCCGTGGACGGCGGGTTCCTCGCGAGCGGAGTCAATCAATGAATCCGGCGATCGTGATCAGCGCGGAGGACAACGTCGCGACGGCGCTCGAGGCACTCGAGGTCGGACAGACGATTCAGGCGGGGGACGCGACGGTCCGGGTGGCCGAGACGATCCCGCGCGGGCACAAGGTCGCCCTGCTCGCGATCCGCGCTGGCGCCGTCATCGTCAAGTACGGGAGTCCAATCGGACACGCCTCCTCCGACATCGCGGCCGGCGCGCACGTGCACACCCACAACGTCTCGAGCGAACGGGGCCGCGGCGATCTCGCGCAGGCAGGCGCACGATGACACAGGCCTTCCTCGGCTACAAGCGCCCCGGCGGCCAGGTCGGCGTCCGCAACCATGTCCTCGTCGTGCCGACCGTGATTTGCGCGGCGGTCGTCGCCGAACGGATTGCGGCGGCGATTGCGCCGATTGGCGCCGCGCTGCCGCATCTGGCGGGCTGCGGACAGATCGGCCCGGACCTCAGCGTCACGCACGACACGCTCGCCGCCTATACGCGGCACCCGAACGTCGGTGCCGTGATCGTCGTCGCACTCGGATGCGAGCAGGTCGTTGCGCAGTACCTGGCGGACTGCGCACGGCAGGCCGGCAAGGACGCGCGCATCGTCTCGATTCAGGGCGAGGGAGGCACCGTGCGCGCGACCGCGCGCGGCATCGAGATCGCCCGTGAGCTCGCCGTCACGCTCGGCCGGGTCGAGCGCGAGTGGTGCCCCACCTCGTCGCTTGTCCTGTCCGTGAAATGCGGCGGATCGGACTACACCTCGGGGCTCGCGTCGAACCCGGTCGTCGGGCGCGTCGCCGACACGCTCGTCGATATGGGGGGTTCGGTAGTGCTCGGCGAGATCGCCGAGATCATGGGCGCGGAGCATCTGCTGGCGGCGCGCGCGTCCACGCCGGCGGCGGCCGCGCATCTGCTGCGGCTCGTCAACCGCGTCGAGGCGGAGGCGATGGCGCTCGGTCTCGACATCCGCGGCACGCAGCCGTCCCCGGGGAACATCCGCGGCGGGCTCACGACAATCGAAGAGAAATCGCTCGGCGCCACGCACAAGGCCGGCCAGCGCACCCGGCTCGAGGAGGTCGTGCCCTACGCGGGCCGCATCACGAAACCCGGGCTCACGGTCATGGACACGCCCGGCCTCGACGTCGAGTCGGTCACCGGCATGGTCGGCGGCGGCGCGCAGGTGGTCCTGTTCACGACCGGCCTGGGCACGCCGACCGGCAACCCGATCGCGCCGGTCATCAAGATCACCGGCAACGCGCGGACGGCCGAGACGATGGCGGACAATACCGACATCGACGTCAGCGCAGTCCTGACGCACGCCGAGTCGTTCGAGAGCGCGGCGGCACGGGTGTTCGAGGACATGTGCGAGGTGGCATCGGGCCGGCCGGCCGCTGCCGAGCGTCTCGGACATCGCGAGTTCGCCATTCATCGCCGAAACGCGACGATCTAGGATCACCACGATGGCATTGCCACACGCGCGGGAAGTTGCGGCGCCCGCGGGGCGCATCGGAAAATTCCGCTGGACGATCTGCGGCCTGCTCTTCCTCGCCGCGACGATCAATTACGTCGATCGCCAGGTGATCGGCATCCTGAAGCCGACGCTGCAGGCGCAGTTCGGCTGGACCGAGATCGACTACGGCGACATCGTCTTCGCTTTCCAGATGGCGTACGCGATCGGCTATCTGTTCGCCGGCCGCGTCATGGACCTGCTCGGCATCAAGCGCGGGTTCGCGCTCGCGCTGACGATCTGGTCGCTCGCCGCGATGGCGGCAGCCGCCGTCCCTCGGTTCGGCCCGGCGGCCGCCCTCCTCCTCGGAGCCGTCGGTCTGACCTACTCCGCATCGGTCGCGGGCTTCATCGTCGTCCGCTTCGTGCTCGGGCTCGGCGAGTCGGGCAACTTCCCCGCGGCGATCAAGACCGTCGCCGAGTGGTTTCCGCAGCGAGAACGCGCCTTCGCAACCGGGCTGTTCAATGCAGGCACGAATATCGGCGCGGTGATCACGCCGATGACCGTGCCGTTCATCACCGCGCGCTTCGGCTGGACGTGGGCGTTCGTCCTGACCGGCGTGCTCGGCTTCGCGTGGCTCGTCGCGTGGCTGGTGATTTATGAGAAGCCTGACCGGCATCCTCGGCTGAAGGCGCCGGAGCGCGGGTTCATCAGCGGCGGTCGGGTGCCGCCGGGGACGCACATGCCGTGGCTCAGC
>Ga0105247_10003308_pt1 | contig 10560 bp, 2 predicted proteins | sample KBSS24metaG_FD_81519 | JGI IMG/M metagenome (GOLD analysis project Ga0105247, IMG submission 81519) | Switchgrass rhizosphere microbial communities from Kellogg Biological Station, Michigan, USA - KBS S2-4 metaG | ecosystem: Host-associated > Plants > Roots > Rhizosphere > Soil | place...
GTCTCGCCCCTCCGCCAAGAGCTCCCATAGCGCCTCCGGCGTGCCCACGCCGCCGGGGAAGCGGCAGCTCATCGACACCACCGCGATCGGCTCGCGCTGCCTCTCTTCGGACTCGAGGGACACCTGGCGCTGCTTGCGCAGCTCGATCATGGATTGTTCGAGGCGTTGCCGAAGCTTGTCTTCCAGCGTCGTCGTCATGTCGGGGATCACCAGCGGAGCGATTTCACGGCTCGTCCGGCCCTGGCCGTCGCCATCACGGCGAGGGCAAAAAACCAGTCTCGATGAACCAGCGAAGGTACCGCCCCCACAAGGCCCGGTCCGGCGGGGAGCAGGCGATGCCCGACCCGCTCAGCGCCGCGCGCAGGTTGGCGGTTTCGTAGGTGGGCCACTCCTTCTCGTCCGCCATATCGTGGTAGGACGACTCCAATATGGATATGAAGCGGGCCAGCTCGTTCTCTTCCCCGCGCTCCACGGCAGCGGTCAGCTCGCGGTACCACTCGGGGAACGGCAGCGGGCGCAGGCGGTATCCATACGCCGCCAGGTGGTCGAGCAGCTCCCAGAACATCATGCTGCGGGCGCCCGGCATGTTGAACACCTTCCCCGGCCCTTCGCGGCCGAAGACGATATGGGCAATAGCCGCGGCGCAAAAGTCGACGGGGAGTATCTGGAGCGGCACGTCGGCGAAGCTCGTCGGGGCCGCCCCCAGCTGGACGCAGCCCTTCGTCATCGCGTTGATGAACGTGTCGGTCTCGCACGCCCCCGTGTCCTGGGCGCCCGTGATGAGGCCAGGTCGATAGACGCAGACGGGCACGCCGCGGCGCCCCGCCTGCAGAATCATCGAATCGCCGACCCACTTGGTCTGTACGTAGCCGCCCGTCACGCGTTCGCGCTCCGTCACCTCGAGCTCGGGCCAGTGGCTCGCGGAGCCGGTCGGAGATACGCCGAGCGACGAGACGTAGTGGACGGCCTTGATGCGATCGCGGCATGCCAGGCGCAGCACCTCCTGCGTCCCGAGCACGTTGACCGGCTTCAACGTACGATAGGACATGGCGTAGCTCGACAGAGCGCCGTTGTGGACGATCGCCTCGGCGTCTCGCGCGAGACGTTCGTACGTCGGTCTGTCCACGCCGAAGTACGGGCGCGCGAGATCCCCGGTGACGGGGGTGACTCGATCCACCGCGTCGTCCCGCCACACGCCGAACCGCTCCATGGCGGCCCGGATCCGCCGCCGGGCGTGTGCCTCGTCGTTCGCTCGAACGAGCACGAAGAGACGCGCGCTCGAACGTTCGAGGAGCTCTCGTATGAGGTACGCTCCCGTATATCCGTTACCGCCCGTCAGGAAGATCGTGCGGTACGGCGTCCGACTGCAGGGGGTCGCGCGCGGATCGGGGGTGATGTCCTCCGGCAGGCGCGCCTCATCGAGGAGCTCTTCGGCGGAGATGCCGAGAGCCCGCTCCCGCGTGACGCCGGACTTGTGAGGCTGGGACTGGCCGTCGAGCAGCTCGACGAGCCTGGCGACCGTGGGGCTCTCGAAGAGGCGGCGCAAGTTGATCGCGGTTCCGGTCTCGGCGCGCACGCGCGCGGCCATCTGGGCGGCCATGAGCGAGTTGCCGCCCAGCTCGAAGAAATCGTCGTGCAAGCCGACCCGGCCGACCTTCAGGAGATCCGCCCAGATCGCCGCGACACGTATCTCCTGGGGTGTCTCGGGCGGTACGTGCGCGTCGTCCGGCGCCGCTTCCTGCCGGACCGCCGCGAGTCGTTTGCGGTCGATCTTTCCGTTCGCGAGCTTCGGGAGCTCCGGCACGACGACGAACTGAGACGGCACCGTGGCTCGTGGCAGGTGCTGCTCGGCGAAGCTGCGCAAGTCGGCCCGAAGCGCGGTCCACGCGGTCGACGATAATGGATTGTTGGCATGCGCGGATGAATCGCTCATCGAGCTCCGTGCTCCGTCGGGGTCAGGACGACATCGAAGTTGCCAATCGCGCCGCTCTTGGCGGGCAACAGCGTCGCGGCGCGGGCGTGGCGCTCGGCCAGCGCCGCCAGGTCCTCGGGGTCCACGGCGTGCGGGCCGTCGTGCTCCCACAGGAGGCGTTGCAGGTTCCAGGCGGTCCCTCGTTGCGCCGCGTCGTCGCGGAGCAAGCGCGCCGCGGCGAGCGGCTGGACCATCCGGCGATTCGGCACGTCGCTCAGGAGGATGGGGACGTCCGGCGGCGTCGATGCGACGAGCGACGCGATGGCGCCCCACGTGGCCTCTCCCGCCCACGCCAGCCGAGGGCCGTCGGCCGGTTCCTCCTTCGCCCGGTCTTTGCCGAGGAGGGTGACGTCGAATCGGAAGCGGGTCAGCTCGTTGGCCGCGCGGCCGCGTTTGAGCTCGAAGCGCACGTCGCCCACGGCCGGCTCGCGGGCGGCGAAATCCGTGAAGAAGTCGCGCGCGATGCACAGCTCGCGCTCCTCGCCGCGGGCGCGCTCGGCGGCGACCGCGACGGCGCTCGCATCCATCAACGCGGGGGCGCGGTGTATTTGCACGTGGGCGTGGAACGCGTCGAGGAGGGCCAGGTCGCGGACGTCGCCGACGAAGACGGCGCCCGCGGGCCCCACGACCCGGAGCGCTTCGCGCAGCGCGCTGCGGAAATAGTCCGCCCCAGGGAAATATTGAATCACCGAGTTGAACACGACCAGATCGGCGGACCCGTCCGGCAGCTCGGCCAGCTTGAAGGCGTCGCCGCGCTCGAGCGAAACGACCGAGGAATACCGCGCTCCACGAACGGCCCGCTCGCTCAGGCGCAGCGCCGCCTCCGATACGTCCAGCCCGAGGTAGGACTCCGCGCGCGGCGCCAGCTCCCGGAGGAGCAGGCCGACGCCCACGCCGACGTCGACGACGCGACGCGCTCCGAGAGCCGCGCACCGCTCGACGGTGTGCCGGACCCACGCGCGCATCTCATCGGGGGGGATCGGCTCGCCCGTATAGCTGCTCCGCCAACCGGCGAAATCCTCGACGTCTCCGTCCCGCGCGCCGGCCTCCGCCGACGGGTCGGAGTACGCCATGTCCCAGACCTCGCCCCACCGATCGACGTGAGCGCGCTGTCCGTTGACGTCCGCGCCTGCCGTCGATGGCGCGAGGTACGCGAGCAGCTCGGTCCCGCCGCTCGCCGACGGCACCGCGATCACCGCGACAGCGCCCACCTCGGGGTGACGGGAGAGGACGCCCTCCACCTCGTCGAGCTCGATGCGGTGGCCGGCCACCTTGATCTGGCGATCCATGCGGCCGAGAAACTCGACGACGCCGTCGTCGCGCCAGCGGGCTCGATCGCCGGTGCGATACCAGCGCTCCGCTTTTCCATCGGGGTCAGATACGAAGCGCTCCGCGGTGAGGTCCGGCTTACCGAAATAGCCGACCGCGACGCCGTCGCCGCCGATCCATAGCTCGCCGGCGACGCCGACCGGCACCTCCGCGCCGTGGGGCGCGGTGATCCTCAGCTGCGTGTTGGCGATCGGACGCCCGATCGGGACCACGTCGGCGTCGACGTCGCGCCGCCGATCCAGCTCGTGGACGGAGGACCAGATGGTGGTCTCGGTCGGGCCGTACATGTTGAAGATCCGTACCGAAGGCAACGCGGTCACGAGCTGACGCGCGAGCCCCGCGGGGAACGCCTCGCCGCCCACGAGGAGCGTGCGCAAACCGCTCAGCGCGCTCCACGCCTCGGGGTGGCAGGCGACGGCCGCGAGGAACGACGGCGTCGCCTGGAGCAGCGTCGGCTGGTGTCGCGAGCACAGCTCGACGAACGAGGCCTGGTCGGTGCCCGGCGCGGGCACGAGCGTCTCGATCATCCGCTCCGGGGCCACCAGGACCGCCGCGCCGCGCGTCAGGGGCCAGAGCAGCTCGAGGACCGAGATATCGAACGATATGCTCGTGAGCGCGAGGACGGTGTCGCGAGCGCCGACCCCGATGCGGTCGTCCATGCCGGCGAAGAAGTTGACGACGTTCCGGTGGCGAAGGACGGTGCCCTTCGGGTGGCCGGTCGACCCGCTGGTGTACATGACGTACGCCGGGTCCTCGCTCCGGCGCGCGTCGTCGATAGCCGCCGCCGAGCACTGGGCGATCCGGCCGGCGTCTGCGGAGAGGCTGATCACGGCGCCCGCGTCGAGCCCGTCGAGCGTCGCGACGGTGACCAGGCACGAGAGCGACGCGTCGCGCGCGATGTACCGCAGACGCTCCGGCGGGAAATCCGGATCGAGAGGGACGTACGCCGCCCCGGTCTGCAGCACGGCCACGAGCGCCACGACGAGGTCGGCGCTTCGACGCACGTGAACGCCGACCCGCGCCCCCGGGAGGGCGCCGTGCGCGCGAAGGTGCCGCGCCAAGCGTCCAGCGCGCGCATCGAGCTCCGCGTACGTCAGACGACGTTCGCCCGACAGCACGGCGAAGGCGTCGGGCGTCGCGCGGACCTGCCGGGCGATGAGCCCGTGGACCGTCGCGTCGGCGTCGTACGCCCTCCGCGTGTCGTTCCCGCGACGAAGCAGCTGGACCTCGTCCTCTTCGCGCAGGTCGATGGACCGGACGGCGCTATCGGCGTCGTCCGCGATCGCGCGCAGCGCGCGGCGATAATAGCCGAGGAGCCGGTGACACAACGACTCGCTGAGCACCGCGAGGTCGAAGTCGAGGCTCAACGTGAGGCGGCCGCTCGCCGGATCGCCGCCGAAGAGGGCGGCGAGCGCGAACTCGGTCTCGGCGGTGCCGAAGCCGGTGCGCATCTCCGTCTCGTCGCCCAGGAAATAGAAGTTCACGAAGTTCACGTACGAGTCCAGGGACAGGCCCGGGTGGTCTTGCACGATCTGCGCGTACGGATAGCTGCGGTACGGAGCGGTGCGGCCCTCGTGAGCGTGGACCTGGCGCGCGAGATCGAGCCACGATGCGTCCCCGACGTCGACGCGCAGGGGGAGCGTGTTGAGGAACAGGCCGAGCACCTGATCGCCGCCCTCCTCGTCGAGCCGCGCGTGCGAGATGACGCCCGTGTGGACGCTGTCGCTCGCGCACACGGCGCGGAGGACCGCCACGTGCGCGGCTACCAGGAGCGACTTGAAAGGCAGCTGGGCGCGGCGCGCCGCGCCGGCGATACGCGTCGCGACGCTGCCGTCGACCATGATGTCGTACGCCCGATGGTCGGCGCGCTCTGCGCGGCGAACGGAGGACGTCCTCGGCAGGAGCGTCGACTGGAAGCCGTCGAGCTCCCTTTGCCAGAACGCTCGGTGCTCCTCCGACTGGAGCGCGCGGCGCTCGGCGGCGACGAACCCGTGGTACGTCGACGGCACGTTCGGCAGCCGCAGCTCCGCGCCGGAAAGGGCCGCTTCGTACGTGAGGACGATCTCTCGGAGCATCGACACGTCGCTCAATCCGTCGAGCACGGCGTGGTGCTCGACCACGTCGAGCTGAAACGAGCCCGCTCCGCGCTCGTGCACGGTGAACGCCACGAGCGGCGCGACGGTGACGTCGAAGTCGCGATATTTCGCCGATGCCACCCAGGCGCGGAGCCGCGCCTCTTGCTCCGCCGCGTCCAGCCCGAGGAGCTCGCGGCTCACCTCGAGCGGAATGGGCACTTCTCGGTGGACCATCTGCAGCGGCTCACCGAACCCCGTCAGGTGAAGAGACGTGCGGAGGATCGGGTGGCGCCGGAAGAGCACCGAGAGCGCTCGCCGCAAGACGCCTTCATCGAACGGCAGCATGACGTGACCGCTCAGCACGACGCGGTACATCGCGGTACCGTCGCCGTAACCCGCATGAAAAATCATGCTCGTCTGGAGACGCGTGAGCGGGTAGGCGTCCTCCACGTCTTCGGGCAACGCCTCGACGTCCTCGGATCGAAGGAGCGAGAACGGGACGACCCGCGGCGACGCCTGGTCGAGGCCGCGAGGTCGAAGGCGGCCGGCCAGCCCGCGCGCCGTGGGCGCCTGGAAGAAATCCTGAATCGCGAACGTGAAGCCCCGGCGCTCCAGCGCCGACCGCATCTTGATGCTGAGGATCGAGTCGCCGCCGAGCGCGAAGAACGAGGTGCAGACGTCGACCACGTCGCGGCCGAGCACCGAGGACCACACCTCTTGCACGAGGCGCTCGGCGTCCGTCGCGGGCGCGACGACCTCGGTCGGGCCCGCGCTCGGGCGAATCTCGGGGTCGGGCAGGGCGCCGCGATCGACCTTGCCGCTGCTCAGGCGAGGCAGTGAATCCTGGACCAGGACGTGCGCCGGAATCATGTATTCCGGGAGACGCTCGCGAAGGAGCGTCAGGAGCTCGCGCGTGTCCACGCCCTCGCGGGCGGGGACGACATAGGCGACGATCCGCGGTTGTCCGTCGGGGTGTTTGCGCGCGACGGCCACGGCCTGCCCCACCGAGGGGTGGGACAGCAAAGCTGCCTCGATCTCCCCCAGCTCGATACGAAAGCCGCGCACCTTGACCTGATCGTCGAGGCGACCGAGGTACTCGAGGACGCCGTCCCGTCGCAACGACGCCGAGTCGCCCGTGCGATACAGCTTCCCCTCGCCAAAGGGGTTATCGACGAAGCGCTCCGCCGTCAGCTCCGGACGGTTGACGTAGCCCGCGGCCACCTGGACGCCGCCGATGCACAGCTCGCCGGCCACGCCGAATGGGACCAGCTCGCCTGCGGAGTCCAGCACGCGGATCGTCGTGTTCGCCACCGCGCGACCGATGGGCACGACGCCGTACGAGTCCTTGAGGCGGCAGGTCCACGCCGTGACGTCGACCGAGGCCTCCGTGGGCCCGTACAGGTTGTACAACGCCGGCGCAGCGTCGCCGCGCGCGAGCCCGTCGCCGCTCCCGAACAGGGCGAAGAAGCGGCCCACGGTCTCGGGGTTCAGCGCCTCGCCGCTCGCGAACACCCGCTTGACCGAGTCGAGCGCCGAAGACGACGGCTCGTGGAGAAAGAGGTCGAGCATCGTGGGCACGAAATGGAGCGTCGTGATCCGCCGTCTTCGGATGATCTCTGCGAGCGCCCGCGGGTCGCGGTGCGCGCCGGGCTCGGCCAGGTGCAGCCGCGCGCCCACGATGAGCGGCCAGAAGAGCTCCCACACCGATACGTCGAACGTGAACGCCGTCTTCTGGAGAACCCGATCGTCGGCGTCGAGCCCGTACTCCTCTTGCATCCACAGGAGTCGATTGACGATGCCGCGGTGCGGGACGGCGACGCCCTTGGGCCACCCCGTCGAGCCGGAGGTATAGATGACGTACGCGATGTCCGTCGGCGCAGCCTCCCGGGGCCGCGGCTCGACGTCGGGCAGACCGTCGAGGATCAGGTCCACCGCGACGATCGACGCCGCGACGTCGGGCCCCGCGAGGCGCATCGCCAGGTCGGAGCGACTGAGCACGACGCTCACGCCGGCATCTTCGATCTGAAACGCGACGCGCTGGCGGGGAAGGTCGGGATCGAGCGGCAGGTACGCGGCGCCGGACATCAGGACCGCGAGGAGATCGATGACCAGGTTCAGCGAGCGCTCTTCGTGGACCGCGACGATTCGGCCCGGACCGGCCCCGAGCGTCCGCAGATGGGCCGCGAGCCGGCGCGATCGCGCGACGAGCTCGACGTACGTGAGGACGTCGTCTCCGATCTGCACGGCGACCGCGTCGGGAGTGCGGCGGGCCTGGGCTTCCACGAGGTCGTGGAGGCAGACGCTCGAGTCGTAGTCGGCAGCGCGGCCGGCGCCGGCGTCCAGGACCGCGGCGCGCTCGTCCGCGGACATCACGGGCAGGCTGCCCACCGTTCGACTCGGCGACCGGACCGCCTCCTCGATCAGGGTGAGCAGCCGCTCCTCGTGCGAAGCCAGCGCCGCGGTCGTGTAGCGCGCGGCGTCGGCCTCCAGGACCAACCCGACGTCGGACCCGCCGCGGTCCATCAGGAACGTGAGGGAGAGATCGCGGACCGGGCCCGCCGAGAGGAGATGGAGACTGCCGGTGATCCCCGGGGCCTTCCACCGGCTCATGCCGACGAGGATGTTGACGGTCGGCGCGCCGAGCTGCGCGCCGGTGCCGAAGAGCCCGAGCTCCTGGTGCAGCTCTTCTCCGCGGTAACGCTGGTGCCGGTGCGCTTCGACGAGCCTCGCCGTGACCATCGAGACGAGCTCGGCGAACGTCGAGGCCCGCGCGGCCTGCACCCGCAGCGGCAGTTGATTGGCCAACATGCACGGGGTGCCGCGAGCAGCCTTGCTCGTGCGGGTCGACAGCGGAAGGTTGAGGAGCGTGTCCTCCCGTCCGTTGACGCGCGCGACATAAGCCGCGACCGCCGCGATGAGCATCGCGGACGGCGTGGTGTCGAGCCGATCGGAGACCTCCTCGAGGAGCGCCGCGGTCTCCGCGCTGAGGGTCGCGGTCCGGCGCTGCACCCTCGCGGCAGGACCGGCCGCGGGCGCGAGCCCGGAGGGGCTGACCGTCGTGAGCCCGCCCGCGAGCCGACCGCGCCAATAGGCCGCGTCGGCCGCGTGCGCCGCGGAGGCGGTGTATTCGCCGTCCTCGGCGATCAGCGTCGAGAGCGGCGCCGCCTGGGCGGGCGAAGGCTGCCTCCCCGAGGCGAGCGCCGCGTAGACGTCGATGATGCGACGCAGGTGAATACCCGCGCCGAAGCCGTCCAGCACGACGTGGTGGTGGCGCAGGTAGAGCAGCCTGCTGTGCTCGCCGATCTTGATCAGGACGTGCCTCACCAGGTCGCCGGACTCGAGGTCGATCGGCCGACCGAGGTCTTCCTGCATCCAGCGCTCGGCGGCCGCTCTCGGATCGGCGGCTCGCAACGTATCGAGGAGCTCGCAGGCGTCTGGAGCAACGGGCCGAACGCTCTGGCCGGCGTCGTGGAAGCGAACGCGCAACGCCTCCGCGTCGTGCAGCGCGGCCTGCACCGCGCTGCACATGAGGGCCTCGTCGATCGGCCCGTCGAGCTCGATGACGACGCCGCAGTTGTAGCGAGGGCTCGTCGGATCGATCTGGTGCGCTGCCCACACCCCGCGTTGCGCGGCGCAGAGCGGGAGGCGAGGGCCCTCGCTGGCGCTTGCTACCATGCGACGGGCAGCGCCTCGACGCCGTAGAGCACCATCGTATGACGGAAGCTCAATGACGTGAGCGGCTCGGTGACGCGTAGATGGGGCAGTCGTCGAAAGAGCCCCGAGAACACCGTCTCGAGCTCGACCTTGGCGACCGCCGTACCGATGCACTTGTGCAGGCCGTGCCCGAAGGCGAGGTGTCGCGGCTGCGCGGCCCGGTGAATATCGAAATGATCGGGATTCTGGAACGCGCCGGTGTCTCGGTTGGCCGCGTTGATCATCACCAACACGCCGTCTCGCGCGCGGATCAACTGGCCGCCCACCTCGACGTCCTCCAGGGCGGCGCGCGGCAGCCCAGCGTGGTTGACCGTCAGATAGCGGAGCAGCTCCTCGACCGCGGCCGGCATCAACGCCGCGTCGGCCTTCAGCTCATCGAGCTGGTCCGGGTGCTCGAGGAGCGTCAGTACCCCGAGGCCGATCATCTGCACCATCGTGTCGTAGCCGCCAAGGAGGAGGAGGGTCGAGACGCCGACCAGCTCCGCGTGCGTGAGACCGGCCTCGGGGGCCAGCGTGACCAGCCGTCCCAGCAGGTCGTCCGACGGCGCCTGCTCTTTGCTCGTCACCAGGCGGTCGAAATAGCCCAGGAGCTCGAAGGCGGCCTGTCCCTGCTGCTCCGCCGTCTTGCTCCGGTCCAGGACCGTATCGACGACGCGCTTCACGTATTCTCTGTCTTCCGTGCGTGCGCCGAGCAGATCGCAAATGACGATGGAAGCCATGGGGAGCGCCAATTGCCCAATCAGCTCCGCGGAGTCGCCCGCGCCGACCATCGCGTCGATGAGACCGTTCAAGGTCTCTTCCATGCGGGGTCGCATCGCCTCGATGACCCCCGTGACGAACTCGCGGCTCACGTGCCGCCGGATACGCGTGTGATCCGGCGCGTCGGACATCATGAAAAATCCCGGGAGCGGCTCGGACTTGGCTGCCATGTAGGTGGGGAATCCGGGCGAGCTCGGGTTCGAGCTGAACCGCGGATCCGAGAGGACCGCGCGCGCGTCCTCGTAGCGCGAAACCAACCAGGCAATATCGCCCAACGGCGTACGCACGCGTTGAAGCGGGCGCTCGGCGGCGATTTCGCGATATTTCGGCGGAGGGTCGAGCGGGTGGCTGCGTGGAACGGGGAAATCGATGATGTCGGACGCGATGTCGGACGTGCTCGTCATGATCTTGATTCCATTCTCCCCCAAAGGATTGTCGATCGTGCGATTGCGGCGCGGCGACGGCGCCCGGCGACCGCGTACCCGCTCACTCGTGATGGAGGAGTGGCGACACGACGCGGTCGCGTCGTCGGAGCCCGAAAAATACTCGTCGAGCCACGCAGCTCGGTCGAGGAGCGCGCGCCTCCTCGAGCCGATTGGCCCCCCCCAGCGGCGCACCGAAGCCCCGCTCCCCCCCGCCCCTCTCCCCGCCGCCGCCTCGAGGCCGACCAACGCTTCCGTAGTCTCCTCGTCGGTATGTCGCGACGTTTCA
>Ga0105247_10003311_pt1 | contig 10556 bp, 8 predicted proteins | sample KBSS24metaG_FD_81519 | JGI IMG/M metagenome (GOLD analysis project Ga0105247, IMG submission 81519) | Switchgrass rhizosphere microbial communities from Kellogg Biological Station, Michigan, USA - KBS S2-4 metaG | ecosystem: Host-associated > Plants > Roots > Rhizosphere > Soil | place...
CGGGTGGCTCGTCGATTTCGAAGCGGCGCGAAAACAGGAGGACATCATGACGCGCAAGTGCGGGGCTTCAATCAATCGCATCGCGTGGCTTTCAGTTTTGTCGCTGGCGTTGCCGGCGATGGGTCTATGGCCATCGCACGCGCAGGCGCAGGTCATCGAGCGTGGCGTGCAGGGCGGCGTGGTCGGCGCGATCATCGGCGGCATTGTCGGAGGCGGTAGGGGCGTTGGAACCGGCGCCGCCATTGGCGCAGGCGTCGGTCTCGTCACGGGTGCCGCGGAAGCCGATGCCAATGCCCGCGCCTATTATGATAGCCAATATTACGGAGCGCCGCCCCCGCCCGGCGGATCCGATCTCGTCTACAGCATCCAGACGTCGCTGGCGCGGCTCGGCTACGATCCAGGCCCGGCCGACGGCCTCTATGGCGAGCGCACAGCAGATGCGATCAGTCAGTATCAGCACGCCAACCGTTTGCCAGTCGACGGCCGGCCCTCGCCGCAACTGCTCAACATTATGATCAGTCAGGGGGGCTAAAACCCGAGTCCTCAAATACAGTCACCATTTCGCGCGCCTCGGCCTGTCTTGCGCCAAGGCGGCAGGACCGATGGTGCGGTGACGATAGGCAAGCAGATTTGTTGGAGCAGTTCCGATGAGTGGAGAGGGGTAATGCAGAAACAACTGATGATGATCGTCTGTGCGAGCGTGGGCATCGCGTTCTGCGCCACGGCAGCAATTTCCGCCGATGATGATTTGGTAGCGGCAGTGAAGGAGCGGCGGGATCTGATGAAGAAGACCGTGGCGCCGGCGGCGAAGCTCGGCGGCCAGATGGTCAAGGGCGTGAAGCCTTTCGACGCCGCGGCGGCCGCCAAGGCCATGAACGAGATCAGCGGCGTGCCGGATAAATACGTAACACTGTTTCCGAAGGGGACGGAGCACGGCGGGGTCGCCGATAGTAAAATTCCCGACAAGGATGACCAAAGCGAAGCCAAACCGGAAATCTGGGAGAACTTCGACGACTTCAAGAAGATCGCCATGAAGCTCAAGGATGCGAGCGCCAAGGCGGCGGGCGCAGCCGAGCAGGGGAAGGGCACTTTCACCGCCGCGTTCAACGACATGACCAAGGTGTGCAAGGAGTGTCACGAAACCTATCGCGAGAAGCTGGAGCAGTGACGGGTAGGGCGTGGTCAGCAAAATGACCACGGGCGCCCAGGGAGGAAACGCACGCAGAGCCTGGTGGTGGGCGCTGTTCGCCCTGGCCATCGCCGGAGCGATCGTCTTTTATTTATTGACCATGCCGAAGACGGTGCCGGCTTCCGAGCTCCCCGCGCATACCCCCGACGTTGCCAACGGCGAGTACATCTTCACGGCGGGCGGCTGTGCGGAGTGCCACGCCGAGCCTCTGGCCAAGTGCAAGGATACCAAGGTCAAGGACAAGACGCGCCTCGCGGGCGGACGCTGCCTGAAGACGCCTTTTGGCGTCTTCAACGTGCCAAACATCTCCCCCGACAAAGAGACGGGCATCGGCAATTGGAGCACGCTCGACTTCGTCAATGCGATGAAGCGCGGAATAGGACCCGGCGGCGAGCACCTCTATCCGGCGTTTCCCTACACCTCGTATCAGCGCATGACCTATGAGGATCTCATCGACCTCAAGGCCTATCTCGATACCTTACCGGCAGTGAAGCAAAAGACGCCGCCGCATGAGCTCGCCTTCCCCTACAATATCCGGCGGGGGCTCGGCCTTTGGCAGCTGCTTTATGTGGACGGAAAGACCTTCACGCCCGATACCAAGGCGAGTGACGAGCTCAATCGCGGGGCGTATCTCGTCGAGGGCCCGGGCCATTGCGGGGAGTGTCATTCGCCGCGGAATTCTCTCGGGGGAATCATTCAGCGCCGGGCCTTTGCCGGCGCCCGCAACCCCGAAGGCAAGGGCAAGATTCCGAACATCACGCCGAGCCATGACGGTCTTGGCGAGTGGAGTGCCGACGACATCACCTATCTGCTAGAGACCGGCAATACGCCGGACTTCGACGTGATCGGCGGCGTCATGGCGCCGGTGCAGGAGAATATGGCGAAGCTCAAGCCGGAAGATCGTTCTGCCATCGCCGCCTATCTGAAATCGCTGCCTCCGCTGCCGGACGCCGTGCCGAAGAAAAAGAAAGCAAACGGCGAGGACGAGGAGGAGAAGGAAGGCGACGGAAGCGGTGGCGAGACCTCTGACAGAGGCTCAAAGCAGCCTGAAGGCGCGGAGCAGTAACTGACGAGTCGTTCCAATGCATAAGCGCAGCAAGGGCCGGGTTTGTGGCAAGAGCCTTTCGACTGCGCTCGCTCTCCTCTTCTTTGCGGCGATCGCCGCGCCGGCCGGCGCCGGCGAACTTTACGGCCTCGTGGTCGGCATCGACGACTATGTCGGGACCGCCAACGATCTCGATGGCGCCGCCAACGATGCCAACGACATCGCGAAATCGCTGACCGGGGCCGGCGCCAAAGAGGTGGTGCGCCTGATCAACGACGATGCAAGTAAGGACGGCATCGTTGCCGCATGGGAGGGATTGGTGGCCAAGGCAAAGGCCGGCGACACCATCGTATTTTCCTATGCCGGGCACGGCGGCCAGGAGCCGGAGCCGAAAGGGCGTCACGACGAGGCCGATGGGCTGAACGAGAATTTTCTGCTCGGGCGCTTTATTCCGGTCGGGCCAGCGACGCGCGAGCGCATTCTCGACGATGAGGTCTTCGGATGGATGCAGGAGGCCGACAAGAAGGGGGTGAAGGTCGTTTTCGTCGCCGATTCTTGCCACTCAGGCGGCATGGAGCGGAGCGCCTCGGCTCCCGGCGTGCGCTTTCGCAAGATGGACACCCCGACCATCGCGGGCGATCAACTCAAGCTGCCCGCGCCGGAAATCTCCAAGCTCACCGAGGACGACTTCGCCAATGTCACCTTCGTCGGTGCCGTCGCCGAGGACAAGCTGACGCCTGAAGTGACCATCGACGGCAGGAAACGCGGCGCGTTGAGTTGGGCCTTTGCCCGCGCGCTTGAAGGCCGGGCCGATAAAGACGGCGATGGGCAGGTGAGCGAGCTCGAATTGCTCGGCTATGTCGTGCCGGCCGTGCATGCCCAGGTCGAGAGCCAACAGACCCCACAGGTGTTGCCGCTCAGGGCGCGCTCGGTGCAGCTTATGACCTTGCGCGAGGCGAAGGCGCCTCTCCCGGCACCGGCAGGTTTGGATGAACTCAAGCTCAAGGTGGCGGTGGAGGGCGGCGATGGCGCGGCGTTCGCGGATCTGCCCTTCGTCACCGTCGTCGCCGACAAGACGGAGGCCGATCTCGTATGGTCGGTGCCGAAAGGGACCGTCGAGCATGTGATCGGCGGGGTCGTCGCCGAGAAGATGGACGCGACCAGCATCAAGGGCGTCGTCTCCAAATGGGCGGCGCTCAAATGGCTGAAGCAGCAGGCAGCCCTCGATCCGGCGGAAGCGAGCCTCGCCAGTGGCAATCAGCGCTACGCCGTAGGCGATCTCGTCGACATCGAAATGCAGGGCGCGAAATACCCGCATCTCACCATGTTCAACCTTCCGCCGGACGGGCACGTCGAGTTCTTCATTCCCGATCCGCAGAAGCCGGCGGACGCCACCAAGGACTGGAGCCGCGAGACGATTCACGAGAAGTTCAAGGTCGACAAGCCGCCTTATGGCGCCGAGCACATGGTGGCGATCTTCTCCAAGGATGAGCTTCCCGATCTCAGCGCGGCGCTTCAATCGATGACGACGCCACAGCGGTCGGAAGCCTTGCGGCCGGTGCTGGAGCAGGCCCTTTCCGGCAAGGACGTGCAGATCGGAATCATCGACATCTATACCGGGGCGGGAGGCTAGAATGCCTCGCTCCAGGCAGACCGCAGATTCGCGCCGCCGTTCATGCAGCGTTCAGTTGCAAGCGTCTATGCCAGACGCCATTGACTGCAGTTCACGCAAATGGAGGTTTCCCATGACCTTGCGCAGGAACACTTCGATCGCGGCTTTCGCGTTTCTCGCGCTCGCCTGCGCCATGCTCAGCTCAAGCACGCCTTGGGCGGCCGAGCCGGCGCCTACCGTCGCTGCGGGTCCTGGGGAAAGCCCAAGTCCGGGCGATGCCGATAAGGCTCCGGGCGACACCTCTGATACGGCTCCCGCGGCGGCGCCTGGCGAGGATCAGGCCTCGCCGCAAGGAAGCGAGCCAGGAAAGGATGCCGGCGCGCCAGGAGCGGAAGAGACTGCAGAGCCGAAAGAAGCCGCGCCTGAGGCCGCACCTGCGGAGAAGGCGGAAGAGCCCGCCAAGGGCGAAGAGCAGGCCGCTCCCGCCAAGCCTGACGAGGCTGACGGCAAGGACGAGAAAAAAGAGGCTGCCCCTGCCAAGGAAGAGGACAAGGGCAAAGAAGCTGCGGCTCCCGCCGAAGGCGAAGAAGCCCAAGCTGAGAGTTCGGCCGCGGCGGAGAAGGTCAAGGCCGGCGACATTCCGGTCCCAGCCGACCCGGTGGCCCAGGCGGCATTTGAGGCGCTCGAGCAAAACTGCTCACGCTGCCATCAGGCCGGCCCCACCTTGAAGCGCGAAAAGCCCGCCAAGAATTTCGGCAACATCCTGCATCTCGACGAGCTCGCCAAAGACCCGAATTTCATCCTTCCCGGCAATCCCGACGGCTCCAAGCTGTTCATCCAGATCGCCAAGAAGGAGATGCCCTACGACTGCTATCAGGATTTCGATTGCAAGCGAGAGCCGACGGAGCAGGAGATCAAAGCGATCTATGACTGGATCAAGAACCTCGGCGGATTTGCCGTCGCCGCCTGCACCGACCGCAAGCCGATCGACGAGGAAGCGATCGTGACCAAGATCGCGGCCGACCTCGACGAGCAGCAGGAGCATTTGCGCAAGGGCATGCGCTACATCACCCTTTCCAATCTGTACAACGCCTGCGCGCCGGAGACCGACATGGTGCGCTACCGGCAGGGGGTGGTGAAGCTGCTCAACAGCTTGAGCCGGGAGCCGGACGTCCTGAAGATGCGCACGATCGATCAGGAGCAGACGATCATCGCCTTCAATCTAGAGGACCTCGGCTGGACCGAGGCCGACTGGAACCGGATCATCAGCGCCTATCCTTACGCCATGAAGCCGGATGCGACGGTGTATCAGACGGTCGCCACGCTCACCAACACCCCGCTCGCTTGGGTACGCGGAGACTGGTTCGCCTTCACCGCATCGCGGCCGCCGCTCTATTTCGATCTGCTCAAGCTGCCTGCGACTTTCGTCGAGCTCGAGAAGCAGGAGAATCTGGATATCAAGAGCGATATCGAGAAGTTTCTCGTCAAGCGTGCCGGCTTCCAGCATTCGGGCGTCTCCAAGCACAACCGGCTGATCGAGCGGCACGGCATCTCGACCGGGTATTTCTGGACCTCCTACGATTTCAAGGGAGACAGGCCGGAGCAGAGCCTGTTCGTGCACCCGCTCGGCCCGGATGGCGCCGACGCCTTCAAGCATGACGGTGGCGAAACCATCTTCAGCCTGCCGAACGGCTTCCAGGCCTACTACCTGAACAAAGCCACCGGCGAGCGTCTCGACAAGGGACCGACGGAAATCGTGCTCGACGACAGTCAGCTCGACCGCGCGGTGACCAACGGTATCTCCTGCATGGGGTGCCACAACCAGGGCATTCGCCAGGCATCCGACGAAATCCGCCAGCACGTGCTGAACGATCGCACCTTCTCCAAGGACACGCGCACTCAAGTCGAGGCGCTTTATTCGGAGCAGGCTGAGTTCAAGAGCGTGCTCGACGAGGACGCCGATCACTTCCGCGGCGCCATGAAGCGCGCCGGGCTCGACCCCGAGCTCGACTCGCAGAAGGTCGGTGTGGAGAGCATCAACTTCCTGTCTAAGGCCTATGAGAAGGCCATCGATCTCCGGCTCGCCGCTGCCGAGTACGGCCTTGCGGTCGAGGCTTTTGCCCGCGGTTTGGAGGAGGCAGGCGGCGAGGCTGGCCAGCTCAAGCGCAGGCTCGAGCAGGGGGTCTTGCCACGCGAGATTCTCGAGGCTGACTTCAAGGACCTGATCGTCAAGGTCTCCGACAACGAGCCGATCGTGATCACCGCCGTTGCCGCGGCCGATGTGGCCAAGGTCGGCGGCAAGACCAAGGAGGAGGCTCACGACTTCGACCTCGCGCTCACCGCCGACAACACCGAATACAAGGTGGATGATCGTCCCGTCTTTACGATCAAGTCGGCGGAGGACTGCAACCTCACCCTCGTTAGCATCGATTCAAAAGGGGAAGGTGAGCCGTTGTTGCCCAACCGCTTCCAGCAGGACAATTTCCTGCCGGCCGGCAAGGAGCTGAAGTTCCCGAGCGCCGACGCTCCGTTCACGTACCGTGTCAGGGACGCTGAGGACGTGACGGTGGTTGCGGTGTGCAACGCCTCCGGCAAGGACGTCGACGGCATCAAGCACGACTTCAAGAAGAGAGACTTCACCGACCTTGGCAACTACCGCGACTTTATCACCCGCCAAATCGTCGTGGACGGTGCCAAGAAGATCGCCGAAGGCAAGAAGGCCGAAGAGACGGGCAAGAAGGCTCCCCCGGCTGAGATCACGTCCCGCGCGGCGATCAAGATTCATGTGAAATAGCCTACAAATTAGGCGGCGAGGGTCCGAGCACCCTCGCCGCCGCCCGCCTCGGCTCGCTCCTGAAGCTTGAGGCCGCATCTAGCGGTGAATCGCCTGCGAAAACCGCTTTACAAGCCCGATCAGATTGCATACGTGACCACACCGCTCTGGCATTCGTGCACGAGGGCAGCAACTGACAATCTCAATCTCGTGTGGGAGTAGACATGGGATGGAAGTTTTCACTTCTGCTGCGGAGCTTCTCCGTAATCATCGCCCTGAGCGGCCGGTCCTCTGCCTGAGGCCTCATGCCGCGGCGCGTGCCGCGCGCTGGTTCCTCGCCAACTTCCCCGGTCAGGTGCTCTACGCCGCCAAGGCGAACGACGCTTCGCCCATCATCGAGGCTCTCGCCGAGGCGGGGATCACCAAGTTCGACGTGGCGTCTTCGGTCGAGATCGCCCGCATGGCGGCGGTGCCGAACGCCGAGCTCTATTTCATGAACCCGGTCAAGTCGCGAGTCTCGATCCGCACGGCCTTCGACGAATTCAGGATGCGGAGTTTCGCCTTCGACAGCGAGGATGAACTCGACAAGATCCTCGAGGAGACCGGCCGGGCGCGCGACCTCGCGCTTTATCTTCGCATCGCCTGTCCCAACACCCATAGCCTCATTCCGCTCGAAGGCAAGTTCGGCGTGCCGATGGCCGAGGCTCCGGCGCTTCTGTTGCGCGCGCGCCAGGTGGCAAAGCGGCTCGGCATCACCTTCCACGTCGGGTCGCAGGCGGTGGTGCCGGCGGCATTCGGCGAAGCGCTCAGGCAGGTCGGTCAGTTGATCGTGACCTCCGGCGTGCTCGTCGACGCCATCGACATCGGCGGCGGCTTCCCGAGCCGCTATCCCCATTCCGATCCGCCCGAGCTTTCCGACTACACCGAAGAGATCGCCAAGGCTTGGGACGAGCTTGCCGTCAAGCTGAGTTGCGAGCTTCTTTGCGAGCCGGGCCGCGCGCTCGTGGCCGAAGCCGAGTCGGTGATCGTTCGCGTCGACGCCCGCCGCGGCAACGCGCTCTACATCAATGACGGCGCCTTCGGCACGCTGTTCGATGCCGCCTATTCCCGCTTCCGCTATCCGGCCAGGCTGATCGGGGCGAGGGGGGGCAAGGGACGAGGCGAGGCCGAGTTCTCGCTCTACGGCCCGACCTGCGACAGCTCCGACTATTCGCCGGGCCCCTTCATGCTGCCGCCCTCGGTCAAGGAAGGCGACTATATCGAGATCGGCCAGATCGGCGCCTATGGCCGCGTGTTGGCGAATCGTTTCAACGGGTTCGGCGAATACGATGAAGCGGTGCTCACCGACGAGCCCATGCTCTCGATGTACGCCGACACCGAGCAGCCGGTTGCCGCCGACATCTCGTTGAAGACCGCGCGGGCTTAAGCCCATGATCCCGAAAAGTTGCAGACTTTTCGGATAAGATCATGCGTCACAGACAAAGAGCGTAGCGCCCGCGCTATCTCTCACTTGCAGGTAAGCTTTCCGTTCGGCTTCACGCTGATGTCGCGGCCACGGCAGTCGAGCGTGTTGATGGTGGTGTTGACGCGCGACCCGTCACTCGCCTTGCACGAAGCCCGCAGGATCGGCCCGGCCATGTCTGCGTTCTTGCATTGGGCCATGTAGCTGCCGGGAGGCGGCGCAAACGGATTTGGCCCCGATTTGCAGACAAGACTGCCATTCTCATTGCGGATGTCGCCGCCGCAAGGAAGCGCCAGCGCCGCGTCGACCGGCGTGCCGCTCTTCTTCTGGCAGGTGGCGGTGAGATTCTTGCCGGGTCCACCGAGAAGCTTCTGAACCTTGATATTGGTGCAGGTGCCCTGATAGCTGCCGGGCGGCGGGCTCTCAGCTGCGGCGGGCAGGGCGATCGACACGGCAACGGCAAAGAGAATTGAGCTCAAGGACCAAAGGCGCATCTCGTCTCTCCCCTTATGACGGGCGCGACCCTAGCCCGCGGTCCTGACGAAAACGAGCGAAAGATTGTTCGCGGGCATCCCGACGACCTCGCGCAGCTCAAGCCCGTAAGGCGCGGCTTCGCCGACCAGATCATCGATATCGCGAATGCCCCAACTTGGGTCGCGCCTCTTGAGGTCTGCGTCGAAGGCGGCGTTGGACGGTGCTGTGTGAGCGCCGGCCCGCATGAAAGGCCCGTAGAGATAGAGAATTCCGTCCGGCCGCAAGAGGCGTCCGGCGCCAGCGAGGAGCCCGAGCGCAGACCCCCAAGGCGCGATGTGGATCATGTTGAGCGACACCATCGCGGCAAAGGGCGCTTCGTCCTCCACCCCCCAAATTGCCTGCCGCGTATCGATTGCGACCGGCGCGCGGACATTGGCGAGCCCTTCGGCGGCAATCCACGCCGCGATGCTGGCGCGGGAGGCGGGATCAGGGTCGCTCGGCTGCCACAGGAGGCAGGGAAGGGCCTTGGCGAAGCAGATGACGTGCTCCCCCGTCCCTGATCCGATTTCGAGCGCGGTGCCGCTCTTTGGAAGGATCTTCTCCAGCACCTCGCGAATTGGGCCGCGATTGCGCGCTGCGGTGGGCGAGAAATGCCGCCCGTCGCCAGTACGGTCGCGGTTCTCGAGGGCGACAGGAGGAGAAGTTTCGGACTTCGTCATGAAATGGTGGGCGGTACTGGACTCGAACCAGTGACCCCTGCGATGTGAACACAGTGCTCTACCAGCTGAGCTAACCGCCCGCTTCAGGCCTCGAAGCCGGATTTAGCGATTGAGAGCCGGCCAAGTCAAGGAATGGCCGGCCGGGAGCAGCCGAAAGTTGAGGACGGCGTGAGATCACGCCGCCTCTCAAGTCACACAGCCTATTTGCCCACGATCTTGTTGACCGCGGTAAGCGTCTCGGTCGCCTTGGCGAGGTCGCCTTCAGTGCATTGCGCGTCGGCCTGGTCGAGGAGCTCGTTCACCTTCTCGGTGTCCTCCTCGCTCAAGGTATTGGCGTCGATCTTGTTCTGTACCGCCTCCTCGGCGGCCGCGAGCTGCTGGGTGCACTGATCGTCCCCTTCGGCAGGCTCGTCAACGGCGTAGGCGGCGCCCCCCATCAGGCAGGCCAGGCTCGCGCCGATCACGACACGTCTCAGCATCGTTTTCTCTCCCTTGGAAAAGCGTGTAAGCGAAATGACCTAAAGGCGGGTGAAAGTGGCTTTTGACTGTGGCTCCACGTTGAGAGCAGTCCGGTCGAAATTGGGCAAATCTGTGGCGTGGGTGGGCGCGGGCTAGCGGCGCCGGCGTATCGCGTGCGAAGCGCCGAGGATGGACGCGGCGCTCGGCACGAGCTCGTCGAAATGGCTGATCACCGCGTCGGGAACAAGCTCGCCCAGCGCTTCCCGCGCGTAGCCGAAGCTCACCAGGATCGAAGGCACGCTGGCGTCTTTGGCCGTGCGGATATCGACGTCGCTGTCCCCCACCATGACGGCGCGGGATGGCTCGCCGCCGGCCTGCGCGATCACCTGGATGAGGTGGCCGGGGTCTGGCTTCGACACGGCGAAGGTGTCGCGCCCGGCGATGCCCTGGAAGTAATGCTGAAGCCCGAGCGCTTCGAGCAGCTTGCGCGTCAGATATTCGCGCTTATTGGTGCAGATCGCGAGCCTTGCCCCTGACGCCGCCAGTGCCTCGAGCGAAGCCACAGCGCCGGGAAAGGGCCTGCTCTCGGCGGCGATATTCGCCTCGTAATGAACCAGGAACTCGGCCAGCATCTCGTCGATGTCCTCGGCGGCGCCGGCGCGCCGCAATGCTTCCTCGATCATCACCCTCGCACCGAAACCGACCGCGGAACGGATGGTCTCTTGCGAGATCGCGGCATAGCCGCGGCGGGTGAGCGCATCGTTCAAGGCGTTGGTGAGATCAGGCGCCGTGTCGACGAGGGTGCCGTCGAGATCGAAAACGA
>Ga0105247_10003313_pt1 | contig 10554 bp, 7 predicted proteins | sample KBSS24metaG_FD_81519 | JGI IMG/M metagenome (GOLD analysis project Ga0105247, IMG submission 81519) | Switchgrass rhizosphere microbial communities from Kellogg Biological Station, Michigan, USA - KBS S2-4 metaG | ecosystem: Host-associated > Plants > Roots > Rhizosphere > Soil | place...
TGCAACCGCAACTGGCGTTTTCAGTTCCACTTCCGGTTGGGCAAAGTATTGACCTGAGCGCAGGAGAATGCCCCCTACAAGGCAGATACCAGCCACGACGAAAAACGCGACGCGTTTCGGAGAAAACCTGCTCCGTTTCGACAGGGCCTTCCGCGCGACTTCTAGGTCCATGCTTGGATCATGGCATAGCCGAGCTTTACGATCTACCGGGGCATTCTCCGGCGGCGGCCGAGGCCATTACCGTTGCGCGGTGCTTATCGATTCAACAAAGGCAGATAGTGGCAGTTCACGACATAAAGTGGATGCGCGTCTCCTGTAGAAGCCGGAGATCATGACCCCCGATAAATCCAAGACCATGGACGCGGCAGAAAAGCTGATGCTCGACTTGATGGAGAAGCATCCCGGTGCGTCCGAATCCTCGCTGCTGGCGCTATTCCAAAACGTCGCAAGGGAACGACCAGAGGTGTTGCGAGCGATCGTTGGCAATTTTATGAAGCACAGTTCGGTCCAATAGCGTCTTGTGACCGTCACCGGTTGTGTGCCACAGGGCGATCCTCAACATCAGGCTGGCCGGCGCATTTGGCGTCACCATGCGGATCTGAAGATTAAGGTGAAGCCTCCGCTTCTCGCACTAAGCGGACATGGCGAAGGCGGTCCGTGGCTCGACTGCCGAGAACACGAGGAGGGAGGAGGGGGGCAAGGTCCGCTATTGGCACTTATCGGACATGTAGGCGCTCAGGACACAAGTCCGCTCTGCACTCAGAAGCGGACGAACCTAGTTGTCGCCATCCTCACCAAGCGCTAATTGATCCTCGGGGATGCGTTCGACGAGCGAAGCTTGACCGATGTCAGCCAGGGTCGCTGCGGCGTGCCAGCCGTTGATCAGATAGCTATCGGTGTAACGCCCGGCAATCCCCGCTTACTGAAGGTGCTCACAAAAAGACATGAGCATCTTCGAGACCAATGAGCAGCTTCGGCCTCGAACCTGGTCGCTACTTCGGTGTCGGGCCTGGTGCCTATGAATGCTATGGCTACGACTGCAACTGCAACTGCAACTGGTGATGCAGGTGACGTGCCGACGTACCGTTCGTTGCAGAAATTGAGGCAAGTCCTTCGAGCGCAGCGAAACCATCCGGTGAGCACGAAAACGCAAAGGCGCGGTGACTATTCGGGGCCGAAGAGTGCCGCGCGCATTCTGCGGCTAGCTGTAGGTCTTGCGCTCATTCTGCTCGACGTCGGCTTCCCTCGTTCGCCTGCCTTAGCCGATGACGCGAGCGCGTTGACCGGGCACTGGATCGTGCCGAGCCGTGAGCAGAAGAAGTCGAGGATGAGTCCGCAATGCCAACAGTATGCAGAGACGGACGTACAAACGGTTCCCGAGAGCGAGATAGAAATATTTTCTTGCGATGATCCCGCCTTCGCGCCGCAGAAAACACGCATACTCGAATTTGTGAAATCTGTTAACGAGGTCTATCGCGCGCAGAACAGGCCACTTTACTCCGAAACAATCTCGGGACTATGCGCGGTCGTGCGCGAGACGGCGGCGACACGGAAAACCGATCTTTGCAATCCGAGCGAAACGCTTCGAGGGGCGCCCATCGAAAATCTACCGGTCATCTGGAATATCCGGCCGTCCGGAAACGACGAATGGCCGTTGGCGGGTGATAGTTACTCTCCCTCGTCGGGGTACGGGGCGATTTCCTGTTTTAAGAGGCCCGCTGCCGGTCAGCTCATAACGAGGGGATGCCGACGGTGGGGCGTCGAACTCCCGGTGATCGGAGCTCCGACATGCGACTGCGAATGCAAGGTCGTGTGCGACGAAGACGTCTGGAGCCGAAAATAGATAAGCGCACTTCCGGCCTATCCTGCGCTTGCGATCGAGATCACTCGGCCTGCTCGGGCGAACCCGTGTCGGCTACCCAAACCTTTATCAGAGCCAGCTGGTGTGTCTCTAAGCACTCGGGGCGAGCCTAGTTGCTCGCCGTGAAGGCTGGTGAAGCTGAGGCTATCAACCTCAACACCCGTGTCGACCTCGCGTCCCGTGGTAGGACATACAAAACCCAATGTACCCATGAGTATTGTCCCTGAACGAGCATGACCTACGATCAAACGTGCTCAGGTAGGAGCGACCAGTAAATAATCGAGGGAGAGCATCTTTCAAGTGGGGATGGCAGGTAGTGCACTGCGAAAAATGTCAAGGAAGCCCAATGTCCGCTTGTGGCACTAAGCGGACTCATCGCCCGGCACGGCGACGTCAGCTTTTGACCCAAAGCGGACATTGGCAAATTAACATTTCAACGTCTCTAGTTCATTCAACAGCGCTCTGGCACATTTCAGATCGGGGGTATCGAAGCCTTCGGTGAACTGACGATATGTGTCGGAAAGCATCTGCCGCGCTTCGTCGCGCCGATCCGTTTGCTTGCAGAGGCGGGCCAGGCTCGTCGTTGCCCGGAGCTCCCAGGCTTTACTCCGTTGGTCTCGCGCCGTTGCGATCGCCTGGCGGAAGTGCTCTTCGGCCTTCCCAGCTTGAGAACCGTTCCGCAACGCAAGCTCACCCTTAAGGCGGTACAACTCTGCCTTTTGGCACAGCTCGTCGCTCCGCTCCGCAATGGCCAGACCCTCGTCCAGCGCGCCCCTGGCGTCATCCGGTCGGCCAGCTTTAAGGTAAGCGTTTCCCAGGATGCTGAGGTAGTACGGAAGAGCTAGGCCGGCACCCGTCGCTCGATACGCGTCGAGGCCCCGTGTAAGCAGCGGCAAGGCTTCGTGCGAGCGTCCTTCGAGGAGCACGGCTGCAGCTTTGTAGAGAGTGCCAGTCGCGTGAAACATCGCGAAGCCTTGTGCGGCCGCGGTTTGTATTCCCTCCTCGCTGGCGGCTTTGGTTTCGGCGGGTAGCCGAAGGTTATGGTAAAGCCAACTTATATGGTGCTGAGCGTAGGCAAGGCTAAAAGGATGGTCGATCGAGAGGGCTAATTTTCGCGTCTCTTGGCTGACCCGAAGGGCCTGCTCCGGATATCCCAAGTGCCACAAGGCCAAAGCCAAATAGCAGCGATGCGTTACTCCGGCATCTTCGCCGACACGCGAAGCCCACAGGCGTGTGCGTTCACGATCGTCATAGCGCGAGAGTGCTTTCTCGTACTGGATAACAGCGCTTACAAAATCGCCTCGGTAAAACAGCGTCACCCCCAACAGAAAGAGGGCCTCCATCCAGATGCCCGGATCCTCGAAGCGCTCGGCAAGTTCGATGGCTTCTCTTGCAAGGTCCATGGACAACCCCATCTCGCCACGGACGACATGCCAAGCGAAGTTGCCCCACACAACGGCAAAGAGCTGAGGCGGCTGCCCTATTCTTTCGCAAAGTTCGCGCGCACGAGCGAAGATCGGACCGACTTCGGGAGCTGCGTATCCGCGCACGGCTATGTAGGCGGTGCCGAGTGGATTCAGGAGTTGCAGTTCTAGTCCCTCCCGATCGGGGCCACTCGGAAACGCCTTGAGAAGTCCCAGTGCCTGCTCGAAATCTCTGATCGCCTGCGGCAAAGCTCCCCGAGCCATCGCCTGCGTGCCGGCCAAGTGCAAATACTCAACCGCTTTCGCCTGGTTTCCACTGCGAGAAAAATGATGCGCCAACTCAGCGACGTGATCGTCAAGCGAGGCCGTATAGATCGTTTCAATGGCATGCCCTGCATCTCCATGTAGCTGCTTGCGCCGCTCGAGCAGGACAGAATTGTAAGCTACTTCTTGGGTAAGGGCGTGTTTGAAGGTGTATTCAACGTCGACGATGGAGGGTTGCTCGAAGACAAAATCGCCCACTTGCAATTTTGCAATCAGTCGTTCCAGCTCTTCCTCCGATTTTCCTGCCACCGCGCGCGCAAGACTAAGAACGAAGTCCCGACCTAGAACCGCCAGTGTCTGCAAAAGGTTTTTCTCATCGTTATGCAGCCGATCAATACGGGCGGCCAAAATTGCCTGAACCGTAGGCGGAATTCTGAGCGAGTCGAGCGGTCGAACGAGGTTCACGGTTCCGTTCTGTCGTTCCAGCGCCCCTTCATCAAAGAGCGCCTGCACCGTCTCTTCCATGAAGAAAGGAACGCCGCCGGTGGTCGTGACGATCAGCTCCTTGAGCGGCCCGAGCGCTCGGTTATCGCCCAGGATGGTGGAAAGCATCTCATCGGCGCTTCCACCTCCGAGGGATTCGAGTCGAAGCCGGCTGCACCAAGCCTTGTCCCCCCATCGATGCGCGTATTCCGGCCGATAGCTGACCAAAAGCAAAATACGCGAGCCGGTAATCAAGTCGGCGAGCCAATCCAAAAATGCCTGACTCTCGTCATCCAACCAGTGCAAATCCTCAACCATCACCAGGAGCGGACGATTGACGGCTTCGGCCAAGAACAGATTTGCGACGGCGTCCAAAGTGCGGGACTTTCTCAGTTGCGCGTCCATTCCAACAAGCCGATTTTTGTCGTCCGCAATCTCGAGTAAAGCGTGCACGTAAGGAAGCCCGCTCTCCAAGTCTGGATCGAGGACAGCGATCTTGGCCGCGACCTTATCCCGGCGCGCTGCAACGCTGTCCTCACTGACGATTCCAAAATAGCCATGCAGGAGCTCTACTATGGGCAAATAACTGGAGCCTTTGCCGTGAGAGAGCGCGAACGCTTCAAGGACCGTCCAATCAGATTGCACCTCGGCTTTGAATTCAAAGAACAGTCGCGACTTTCCAACGCCGGGTTCCGCGACGACGGCAACGATCTGGCCTGCCCCAGAATTAGCGCGTGCAGCCGCACGTCTAAGCGCCTCGTTTTCTTTCGCGCGACCGACAAATTTTGAAAGACCTCGCCCAGCCGAACGCTGCAACCGAGTGCGTAGCGGACCCAAGCCCACCACTTCATGGACGTTGATTGGCTCGCTAATTCCCTTCACATGTGCCGGACCGAGCGGCCTCAGCGCAAAATACCCCTCCACGAGTTTTCGCGTACCGTCGCTGATGACCGTGGATCCCGCAGCGGCAAGGCTCTGCAATCGGGACGCAAGATTTACGGTGTGTCCAATCGGGGTATATTCTGTATGTGTGGCGCCCGTCTTGATCGTTCGCACCACCACTTCGCCGCTGTTTGCTCCAGCCCTGATCTGAATCGGGGGCCGACCTTCCGCTCGCAGGCGCCCGCTGTAGCGCCGAATTTCATCCTGCATACGCATCGCGGTATATAAAGTTCGCTGCGGATGATCCTCGCGAGCCACTGGCGCACCAAAGAGCGCGAAGATGCCATCCCCTGTCGATTGCACGACGTAGCCGTCATAGCGTCGTACGGCGTCGATCATTAACGCGAGAGCTGGATCGATAATCGCGCGCGCTTCTTCGGGATCGAGGTCTTGCTCGAGTTCTGTCGATCCAATGATGTCCACGAAAAGGGCTGTCACCATTTTTCGTTCGCCCTCTGGAACGGCCTGAGGTTCGACGGCGGTACCGAGAGCGAATGCCAGATCCAACGGCTGTGGTGCGTCAGCCTCGTCTGGGGGCACTACCCTAGGCTGCGCTTGCGGGCCAAGTGCGGTGCCACATGCGTGGCAGAATTTTGCATTCGTGCGATTGGGGGCTCCGCATGCGGGGCATCCCAACGGCAAAGGTGTTCCGCACGCATCGCAGTACTTGGCGGCATCCGGATTCTGACAATCGCAGTTTGGACACCGCATAGTTTAAAGGGCTCGACACAGTAACAACACCATGGCTCCGCTTGCGGGCCACCTAAAAGCACGCCGGAGTATATTAGGAAAGCGGGGAACGTGGGGTCCCTAAATGTCCGCATTTAGCAACGTCCGCTTGCTCGTCGTGACGTCAGCGACCCAAGGCGGACAATCCCGGAGTCTTTCTTCACTCCCACGTCTCGGCGTTTCTTCTGGCACAGTCGAGGCGAAGGTCCTGCCTTAATTTGCGGCAAAAGTCATGATTGGGACTACTGAGCGGTGGGGGTACCGCCGGCGGTCGAACTTTGCCCCTTCATATTTGGGCCAATTCGAAGGGTCGCCTTAGGGGGAAGGGTAATGGCGATTTTCGCGAGGGACGGCCTCCGTCTCCGCCGAGTCGGGTTAAGGGCAGTCACGCTCCTTTCACCAAGGAGATGTACGAGTTCTGGGATCGGCAGCTCCGTCCGCTCGGTTACAAGCTTAAAGTCCAGATCATCGATTTTCCGCGGGATGCCGGGAGATATCGGCATCACCCTGAAATGGATGTGAGCAGGTCGGGCGACTAGCAGGAATTTTTGATTGGCGGGCTGATCGACCGGACCTAAGCTCGATTGAGCGAAGGGCAGCTCTTGATGTGGGTCAAGGCGGAAAGAACCGCCGCTGTTACAAGCAATTTTCGAGGAGAGCACAATGAGTACGCAGGCGGACACAGCTCAGCCCAAGGCGATCGCACCTCTAGGGCCTATCAACCTTTTGCCCGATGCGTGGTCTTACGGCGTTGACGCTTTCCAGCGAGGCATCCTGTTTCTGGATGTAATGCGGCAACGTAGCGAACGATACGAGGAGCACGCCGCCAAGTTAGCTCCCAACGTTCTAAAATTTGGCACCGAACTGATCATGGACGGGCGCTCATTGCCACGACCGGTAAACTACGTCCTGGCACGCATCACTCCGCCGGATGGCACCGAAATAGATGAGCGCAAACGGCCATTTGTTATTGTCGATCCACGCGCCGGCCATGGCCCCGGCATCGGCGGCTTCAAAGCGCAGAGTGAAATCGGCGTTGCATTCAAGGCCGGTCATCCTTGTTACTTTATCGGCTTCCTGCCAGAGCCTATGCCTGGGCAGATGATCGAAGACATCGTCGCCGCGGAAGCCATCTTTCTCGAACACGTGATCGCGTTACATCCGGACGCAGATGGCAAGCCCACCGTCGTCGGGAATTGCCAAGCCGGTTGGGCCGTAATGATGGTCGCAGCCAAACGGCCCGAGCTTTTTGGCCCGATCATTGTCGCCGGCTCGCCACTGTCCTACTGGGCGGGCGTGCGGGGACAAAATCCCATGCGTTACGCGGGCGGCATCCTTGGCGGTACTTGGCTAACGGCGTTGATGGGTGACCTGGGCAACGGAATATTCGACGGTGCCTGGTTAGTCAGCAACTTCGAGAACCTGAACCCTGCCAACACCAATTGGACCAAGCCGTACAACCTCTATGCCAAGATCGATACCGAACCGGCCCGCTACCTGGAATTCGAGCAATGGTGGGGGGGCCACACCCGTCTCAATGCAAACGAGATGCAATTCATCGCCGATGAGTTGTTTATCGGAAACAAGCTATCGACCGCCGATATCGTTTCCTCCGACGGCTCAAGCTTCGATCTCCGCAACATACGCTCGCCGATCGTCGTCTTTTGCTCAAAGGCAGACAACATCACCCCGCCTCCTCAGGCGCTCGACTGGATTCTTGATCTCTACGGGAGCGTCGATGACATTCGGGCACACGGACAAACGATTATTTATGCGGTTCATGAGTCGATCGGTCATCTCGGTATTTTCGTATCCGGTTCAGTAGCCAAGAAGGAACATGACCAATTCGCGAGTAACATCGATCTCATCGACGTGCTGCCGCCTGGTCTTTACGAGGCGGTGATGACTCCGAAGCAGACCGGCGATAGGGCCGCCGATCTGATCAGCGGCGACTATCTTGTCCGCTTCGAGAAGCGTACTCTCGATGATATCCGCGCCTTGGGCACTAACAGCGAAGAGGACGAGCGCCAGTTTGCGGCCGTGGCACGGGTTTCCGAGATCAATCTCGGCCTGTACCGGACCTTTGTCCAACCTTGGGTGCGGCTGTGGGCCAATGAGGGGTCCGCCGAATGGATGCGGCGGATGCACCCACTTCGCATTCCCTACGAGATGTTCACTCGGGCGAATCCGTTCATGGGGCAGGTGTCGTCGGTCGCTGAAGATGTGCGCGAGAACCGTCAGCCCGTCTCGAAGGATAATGCTTTTTGGCAAACGCAAGAGTCGTTCGGTAAGGCGATCGAGGGGTCGTTGAAGGCTTACGGCGAGATGGGGGAGCGCTTCGTCGAGGCGCTGTTCCACAGCATCTATGGGTCGCCCCTCTTGCAGTCTCTTGTCGGTCTGAAGGCTTCAGATGCAAGTCCACGCAGCCGACCGGGCATAGACGCCGTGTACAGGGCTTTTATTGCGCGACGGCTGGATGAGTTGCGCAAAAGTGTTCCAGAGGGGGGACCGCGTGAGGCGGCAATCCGGGCGCTCCTCTATATCCGGATCCCTGAAGGAGTGGCCGACGAGCGCGGCTTCCGGCTGCTCCAGCGGATGCGCGAGGAAGCAGGTATTGGCCTTACTCTTAAGGAGTTTAAGAAGCTGGTTCGCGACCAGTTCTTCACCTTGTTGCTCGACGAGCGACGTGCGGTCGACGCCATTCCAGCCATGCTGGCAAGAGACCCTGAGCTCGCCTCGCGCATGACGCTCGTGCTTCGACGTCTGATAGAGGTCGTCGGCGTGGAGAGCCCCGAAGGAAAGGCACGCCTTCGAGAGATGGAGAAGCTGTTTCAGGCAAAGCCGAGTGCTTCCGAAGCCCGTGATTTGGACGCACGTGCGGCCCGCATGGTGGCGGCCAACGAGGGGCAGCGCCGTGCTCCGCTAAAGAAGGCGAGCGGAGACGACGACTGAATCCCGACGCCGAGTGTGGCGCCTTCAACTGACGTGCGCAAAAGACTGGCTGAGACTTAGACCAGCGCTCTGCTGAAAGCGGCGATCACCCGTTTGCCGTCGTCCGCCAGCATCTTGGAGGAAACATGATGACCGAGATCACGGCCCCTTCGCGGCAGCACGAAAAATACGATCGCTTGATTGCAACGGCAAAGAAGCAGCCCCCTCTGGCCACGGCCGTCGCGTATCCTTGTGACGAAACATCTCTGAAGGGAGCGCTCGAAGCGGGCGAGGAAGGACTCATCAAGCCAATTCTTGTCGGCCCGCAGGACAAGATTAAGAGCGTTGCCGAGGCGTTCTCGCTCGACCTCGGCGGCATTGAAATTATCGACGTTCCGCACAGCCAGGCGGCTGCCGAGAAGGCAGTCGAATTGATCCGAGCCGGCCAAGCGGAGCTGCTGATGAAGGGCAGTCTCCACACCGACGAGATTCTGGCGGAGGTGGTGAAGCGCGACACTGGAATACGCACGGGACGGCGCATCAGCCACGTCTTTGTCATGGACGTTCCGGGTCACCCGCACACTTTGTTCATCACCGATGCGGCGGTGAACATCGCGCCCGATCTTGCCGCAAAGCACGATATTATTCAAAACGCGATCGATCTCCATGTCGGGCTAGGATTGGGGACGCCAAAAGTCGCTATTCTTTCCGCGGTCGAGACGGTGACGTCAAGCATCCCCTCCACCATCGAGGCCGCTGCGCTCTGCAAGATGGCCGATCGCGGCCAGATCACTGACGGCGTGTTGGACGGCCCGCTCGCATTCGACAATGCGATCAACCCGGAGGCTGCTCGCATCAAGGGAATCAAATCGCCGGTCGCGGGTCAGGCGCAGATCCTGGTGGTTCCAGATCTCGAAGCCGGCAACATGCTGGCGAAGAATCTGACCTTCCTGTCGCGCGCCGATGCCGCGGGCGTCGTGCTTGGCGCGAGAGTGCCGATCATTCTCACATCGCGGGCGGATAATCTGCGCACGCGCATGGCCTCTTGTGCCGTCGCCATGCTGCTTCGCCACAGCCAAATAGCCAAACAGCCGATCGGGGCATGAAGGCCGTGAGCGAAACCATCCTCGTCGTCAACGCCGGCAGTTCAAGCATCAAGTTCCAGCTATTTTCCGTTGCGGGGCGAGGCGATCTAGAGCGGCGCCTGAAGGGGCAAATCGAGGGCGTCGGCGTGAAGCCACACTTGATCGCCCGGGGGATCAAGGGCGAAACCGTCATCGATGAGACGTGGCCTCCGTCCGAAGTCGACAGCGTGCCGAAAGCGCTCGACAAGGTCGTCTCGTTTTTACGCGCTGAGATCGGTCAGCTGCCGACAGCTATAGGCCATCGCGTGGTGCATGGCGGGCCCCATTATAGCGAACCGACCTTGGTCGACGATGCGGTGCTCAAACGCCTGGATGCGTTTTCGCCGCTCGCTCCCTTACACCAGCCGAACAATCTCGCCCCCATCCGCGCGGTCAGAGCGCGGCAACCGCAAATGCTTCAGGTTGCCTGCTTTGACACGGCATTCCACCGCGGGCATCCTGAAGTTGCCGACCGATATGCGCTTCCCGAGGCGCTCTACGCGGAAGGCGTCCGCCGCTACGGATTTCACGGACTGTCCTATGAATATATTGCCGACCGCTTGCCGGAGGTTGCCCCACGGATCGCGCGAGGACGCGTGGTGGTCGCGCATCTTGGCAGCGGCGCCTCGATGTGCGCCATCTCTGGCGGCAAGAGTGTCGAGAGCACGCTAGGTTTTACCGCGCTCGACGGCCTGCCGATGGGGACCAGGCCGGGCCAGCTCGACCCCGGTGTCGTTCTCTATCTCATGAGCGAGAAGGGCATGAGCCCGAAGGAGATCGAACATTTTCTTTATAA
>Ga0105247_10003316_pt1 | contig 10547 bp, 6 predicted proteins | sample KBSS24metaG_FD_81519 | JGI IMG/M metagenome (GOLD analysis project Ga0105247, IMG submission 81519) | Switchgrass rhizosphere microbial communities from Kellogg Biological Station, Michigan, USA - KBS S2-4 metaG | ecosystem: Host-associated > Plants > Roots > Rhizosphere > Soil | place...
ATCAGGTGGTTGTCCTGCTGTAATAGCAACCACGAGTGTAACAATAGATCCGGTGCTAACACCCACGATCAATTGCGGAACTTCAACAACATCATCAGTAACATTTAATTGGGCAGCAGTTAGCGGAGCTACAGATTACACAGTTTCCTATCAAATAAATGGAGGAGCTGTCAATAATATTGGAGCAATTGGTAATGTTCTCACTTACCCGGTTACAGGATTAGCAGCAGGTGATAATGTCACAATTACAGTCACTCCAACCGGAGGTAGTTGTTTTAGTTCATCAACTAAAACTTGTACCGCAACTGCATGTACACCGCCTACAGCACCCATAGCATCAAGTCCACAAACATTTTGCAGTAGTAGCAATCCAACTGTTGCTAATCTTGCCCCGAATGGTGCAGGCTTTCTTTGGTATAATGTTTCAACTGCCGGTTCACCATTGGCATCAACAACGGCTCTTGCATCAGGACAATATTATGTTAGCCAAACATCAGGCAGTTGTGAAAGTGTAAGAACTTTAGTTAATGTCACAGTCAACACAGTAACGCCATCGGTATTAATAAATCCATCTTCCACATCAATATGTTCAGGAGCATCGGTAACATTTAATGCAATACCTACCAACGGAGGAACACCTTCTTATCAATGGCAGGTAAATGGTGTGAATGCAGGAACCAACTCACCAACCTTTATTACAAACAGTTTGAATAATGGAGACCAGGTAACTGTTATCATGACATCCACGGCTGCTTGTGCTTCTACTCCCATAGTAACAAGCATTCCTGATATTATTTCTGTAACTCCCGTGATCCCGGGTGTACGATACCCGAATGTTACAGCAACACCCGGCATTCCAATCCAATTAATGGCAAGAAGTCCGGGCATTAATTATACATATCAATGGAGTCCTTCTGTAGGATTAAACTTTTATAATTTAAATGCTCCTGTATTTAATTACGATAAACAAACTGAATATTTAATTACACTTACTTCTGATGTTGGTTGCATAACTGTTGATACATTGCTTGTAAAAATAAATTCTACTCCTGCGATATATGTGCCTAATGCATGGTCACCAAATGGGGATGGACATAATGATTATATAGCGCCTATGACAGCTAATATCCGTCAAATTAATTATTTCAGGATATTCAACCGGTGGGGGCAAAAAGTATTTGAAACGAATGCTATCGGGCAAGGATGGAACGGTATATTTAATGGTAAGCGTCAGCCAATAGATGTATATACATGGACAATCGAGGCTATTAGCACAGCAGGAGTTTATTATAGAAAAACAGGCAAGGCTGTGTTGATACGTTAATAAAGTAGTCCCGACAGGAATCGAACCTGTATCAAAAGTTTAGGAAACTTCTATTCTATCCATTGAACTACGGGACCAGTATTAAAAGAGTTTTATGAAATTAAGTGAGGGCAAAAATAACTATCTTGTCCGACAGCAAATTTGTTATTATGAAAAAAATATTTCTGATTGTTTTCTTGTCAATATGTTTTGGTTTTACTAACCAGCTTTCTGCACAAACAACAGCAAAACTCAATCATGTTGCTTTTTATGTTCTTAACCTGAAAACAAGTACAGATTTTTATAGAAATATTGTTGGGCTCGATACGATCCCTGAACCCTTTCACGATGGTCATCATACCTGGTTCCTTATTGGACCAAAAAGCCATTTGCATATTATATCAGGAGCCACAGAAAAAACTCCTCATGATAAAAACACTCATCTCTGTTTTACTGTTCCTTCAGTTGAGGCTTTTGTCCCTATTCTTAAAAAAAATAATATCCCTTATGAGAATTGGGCAGGAGAAAAATCAGCTATAACGCTGCGTGTAGATGGAGTAAAACAAGTTTATTTCCAGGACCCTGATGGCTATTGGCTTGAAATAAATGATGCCAAAGATTGAACCACCAACGTCTGCCGCCTTATCTTTGCAGTCCGAAAAAATAAAGTATGAAGTTTTACAACCTGCTTATTAAATACCGGCTTTATATCGGTATTGTACTTGTCGCATTGGGAATCTATGTAAATTTTTCTGCAAGCTTCTGGCCTGCATTTCCATTATACTTTGTTGGTGTGATCCTGGTCGCCGGCCATTTTTTCTTTGGCCCATTACGCCTTATTCAGGAACATTTGGAAGGAGGAAATATTGAAGGTGCTGAAAAGGTAATTGCATCTATATGGTTTCCTAATTTATTATACAAACCGATCCGCTCTGTGTTCTATACTTTGAAAGGAAACATAGCCATGATGAAACAAGATTTTGATGGAGCAGAAAAAATGATGAAGAAGGGGTTGGATTTAGGCATGCCAATGAAAGAAGCCGAAGGCGCCAGTATGTTACAAATGGGAATGCTGGCGATGCAAAAAAATGATTTGAGACAAGCTGAGAGTTATATACGACAAGCTATCCGCAAAGGCTTGCCTGATAAAGAAAATGAATCAGCCGCTTATTTACAAATGTGCAGCATTATGATGAATAAAAGAGAATTCAGAGCTGCGAAAGATTTTTTTCGCAAGGCAAAGGCATTAAAGCCCACTACTCCACAGATCGTTGATCAGATAAAACAGATAGAAAAATATATTACGAGAATACCGGGATAAATTTTTATTTCGAGGGAAAGGGCTGAAGAATCTCCAGCCCTTTTTTATTAATTCATTTTTTCAATATGCCCTTCGATCGTTTTGTTCTTTCTTGAAATTTCTATTATCAAAACAGAACCTTGTTTTGAAGGCAATATAAATGACCATGTTGCATCAGATTTTGTGTTAACCTTATCGGTTGTAACCTTACCATCAGAATAAGTAATTGAATTAAATGTTCCGCCTTTATAGTCCTTGCCTCTTACATAATCTGAATAGTAAACCGAAAAAGAGCTACGCTCAGAATTCATTTGCGTGTATGCATAATCAAACCTGGGATATTGATACTTTAGCATTTTCCCAAGTAAAGGAGTACTGGTAAATTCCATACCACTCTCCAATTCGACATTATTAGAATTTTTGTCATAGATTTTTGCTTCTTTTATATTGAATCCCTGGTCAAATTTTATTAGCATCATATCCGTTATTTTAATTTTAATAGCACTGATGCCGCTGTTCCTTGTTAAAAGCTTGCTGGCAATACCCAATGCACTCGCCACTTTTTTAAATCCTTCGCCAATTGCAAAAATGTTTCCATCAGCTGTCTGTACAATATTATGCAGGTACATAAATCCGAAATCTTCTATCTTACCTTTAGAATTTACATCAAGATATTTACCAAGTTCAAGGCTCCATGAATTATATTTCTCACTCAATATTTTTCCTTTTTCATCTACTCCCCAAAAAGCAAATCCCAATGATTTATCCTTAGCAATATTGTCGTTGAGATCAAAATATTCACCATAGATATACGCCTTTCCGTCAACAAGTGTTGACATGCTTGCCGGATAAAATCTATATTTTGAATCAGTAGGTTTTTCAAAAAGCTGTTTGCCGGTTTCAAGATCAAGACCTATAATATATGAGTCAGGTTTTGAATCAAATTTTCCGGTAAATCTTAATTCCTCTATATAAACAACACTATTGAAAGTACCGAGATAATCTCCAACAAATTTTTTGCCTCCTTCTGTCGGCGTAAATGTCCATTGTTTCATTTTTTCAGTAGAAAAATAATCTATCTGAAAAGTGTAATCTCTATCCTCACGGCTTGGCATGTTTGAAATAAACCCTTTTCCTTCTATAGGATAAAGTCCTTTATAATTATCATCATCGTCGCCTTGTGCATTGTAAGCATCCAGATATCTCTCTTCCTTTTTTGTCAATTCTCTTGTGTAATTATGTTTTTTCTTTCCATCTGCCCCGTACACCTGGTAATCAAAAGTTCGTTCTTTATCATTGTGAAGTAGCAAAATAAGATCAGTTCCATTAAAAGATGATTCAAGAATCTTTACTCGTTTGGAGTCTTCAATTTTTATCTCTTTAAGAGTTTTAAGATTTGCATCGCAAATACGTAAAGTCCATTCAAATGTATTCTTGTCAACTTGATCGCTCATCCAGAATAAATAATATCCTTTTACTTCCGAACCTTCTTTAATAACCCCTCTGCTGGTTCTGCTTGGTTTTAATATATTTTCAATACTTACACTTTGCGCTGTAATTGTAAGTGCTGCAAATAAAACCAACATCGGACTTAAAATTAATTTTTTCATTTTGTGTGTTTATGGTTAAAAAATTATTACTGAATTCTCATTTTTGCTTTGCTGTATTCTTCTTCAAACCCAATGTATACCGACATTTCTGATCTATGCTCCTTACAGAAATAATAGCTTAATGCTGCAATTTCATCAAGCTTCAATCTGCTTACCATCCGCAGTAAAAGGTTGTAATCTTGTGGAAAGCCCCGTGTTTCTCCTTCAGTCTTTAAACCTAACGAATGATTTTCTCTGCCTTCATACATATCATTCAGAGCCCTTGCTATTGAAAAAAGGGCATAAGGTTTATATTCATTATCCTGAAGCATAAGGAGGCTATAATATAGATTTCTTGTAAGGTTTCCCCCCTGATATTCCTGCTCTGCTATTTCTACATTAAAATCTTTCTTTAGCTGATTAAACATTTTTTCATTCACAATGAACTTCTGCCCTGGAGTTAACTGGCTAATCGAATCTTTCAGGAACTGTATTCTTTTGTCACAATCAGGATGTGTTTTCAGTGAATCTTTTTCTTTTTGAGTCAATGGCGAATCATTTTCGCTTAACTCGCTAAAAATTACAGATTCTTTTTGTATCCATCTTTTTTTAAAGAGATATTCGGTGAAATTAAAAACCTGCGAAAGATCCAATGGTTTGAAAGCTGATGTATCGTCAACATGCTTAAGCATTTCAAGACAGGTATTGATAGCATAACAATCATACCCGGTTTTTTTCATAAAAATAAAGGCATACTTATCAGCTTCAGCTTCATTTTCACGACGATGACTGCGACTGTTTAATATTATTGGTTTAAAAAGTGAGTCCGCTTTCCGATTTACTCTGAATTCCTCTTTCTCAAGTTTTTTTATTTCCTTTTTAAATTCTTCACTATTGACAATTTCGATATTTTTTTTAATCGATTTGTTGCTGTGATCGAGGAAAAAGTGAGCCAATTCGTGACAAAGAACAAATATTAACTCAGCCTCATTGTTAAGATATATCATTAAGCCTCCATTCACAACGAGGGTGCCCTCGCCCATACTATATGCATTCGGCCACCAATCTCTTGAAAAAACGAGTCGGATATCTTTGCTTCTTAATTCTGGATTTGCATCAGTGATTTTTTTTAATAGCGATTGTAAATAATTATTGGCTTGCGGATCAGTTACGCTGCGGCTGCTTTGAAATAAAGAAGAGACTTCTTTAAACCTCGCCTCATAGCTCTCTTTGTAATCCTTTTTATATTCACTACCAAGAGAAGCAATAAGATCATTCTTATTCTTTAATGCCTGTTCATAATATGAATTTCTCAAAAGAGTATCATCCTTTTGAAATATATAATTTGGTTTGGATTGCTGTCCAAAACCTGCAAGAGTGGTGGTGTAGAAAAAAAGAAGTAAAAAAAATTCTTTCATGGATCAGGCGGCTGGTGGCGAGTTCAAATATATAGAAGTCGGAGATGAAATCTAAATCCGGCCTGAGTTTTTTATCCCCTTTATAAATTCAAAATTAAAGGTTGATAACCTTATTGATAGCTTAACAACTTGCTAAGTATTTTTGTTATACCTAAAAGCTGTTAGTCTTAACTTGTTAGTCATTAAAATTCCCATGTCATTTAAAGAGAAGTTAGAAAAGAAATTTTTTGAAGAGTATGAAAACCTGAATGAAAATCAGCGCAGGGCCGTTGATACCATAGATGGCCCCGTGATGGTAATTGCAGGACCCGGCACGGGCAAAACAAAAATTCTTGCTACCCGCATTGGAAAAATTTTACTGGAAACAGATACCTCTCCTCAAAATATTTTATGCCTCACTTATACCGATGCAGGTGTGGTAGCCATGAGAACAAAACTCAGGGAAATGATCGGCCCTGAGGCGCATAAAGTGAACATCTATACTTTTCATGCCTTTTGCAATGAAGTGATACAGGAAAATATCTCTTTATTTGAAAAGCCTGCACTCGATCCTATCTCTGAGCTTGAAAAAATTGAACTTTTTAAGCAATTTATAGATACACTTCCTAAAAATCATTTGCTAAAGCGATACCGCGGCGATGTATATTTTGAGATTCACAATTTCGACAAGCTTTTCAGCGCCATGAAAAGAGAAGGCTGGTCCCCTGAATTTATCAACCAAAAAATTGATGAATACATTGCTGATCTTACAAACCGGGATGAATTTATTTACAAAAGAAAATACAAAGAATTTAATGCAGGTGATCTGAAGAAGGATAAAATAGAAGAGGAGAAAGAAAAAATGGAAAGACTGAAGGCTGCGGTAAATGAGTTTGACCGGTTTCAAAAAATGATGCGTGCAAAAAACAGATATGATTTTGATGACATGATCAATTGGGTAATAAAAGCGTTCCAGGAAAATAAAAATTTACTGGCAAGATACCAGGAGCAGTTTCTTTACATACTCGTAGATGAATACCAGGATACAAGCGGCACACAAAATAAATTGGTAGAGCAGCTGATAAGTTATTGGGATAAGCCGAATGTATTCGTTGTGGGTGATGATGATCAAAGCATCTACCGTTTCCAGGGCGCCAACGTTGAAAATATGCTTGCGTTTGCTAACACTTATGAAAATGATCTGCTCAAGGTTGTTCTTACACATAATTACAGGTCAACCCAACCTATTCTTGACATTTCAAAATTTTTAATAAATCGAAATGAAGACAGACTGATCAATCAACTGGAAGGATTAAGTAAAGATTTGGTTTCATCCAATGTACAGATCAATCATTTAAAACATAAGCCGGCCATTAAGTCTTATGATACGCAACGCCAGGAAATGGTTGATATCAGCCTGCAGATCGCAAAACTGGTGACACAAGGAATTTCACCCAAACGTATCGGTGTTATTTACAGGGAAAATAAATATGGCGATGAACTGATTCAATATCTCCGGCTTCAAAAGATACCTTATTATAGTAAGCGTAGTCTGAACATTCTTGAACTCCCTCTCGCCAAAAAAATTATTTTAATTCTTAAATACCTTGCTGCTGAGCATGACATTTCTTATAGCGGAGATGAAATACTTTTTGAAATATTGCATTTTGACTGGTTTCATATTCCATCCATTGAAATAGCTAAGCTGGCTATTGAAGCTTCCGAGAAAAAATATAGTGATACAGCCGTTTCTTTTCGCAGGTATTTATATGAAAGAGCTAATATGCCGCCAAAAGATCTTTTTTCCCAGGGATTACAGGAAGGATTAAAAAGAGCAAGTAATATAATAGAACAATTAATCAGTGATGTGCCCAATATTACTTTGCAAATGCTTTTTGAAAAGATCATTCGCAGCGCTGGTGTTTTGAATTATATCATTCAGGCTCCTGACAAACCATGGCAGCTGCAGGTGTTGACGGGATTATTTAATTTTATAAAAGATGAGACAGCAAGAGATCCATTTATAAGTTTAAAGAAACTTGTTTCTATTATTGAGTTAATGGAAAAGGAAAATCTCGTTTTGCCATTGGTTGAAGTCTGCGGAAATGAAAATGGCGTGAACCTCATGACAGCACACGGTTCTAAGGGATTAGAGTTTGAATATGTTTTTCTTGCGGGATGCAATTCAGGTTTCTGGGAAAAGAAGCGAAAACCTTATAGCGGCTATAAATTACCCGATACCATATTCTCCTCTGTTACCAAAGGTCGTGAAGAAAATGATGTGGAAGAGCTGCGACGTTTATTTTATGTGGCATTAACAAGGGCTGAACAACACCTTATTATTTCATATTGCTGCTATAAAAATGATGGAAAAGAATTAGAGCCTTCTGTTTTTATTATAGAGATAATAGAACATGGACAATTGCCGGTGGAGAAAGTTTATATCGATGAGAATGTGTTGGCAGAATTTAATGCATTACCATTTGGCGAACAGTTAGCACCTGAAATAGAAGAAATAGAAAAAGAATTTGTAAGTCGCTTGCTTGAAAAATTTGTAATGAATGTTACGGCATTGAATAATTATCTTAAATGCCCGCTGGAATTTTACTTTAAAAATCTTATCCGTATTCCTTCCCCAAAAAACGAAGCAACGGAATTTGGTTCTGCTGTTCATCACGCTATTGAGCAATTATTCCGAAAAATGAAAAGTAATGCGGAGCAATTTCCACAGAAAGAAGAATTTATCATGGACTTTGAATGGTATATGATTCGCCACCGGGAAAGTTTTACAAAAGAACAGTTTGAAAGGAGAATGGAGTATGGACACGATGTACTAAGCAATTATTATGACAAATACATTAATAGCTGGAACAAGATCATTACTACTGAAAGAAATATAAGGAACGTCGTTGTAAGCGGAGTTCCATTAAAAGGAAAATTGGATAAAATTGAATTTGATGGCAAGTCAGCTAATGTAGTAGATTATAAAACCGGCGATCCCGATAAGGCAAGAATAAAATTGCAGGCTCCATCTGAAAAAGATCCTAATGGCGGCGATTATTGGCGGCAGGCTGTATTCTATAAAATATTAGTTGACAATTACGAGCAAAAAGGATGGAAAGTGGTAAGTACTGAATTTGATTTTATTGAGCCCGATAAAAAGAAAGTTTATAAAAAACAGAAGGTATTCATCACTCCCAATGATATTGATACCGTAATTAACCAGATAAAAACTACATGGGAGAAGATCCGGCAACGTGACTTCTATACGGGATGTGGAAAGGAAGATTGTCACTGGTGCAATTTTGTAAAGACCAATAATCTCACCGTTGCTTTGCATGAACTTGAAGAAGAATCAGAGCCATGATTACCCAAACTTGATTTGAAGATTTAAAGGATTATTAGGAAAGTTTGCCGATAATCCTTTTAAGTTTGTATTTCTTTATGCTTACAAAATTTACCAGGAAAGGAGTTCTTTTTTTTATCCTTAATATCCTGCTAATACTGCAAATCCTGGTTCAAAATCATTGCGCCGTTATTGTTCCTCCCGAAGGCGGGCTCCGGGATTCACTTCCTCCCTTATTATTAAAAGCTACTCCCGGTGATTCTACAAAGAATTTTAAAGGAAACAGGATAAGTTTTTTGTTTGATGAATTTGTAGATCTTCAAAATGTACAGGAAAACCTGATCGTTTCTCCCACTTTAAAGAATAACCCTACCCCCAACTATAAGCTTAACACTATAACCGTACGATTAAAAGATACACTTGAACCTAACACCACTTATTCTATCAACTTTGGCAATGCTATTAAAGATGTCAATGAAGGAAATGTGCTCCGGCAATTCACTTATGTTTTCTCCACGGGTTCTCACATTGATTCATTGCAATTAAAAGGAAGAGTTTTATTGGCAGAAACCGGAAAGCCAGATTCTACATTAATAGCCATACTGCATACGAGTGGAGATGATTCCTCAATAATAAAAGAAAGGCCGCGGTATATCACAAGACTTGATAGCTCCGGCAATTTTACTTTCAGAAATCTTCCGGCCGCTACTTATTATTTATATGCCTTAAAAGATGAAGGTAATTCCCATCGTTATTTAGGTGATCAACTCCTTGCCTTTGCTGACAAGCCAATAAATACGCAATCCCAAACTGAACCAATTACTGTTTATGCTTTTGCCGGTGAAAAGGAAGAAGCTAAACCACAAGTAGCTACCACTACTTCTTCATCGAACTTGCCAGGTTTAAATTTGGGTGGCCGTAACAGGCCAAATCCTGCGGCTGAAAAAAGATTACGATACCAGACAAATCTTACCAATAATAAACAAGATCTTCTTACTGATTTTATATTCAGCTTTGATCAACCACTTAAATTATTTGATACATCAAAGATCCATCTATACACCGATTCAACATTTACTCCGGTTACAGCTTATTCATTTGTAAAAGATAGTGCCAATAAAAAAGTTCAGCTGACTACTCCCTGGAAAGAAGCCACTTTATATCATTTGATATTGGATAAAGATTTTGCGGAAGATACTTTAGGAAGAAAGCTACTCAAAACAGATACGCTTAGTTTCACAACAAACAAAACCGAAGATTACGGATCATTAAAGTTAAAACTTCATGGTCTTGATCTTTCAAAAAATCCTGTATTGCAATTTGTTTCAAATAATACACTGGTCAGCTCCTTTACGTTAACCAGTGAAGATTTTTCACAGACTCTTTTTTTACCCGACGAATATGAGCTTCGTATTTTATTTGATGAAAATAAAAATGGCAAATGGGATACGGGTGAATTCTTTGGTAAACATCAGCAACCTGAAATTGTAAAACCTGTATCGAGACACATCACCGTTAAAAAGAACTGGCAAAATGAATTTGATATAAATTTATAAGGTACAAGGAACAATACTTACGGAACAATATTTTTGCTTTCAACACTTGTCCCTTA
>Ga0105247_10003319_pt1 | contig 10545 bp, 9 predicted proteins | sample KBSS24metaG_FD_81519 | JGI IMG/M metagenome (GOLD analysis project Ga0105247, IMG submission 81519) | Switchgrass rhizosphere microbial communities from Kellogg Biological Station, Michigan, USA - KBS S2-4 metaG | ecosystem: Host-associated > Plants > Roots > Rhizosphere > Soil | place...
CTCCTCCTCTTGCTAGCGCTCGGAGGGTGTCGCCGGCACTATTCAGAGTCCGAATGCGAAAGCATCGTAGGTGCTGAAGAGTCGGTGTTGAAAGTCATGACGGAGTCTTCGTCGCCCTTGTCTTCGTCCGAGCGCGAAGACGCGATGAAGCGCTGCCTGAAGGACGAGCATCGAGATCGATCTTTCATAAAGTGCCTCAACAAGGGCAGTGGCTCAGCACGGGATGCGGCCCAGTGCATAAGCGAACATAACAAGCGCCATTGACATTTGAAGGCCCGATAGCCGATCTATATCCACGAAAGTTTTCGGCATCACTTGCAACGAATGCAGTCGCAACTTAGAAGTCGCAATCCATCAGTACCGCCAGAACAAAACGCTCGGGATGAATTCATGAAGGTCTTGTTCATCGGGTTCGCAATGACCCTCTGCCCCGCACTAGTCGCGGTGGGAGACGTCGGTGCCCACGAGATCATCGTTCCGACGCGGGTTTATTACCTTACAGCTGGCCAGCTTGAGCCGAAGCTGGAGCAGGCAATCGGATACGGCCCAGGTTTGCGCCAAACGATCGAAAGCACTATCGAGGGCCACGAGGCCATGTCGTTTGTTGACGGTGTAACGGACGCTGTCCAAGGAACGATCGCTTGCACAACTCCGCTGCAAAGGACCGAGGTCCTTTCGCTAACGGGGGCTTACTTGCGAGGCCATCCCGATCGCCAGAGTGAGCCGGCGGCTAAAGTGGTAATCGATGCGCTCAAGATGCACTTCCCTTGCCCCGGAAGAGAATCGAAAAAGCACTGACCGCAAGCTCGATGCGGCGGTTGCGTCACGCCAAAACCCGTTGCTATAGCTGGTGCCGGAGTGGGACTCGAACCCACATACCCTTGCGGATGAGGGATTTTAAGTCCCTTGCGTGAAAGATCATCCAGCAAGCAATAGCGCCGTGTCCGCTAAGAGATCCCCCACAACTCCTTGCTTTCACGTGTCATCTAAGGGATAAATGTGTAAGTGAGTGTAGATCAATTACGGTCTACTGCGCGGACACGGAGCACGGACACGTGGCGACCTATAAGATCACCGAGGCCTTCATCCGCGAGAAGATCGCCGAGGGCGCCGACCGGCATCGAATCTTCTACGCGAACAACAAGAAGGCTCCTGCCGGCTTCGGGGTCAGAATCACGAAAGCCGGCGGCGCATCGTTCGTGCTCAACTACTACGCCGGCGGTGCCGAACGCCGCGCCACGCTAGGCAGGTTCGGGAGAGGCGATGGACTAAGCATTGAGGCAGCCATCACGAAGGCGAATGCGCTTCGCGCCAAGATCGGCAGCGGTGTCGATCCACTCCTCGTGGCTCGTCAGGCTAAGGCCGCATCCTTGGCCGCCGCAGAGGCGGCGAAAGCCAGGGCAGCACATACGCTAGCTGCGCTCGTCGCCGCGTACATAGGCGATCTCCGCGATCAGGGGAGGCCTTCGGCCAAGGAGGTCGAGAATCTGTTCGAGCGCGCTGTAGCCGAACCCTTTCCGAAGCTGGCGAGCCTGCCGGTCGACCTGGTCGATATCGACGCGGTGATGCCCGCACTACACAGGCTCACCAAGGCAGGCAAGTTCCGCGACGCTGAGAAGCTTTCCTCCTACCTGAGGACCGCGTTCAACACGGCGCGCACCGCCCGCACGGACGCTGGCGGCCACGCGTATGCAGCCTTCAACGTGAGGTTCAATCCCCTCACCGACCTTCGCGTGTCACGCCCGAAGGTAACGGCCGAAGCTGCTCGGCAAATTCACGTGGATAGGAAGTGGACGCTCAGCCAGCCGGAACTCGCCTCGTACTGGAAGCGGATTGCAGCCATGGACGACGCCTACGGCGCAATGATGCGCCTACACCTCCTCACAGGCGGACAGCGCCGCGAGCAGCTGGCTCGCATTCAACGTGCCGACAATAACGCCAAGGCGAGCACGCTGCGCCTGTGGGACGGCAAGGGGCGGCGCAGTGAACCCCGCGAACATCTGTTGCCCCTGTTGCCTGAGGCTCAGGCAGCGATAAGCAGCATGGCTGGGGCCGCCGGCCCCTACCTCTTCACGACAAAACAGGGCGCAGAAGCTGCCTCACCCGCAATGCTCGACCACGCGATCGCTCGCGTGTCGCAGGACATGGCCGATGCAGACGAACTCCCTAACGGCCGCACTATCACGCCTGGCGTCATCCGTCGCACCGTGGAAACGCTCCTGGGCGAACGCGGTATAACTCTGGAGATCCGCGGCCAACTGCAATCGCACGGCTTGGGCACCGTCCAGCACCGGCACTACGATATGGGCGAGTACCTACGGCACAAGCGCGAGGCTCTCGAAGCGCTGCGCGCACTCTGCGAGCCTGCTCCGGACAATGTCACATCGATACCGCAGGTGAGAAAATCGAGGAAAGCCTCTTGACACTTAGCCAAGGACCGGCGCAACATCATTCTGTCACCGCACAATCGGCGACCGGGTTTGGCGACCCGATCAGACCAGAGGCGCAAAACGCCTAGATGGCGTTTTTTTATTGCGCAGTGCCCCTCAGTTTATGACGGGCGTGTCGGGCAGGCTTAGGCCTGGCCGGGTCTCCTTTGGTCCCCGGTTCGCCAACCTGGCACGTCCGTCACCCCTTCGTTTGGCGACGAGCGGTGACGGTTCCCCTAGACCCAAGGAGCCCATAATGAACACTTTTTCCTCGACGCTCGCCGCTGTCCTTGCCCTCTCCCCGACCGACCGCGCAGCAATCGCTCGCGCACTCCGTGCTGCCGATGCCGGTCTAGAGATCGACCCCGCCAGTATCCGCGCTTCTAGTGATGCGGAATCTCGGACGCTATGCGGGCGTGCCGCGCCCGCGCATGGCGCTCCCAGCCCGCTCGAGTTCGCTGTTACTCCGCGCCATGTCGAAATCCTGCGAGAGGCCACTGCACGCGTCGCAGCGATGCATGGCGTTAATCTGCGCTAGTTGACATCGTTTTACAGTCTGCGAGCATTTCCCACGATGCCGGGATATTGCCTGGCACATACCCGAGGCCGCTCTAACCAGCGGCCTTTTTTATTGACTAGCCAAAGCCCCGCCATGTGCGGGGCTTTTTCGTTGAAGGAATCGACCATGTCGCATCTTCTAAGTGAATTCATCACCAGGGACGAGCTCGCGAAGGAGCTCCGAATCTCGCCCCGCACCTTGGACGCATGGGTCTGGAAGCGCCAAGGGCCTCCCCGCCTCAAGCTCGGGGGGCGTTGCTACTACAAGCGCCAGGCCGTCAATGAATGGCTGGATACCCAAGCATCCGGTGCGCGGGAGGCCGCATGAGCTTCGTCGCACCCGAGATGATCACCATCCCCGACATCATTCGCGACGCGAAGCTATGCCGGCGGTTCGGCAAGACCCCAGAAGGGAAGACAGGGATCCGCCGGTTCATCGCTGCGATGCGGGCCGCCGAAACCTATCTCGAAACCAACCTGGCGATGGCCCGTGAGGCCATGCAGTTGGCGCTTGCAGCGCTGGGAGAGAAGCCCAATGAGTGATCAAGCAAACATTCCGCCCATGAGTCCCGACCAGGACGAAGAGACCAACTTCTGCCGCCAGGCGATCACGAACACGCCGAGGATGTTCGCCATGCTCGCTGAGACCGCAGAAGGCCGTGCTGAACTCAAGAAGCACCGGGCGGTCGCCAGGGTCAGGCTCAAAACCGAGACCGACTGGCGCGAACGCGGGTACGCAGCGTTCATGATCATGTCAGTTGACGCAGTCCTGAAACGGCGGAGGGCGAAGCCCCGAAATCCCTCGATGGCTAAGGCGGAGATACGCAGCATTCGCGATGACCTTGCACGCATTCAATCGTCCGCGAAGCTCGTGTGCAACGTCCTTTACTACCACGCTTGGGAGCGCGGCGAACGAGGAACGGCGGTTTACGACATCCGCGAGGCATACATGGCTGCAGAGAAGGTCGGACGGGTCGCCGATAACTTGGTGCGTGGGAGCGGTGCATGACCTCGGTGCGTGTAGCGGGAAACGCTGTCGCTGAGGTCCACGAACGCTATGCTGATCTACCGACCTCAATACGCGAGGCTCGGCGTTGGCTGCTTTGGCGTTACGAGGCCAACCCCAACGGCGGCAAAGCCCTCAAAGTCCCGTACTACCACGATGGATCACGACGTCGCGGAGCACAGGGCACGGACGCCGACCGATCACGCATGAGTTCCTTCGAAGTCGCGTGCGCCGCACTGGCGACGGGACGATATACAGGTCTTGGCTTCGCCCTCGGTCCTGACGGCACGGGCAATCATTGGCAGGGCATAGACCTCGACAGTATCCCTTCCCGTCCACACCTGCAGCTTATTGCCGACGACTTGCCTGGCTACACGGAGGCATCTCCCAGCGGGACGGGTATGCACGCCATCGGTTATGGCCAGGCATTCGGCACCTTCGCTAGTAATTCGAGCGGCGTCGAGGCCTACTCGCTCGGGCAATTTTTCACCGTCACAGGCGAAGTAGCAGGCCTCGCTGATCCGGTAGATCTTGCGGAGTTTGTGGCCGAGCGGATCGTGCCTGTACACGAGACAGGTGCAAAGTCGAAGACCGAAGGGTCCAGCGCTTCGGATGGAAGCACTCCTACCGTGCTGGACCCGATGCAGATCACGCACCTTCGTAGCGCCCTCGCCCATCTACGTAGCGACGACCGAGATATCTGGATGGCGATCCGGAACAACTTGAAGTGCCTCGGCGACGTCGGTCGCGGACTGTGGATCGAGTGGGCACAGATGTCTGACGCGTGGCAACCGTCGGACGCCAGAAAATGGGACGAGCCTGGCGGCGATCGCTCGGACTACCGCGCCGTGTTCAATAAGGCGAAAACAGCTCATTGGGTCAACCCCATGAGCGCCGTAGCCATGCCGGGAGTGCCGCCACTTCAAACGGCGGCCAACGACGCTGGCATACGGCGCTCGATCTCGTTCACGCGTGCCGACAAGATCGAACGCAAAGCCACCGACTGGCTCATCCGCGGCTACCTCGTGCGTGACACGCTCGCCGGCCTCATTGCGAAGCCGGGCGCGTGCAAGTCGTTTCTTGCTGTCGATTGGGCGTGCCGTGTAGCGACCGGAACGGAGTGGTTCGGCAGGCACGTGACCAAGGGTGCGGTGTTCTACCTCGCCGGTGAAGGGCAGCGCGGCCTCCGCAAGCGAATCGACGGATGGGAGAAGGCCAACGGGACCAGCCTGGACGGCGCTCCATTGTTCATTGCCTCCGGCATGCCATCTCTGTGCGATCTGCAAGACACCGCTGCTGCGATACGGGCCATCCAAGAGACTGTCGACGAGATTTCAAGGGAGACTGGCGACCAGCCGGCTCTAATCGTCGTCGACACGGTCGCTCGAGCAATGAACGGGGCGAATGAGAATTCGACCGAAGACATGGGCAAGCTGATCGCTTCGTTGGATATGCTGCGACGCGCGTGGGGCGCGACGGTGCTCACCGTGCACCACACCGGACATGACCCGAACACTCAAGGACGCGCTCGCGGCAGTAGTAACTATGGCGCGAGCCTTGACTCCGATTTTTATCTTTCCAGCAAGGACGATACGGTCTCGCTCACCTCGGGGGAGAAGGCAAAGGATTGGCGAAAGCCGGAAGCGGTCGCTTTGACCAAAGTGGAGGTAATGGTCGATGTCCTAGGAGAGGACGGCGAGACAGTCCAAGAGTCGACGCTAACACTGCACGACTCGGCAGGCGCTGTTATTGCATCGAGTAAGCGCGAACGAGCGGAGGCCCTTAAGAGGGCTGGACACTCGGTTCGTGATATCGCTGTCCAGATCGGGGTGTCCAAGTCCACCGTGGGCAATTGGCTAAAGGCCGCATAACAAAGGGCGTCCAGTGTGTCCGTCCACCTCAGGGTATACACCCCTGATGGTGTTGGACACGGGACCAATTGGACAGTTGTCCAAACATCGCTGTCCAACTTGGACAGTTGCGCATATTCCTCATAATGCAGACTTACCGTGCACCTTTACCAGGGCCGCTCTGAGCGCGATGTATGCCTCTAACGCACGGTTGTAGTCACGCCGGGAGTACTTGTTTATCTCCAGTGATGCAACCTCGTGTAGATGCTCGCTACAGCGAACTTCCCAGATCCAATCAAGCTCGGCTTTCTCGGCGTCGGTGATCACCGCGAGCTGAACAAGCTTTTCCGTGCGCTTCACATACGAGCGCCTCGTTCCTTCTCCCCGCGTGGCCTCCTTGGTGAGCCATTCACAAAGGGCACCTAGGACACAGATCGACTCTTTGACGACCATTGACAAGGCAACGCCTGACAGATCCGTACGAACGCATAGCCAGCGAAATACATCGATCACCATGAGTGCGTAGCTGGCGTTGTGGCGCTGGACTTTGGTGCCAAGGTCCGGAAGTCCAGCTTGGTAGGTGCCGGCAGGCAAGATAAATCCCCGAGGAAACCTTACCCGCGCCTCGGGAACGTTCGTCCTTCCGCACTCATCTTGGATTGCGGCAAGCGCTTCGTTTGCCGTGGTGACGAGCTTCTCAAGTTCCGCGGGTTTCATTGCCATTGCATTCCCCTCGCCGGCTGTTTCCGTCAATCAGATTCTGCCGGAACAAGCGCCGCCGCGCAGGGGGTAGTGACTGAGTTAGTTCGGCCCGGCTCGGTCGCTTCTGCGATTGGCAGTCCATCCGATATCCTCAGACCTTTCGCAAGGGACTCATAATCCCTCATATACGACATTCTTTTACCTTACACAGCGTTCTTTTCTACTTTCTTCTCTGTGTGTCCGTGCTATGTGTCCGTAAACTAGACATATAGCGGCACATTCCCGCGTTACCAGCGCGAACCCATTCACAGGATCCACCGATGACCCTCGACCAATCCAACAAGTCCGACTATGGCGTCCAGTACAACGTGGCCGGCACCACCATCCACCTTCCGGAGCTCAGTGAGGCGGACCTCGCAGGCGAGCCTGCCATCCGCTTCGGCGTCGCTCTCGGCATCGTCAACGACCTGCACGCGAAGACGCGAGAGGTGCAGGCCGATCCCAACTTCACTGCTCAGGGCAAGGATGCCCAACTTCGCCCGCACCGCGAGCGTGTGCTCGACCAGGTCGCGGTGACCGTGGAAGCCATCGAGAGCTACGCGGACCAGTTGGACAAGCGTGAGGCCGCCCTGCTCAGCGTGCCCGAGCTGCACCCGCAGAACGCGGCTGAGGCGATCATCGATCGTGAGCTGCGTGACTACTGGCGCAGCTTGGACATGAAGGGTCGGCACGCCATCCTCGACGAGATCAACAAAGGCCCGGGTCACCAGCGTCTCGAGATCGCGCTCCTCCGCAGCCCGTACGCCCAGGCCGACCACGAGGTGCGCCTCATCCGCGAGTCGTGGAACCGAGGCAAGCGCGTGGACAACCCCGCCGAGGCCACGGCCATCGACGCAGGCCGCGCACAGGTCGAGTGGGGCCGCCTCGCGATGGCCCACCTCACCACACACACCCTGCGCGCCACCGGCATCGGCGACGGCGCGTTGAAAGCCCTGCTCAGTGCAGGCCGCGAGCGCGCCGCACGCGTGTTCGGCTACGACCAACACCAGATCGAAGCCGAGAAACTCAACATCAAGCGGAGGACTGCCTGATGAACACGCTGCGCATCGTGAGCCTAAACCAGCGCCTGGCCACCGACGAGCTCGCCTTCCGCTGCCGTGGCCTCTCAGCCGCGGCGGTCGTGGCTCTCGGCAGCGAGCAGATCACCTCCGACACCCTGGCTAGCCTGATGGGCAACCTTGCGGACGAGGCTACGTTCGATCGGATCAGTGCCCTGCACGAGTTCGCCGACCGCATCAAGGCGTTCGCGACTGAGCTCCTGATTGCTGCCGCCCGCAACGGGAAGGAAGCCGCGTAATGGATCTGGCCTCTCTCGGCGTAAAAGTTACCTCCACCGGCGTCGACGAGAGCGCCAAGAAGCTCGACAACCTCGCCACCTCGAGCCAGAAGGCCGAGGCATCGACAGCGAAGCTTGCGAAGACCAGCTCCACGGCCTTCCAGACTGTTGGCGAATCGGCCGACGGCGCCTCTACGCGCATCAAGGACATGGTCAAGGCCTCCCTCGCCCAAGTCGACGCGCAGGCCGCATCCACGAGCTCGGCCAAGGCCTACGCTCAGGCGCAGGCTTCGCTTTCCGAAGGCTATGCCAAGACTGTGGCGGCGCAGAACAAGGCCATGTTCGCCACCACTGGCCTTGTCGCCGCACAGGAGAAAGCGAACGCTGCAGCGAAGAACAGCGCAAGTATCAAAGAGCAGGCAGCCGACCTGTCCAAACTGGTAGGCCAGATCGACCCCGCCGTGGCTGCACTTGGTCGCCTGGACAAGCAGCAGAAAAAGCTCATCGAGTTTAAGAAGTCCGGCGCTATCGGCGCCGACGACTTCAAGGCGTACAGCACCTCGATCGAGGCTGCGCGTTCAAAGATTACCGGCGCATCCGATGCAGTGCACGGATTCAGCCTGAACAACGCGAACGCGCGCCGCGAGCTCGGTTACCTGGCTAAGGATCTGGCTACGGGTCAATACGGACGCTTTGAACAGAGCGCACTATCGCTTGCCAATGCTTCAGGCATCATGTCCCTCGCGTTCAGCGCGGGCGGTGTCGCCATCGCTGGACTCGCCGGCGAGCTCGCAATCTTCGGCGCAGCGGCCTATGCAGGCTACGCGGACCAGCAGAAGTTCAACGCGGCGATCGCGCAGACCGGCGACATTTCCGCGCAGACGGCCGGCAGTATCAGCAAGACCGCCGACGCCATTGGCGGTGCCACGAACAACACCGAAAAGGCCAAAGACGTTCTCCTCGAGCTAGCCGCCAATGGCCAAGTCGGTGCGAAGTCGTTTGCGGCGATCGGGCAGGCCGCGTTCGATATGGCCACGCTTACCGGCCAGAGCGCGAAGGACGCCGCGGCCAGCGCGGCAAAACTGTTCGACGGCACTGCCGCGGGGGCGGTGAAGGCGAACGAGCAGTACCATTTCCTCACGCTCGCGGTCTATGACCAGATCGCCGCGCTCGAGAAGGAAGGCGATGCCCAAGGCGCTGCACAGGTTGCAGCCACCGCCTTCCACGACGCCGTAGGCCCGCGCATCGAGGAGATGAAGGACCAGGTTGGCGGCGTCGCGAAAGCATGGGACACGGTCACGTCGTCCTGGCGCGGCTTCAAGACAGATTTCCTCAACGGCGCGCAGCTCATTGCCGGCACCGCGGATCTTCAGACACAGATCTATGCTCTTCAGGGCCAGAAGGCAGGCGCGCAAAGCGGCAACCCGCTTACTTTTGCGAGCTTCTCCGGCGCCGACCAGGCCAAGCTTGATGCCCTGCAAAAGCAGCTGTCCGATCAGACTGCAAAGGCCGACCAGCGTGCCAGCGATCAGCGCGTGCAGGATGCTGGCGTCGCCGGTCAGGCTGCGCTCGACGGATACCTCAAGCAGTACCGAAGCGACGAGACGAAGCGACAGGACGAAGTGATCGCCATCCACAATGCGGCAAACGCAGCGATCACCGCCGCCCTCGCCAAGGGTGATGCCAAGCTTGCGCAGCAGATCATGGAGAACGAGGCCAGCGCATCGGCCGCCGCTAGCGTCAAGGGCGTGAAGAAGCCGGCGAAGGCGAAGCAGGATCCGGACTATTACACCTCAGACCGTGCGCAGATCGAGGGCGAGATCGCTGCCGAGGCGAAGCTATTCGACCAGCGCACGCGTGCCAAGGCCGCCATGGGCGCCTATGCCGACGGCCTGCAGGAGCTGATCACCGCCCGCGCGAACGACATCAAGCTTCAGGTTCAGTCCTACGGCCTGGGCGCGAAGGAAGCGACGCAGCAGGCGCAGCTCAACCAGATCACCACGGACGCGGCGCGTAAGCGGCTGCAGCTCGTGCACGACATGAACGCGTCGACCTCCGACGACACCAAGGCCATGTATGCCAATGAGCTCGCGTCGCTCGATGACTACACGGCACGGCGCACGGCGCAGGAGATTCAGGGCTTCAAAGATATCGACGCCGCCAGGGCCGACTGGTCGAACGGTGCGAAAGGCGGCTACGCCGACATCCTGGAAGACGGTAAGAACGTCGCCGGCATGACGCACGATGTCTTCGTCAACGCCTACGACGGCATGGCGGACTCGCTGACCAACTTCGAGACCACCGGAAAGCTGAAGTTCAAGAGCTTCACGACATCCGTGCTGTCCGACCTGGCGAAGATGGAAACGCGGATCGCGATCTCTCAAGCCCTGCAGGCTGTCTTCGGCGGCGGCACGTCGTCTGCCGGCGGTTCGATGGCGAGCGTGTTCGACGGCGGCTTCAGCGGCTTCGCCAAGGGTGACGTTTTCGATTCACCCAGCCTGGCGCAGTACAAGAACCAAGTGGTGAGCAAACCCACCATGTTCGCCTTCGCCAAGGGCGGCGCATTGGGCGTCATGGGCGAAGTGCCCGGCCGCAGCGAGGCGGTCGATCCATCCGTCGACGTCGGCGATGCCCTCGACGTCGATGGAGACGCGGTGCGTCGAG
>Ga0105247_10003320_pt1 | contig 10544 bp, 9 predicted proteins | sample KBSS24metaG_FD_81519 | JGI IMG/M metagenome (GOLD analysis project Ga0105247, IMG submission 81519) | Switchgrass rhizosphere microbial communities from Kellogg Biological Station, Michigan, USA - KBS S2-4 metaG | ecosystem: Host-associated > Plants > Roots > Rhizosphere > Soil | place...
AGCGTGAGGCCGGCAATACCTTGCAGGTTGTCGGCCGTCAGCTGGACGGCTCGCTGCCGGATGGAGCCACGGCGGCCAATCTGGTGGTTGCTTACGAACCGGTCTGGGCGATTGGAACCGGACTTACGCCTACCGCGGCTGACGTCGGCGAGGTCCACGCATTTGTTCGCGACTATTTGAGCAAACGTTTGGCCTCGCAGGCGGTAGGCGTGCGCATCCTCTATGGGGGCTCGGTCAAGCCCGGCAATGCCGGGGGGCTTCTGACTGCCCCGAACGTGAACGGCGCCCTGATCGGCGGGGCAAGCCTGAAAGCGGCTGATTTTCTTCAGATTGCCGCGGTTTACCGCTAGCGAGGGCCGGGGTGGAAAAACGCCGGGTGATCGTGTAGAGACGCCGGCGAATTCCTATATAGCCGGATGGTCGCCGCCGGGCGGGAAGCCCGGGTTGGATCGGTTTGGACGGATTTTGAACGAATGCAACACGTGATCATCGTCATCCACCTGATGCTGGTTCTCGCCCTGATTGGCGTGGTGCTGCTGCAGCGATCGGAAGGTGGCGGCCTCGGCATTGGTTCGACCGGCGGGTTTATGACGAGCCGCGGCACTGCGAACGTGCTGACACGGGCAACCGCGATCCTGGCGGGCCTGTTCTTCCTGACGAGTCTGCTGCTCTCAATTCTTGCGGGCGTCGGCCACAAGCCAAGCTCCATCCTTGAGGGCGGCCAAAGCGCACCGGCCGTGCCAGGCGCGCCGCCGCCGCTTGGCGGGGGCGGTGGCCTGCTCAACCAGCTGCAAGGCGCCCCGCCGCCGGCTGCGCCGGCGACCCCTGCAGCCCCATCCGGGCCGCAGGTGCCGCAGTCGAAGTAAAATCACAACCAAGGGGCCGGGAAATCCGGCCCCTTCAACTTTTGGGTCAGGAGTAAGCGAGAAAAGTTTGAGGAAAGCATGGAAATCGTGTCGCAAGTCTCTGCGAAGCTGACTAGTTATCGAGCTACGCACAGATGCAGAGCGGGTTTGAGCAATTCGCGCTCGTCGAATCGATTCGCAGGGGTTAAAGGTTAGGTCCCATGGCGCGGTATATTTTCATCACCGGCGGCGTGGTCTCCTCACTCGGCAAGGGTCTCGCTTCTGCGGCGCTCGGCGCGCTGTTGCAGGCCCGCGGCTATAAGGTGCGCCTGCGCAAGCTCGATCCCTATCTCAACGTCGACCCAGGCACGATGTCGCCATATCAGCATGGCGAAGTCTTTGTGACCGATGACGGCGCGGAAACCGACCTCGACCTCGGCCACTACGAGCGCTTCACCGGCCGCCCGGCCACGCGTCATGACAACATCACCACCGGCCGCATCTATCAGGACATTCTCTCGCGCGAGCGGCGCGGCGATTATCTTGGGGCAACGATCCAGGTCATCCCGCATGTCACCAATGCCATCAAGGATTTCGTCCGTGACGGGAATGATGGCTTTGACTTCGTCCTGTGCGAGATCGGCGGAACCGTCGGCGACATCGAGGGACTCCCGTACTTCGAGGCGATCCGCCAGCTCGGCAACGATTTGCCGCGCAATCACGCAATCTACATCCACCTCACTTTGATGCCGTTCATCCCGAGCGCGGGTGAACTCAAGACCAAGCCCACCCAGCATTCAGTCAAGGAATTGCGCTCGATCGGTATTCAGCCGGACATTCTGCTGTGTCGGACCGACCGGCCAATCCCGGAAAGCGAACGGAGGAAACTCGCGCTGTTTTGTAACGTGCGGGAAAGCGCAGTCATCGAGGCGCGTGACGTCGACAATATCTATGCCGTGCCGGAAGCCTATTCGGCGGAAGGGCTCGACGCCGAGGTGCTGGCTGCGTTCGGGATTGAGCCGCGGCAGTCGCTCGACCTTGAGCGCTGGCGTCTGATCAACGAGCGTGTCCGCAACCCGGAGGGCGACGTCACCATCGCCATTGTCGGCAAATACACAGGAATGAAGGACGCCTACAAATCCCTGATCGAAGCGCTCTCGCACGGCGGAATTGCTAACAAGGTAAAGGTCAATCTCGACTGGATCGAGTCGGAGGTTTTCGAAAGCGAGGACGCGGCCCCCCTTCTGGAGCACGTCAACGGAATACTGGTGCCAGGCGGTTTCGGCCAGCGCGGTGCAGAAGGAAAAATTCGGGCAGCGCAATTCGCCCGCGAACGTCACGTGCCGTATTTCGGCATCTGCTTTGGAATGCAGATGGCGGTGCTTGAGGCCGCGCGCAATCTATGCGGCATCGAGAACGCTAACTCAACGGAGTTTGGCGCAACGACCGAGCCTGTCGTCGGTCTGATGACGGAGTGGCTCAAAGGTAACGAGCTACAAAAACGGAGCGCGAGCGGTGATCTCGGCGGTACTATGCGTCTTGGCGCCTATGACGCGGTGCTTAGCCGCGGCAGCCGCGTGTCCCAGATATATGGGACGACCGAAATTTCAGAACGCCATCGTCACCGTTACGAAGTCAACACCGCGTATAAGGGGCGCCTCGAACAGCGCGGCATGCGTTTTTCCGGAATGTCGCCCGACGGCATCCTTCCGGAGATCATCGAGTACGAAGATCATCCCTGGTTTATTGGCGTGCAGTTTCACCCCGAACTGAAATCGCGGCCATTCGAGCCGCATCCGTTGTTCTCATCTTTCATTGGCGCTGCGGTCGAGCAGAGTCGACTGGTGTAATACCCGCGATGCGGCGAGGCCTCGACCATGTCGTTCATGCCGTGCGCGATCTCGATGCAGCGGCGGATTTGTACCGTCGACTTGGCTTCACAGTCGGCGCGCGCAATCGTCACCCTTGGGGCACGCACAATCACATCGTTCAATTTCCGGGCTTCTTCATTGAGCTGTTGACTTTCGCTGAGCCGGACAAACTCGGCACCGACGGATTTTCAGTTTTGTTCGGCGCTTACAATCGCGATTTCATTCAACGCGGCGAAGGCCTGTCCGTTCTGATTCTTGAATCGAAAAATGCCGTCGCCGACGAGGACGAATTTCGTGCTGCCGGTGTCTTGGCCACGAGGACAATGAGCTTCGAGCGCGAAGGCAAAAGACCGGACGGCGCCACAGTCAAGGTTGGCTTTTCGTTGACCTTCGCCGAAGACAGGGCCGCGCCGAACATTCACTTCACAACCTGTCAGCAGCATTACCCCGAGAATTTCTGGAACCCGGCATTTCAGCGTCACGCCAACAGCGTGGCCGGCATTGCCGGTGTCGTGGCGGTAGCGCAGCAGCCGGAGCGTCACGCTCGCTTTTTTAAAATCTTTGCCGGTGCGTCGCCGACCGCGGGCGGCGATGGTTTCACAATCGAAACGCCGCGCGGGAAGATCGACATGCTGACCCCTGCCGCCTTCACGCGACGGTTCGGCGTGAAGGCGCCCGATGTGTCCGCAAGCCCCCGTCTGGCGGCTCTTCGCTTCAACGTTGCCGACATGAGCGTGCTGGAGGCTTTACCGGAGCAGGCGGGAATTGCGGGAGTTTCCACGGGGAATCCAACAGTCGTCGGATCAGGCGATGCAATGGGCGCGGTCCTGATATTCGAACCAGGAACCCGTTGACCGTTGCGTTGCGTCCCTTCATGGTCCGCCGCGAGGACGTGAGCCCGTGGATCCGAAGCCCAATTCGACCGTGACGATCGGCGCCGTGCGTTTCGGCAATACTTTGCCGCTGTCGTTGATCGCGGGCCCCTGCGCATTGGAAAGCAAGGCGCACGCGCTGGAGATGGCAACCGCTCTGAAGGAGATTACGGCGCGCGCTGGGTTGGGATTCGTCTACAAAACGTCCTTCGACAAAGCCAATCGTACATCCGCCAAGTCAGCGCGCGGCCTTGGCCTTGATCAGGCCTTGCCGGTTTTTTCTGAAATTCGCGACAGACTGAAAGTTCCGGTTCTCACTGATGTACACGAGCAGGAGCAATGTGCGCGGGTAGCGTCGGCGGTCGACGTGCTCCAGATTCCCGCCTTCCTGTGCCGGCAAACAGATTTGCTAACTGCTGCTGCAAAGACCGGCAAGGTGGTCAACGTCAAAAAGGGCCAATTCCTCGCGCCGTGGGACATGCCGAACGTCGTCGCTAAGATCACCGGCGCGGGCAATCGCAATATTCTCGTGACCGAACGCGGCGTCTCGTTTGGGTACAACACGCTCGTGTCTGACATGCGCGCGATCCCGATTCTTAAGCGCGAGACGCTCGCGCCTGTGATCTTCGACGCCACGCATTCGGTGCAGCAACCGGGCGGGCAAGGCGACAAATCGGGTGGTGAGCGCGAGTTCGTTTCGGTCCTCGCGCGCGCAGCGGTCGCGGTTGGCGTTGCCGGCGTGTTTATCGAGACCCATCAGGATCCCGACAAAGCGCCGTCCGATGGACCTAACATGCTGCCCCTGAAGGAGATGGAGCCGCTATTGCGCATGCTTGTCGAGTTCGACCGGCTGGCAAAGCGCTGAACCGCGCGAAATTGATATCTTCATGGGCCGCGTCCTCAATCTCATGGCGTTCGTCATTTTTGCGACGACGCTTTTCATGCGCTCGGTCGATCCGGTCATTCCACAGATTGCCAGCGGACTGAATGTCACGCCGACAACGGCGGCGCTGCTCTCGACCGGGTTCACCTTGCCTTACGCGCTCATCCAGCCCGTGCTTGGCGCCCTGGCGGACATGTTCAGCAAGACACGGCTTATTGCCGTTTGCATGCTCATCGTCGGCATAGCCACAATTGCCTGTGGCCTGGCCACGAACTTCGAAATGCTAATGATCCTGCGCGTCATCGCGGGCATTGCTGCCGGCGGGGTCTTTCCGATTGCGCTGGCGGTTGCCGGCGATCGCGTGCCCGTACAGCAGCGGCAGGTCGCAATCGGCCGACTGCTGTTTGCGGCCATGACCGGCAACCTTCTGGGTGCTTCCGGCGCGGGTGTGATCGGCGACGTGGTGGGCTGGCGCGGCGTGTTCTTCGTAACCGGAGCGATCGATCTTGTCGCGCTTGCTGTTGCCGTGCCGGGCTTTCGCAGCATGAATGAATCTCCGGGGCGGTTCGACCTGTCGACATTCATTCCGAACTATCGGGCGGTGTTCAGCAATCCTCTGGCCAAGTATTGCTTTGGAGCGGTGTTCATCGAAGCGCTGTTCCTGTTTGGCGTGTTTCCCTACATGGCCATCCTCTTGCGCGACGCCGGAGAAACCCACGCATCGATCGCCGGCGTCGTGATTGCGGGATTCGGCATCGGCGGTGTGGTCTACACAGTCATGGTTGCATGGCTTGTCGCGCATATAAGCGAGCGACGATTGATGGCGACGGGCGGCATGGTGATGGGCGCCTGCCTTTTGGTGATCGCACTGCGAATGCCATGGCCCGTCGAGTTCGTGAATTTCATGCTGATGGGATTCGGTTTCTATCTCCTGCACGGCTGCATCCAGGTCTATGTCACTGAATTGGCACCGTCGGCGCGCGGGTCAGCCACGGCGGGTCATTCGATGTTTTTCTTTCTCGGCCAGGCGGCGGGGCCTGTCGTCTACGGCGTAGGCCTGTCCAGTGTCGGAATCACGCCTGTGCTCGTCGTTGGGGCTGCCGCGTTAGCCGCGACCGGATGGACCTGTGCGCTGTGTCTTCGGCGGAGCGCCCCAAAAGGCTAGCCGCGTCCTCGATAGGGGGCGACGCCCTGATCTGGCACCCAGACGCCCTTCGGTAGCTTTCCGACCTGCCAGAACACGTCGATCGGCATTCCGCCGCGCGGGTACCAGTAACCGCCGATGCGCAACCATTTCGGCTTAAGCAGCGCAAAGAGCCGCTTGCCGATTGCGACCGTGCAGTCTTCGTGGAATGCGCCGTGATTGCGGAAGCTGTTGAGATAGAGCTTCAGTGATTTCGATTCGACAAGGAAGCGCGCGGGCACGTAATCGATGACCAGATGGGCAAAATCGGGTTGCCCGGTGATCGGGCACAAAGTGGTGAATTCCGGTGCGGTAAATCGTGCCACATAGTTCGTTCCGGCATGCGGGTTCGGCACGCGATCAAGGGTAGCCTTGTCCGGTGAGGCCGGGATCGGGCTTGGCTGGCCGAGTTGCAACCGTTTCCGCGCCATTGGCATTGACCGCATGGTTTGTGCACCAGTGGATGCACGTTCAGGACGGGGCATGACAAGAGGGTTGTCGATCCTGTAGAAGCCCCCGTATCAATTCCGGACACCCCATGACCGCAATTACCGACATTATTGGCCGCGAAATCCTCGACAGCCGAGGCAATCCGACCGTCGAGGTCGACGTCATTCTGGAGAATGGGTCGCGCGGACGCGCCGCTGTGCCATCCGGCGCCTCGACCGGCGCGCACGAAGCAGTGGAATTGCGCGATGGTGACAAGGCGCGTTTTGGCGGCAGGGGCGTGCGCAAGGCGGTCGATGCCGTCAATGGCGAGATATTCGATGCGCTCGGCGGCATGGACGCCGAAGCTCAGACCAAGATCGACGAAACACTGATTTCACTCGACGGCACACCGAACAAGGGACGGCTTGGCGCCAACGCGATCCTCGGTGTGTCGCTTGCGACCGCCAAGGCTGCAGCCAGCGCGAAAAGCGCGCCGCTCTATCGCTATGTCGGCGGCACGGCCGCTCGCGTGCTGCCCGTGCCGATGATGAATATCGTCAACGGCGGGGTGCACGCCGACAACCCGATCGATTTCCAGGAATTCATGATCATGCCGGTTGGGGCGCCGACTTTCGCCGAAGCGTTACGCACCGGAGCGGAAATTTTTCATACGTTGCGCGGAGCGCTAAAATCAGCTGGCCTCAACACCAATGTCGGCGACGAGGGTGGTTTTGCGCCGAACCTGAAGTCGGCGGAAGCCGCGCTCGATTTTGTCATGCAGGCGATCACCAAGTCCGGATACAAGCCCGGCGGTGACGTGATGCTTGCCCTCGATTGCGCGGCCACCGAGTTTTACAAAGATGGCACCTATGTCTACGAGGGCGAGGGCAAGAAACGCTCGAGACAGGATCAGGCAAAATATCTTGCGGATCTTGTGACGAAATACCCGATCATCTCCATCGAGGACGGCATGGCGGAAGATGATTGGGAAGGTTGGAAGACTCTAACGACGCTGATTGGAAACAAGTGCCAGCTCGTGGGAGATGATCTGTTCGTGACGAATGTGGCGCGGTTGTCGAAAGGCATCAAAGACGGGGTGGCAAACTCGATTTTGGTGAAGGTCAATCAGATCGGCACGCTTACGGAGACGCTGGCTGCTGTCGAGATGGCTCATAAGGCAGGTTACACGGCGGTGATGTCGCACCGATCGGGCGAGACGGAAGACTCGACCATCGCCGATCTCGCCGTCGCGACCAACTGTGGACAGATCAAGACTGGCTCACTTGCGCGCTCGGACAGAACAGCGAAATACAACCAACTGCTGCGCATCGAAGAGGAGCTCGGTCCACAGGCGAAATTCGCAGGGCGTGAAATTCTGAAGGCTTGATAGACGCTTCGGCGTGTCTTGCCTTTGACGGTGAATTAGACGCAAATTGCTTCCGGGATCAGACTGTTGGTGCGCATGATGGATCAGACAACGAACCTTTCGACCTATGACCGCCGCCGGGCTGCGGATCGCTTGGCCGCATTTATCGTGCAGTCGATTGATGGCGCGCGTGCTGTCGAGAAGCCGTTTTTTCATCTTGAGTTTGACCGGGTATTTCCCGACGACATCTACGCGCAAATCCTCGCGCTGATGCCGGGATCATCTGACTACCGGCCAATGCATGGCCGCAGCAAGGGCCTTGACCTCGCTGATGGCACACATACGCGCGTCAAGATCGATCTGTTCCCCGAATACATCCGCAATTTGCCTGCGGAAAAGCGCGCGCTGTGGGACATCGTCGGCCGGGCGCTCTGCTCTGAACCGGTTAAGCTCGCCTTCATCCGGCGTCTGGCGCCTGGGCTGTCGAAACGGTTCGGTGAGGCCTTCGCGAAGGTCGGAATGTACCCAATTCCCATTTTGACGCGTGATATCCCGGGCTACCTGATCACGCCACACACGGACACGCGTTGGAAAGGCATCACCGTGCAGCTCTATCTGCCGAAGGACGATGCCAACACCGACATCGGTACGATCTTCCACGAAAAGTTACCTGACGGTTCCTTGCCGAAGCGCACGCAGATGCGTTTTGCGCCGAATAGCGGCTATGCGTTTGCTGTCGGAACCGACACCTGGCATTCGGCCGACCCGGTCCATAATCGCGTGAAGACGCGCGATTCGATCTTGCTCACGTATTTTGTCGATCAAGGCGTACTGAAGGTGCTGCGCAACCGCGGCAAGCGCCTCGGAAACTTCTTTCTCAACGAGATCCGCTACAGGATCTGACGCCATTAAAGGCGCTTTAACGGCCTTGGCCCATGTTGCTGGTCATGGTTACGCATCGTCGCCGCCGTACATTCCTGACCGTTCTCGGTCTCTACACCTTTGCTGCGCTGTTCATTGGCTATTTCGCGGCCAATGCCTTCACCGGCAATCACGGACTGCGTGCCCAGCAGGACCTCGAGCAACAGCTCACGGCGATGAAGGGCGATCTGATGCAACTTAAGGCGGAACGCGCGGTGTGGGAACGCCGGGTATCGCTTTTGCGTGCCGACCGGATCGACCCCGACATGCTGGATGAACGGGCGCGTGCACTGATTGGCTACGCCGATCCGCGCGATCTTACCCTGTTGCTCAATCCCCGTTAGCAACCGCGGAAGGCCGGCGGCGTTATCCACCGCTCGCCTTGAAATTTTCAGCCAATTTCTGGGCGTTTTGCGCAATTCCCCGCGGTAGCCTCGCGCTTTCGCCGCGAGGGGATTTAAGCTATTGGGGTTCGGGAAAGCCTACCGACACCCCGTCACAACTGCCGGACGCTTTCGCAGGGAGTGCTAATGGCGGTCGCCCAGAAGAGTCCCAGCGCCGACGCCAAACCCGTCGCCGATTACAGTCAGGAGCAGGAGCTTTCCGCTTATCGCACCATGCTGACCATCCGCCGCTTTGAAGAAAAGGCGGGACAGATGTACGGCATGGGCCTGATTGGCGGGTTCTGCCATCTCTATATCGGCCAGGAAGCTGTCGTTGTCGGCATGCAGATGGTGCTCAAGCCCGGGGATCAGGTCATTACCGGGTATCGCGACCACGGTCACATGATCGCGACCGGCATGGATCCCAAAGGAGTTATGGCCGAGCTCACCGGGCGTGCGCACGGTTACTCCAAAGGCAAGGGCGGCTCCATGCACATGTTCAGCGTGGAGAAAGGTTTCTACGGCGGACACGGAATTGTGGGGGCGCAGGTGCCGCTCGGCACCGGTCTCGCCTTCGCCAACACCTACCGCAGCAACAACAACATCAGCATCACTTATTTCGGCGACGGCGCCGCCAATCAGGGCCAGGTCTACGAAAGCTTCAACATGGCCGAGCTATGGAAGCTGCCGGTCATCTACGTAATTGAAAACAATCGCTACGCGATGGGCACGGCGATCACGCGCGCTTCAGCCGAGGTCAATCTGTCACGCCGCGGATTGTCTTTCAACATTCCCGGCGACCAGGTCGACGGCATGGACGTGCGTGCGGTGAAAGCGGCCGGAGAAAAGGCTGCCGCATGGTGCCGTTCCGGCAAGGGTCCCTATATTCTGGAAATGCTGACGTACCGATATCGCGGGCATTCCATGTCGGATCCCGCGAAATATCGCACGCGCGAGGAAGTGGACGAGGTGCGTAGTCACCACGATCCGATCGACATGGCGCGTCACAGAATTGTGGAAAAGAAATTCGCCTCCGAAGATGCACTGAAGAAGATTGACGGCGAAGTTCGCGACCTGATCAACCAGGCGGCGGAATTTGCCACGCACGACCCGGAGCCGGACGTTTCCGAACTTTATACCGATGTGTATCGCTGATTTGTTGCCCGGAAAACAGTAGCCCATGCCCATCGAAGTGCTCATGCCCGCGCTCTCTCCCACGATGGAGAAGGGCAATCTGGCCAAGTGGCTCAAGAAAGAGGGCGATGAAGTGAAATCCGGCGACGTGATCGCCGAGATCGAGACCGACAAGGCCACGATGGAAGTCGAGGCGACCGATGAAGGCACGCTGGGAAAAATTCTGGTCCCGGAGGGGACCGCCGACGTCGCGGTGAACACCCCCATTGCCGTGATCCTCGGCGAAGGCGAGGACAAGGCAGCGATCAAGTCGTCAAAGCCGGCGTCGCAGCCGAAAGCCGCGGAGTCGGTGCCACCGGCAAAGGCCCAGAAACCGCAAGCAAAGACACAGGATGTGCCCGCGCCAAAGCCGGCAAAGGCGCCCGCGGCACCGGTGCCACAAGCGGCGGACGACCCCGACATCCCGGAAGGCACCGAGATGGTCACCATGACCATGCGCGAGGCGCTGCGTGACGCCATGGCCGAGGAAATGCGCCGCGACAAAGATGTCTTCGTGATGGGCGAGGAGGTCGCCGAGTATCAGGGTGCGTACAAGGTGACGCAGGGGTTGCTGCAGGAGTTTGGCGCCAGGCGGGTGATCGATACGCCGATCACCGA
>Ga0105247_10003323_pt1 | contig 10536 bp, 4 predicted proteins | sample KBSS24metaG_FD_81519 | JGI IMG/M metagenome (GOLD analysis project Ga0105247, IMG submission 81519) | Switchgrass rhizosphere microbial communities from Kellogg Biological Station, Michigan, USA - KBS S2-4 metaG | ecosystem: Host-associated > Plants > Roots > Rhizosphere > Soil | place...
TCGCGGTGTCTCGAGAAAACCCGCGAGACACGGTTTCAGTCGGCGCGCGATCTGGCGTTCGCGCTCGAAGTCCTGTCCGATACTGCTGCCACCGCGGCACTGGCCTCACCCCCGGCTACCGGATTTTCGCGATGGCTCCGGCATCCGCTGTCGTGGGTCGCGGCTGGTGCGCTTGCGCTGGCGCTTGCCGGCGCCGCCGCGCGGAACTTCGAACGGTCGGTGCCGCCGCTGGCTGTCATGAGATTCCCGCTCATCCTGCCGATGCCGGAAGCCCACTCGTGGGCCAGTACGGGCCATCTTTTTGCTCTCTCACCCGACGGCTCGCAGATCGTCTACATGGCGAACAATCGCATCTACATCCGATCGATGTCCGAACTCGAGGTGAAGGCGCCTCGGGGCATTGAAGACGATGAGGCCGCGAGCGAGCCGGTGTTTTCGCCCGATAGCCGATCGGTCGTCTTCTTCTCCCCGCCCGAACAGTCGCTCAAGCGAATGCCGGTTGCGGGCGGAGCGGCGGTGGCGCTATGCCATGCCGACAGGCCGCTTGGCATCAGTTGGGGACCTGACGGCATCGCCTTCGGTCAGGGGAGCAAGGGCATTCTGCGTGTCTCTCCGAACGGAGGCGTCGCGGAGACGCTGGTGGCGGGAAAGGACGGTGAATTGGCGCAGGGGCCGCAGGTGCTCCCGGGCGGGCAGCATGTACTGTTCACGCTGGCGACGGGCACAGCGCCCGACAGGTGGGACAAGGCGCACATCGTCGTCCAGACATTGAAGTCGGGACAACGAAAAACGCTCATCGAGGTTGGTGCCGATGCTCACTACGTGCCGACCGGTCACATCGTGTACGCCGTCAGCGGAAGATTGTTCGCCGTGGCGTTCGACGTGGAGCGACTGGAAGTCAGGGGTGATGCCGTACCGATGATCGAGGGCGTCAGTCGTGGGGCGACAAACGCGACTGGCGCCGCGCAGTTCAGCGCCTCGAACACCGGATCGCTCGTCTACGTTCCCGGTCCCGTCTCCGCATCGGCAAGGCAGCTGGCGCTGATCGATCACAAGGGGGTGATCGAACCGTTGAAGCTTCAGCCGGGCCCGTACCAAGTGCCTCGGATGTCTCCCGACGGCAAGCGCATCGCCTTTGGCACCGACGACGGCAAGGAGGCGATCGTCTGGACCTACGACGTGTCCGGTTCGGGCCCGATGCAGCCGCTCACATCCCAGGGGCACAACAGGTTTCCGATCTGGAGCGCCGACGGCAAATACATCGCGTTTCAGTCCGATCGCGACGGCGACCTCGCGATCTTCAGGCAGGCTGCCGACGGAACCGGCGAGGCGGAACGCCTCACGAAGCCCGAGCCGGGCGAAACGCACACGCCGGAATCGTGGTCCCCGACGTCCGACACGCTTTTGTTCGACGTCAGGAAAGGTACGGACGTCTCGCTGTGGACGTTCTCGCTGCGCGGCCGCACGCGGACAGCCTTCGGCGCCGTCAACACGAATTCAACCGGGAGCGCCGCGGCGTTTTCGCCCGACGGGCGCTGGGTGGCCTATACCAGCAGGCAAGGCAAGATACGGATCACGCTGCAGCCGTTCCCCAGTGGAACGGCCCATCAGCTCTTCGCGCCGCCGGCCGACGACCCGCATCATCCCGTGTGGTCGCCCGATGGAAAAGAGCTGTTCTACATTCCGAGACCCAGCGCATTTGAAACCGTCAGCGTCACGACGCAGCCGACGTTTGCCGTCGGCAACCCGCAAGCGATGGCAGTGCCCTTCGAATTGGGGCCGCCCGTGGCGCGACGGGCATTCGACATGACGCCCGACGGCAGATTCCTCGGTCTGATCATCGGGGGCGGCGGACAAATGGGCGCCGGATTATCCGCGCAGGTTCAGGTTGTCCTGAACTGGTTTGAGGAGTTGAAGGCGCGCGTCCCGGTTCGTTAACGTCCCAGGTTCACCCTCACGCCGAGCATCGCCCGCCGCGGATCGATGAACGCGGTCGGCTGGCCGAAATTCGCAGCAGACAGCACGTCGGTCGCCAGGCCTTCCTCGGCTGCGTCGTCGAGCGCGTTGAGCACGTCCAGCAGCAGTTCGACCCGTCCCAGGCCTCCAACGGTGATCGTCTTCGAGACCCGAACGTCGAGCAGGGTTTGAGACGACAGCCGCCGTGAGCCGCGCGGCTCGATCAGAATGCGCTGTGCGGTGTTCTGGTTTTGCGGCAGCAGCACCAGCGCCGAAGCTGCCCACGGCTTGCCGCTGAAGCGCTGCAGGTTGGCGGCGATCACGATCCCGGTCTTGGGCACGTCGACGCTGCCCATGACGCGCAACATGTGCGGCCGGTCATTGGGCAGTCGACCGGTTGCGTTGGTGAGATCGTTCGGGTCGCGGCCGAACGTGACACCGGAAGGAACGGGCGGCGGTGCGACGGTGCTCACCTGTGTGCCGGCCGCGTTTGCGCCGCTCCCTGGCTGCAAACCCTCGGCGCGCGAGAACGTGTAGGAGCCGAACGCCTGCCAGCCGCGGGATCGCCGTTTTTCTACAACCATCACAAGCCCGTTGTAGGTCAGCGAATAGGCGTCCTGGTTGGTCAGGAGATAGTGGCGAGCCGCCGGGGAGTTGGCGAGCACGAACACCGGCAGGCTCTGGCCGGAGACCGTCCGCGTCTCGGCGCGATACTCGCCGCCGACGTCAGACCACCCGATGAAGTTGGAGCCGTCCTTGCGCACATAAGCGATCGCGGCCGCCACCCGGCGGCCGATCTCGCGATCCACGCCGACGGAGAATTCGTCCGAGTGCGGAGCGCGGGTATCCCGATCGAGCGTGAGACTCTTGCTGTCGACGATGGAGACGATTCGCGTGTAGCCACCGGTCGCCGCGTCGAACGCGGCCGTCGTCACTGGCGTCACCGCGGGATGAAAGAGACCGATCTCTCCAGTGAGCACACCCTGGCTGAACCGGCCGTAACTCGCGCGCAGCATCGTTCGGCCGTCGGCACTCAGTCTCGTCGTCATGCCGAGACGGGGCGACACCACGTTCCACGTGTACAGCGTTCCGAGGCCGGTGACGGTGGCCGCAGTTTCGAGACCCTGGGCGTCGAGCGCCGGCAGGTCCTGACTGACGGCCCGGCTGTGATCGAACCGCAGGCCGGCATTGATCGTTACCCGGCTCCCGATCGTGAGCGCGTCGCTTGCGAATGCGGAAGACGTAATGGAGACTCCGCCGGAGTTGGAGGGAGCGCTCGAGATGGATTGGGACGGTTTTCCGGCGTTGTCCACAAACCTCACGCCGGTGAGAATGTTGGTCGGGCTCACGTGTTCGCCGCGCTCGACTTGCACGCCAATCTTCCACTGATGATCGCCGCCCCAGGCCCCCGGCCGGAAGTGGCTGAGGGTCGCCTTGCCGGTCGTGCGGATCAGCGTGAGCGCGCCGAACGTCTGCGGCGCGCCGCTGAAGACCATTGTTGCGCTGTCGAACCGGCTCACCGCCGTGCGATCGCCAGTACTCGGATCGTCGTCCCTCGAGTAGACGAACCGGCCACCCCGCACATCCCACAAAGTATTGGCGGACAAGGTGTGCGTCAGGTGGCCGAAGGTGATGGCCGGCACTGACGCGTGCGAGCGCAACGTCGTCTCGAACGGCTTCGCCACGGTGGGTTGTTCGGGGTTCACCCAGAACTCGTCGTGAACGCTCTGCAACAACTGGAGGCTCGGAGTCAGCTTCCATGTGAGCTTCGCGAACACCTTGTTCTGCTCGTAGGTTCTCGGCAGCTTCGGATCCGTGCCGGGTTGGCTGTCGTAATCGCGGAGGTACTGATACCCGGTGAAGAACCACAGCCGGTCGCGAATCATCGGACCGCCAAGGTTGGTCGTGAAATCACGGTACCTGGCGCGCTCGTAGCCGCTTTCCCGCTGGCCGGGACCGGGAATCGCGACTCGCACCGGCTGACTGGTCATGCCCGCGGTCTGCCCGTAGTACGACGCGTCGTGCAGAAACCGATCGCTTCCCTGGCGTGTGACGACGTTGATCACCGCGCCTTGCATGTTGCCGAACTCCGCCGACGCGCCCATGGACTGGACCTGGATCTCCTGAATGAAATCGATGCCCGGTTCGGATCGCGCGACGCCGTTGCACGGGCAGGTGAAGTTCGTGCCGTCGATCAGAAACTGGTTCTCATTGACGCCGGAGCCGAACGCGGACAGGGTGGTCGTGATCGCACTTGACGGTGAGGTGGGCGAGACCCCTGGAGCGGCCCTGATGAAGTCGAACATGCTCACCCGGCGCGCGGGAATCGCCTTGAGATCCGTGGGACCGAAGCGCGTGCCGAATCCGGCGTTGCGCGCCTCAATCCGCGAGCCCGTTCCCTCGACGACGACCGATTCGGAGAGGCCGGCCAGTTGCAGTTCAGCCGTGCGCTCGATGGTGGCGCCTGCGCCGATGACGATGGCCTCTTCGTGCAAGGCGGTGAATCCCGGCAGCTCGATGTCGAGCGTGTAGAGGCCCGGCGGCAGAACGGGGAAGCGCAGCTGGCCTTTCTCGTTGGTGATCAGCGTGAGCGCGCCGCCAATCAGCGCGGGCGAGCTGACACGCACGACGGCGCCAGGAAGAACGGCATGTTGCGCGTCCTTGACGGTGCCGATGAGGGCCCCCGTCAGTCCTTGTGCAGCGGCCATCAGGGGCAGCAGCAGACAGGCGGCGACGGCCAGCAGTGATGACACACGCTTGAACATATGGTTCCCCGTCAGAGACTCGCACAGCGTGACCCATGAATCTCAGAAAACTTGCAGGAATTCCGCAGGTTTTTTCCAGGCGCAGGCGGAGAGCCGGAATATCATCCGCGGAGGAGCCCGTGATGAGAAAATTGTCCCGGCGCGAGCTCGGACGGATGGCGGCGGCCATGACCGCGGCGCATGCCCTTCCGCTGAACGCGCAAACACCTGCGGCCTTCGACGCCCCTCAGGGCGCGCCGGGCGACTACATCGGCCCGCTGACGGGGATCACCACCGGCCTTGACGATCGCCGGTTCGATCCAGTGCAGTACGCGAGGGATCGGTACAGCGCGGCGCCGCGGCGTCTGCGGTTCCAGGCTCGCACACGACCGCAGGCCGAGGACTGGCAGCGGACGCTGCGGGCGAAGCTGACCGAGCTGCTTGGCGGGTTCCCGTCAGCGCGCGAGCCGCTTCGACCGGCCACGCTCGAGACGCGCGCGTTCCCCGCCTACCGGCGCGAGAAGATTGTGTTCGACAGCCGTCCCGGCGTCAGCGTCCTGGCGTACGTCCTGCTGCCGACGCGGGCGCAAATCCCGACCGCAACCGTGATCTGCATCCCCGGCCACGGCCGCGGCGTGGACGACATCGTCGGCATCGACGAACAGGGACGCGACAGGACGGACAAGCCAGGCTACGAACACGACTTCGCCATCCAGGTGGCCGAGGCCGGCATGGCGGCCGTGGCGATCGAGCCGATGGGGTTCGGATGCCGCCGTGATCCGCTCAACGCCCGACAGGGTCTGTCGCACAAAGCGTGCGAGCCCACCGCGGGCGGAGCGCTGCTCGTCGGCGAGACGATCATCGGATGGCGCGTGTGGGACGTCATGCGCACGATCGACTACATCGCAACCCGCCCGGAGCTGGACGCGAACCGCGTCGGCTGCATGGGGATCTCCGGCGGCGGTACGGCCACGCTGTTTTCAGCCGCGCTCGAGCCGCGCATTCGAGCCGCCATGGTCAGCGGCTACCTGAACACGTTCCAGGACAGCGTCGGCAGCCTGGCCCACTGCGTCGACAACTATGTGCCGGGGATTTTGAACTGGGCCGAGATGCACGACATCGCGGGACTGATTGCGCCGCGCCCGCTCTTCGTCGAATCCGGCGAGCGGGACAACATCTTCCCAATCGCCGCAAGCCGTGAAAGCTTCGCGCAGGTCCGCGAAGTCTACAGTGTCTTCGAGGCCGCGGATCGCGTCGAGCAGGAGGTGTTCCCGGGGGAGCACTCATTCTGGGGAAAGCGTGGCATACCCTTCATGGTCAAGAACCTGTAATGCAAATTGCAAAATGCAAAATGCAAATTGAAATCAGCAATCAGCAATTTGCAATTAGCAATGCGCAAGGTTTTAGGGCAGCGTCCACGCGTAAAGCGCGCTGCCGCCGCCGATGAGCACGTACTGACGGCCGTCGAGCTCGTAGGTGATCGGACCGTTGCCGACACGGCCGATGCCGGCGTGCCACAGCGTTGTCCCATCGCTGGTGCGCAGCGCGAGCGCGTTGCCGGCTGTGTCGCCCGAGAACGTCAACCCCGATTCAGTCGTCAGCACGCCCGCGCCGGAGGCGCCGTCGCCAAGGTCGTGGCTCCAGCGGATCTTTCCGGTCTGGTAGTCGATCGCCCGCAGCGCGGATCGGCCATAGAGGTTGTAGTCGGCGCCCGCCCAGCCGTACGCGCCGTGCTCCGGCTTGAAGAAGTAGATGCCGTAGGCGTCCTGCGCGCTGACGATCAGCGAGCCGGTCTTCGCATCGAAGCTCGGAGAGCGGTAGTTGGTCGCGCCGCTCTCGTTGGGCGCGATCAGCACGCCGTCGCGGGACGGCTCCTTCTTCGGATCGGGAATCGGGCGCCCGTCCTCGTCGATCCCTTTTGCCCAGTTCACCGCGGCGAATGGTGTGGTCAGCAGACTCTTGCCGTTGGTTCGATCGAGTACGAAGAAATAGCCATTGCGCGAGGCCTGCATCAGCAGCTTGCGCGGCGCGCCGTTGAAGGGGCCATCGACCAGGACCGGAACTTCCGACGCATCCCAATCGTGCGTGTCGTGAGGCGAGGCCTGGAATCCCCACGCGAGCTTGCCGGTATCGGGGTCGAGCGCGAGGATGCTGCAGGTCCAGCGGTTGTCGCCCGGGCGAACGGCGCCATTCAACACCGGTGTGGGGTTACCGGTACCCACATACATCAGGTTGAGCTCGGGGTCGTAGGTGCCGGTCATCCACATCTGTCCGCCGGTGGCGCCACCGCTCGTCGCATTCGGCGTGCCGGCCGGAGGCGTGCTGTAGAACGTCCACTGATGCGCGCCCATCTCGGGATCGAACGACTGCAGCATGCCCGGCAGATTGTCGAAGTCGCCGGCGACGCCGACCAGCAGATGGTTGCGGATGAGGAGCGGCGCGTTGGTCGACCAGAAGCCGCGCTTCGCGTCGGCGATCTCGACATTCCATTTCACCTTGCCGGTCTTGGCGTCGAGGGCGACGAGGTGAGCATCCGGAGTGGTCAGGAAAACGGAGCCTTTGTAGAACGCCGCGCCGCGATGGCCGATATGGAAGCCCTGATTGGTCGGATAGGTGTAGCGCCAGAGCTGTTTGGCCGATCGCGCGTCGAGCGCCCAGATGTTGTCGGGCGTCGTGATGTAGATTACGCCGTCGACGAGGATCGGCGACGCCTTGATCTGCTGCGTCTGCCCGGTCTGAAACGACCAGGCGAGCGTCATCTTATCGACGTTGTCCGGTGTGATCTGGGTCAGGCGGCTGTGACGCTGACCAGAGTAGTCGCCGTGATAGGTCGGCCAGCTGTCGGTCGGCGGCTTGAGCAGTGCCGCGGGATCGAGCGTTTGCGCGGTCAGGACCGCCGAACACGCGAGCGCTGCTGCGAGCGCGCTTGTCCATTGTATGTAGTGTCCGGCTTTAGCCGGACCAGCGAGGTCCGCCTGAAGGCGGACACTACCTCCAGCTGCGCTAGCGAAGCGTCTGCAGGTACGCCAGGACATTGTGCATGTCGTCATCGGTGTACTTCCCGAGCTGCTCGACGTGAGCCTGCAGCGGATCGTCGACGCTGAACTTCACCTGGTGCGCCGGAAACGCCCGATAGGATCCGGATGAGTCGGTGAGCGCAATCGTGAACTCGTCGCGGTGCGCGAGCGTCCCGTTGATGGTCTCGCCCGACGCCCGGGTCACCGTGACTTTCGCCCGGGACGCCGCGCCGTCGGTCAGCGCGGGGTAGAGCATGCGTTGGAGCAGCTTGAGCCCCTCCAACCGCTTCGCGAGACCCTTGAAGTCGCCGCCGGCCGAATGGCACCTCGCGCAGGCGCGCTCGAAGTATCGCTGTCCCGCGTCGGCGTTCCCGGTCTGCAGATCCGAAACGTCTACCGCACGGCGCCCGCCGGTCAACGATTCCGCCTTCGTCTTCTGGTCGTGGATGAAGGCGACGACGGCGGACAGGTCGGCCTCGCCGAGGCTGAATGCGGGCATGCCCTTGTCGGTGCGGCCGTTTCGCACCAGCGGGCCGAGCGTGTCCCCGCGCACATCGGCGGCGACGCTCGCGGCGCGCGTGAGATCCGGGCCCGTTTCGCCGCCCATCGCGTCGCGTCCGTGGCAGAAGCCGCATTGCGCGGCGAAGATCGGCTGTCCGGCGCGCACCTGCTCCGGTGAATACGACTGCGGTGTCGCGGTCGCCGGCGGCGGCACCGCCGCCGGGCTCGCCTGCGCGCCGCGGCCTCCTGCTGGCGTCTGTGGCCGATCCATCACCGCGAGATCTGCGCGGAAGCTCACGCTGTCCGGACCGGGAAAATCTGCCGGCACCTTCTGCGTGACGCCGCCGGTCGCCGCCCACTCGGTGCCGCGCTGAAACGTGACGACGAAGTCCACCGAGCTCAGCGCGCTGACGTCGTGCCCCATCGTCGTGTGAAACACGCGTCCGCGGCCGTAGCTGAGCACCATGAGCTGCGGCTCGTCGCGCCCGGTCCCGTTGTTCGCCGGATCGGAATGCGCCGTCGCCAGCACGGTCATGTTTCGCCCGGGGCCGCGCATCTTCGCGTACAGCTCGTCACCCTGATGCATCCAGACACCGGGCAGGCCCCTGGTGATCGGATGATTCGGATTGCGAACCGTAACTCTGAACGGCAGCCGCTGCCCGTGACTGCCGGCCTGCCCGGGAGTACTGTCGGACTTCAGCGTGCCGTCCTGGAAAAACCAGAGCGGTCCGGCCTTCTCGTTTCGATTGCGCCAGCCGCCGACACCGATCATCTCGTTGAACGCCGTCCATCCGGGGAACGCGTTGTCCGATGCGTGGACGACGACGAGCCCTCCGCCGTCGGTGACGTACCGTTCGAATGCGGCCTTCAGATCGGCAGGCCACCGTTCGTCGGGCGCATCGTAATTGAGCACAACGGCTTGGTACTTGGGAAAGTCCGGCTTGAACGTGCCGAAGCTGCTGCCCGCCGGAGGCGCCGTGACCACGTCGACCTGGAACAGGCCGGGGTCGTCCAGCTCCTTCTTCAGCACCTGCGTGGTCAGCTGCCAGTTGTGATACGGACCGCCGCTCTCGCCGTCGAGGATCATCACGCGGATCGGTGCCGCCGCGCGGAAGGAGACCGACGCGATCGCGACGGCCACCACGATCGTGGCGCAGCGCTTCAGCCCTGCGAGCGCAGCCCTGAAGGGCTGCGCCACATTCGAGACGATCGTGGCGCAGGGCTTCAGCCCTGCGGTCGCAGCCCTCAAGCGTCGCGCCACATCAGATGGAGTCATCCGTGTTCCCCCCGCACTCCGAGCAGCACTTCCATCGTCAGCTGATCGAGGCGCTCGTATCCGAGGCCGCGTTCCCCTCTTGTGCCGAACTCCGCGACCAGTGCCTGGATGTCCGGGTCGGCGTTCCATTGTCTGGCACGTTCCTTCAGGATCAAGTACGTGCGCATGCATCCGCGCGCGAAGTCGCGGACGCCGTCGTAGTCTTCGGTCCGGTAGGCATGCGCGTCGAAATGCCGCGGGCCGGCGTACCCCACGTCCTCGAGGAATTTCACCAGCCAGAAGGCGGACTTCACGTTCGCGGATCCGAAGCGGAAATCCTGGTCGTATCGGCCAGGGACCTGATCGTTCAAGTCGATGTGAAACAGCTTGCCGGCTTCCCATGCTTGTGCGACAGCATGGAGGAAGTTCAGCCCCGCCATCTGCTCGTGCGCGACCTCCGGGTTCACGCCGACCATCTCGGGATGATCGAGCGTCGGGATGAACCCGAGATAGGCGCCGGTCGTCGCCATATAGATGTCGCCCCGCGGCTCGTTCGGCTTGGCCTCGAGCGCGAACCTGAATCCATATTTGCGGTCGAGCGAGTAACCGCAAAGCGCATTCACGGCGTCCCTCAGCCGCTTGATCGCCTCGTCCGGGCGGCGGCACGCGTCGGTTTCGGTCCCTTCGCGTCCGCCCCAGAGCACGAAGATGCCGGCGCCCAGTTCCGCGCCAAGGTCCATCGCCCGTTTCGTTTTCTCCAGCGCGTACGCGCGCACGCGCGCGTCGTTCGCGGTGAAAGCGCCGTCGCGAAACACCGGATCGTAGAACAGGTTGACGGTGGCCATCGGCACGACGATGCGGTGGCGGCTGCAGGCCGCCTTGAAATCCCTGACGATGCGATCGCGATCGGACGGGGAGGCGTCGATCGGCACGAGGTCGTTGTCGTGAAAGTGGACGCCGTAGGCGCCGAGATCAGCCAGGCGTTTGCCGGAGGTGACGGGGTCGAGGGCGGGCCGGGTGGGCTCGCCGAACGGGTCCCGTCCGCGGTTGCCCACCGTCCACA
>Ga0105247_10003325_pt1 | contig 10532 bp, 10 predicted proteins | sample KBSS24metaG_FD_81519 | JGI IMG/M metagenome (GOLD analysis project Ga0105247, IMG submission 81519) | Switchgrass rhizosphere microbial communities from Kellogg Biological Station, Michigan, USA - KBS S2-4 metaG | ecosystem: Host-associated > Plants > Roots > Rhizosphere > Soil | place...
CCTAAGCAACGGCCAGTACTTTCTTGAAGATCTGGGATCCACAAACGGTACGTTTATCAATCGTGGCAAGAGGTTACCGCCGGGACAGCGCCAGGCGTTATGCGATGGCGACGAAATCATCGTCGGCAAGACTTTTTTGCGCTTCCATATTGTGAAATAGTCGATCTTTTGGAATTTCTTCTCTGTGCAACCTCTGTGTTCTCTGTGTCTCTGTGGTTAAGAATCGGGAAACCACCACAGAGACACAGAGAACACAGAGGTTGCACAGAGAAATCACTAACAAATGTTTGAGTGTCATTCATGTGGGGCGCACGTATCGCCCGGCGAGCACTTCTGCGGTAATTGCGGTACGCAACTGCCCGCCGACTCGCAAGAGATGAAGACCCTTGCCGCGAATACCGGCGAGGATCTCGACGTGCCGCCACGTGAAGGTCGTGAATGGGCCAATACGCTCGATGACGACGCTCCGGTCCACGTGACGGCCGCGCCGGACGAACCTGCTCCAGCGGAGGCGCCAGCGGAGACGCGTGAGCCTTCCGGCAGTCTCGAAACGACGTATGTCGCTCCGGAAGATGTTGAAGAACCCGCGCCGCTCTCTTCAAATTCACTCGGCGGCTCGTTCACTGACAACGTTGCCTCTCCTGGCAAAACTGCAACGCCGAAAGAAGGCACGACCGGCGGTCATAAACCAAGCGTAAAGCAACTCGCTTCGAACACCGTTTTGAATGGTCGCTACGAGATCGTGCGTCGCATCGGTGGCGGCGGCATGGGCGCGGTCTATCTCGCCAAAGATCGCAATCTCGGCGACGCGCCGCGCGCGGTGAAGGAGATGGTCGAGTCGCACCTCGATCCCGCACAGCACGAAAAAGCGATTGGCGACTTCAAGCGCGAGTCGCTGTTGCTGACGTCACTCGAACACCCTTCCATCCCGACCATCTACGACTATTTCTACGACGATAAGCTCTCTCGTTTTTATCTCGTGATGAAATATATTTCGGGAGGCGACCTTGCATCGCGTATGCGTGCGGCAGTCGGCGGCAGGCTCGACGAAAAAACCGTTACCGATTGGGGCATGCAAGTCGCCGACGTGCTCGATTACCTGCATTCACGACCAAAACCGATCATCTATCGCGATCTCAAACCGGCGAACCTGATGATCGACGGCAACACCGGACGAGTGATGCTGATCGATTTCGGCATCGCGCGCTGGGTGTCGCAGCAGGAAAAAGGCGTGACTGCCGTCGGCACGATGGGTTATGCGCCGCCGGAGTTATTCAGTGGGCGAGTGCAACCTGCGTCTGATGTTTACAGTCTCGGCGCGACGATGTTTCACCTTCTGACTGGCTCCGATCCGCAGGACAACCCACTCCTGATTTTTGATTTCTCGAAGAACCCACGGCCGCGCCAGATTGCGCCGTCGATCTCCAGCGAGATGGAGTTGATCCTGATGCGCACGGTCGAGTACAAGCCGGAAGATCGTTTCCGCACCGCGGGCGAGCTGCGAAATGAGCTTGCGGTCCATCTCGAGAAGTTGATGTCGGGACGCGTGAGTTATGGAATGCCCGCGCCCGTATCAGGCATTGAGACGGTGCAGGTGCAAACAGTCTACTGCGGCTTTTGCGGTGGCCGTATTGCTGCTGACGACGTGTTTTGTGCACACTGCGGCGCGCGACAGCCGCTCGCTGGTGTCGGAACGAGCTCGTCTCTGCTGCATACCGTGCGACCGACGGCGAAGCTCGTCGTTGCCGGAACCACCGAGCTCGACGCGTCGTTCATTCTTCAGAAAGACAGCAACTTGCTCGGAAGGACCGATCCGCATTCAAACATTTTCCCGGAAATCGATCTTTCGCGATTCGATCCGGAGACGAAAGTTTCGCGACGGCATGCGCGCATCTGGCTTGAAGGAGAAACATTTCTCGTCGAGGATCTCGGATCAGTGAACGGTACTGTGATCAACGACTCGGTGCGTCTCGCGCCACGCCAGCCACGCGTGCTCGATAGTGGTGATAAACTGCGCGTTGGCGAAACGACGTTGCACTTTTTAGTTGGATAAATAATAGGACCGGACTTATAGCTTTCAGATGACTGTTGCCCAAGGTTTGCCGCGCTCCCAGGCAAGAGCCCGCACCGCCAGGCATGGCGGACAACGACTCAGAGCCCCATTTCCTCTTCGTTGTGGCGCCCTGCTGATCGACTACATCGCACTCGTTTCACTGGTTGTGTTAGGCACGCTCGTCTCGCGCATGCTCGGTGGTGGCGGGCGCGCCGCTGGAAGCTCAGCCGAAACTGCCGGGATCCTGCTGGCTATTTTCCTGGCCGTAGTAAACCTCGTCGTGATTCCGGGTTTCACCGGCATGACGCTCGGTAAGTGGGCCACCGGACTGCGCATCGAAAAAAACGACGGCGGCCCGATGGGCCTCGGTCGCGCACTGTTACGTCATTTCGTTGGTTATCCTCTCTCGTTCGCACTTTTCGGTCTCGGTTTTTTGATTGCCGCGGTGTCCGTGCATGGCAGAGGCTTGCACGATATGATAGCCGGCACCATTGTCGTTCGTGAGGGTTCGATCTAGTTGATCTTCCTTAGTACCACCCGTGTCTTCAGGCAAAATGACAGAGCTCATAGTTAAGTATCCCGACCGCGCGCCGGACCATTTTCCACTCGGCCGGCTTCGTATAACTATCGGCCGTTCCGCCCGCAACGATCTTTGCATTCCCGATCCGTTCGCTTCGCGCGTGCATGCTGAAGTGCGCCGCGAAGGAGAGGATTACATCCTGCAGGATCTCGGTTCCGCAAACGGCACGCTCTACAACGGCGCCACGGTCGAAGGCGCAATTCATTTAACAGCCGGCGGGCGCATTCAGATCGGAGAGACGGAGATCATCTTTGACGATGGCACGTTCAACTCCGGTTTGGGCGCGACGATGATCACTGACAACTCCGGAACCTCACTGCCGGAAGCGACGATCGCGCTCGCGTCAGGTGATCGCACGACGTCAGGCTTGCTCGAAGCGATCGAAGGCGCGCGCACGCAACCCGAAGAGGTCGCGTCGTCGACAGTTACGACCGTCACTCCGAAAGCGGCGAAGCAGGGCGATTTGCTGGCGCTGATCAGCAAGGTGGGAATCACGCTGCTCGCGTCTGCAACGCTGAATGAAACTCTCGAACAGATCGTGTCGCTCGTGTTTGAGTCAGTACCTGCGGACCGCTGCCTGATCATGATGCGCGACGAAGGTAGTGAAGACTTGCGCGTCGCTGTGGCGCGGCTGCGCGATCGTGCTGGGGAAGTCGGGGAGATTCGTGTTTCGCGCAACGTTCTGGATGAAGTCGTGATTCGTGGGAAATCAGTGTTGACGTCTGACGCGCAGCACGATCCGCGATTTGCGAGTGGCACGATGGTGTTACAGGGCGTGAGATCCGTTTTGGCTGTGCCGCTCGGCGTGGCCGACAAAGTGTTTGGAATCATCTACGCCGATTCACCGATTGCTGAAGGTCGCTTTACTGAAGATCACCTGAAAGTGTTGACGACGCTGGCGTCGGTGGCGGCGATCCGGGTTGAGAATGCGCGTCTGGTTGAAGCTCGACTCGAACGTGAGCGTCTCGAGCGTGAGCTGGCGTTGGCGAGTGAGATCCAGCAGCGCTTCCAACCGACCGCGCCGCCGCACGTGAATGGCTACGAGCTACAGGGCATCAGTTTTCCGTGTTACGAGATCGGCGGCGATTACTACGACTTCATTGAGCGTGAAGATGGGCGTTTGGTGATCGCGCTTGGCGACGTGTCGGGCAAGGGAACGGCGGCGGCGCTGTTGATGTCGTCACTGCACGCTGCGATTCACGCGCAGTCAGCGTCGCACGATTCGCTCGTCGCGACGATCTCCGCGGTCAATCGTTATCTGGCCGACAACATTCCCGCGAACCGCTTTGTGACGCTGTTTTATGCTGAGCTGGATCCTGAGTCGGGGTCGCTTTCGTTTTTGAACGCCGGACACAATCCGCCGTTGATTGTTCATTCGGCTGGTACGGTTGAACAGCTTGCGTCGGGTGGTTTGCCGCTTGGGATCAAGCGTGATGCTGAGTATCGCGAGGGTCGTACGCTGTTGCAGCGTGGCGATGTGCTTTGCATCTATTCTGACGGTGTGACGGAGGCCCAGAGTCCGACTGGTGAAGAGTTTGGCGCGACGCGTTTGTATGAAGTTGTATCGCGCAACATTGAGGCGTCCGCTGCGGGGATACGCGATCGGATTGAGTCGTCGTTGACGAAGTTTTCGCAGGGCACGAGCGCTGCCGATGACATCACGCTCGTGATCGTCAAGAGACAGACGTAGACAGGATTTACAGGATTTGCACGATTAACGAGATATCCTGTTAATTCTGTAAATCTTGTAATCATGGACCCTGATACCGATATTGGCGGACCAGCACATAGATTTCCCGCCACTAATCACTCCGCCATCATCAACGCTCGCAGCGACGACAGTAGTGTTCGCCGCCGCGCCTTCGACACCATCCTCGCGAGCTACTGGAAACCCGCGTACAAATACATCCGCCTGAAATGGCACGCCGATAATGAAGACGCGAAGGATCTCACGCAGGGCTTCTTCGCGAGCGCCTTCGAAAAGAATTACTTCGCGACTTACGACGCCCGCAAAGCCAGCTTTCAAACATTTCTCCGCACGTGTCTCGACGCGTTCGTCGCTAACGAACGCAAAGCCGGACGACGACTCAAACGCGGCGGCGACATGGACCATCTTGATTTCGCTGCGGCAGAACAGGAGCTCGCCGCGCACGCTTCTTCCACTCTCAGTCCTGAGGATTATTTTTATCGCGAGTGGGTGCGCTGGATGTTTACGCTTGCTGTCGATGCGTTTCGACAACGTTGTGAAGAGTCAGGCCGTGCGGTTCACTTTCAACTATTCGAGCGTTACGACCTCAGCGACGATGAAGTCTCGTATGCATCACTCGCAAAAGACTTCGGCCTCGACACCACGACAGTCAACAACTATCTCGCAGCCGCGCGACGCGACTTTCGCCGCATCGTTCTCGAGAAGCTGCGAGAGATCACCGCCACTGACGAAGAGTTCCGCACTGAAGCGCGTTCGTTGCTGGGAATCGAGTGCTAAATGAAGTGGCTTTCGGACGAGAAGTTGAATCATCTGCGAACGGTCGTGAGCGAGCCGGATTTCAGTGCGACGAAGTACACGTTTGTAAAAGAGCTCGGACGCGGCGGGATGGGCGTAGTTTGTCTCGCTGAAGATCGCGAGCTTGATCGTCTTGTTGCGATCAAAGTCCTCAACACACCTGATATCACTGAAGACCTCCGCAACCGGATGATTCGTGAAGCGCAGATCATTGCGCGACTCGAGCATCCGGGAATCGTTCCGGTTCACGACGTCGGCACATTACCCGATGGTCGAATTTTTTATGCCATGAAATACGTGCGCGGCAATCGGCTCGACGAGTACGCTGCTCAGAATGTTTCATTACGCGATCGTCTGCGGAAGTTTCAGTCTGTTTGCGATGCAGTGGCCTTCGCGCATGCGCACGGCGTCATTCATCGCGATCTCAAACCACAAAACATCATGATTGGCTCGTTCGGCGAAGTGCTCGTGCTCGATTGGGGAGTGGCCAAGCTCGTAGATCGTGAAGATAGGACCTATTCGTCCGATGGGATCTATTCACACTCGGGCGACACAGTGGAAGGAACAGTGATTGGCACCCAGAATTACATGTCGCCGGAACAAGCGCGCGGCGAGATCGATCAACTCGACGAGCGCGCAGACATCTATTCCCTCGGCGCCGTTCTTTCTTTCCTGCTGAAAGATCAACCAAAAGTCAGCAAAGCCGCACAAGCAATCACTTCAAAAGCGATGGCCACCGCGAAAGAAAATCGGTATACATCTGCTTCTGATCTCTCAGCGGATATCGCCCGCCTGCTCGACGCCGAGCCCGTCTCCGCGTACCGCGAGAACGCTATCGAACGCACAAGCCGCTGGGTTGGCAAGAACCGCTTCCTGGTCTTGCTGGTGCTTGCTTACCTGCTGATGAGAATTTTTTTGATTTTTACTTCCCGGCGTTAAAGGTTTCCCGGCAGACGTTTAATAGAACAACATAACGATCTGAATAGAAGGAGAAAAACGATGTCCAAGCCCCTGATTGGAGTAATTCTCGGCGCCGTCCTCGGCGCCATCGACGGCCTGACTGCATGGTTTACCCCGGCCGTGAGAGATCAGCTTTTCGGAATCGTCTTCGGTTCCACGATCAAAGGAATAATCGCCGGCGTCGCGATCGGCTTCTTCGCGAAGAAGTTTCACTCGTTGCCGATCGGGATCTTGTTTGGCGTGATTGTAGGTGCGATTCTCGCGTGGCTCGTGGCGTTCATGCAGGGCGGTTATTACTTCCAGATTATCCTGCCGGGCACACTCGTCGGCCTCATCGTCGGCTTCGCGACGCAAAAGTACGGCACGCCCGCTGAGGCCACTAGTCAATAGGTTTTGCCACGGATACCACGTGGCTAATCACTCGGCTTCCCCTGTAACAACGCCTCGGCCTTGAGTGTCTGTGGACCATTCTCGTTACAGATCGCAAACGATGACCCGTCATACATCGTCACTCCCGCATACTCACCCTTCGCATTCAGTATGTAGAAGTTGATCCCGAAGTTCGGCAGGCCGCGGCTGTTCAGTAATCTTTTCTCGATGGTGTTGTTCTTGATCCTGTTCAGCACTTCCATGCCTGCGTCTTTCGGATGCGCGCCGCGTCGCATCTCCTCGACGATCACAAACGAGCAGAGATTGAAGAGGTTTGCTTCGCCACGTCCGGTCGAGCCCGCTGCGCCGACCGCGCCGTCGACATATAGCCCCGCGCCAAGAATCGGAGAATCGCCGAGACGTCCCGGGATCTTCCACGCGAGCCCACTGGTAGTCGTGACGCCGCAGATCTCGCCGCGCGAGTTGATGCCGTCGCAGTTGATCGTGCCGTGCAAATTTTCTTCGCGCAGTTTTCCTTCGGCCAGCATTTCGAGCGCGACGCGATGCCCAGCTTCAGCGCGTTTCTTCGGATCGAGATAGTGTTGCGGATCCGTGCGTCGTTTCCACTCGAGCCACTGTTTGCGCGAGTTCTCGGTGTTGAGATCGTCTTCGATCTTGAATCCCATGCCGCGCGCGAAGTCCTGCGCGCCTTTGCCGACGATGAGATGGTGATCGGTTTCGTCCATCACCGCCCGGGCGACGAGCGACGGCGTTCGCACACCCTCCAGCGCGCCCACGGCGCCCGCGCGTTTCTTCGGCCCGTGCATCACTGAGGAATCGAGTTGGACCACGCCGTCCGCATTCGGCAGGCCGCCATAGCCGACGCTGTCATCGAGCGGATCGAGCTCGACGATATTCACGCCTGCAATCACTGCATCGAGCACATCCGAGCCGCCGGTGATCATCGTGAACGCCTTCTGCACCGCCGTCACATTTCCACCATTCTTGAATCGATTCCCATTAGCCGACGCAATCACGAGCGGCTTCACCGCGCTCTGCGTCATAATCATCGGAAAACCTGAAACTTCGTTGGTAGCAGCCAAAGCCAACCCCGCTACGGCTCCGTTGCGCATGAAATCGCGGCGTTTCATTCTTTTGCTCATGTTGTCCTCGTTTTGTTTAGGAAGTGGGCTCACAGATTAACGCAGATGATGCTGATCAGGAAAGTGATTCTTTGATTCTTTCCGCGGTTTTGGGGCCGATACCGTCGACCAGGTCGAGGCCACCGCCTGCTACGAACGTTTTTAGATCCGGGATGGAGGAGACTTTGAAGCGCTGGTGGAGCAGCGCCGCCGTCTTCGGGCCGATGCCGGGGATTTCCAGAAGGTCGAGTACGGTTTCCGGGGTCTCGGCAGTTAGTTTCTCCCAGGCGTCGAAGGTCCCCTTCGCCAGTAACTCGGTAACTTTGCCCGCAATCGCTTTGCCCACACCCGGAATTTCCTGCAAGCCCGTGACGCCTTCCTGCTCCGAAATTTCTTTTAGCGACGTGGGCCACACCTCGATGGCTTCGGCGGCGTTACGATATGAGCGCAGGCGAAATGGATCGTCGCCGCGAACTTCCATGAGCGCAGAAAGACGATAGAACCGGCGGGCGATTTCTTTGTTGTCCATTGATTGCGCTTAGTCTAACTTCGTCTGAGTAGTAATATCAAAGGCATGGACATAAAACGAAGACAGCTTCTAGCAGGCATTTCCGTCGTGGGCGCCGGTGTTTTGGTCAATGCGTGCCGTAGCACACAAACGCGCAGCGGCGGCGCCACCAATGATGAAAACAAAAACGAGGCTCCGGCCCCGGGCGAGGCTGAGCCGATCGAGGTGACGGCGACTGAAGACTTGATGCGCGAACACGGCATTCTGCGACGCGCGTTGCTGGTCTACCAGGAGTCGGCCGTGCGCTTGCGGCAGGATGCGGCATCGGTGCCACCCGATGCACTCGAAAAAACGGCGAACCTGTTTCGAGTGTTTGGCGAGGATTACCACGAGAAGAAGCTGGAAGAGACGTTCATCTTTCCGGCCGTGAAGAAGGCGCCGGGCGCGGCAGCGGGTTATGTCGATATTTTGTTGGCCCAGCACGTGCGCGGACGCGAGATCACGGAATACCTGTTGTCGATCTCACAGGCGGACAAGATCGCGTCGAACAGTGTCGAGCCGCTGGCGAAAACGTTGGAGTCGTTTGTGCGCATGTACGAGCATCATGCGGCGATTGAAGACACGGTGGTATTTCCGGCGTGGAAGGCTGCGGTTGGAGGAAATGAGCTGGACGCGTTGGGAGAGAAGTTTGAAGAGATCGAGCACGAGCAGTTTGGAGACGACGGATTCGAGGCGGCGCTGAAGCGTATGGAGGAGATCGAGCAGAGCCTCGGGTTGTCGAATTTAGATATGTTCACCGCGCCACCGCCGCCAGCAGTCAAATAAGAATTTCTCACGCAGCGGCGCAACGGCGCAGCGAGCTTCCGTTGCGCCGTTGCGCCGCTGCGTGAGACAATCCGTCACCCCTCAAAGCGCACGGAGGGCCTCACTGCTCCCAAGGCTACCTCAAAACCTCAACCTCTAACCTTTAAGGAGCCACAACATGACATTCATTGAATTTGCTGACGAGCCCAGCCAGGAAGAACGCATCAATAAACTCCGCGCTGAACTGGAAAAACTCGGCGGTAACACGTCCACACTCGAGTCGATGCCCGCGGACATGGAAGAAGAATTCCTGCGGCACGTACTCGAATACGAAACCGCCGAACAGATCAGCCTGCTGCGCCTGCTCGAGAATGCGGGTTTGGAAGTGCCCGCGCCCGAGACGCTCGACGACGATGCTTTGCAGATCAAACTGAAGGAGATCATCGATCGCATGGCGTCAGTCGGGGCTTATGTCCTGCATACGAACCATCTCTCGGATCGCGATCTTTACGAATATCTTTACCACGATGCGTTGCGTGAAGAGACGGTGCTGTTTCCCGAGAATCCCAGCTACGCTTACATGATCGATCTGACCGGAAGTGGTGGCGAAGACGATAACCAGACGTACTTGAAATATTACGCGGACGAAGAGTATCGCAGGCAGTGGGCGCACGACTGGCCCGACGATCCGATGCCCGAGCACGAGGAGCCGCCGTTCGATCGTGATCGGTTCCTGCCACAGTCGCCAGTTGGTTGAACACAAAACCATCCACAGATTGCACAGATAATCTGTGTAATCTGTGGATAACTCTATGTGACGATCATCGTGCCGGTGCCTTTGTCCGTGAAGATTTCGGACAGGAGTGCATTTCGTTTGGCGCCGCTGATGATGTGTGCGCTGTGAACGCCGCGCTCTAGCAGGACGATGATGCTCTGGAGCTTCGGAATCATTCCGCCCGAAGCCGAGCCATTGCTGATCAGCTCACCGGCTTCGGCTGCGGTGACGCGGGATAGCTTTGTCTGGCTGTCGCCCGGGTTGAGGTAAATGCCGTCAACATCGGTGAGCAGGATTAGTTTTTCTGCCTTTAGTTGAACTGCGATCTCGGCGGCGATCGTGTCGGCGTTGATGTTGAAGACCATGCCTTCATCGTCTGCGCCGAGCGACGAGATGACCGGCAGGTAACCGTGATCCAGCAGGACAGTTAAAAGTCGGGAGTTGATTTGGACCACGTCACCGACGAACCCGAAATCGACTTTATCGCGCACACCGGTTTCGCGGTTCAGGATCTCTTTCGGCGGTCGCTTCTCGGCATGGACGATATTGCCGTCGACGCCGGAGAGTCCGACGGCTTCGATGCTGCGGTGCCGGAGTGCCGCGAGAATGTCGGTATTGATCTTTCCGGCAAAGATCATCTTCGCCATTTCGAGTGTGGCATCGTCAGTGACGCGCCGGCCTTCGATGATCGTCTGCTCGATCCCGAGTTTTTTGGCGAGCTCGGTGAGTTGTTTGCCACCGCCGTGAACGACGCAGATGCGAATGCCGACCTGGTGCAACAACGCCAGCTCCTCGGCCAATGAAGTGAGGTTCTCCTGATCTTCCGTGACCTTGCCCG